>Ga0247823_10000750_pt1 | contig 27363 bp, 22 predicted proteins | sample 13C_PalmiticAcid_2_FD_192426 | JGI IMG/M metagenome (GOLD analysis project Ga0247823, IMG submission 192426) | Soil microbial communities from agricultural site in Penn Yan, New York, United States - 13C_PalmiticAcid_Day30 | ecosystem: Environmental > Terrestrial > Soil > Agricultural land...
AAGATGGCCTTCGCGGATGCGCTGGCGAAAACTCTGGCGCGTCGCCTCGCTTGCGCCCTTGCCGGTCAGCGCATCGAGCAAGCGCTCCATTGCGGCCTCTTCGGCGGCGGCGCGCACCGACTCGCGGCGGCGCTCCTTCTCGAGCCGCACCGCTTCCTCTACAAGGTCGCGCGCTATCTGCTCGACGTCGCGGCCGACATAGCCGACCTCGGTGAATTTGGTCGCCTCGACCTTGATGAATGGCGCATCGGCGAGCTTCGCCAGCCGCCGCGAAATCTCGGTCTTGCCGCAGCCCGTCGGGCCGATCATCAGGATATTCTTGGGGCTCACCTCGTCGCGGAGGTCGGCCGCAAGCTGTTGGCGGCGCCAACGATTGCGCAGCGCCACCGCGACCGCGCGCTTGGCGGCGTCCTGGCCGATGATGTGCGTGTCGAGCGCAGCGACGATCGCCTTGGGAGTCAGATCCTTGTTCATGTGATTATGCCTGAATTTCGATGATTTCTTGGGTGAACTGGTCGTTGGTGTAGACGCAGATATCGGCGGCGACTTCCATCGCCTTGCGAACGAGCACCGCGGGATCCTTTTCATAGTCGACGAGCGCGCGCGCTGCCGACAGCGCGAAATTGCCGCCCGAACCGATAGCGGCGATCCCGCCCTTGGGTTCGAGCACATCGCCGTTGCCGGTGATGACGAGCGTCACTTCCTTGTCGGCGACGATCATCATCGCCTCAAGGTTGCGCAGATATTTGTCGGTGCGCCAGTCCTTGGCAAGCTCGACCGCGGCGCGGAGCAACTGGCCGTTATGGCGCTCAAGCTTCGCTTCGAGCCGCTCGAACAGCGTGAAGGCGTCGGCGGTCGCGCCGGCAAAGCCGCCGATGACGCTGCCGTCGTGGAGGCGGCGGACCTTGCGGGCGTTGGGCTTCATCACCGTCTGGCCCATCGACACCTGACCGTCACCGATGATGACGACCTTGTCGGCGCTGCGGGCGGAAAGGATGGTGGTTCCGTGCCAAGGCGCGGCACTTTGCGCATGGGGATTGGTCATGGCCCGGGATATGGGCGACGACTTCTCCGGCCGCAAGGGGAGCTGTCGAGGTCAGTTCGACGGGTTGGCCGCCAGATATTCGACGATCGATTTGACCTCCTGCGCACGCTCACGCGGAATGACCAATATATCGTCGCCGTGGGCGACCACGATCAGGTCGGAAACCCCGACCACGGCCACACGTTTGCCTTTGCCCGCGTGCAGATAATTGCTCATCGCGTCGATGGCGATGGCATTGCCGACGCGGACATTGCCGTGATGGTCCTTGTCACCAAGGTCATGCAGCGCCGCCCAGCCGCCAACGTCCGACCAGCCCGGATCGACGGGCACGACGACGACCTGATCGGCACCTTCCATCACCGCATAGTCGATCGAACTCGACGGACTAGCGAGGAAAGCATCGGGGTCGGGGTGGACCTGTGCATCGCCGATGCTTGCATTTTCGATCGCCGCCGCGCAGGACGATGCCATCGCGGGCTGCTGCCGTTCGAGTTCGGCGAGAAAATGGTCCGCGCGCATCAGGAAAATACCGGCATTCCAATAATGTCCGCCTGCGGCAATCATTGCCTCTGCTTGGTCGCGCGGCGGTTTTTCGACGAAGCGCCGTACCTTGCGGACGTCGAGCGTGCCGGGAAGCGGGTCGCCCGCCGCGATATAGCCATAGCCGGTCTCGGGGTGCGACGCGGCGATGCCAAAGGTTGCCAGCGCTCCGGCTTCGACAGCGGGACGCGCCGTCTCGACCGCAGCTAGGAAGGCCGGGACGTCGGTCATCACGTGGTCAGCGGGCATAACAAGGATCGTCGCTGCACGGTCGTCGGTGAGTGCCGTGAGTGCCGCGAGCGCGATAGCGGGTGCCGTGTTGCGGGCTGCTGGCTCGACGATGATCCGTGCGTCGGCGATCCCCGCTGTCTCCAGATCGGCCTTCACATGCGCGACGTGCGCTTCGCCACAAACGATGAGCGGGGCGGCGAAGTGGGCGTTGTTGGCGGCGCGGCCCAACGTCCGCAGGAACATGCTTCCATCGCCAGTCAGGGGCTGGAACTGCTTGGGCGCCGCATCGGTCGAGACGGGCCAGAGTCGGGTGCCGGAGCCGCCGGAGAGAATGACAGGAATGATCTTGTTCATCCTGACCTCATAAGGGGGGAAATCACGCAGGCCAACTCAACAGCGCGCGCGCGCCGGGCACGAGCGCGACACCGTCGGCACGATCGGTTGCCACGCATTCGCCGAGCCGTACCTCTTCACCGGTTATGCTGCATCCATGCGAGAGCGGGGTGAAAGTGAAGTCGCCGGTCTCCTGCGGCAGGAAAGCCGCGGCGTCGGGGCCGGACAGGTGGAGCAGGCGGAAGTGCGGGCCATCGACGAGCAGGCGGTTCGCGGTCGCGGCGACGTGCCCGTCACGCGGATCGGGGCGCGGGGCCAGTTCGGCAACCGCGAGCCCGGCGTCGAGATGCAGTTCGCGCGGGCGGCCATAGTCATAGAGCCGATAGGTGCAGTCGACATTCTGCTGTACCTCGACGACGGTCAGCCCTGCGCCGATCGCGTGTATCGTGCCGGCCTGATTGTAAACGAAGTCGTCGGCGCTTGCAGCGCGCCAGTCGATCATATCGACGATCGAGCCGTCGAGTGCGGCGTCGTGCAGCGCCTCGCGCGTTGTCGGGGTGATCAGGCCGACGCCGAGTTCGGCGTCGGGTTCGGCACCGAGCACCAGCCAGCACTCTTCCTTGCCGCGCGGATAGCCCGCCGCCTGCGCGGCGGCATCGTCGGGGTGGACCTGGATCGACAGCCGTTCCGACGTGAAGAGGAATTTAACCATGATCGGCGCATCCGCGCCGCCGGGATGCGCAAACCATATCTCACCGATACGGCGACCGCCGAAATCGCCAAAATCTGAGGGGATGTCGGTGCGTCCCCAAGGCTTTTCGACCACAATGGTTTCGAGGCGAGTCAGCACGGGCATGCGAGGTTGGAACCTATCGTTCTTGCGTCAGGATAACGATCACGGAGATCATCTCATAACGCAATAGCGCCCGCCTCGTTGCGTAAAAGCAAGAAGGTCAGGCGGCCCGATGCAAACGATTGCCATTGGAGCCGTTCGGCTGGTCAAGCCACAGGCCGCGCGTGTCATAGACGATCTTGTCGCCGCGTTCCTCGATCGGGATCGACTTGAACAGGTCGTGATCGACGAGGACGATCAGCACGTCACAGCCGGTGAGAGCACTGTCGAGATCGATCAGTTCGGCGCCGGTGCCGACAAATTCCATCGGTAGGCCGCGCGCATAGGGCTCGACAATCTCGATCTGCTTGCCGAAGCGGCGTGCGAGCGCGGCGGCGACCTCGACCGCCGGGCTTTCGCGGAAATCGTCGATATTGGGCTTGAACGCGAGGCCGAGGCAAGCGACGCGCGCCTCGGGATGCTGCGACACGAGCATTTCGGTGGCGCCGATGACGTGCGCGGTCTTGGCGAGGTTCACTTCGCGCGCGGTGCGGATCAGGCGGCTGTGGTCGGGGGCGCCATGGACGAGAAACCAGGGATCGACTGCGATGCAATGACCGCCGACTCCGGGCCCGGGCTGGAGAATGTTGACGCGCGGGTGACGGTTAGCGAGGCGGATCACCTCCCACACATCGACGCCCATATGCTCGGCCATCATCGACAGCTCGTTGGCGAAGGCGATGTTGACGTCGCGATAGCTGTTTTCAACCAGCTTCACCATTTCAGCGGCGCGCGCCGAGGTGGTGACGCAGGCGCCGCGGACGAACTGACGATAAAAGGTCATCGCACGGCGCGCGCAGCGCGGGGTGATGCCGCCGATGCAGCGGTCGTTGTCGACGAGTTCGACGAGGATGCGGCCCGGCAGTACGCGCTCGGGGCAGTAGGCGACGAAGATGTCGGCCGCGCTGGTGCAGGCGCCCGGAACCTTGAGGTCGGGTCGAAGCTCGGCGAATAAGGCGGCGACCTTTTCGGTGGTGCCGACGGGCGAGGTCGATTCGAGAATGACCAGATTGCCCGCTTCCAGCTTCGGCGCGATCGCGCGCGCCGCGGAAAGGACATGGCTGATGTCGGGGCGGTGCTCTTCGTCGTGCGGGGTCGGCACCGCGATGACAAAAGTATCTGCGGGGGCGACCTCGGTCGAAGCAACAAGCGTTCCGCGCGACACGACGCCCTGAACGAGACCGTCGAGATCGACTTCCTCGATGTGAACCTTGCCGCTGTTGACCGTGTCGACGACGTGCTGGCTGACATCAACGCCGGTGACCTTGCAACCCGAGCGTGCGATCAGCGCGGCGGTAGGCAGGCCGATATAACCCAGACCGAGGACGGTAACCTTCTGTTCGCTATCAATGGGCACGCGCAACAATCTCCGCAATCCGTTTTGCCGCCGTGCCGTCGCCGAAGGGGTTATGCGCACGGGCCATGGCCGAATAAGCGTCCTTGTCGTCCAAAAGCTTGAAAATTTCGGAAACAATACGCGCTTTGTCGGTTCCGACAAGTCGCGCGGTGCCGGCTTCGATGCCTTCGGGGCGTTCGGTGGTTTCGCGCATCACCAGCACGGGCTTGCCGAGCGAAGGCGCTTCTTCCTGCACGCCGCCGCTGTCGGTCAGCACGAGTTCGGAGGCGGCAAGCAGGCGGACGAAATGCGGATAATCGAGCGGGTCGATCAGCGCCACATTGTCGAAGGTGCCGAGGATCGGCTCCATCGCGCTGCGGACATGCGGGTTCGGATGGACCGGAAAGACGACCGCGATATCGCTCCGCGCCGCGATGGCGGCAATCGCTTCGGCGATGGCTTTCATCCCGTCGCCGAAATTTTCGCGCCGGTGGGACGTGACGGCGATGATCCTTTTGCCGGCAAAGCGCGTGACAAGCGGATCGAGCCCCGCGGCGAGGGCCGGTTCCTCGTCGATCCGCGCCCTTGTCGCGAGCAGCGCGTCGATGACTGTGTTGCCGGTGACGTGGATGCGGTGGGCGGGCACATTTTCGCCGCGAAGCGCCGCTGCGGCGGTTTCTGTGGGGGCAAAATGCAGGTCGGCGATGGCGCCGGCGACCTTGCGGTTCACCTCCTCGGGCCAAGGATGATAGATGTTCCCACTTCGCAGTCCGGCCTCGACGTGGCCGACCGGGATTTTGCGGAAATAAGCTGCGAGCGTTGCGGCCATCGTAGTCAATGTGTCGCCATGGACAAGGATGCGGTCGGGTTTTTCGGCGTCGAATGTTTCGCCGAGGCCCGTCACCAGCCGCGCGAGCAGCGCGTCGAGCGTCTGGTTGGGGGTCATCACATCGAGGTCGATATCGGGCGTGATCTGCGCGATTTCCAGCACCTGATCGAGCATTTTGCGATGCTGTGCTGTCACGCAGACGCGCGCTTCAATGCCCGGTTGCGAGCGTAGCGCATGGACAACCGGGAACATCTTGATCGCCTCGGGGCGAGTGCCAAAGACTGTTAATATGCGCTCAGACACTACCAAAATTCCCGTTTTGCGATGATGCGTGCGGCGGGCCGCCACACGCTATCCTTGCCTAAGAAGCCTAGGCTAAAGCAATTGTTATTCCTTTAATTTCTTGTGCGCTAGACGCGTAGCGAACCGGCGATGATCGAATTCGTTGCAAGCTCGTTCAAAGCGATTGATCGCTGGTTTGGACAGATGAACTCGGTTAAAGGGCACCGCGACGATCGGGTTTCCGATTCATTTGGCGTTTTCGAAGCAAGGTTTACATCGATTTATGGGAATTTTCTCCCGGTTTTTGAGGGGGTCAGACTCGGCTCGGATCGAACGAACGCTTCCGCCGGGCGTGCTGGTGTATGCGGTCGGCGACATTCATGGCCGCGACGATCTGTTCGCCCAGTTGCTGGACAGGATCGACCGCGACCGGGGCGAGCGGCCGCATGAGCAATGCATCCTGATTCTGCTGGGCGATCTGGTCGACCGTGGACCGGATTCGAACCAAGTAGTCGAACGCGCGCTGTCGCTGTCGTCGCGCTTCGACCGGGTCCATCATCTGATCGGCAATCACGAGGAATGCATGCTCGGCGCATTGACTGGCGATATTAGCGCGCTGCGCTATTTTTCGCGGATCGGCGGCGATGCCACCATTCGCAGCTATATCAACGACGACACGCGCTATGGTGACGCATCTTTCGAGGAGCTGGCCGAACTGTTCCCAGCCCACGTTCCTGCTGCGCATATCGCGTTTCTAAAACGCGGCGAGGACATGGTACGTTATGGCGACTATGCCTTTGTCCATGCTGGGGTTCGGCCCGGCGTGCCGCTGGAAAGCCAGAAACCATCCGACCTGCGCTGGATTCGCGACGATTTCCTGTCGACGTCGACCGATTTCGGGGCCTTGGTCGTCCATGGCCACACGATCAGCGATCAGGTCGAAATGCGGCCGAACCGGATCGGGATCGATACCGGCGCCTATTGCAGCGGCGCATTGACGGCGCTTGGCCTGGAAGGGACCGATCGATGGGTGTTGCAGGCTTATTGCTAGATCCAGCCGCGACTGCTAGAGACCCGCTCCTTCCAATCATTAAAGTCTTACCATGGCCCATTCCAAGTCTGGCGCGCGCAGAAAAAAGGCGCGCCTTGAGTTTTTGACGCAGAGATTTAGCGCATTTTCCGGTCCGTCGGCTGACCGTTCGCAAGCGCGCGTCTATTGGGCGCTGATCGGCTTCTTGATCTTGGTCTTTCTGACCGGCGGGGCGTCACGTTCCGATGTCCAGTCACTGTTGATTTTGCGTCCTCTGGCGGTTGTTTTCTGCGGCTTCGCGCTTTTGTCGATTACGATGGAGCAGATTCGGACTTATCGCTTTTTCTTTTTGATGGCGGGCCTGATCTTCATTCTTGTGGGTATCCACCTGATTCCGCTGCCACCCGCAATCTGGCAGGCGCTGCCGGGGCGCGAAGTCATCATCGAAATCGACAATGCGGTGGGCAACAAGGATATATGGCGACCGATCACGATGGCCCCGAGCGCGGGGGCCAACGCATTTTTCTCGCTCTTTGTTCCACTAGCTGTTCTTTTGCTGATTGTGCAGTTGGACGGCGCGCGGCTGCAGCGTCTGGCGACGCCGATCCTGATCCTGGGTGCGATCAGCGGCGTCATCGGGATTTTCCAGGTTGCGGGTGACGCGCGCGGGCCGCTCTATTTCTATCGCATAACGAATCCGGGGGCGGCAGTTGGTTTCTTCTCCAACCGCAATCACCAGGCAATTCTGCTGCTGACGATGTTTCCGATCATTGCGTTCTTCGCTTCAAAATCGATGAAGACAGAAAATGCGATCAAGCTGCGACGCGCCGTCGCGGTCGGTATTGTCGCGTTGCTGATACCGCTTATCCTTGTCACCGGATCGCGGCTCGGTCTTTTATTGGGCCTGATTTCATTGACTTGCAGTTGGTTCATCTATCGCAAGCCAGAGGCAACGGGCGTGCGGAAGCGGACAGAGCGCAAAAATTATACCTTGGCGATAATGGCATCGCTAGGCGTCATGCTGCTGGCTTTGGTCACCGTCTTGGCGTCGCGGGCCGAGGCATTGCAGCGTCTTCTTGGCACCAATTTCGCTGAGGAAGCGCGCGTAGGCGCTTGGGGTATCACGTCGCAGATCGCATGGAAAAACATGCCTCTGGGGAGCGGCGCGGGGTCGTTCGTGGAATTGTATCGCATGGTCGAACCCGTCGCCAGCTTGACCCCGGTTTATTTCAATCATGCGCACAACGACTGGCTGGAAGTCTGGATGACCTTCGGAGTCCCGGGGGTCGCATTGATCGCACTGGCTGGCGCCGGCTATGTCGCCGCCGCGTGGAAATTGTTTACAAGTCGTACAACGGGGCCGAGTTCGACAACCCTGCTTGCGCAGACGGGGGCCGCCATTATTTTATTCTTCGCCCTTAGCAGCATTGTGGATTATCCGCTGCGGACGCCGTCGCTGGCGTGCCTATTCGTTGTCGCCTGCTGCTGGATGCGCTTTGGTTTGGGCGGCCATTCGATATCCGCTGGCAACAGTCGCGGTGTTTAGCTATCGCGAATTGAAACGGGTTCCGGAGAGCAAATCCTTCGGGCCGGCGCGTTGAGGAGTTGGGTTTTGTATAAAGGACTTTACACCGGCGTGCTGCTTGCCTGTGCGTTGAGTGGCTGTGCTAGCATGTCCGCCAGCAAAGTTGGCGGTAGCCCGGAGTTGCGGGTGCTGGACCAGGCGAGCCTGCCCGAACCCATGGCAAGCGACTATCGTGCCAGCCCGCGCCCTTATGCTTTGGGCGCGTTCGACAAGTTGCGGATCGATGTTGTTGGCCTTCCCGAACTGTCGCTGGAAGAGGTGCAGGCGGACGCAGGCGGCAATATCTCGGTGCCGCTGGCGGGGACGATTCAAATCGGTGGCATGACCGCCGACGAGGTCTCGCAGGAAGTCGCAAGCCGTCTGCGTGCTGCGCATGTGCGCGACCCAAAAGTGGCGGTGAACCTTCGAGAGACCAACAGCCAAGTCGTGACGATCGAGGGCGAGGTTGACCGACCCGGACAATATCCCGCGCTCGGTAATATGACGTTGCTCTCGCTCGTGGCAAAGGCCGAAGGAACGAGCGAGTTCGCGCGCTTGGACGAGGTCATCATCTTCCGCACGGTCGATAATCAGCGCTATGCCGCGCTATATAATCTGGCAGCCATCCGGCGTGGCGCATATGTCGATCCGGCGGTTTTCGCCAATGATGTGGTCGTGGTCGGCGATAGCCCGCAACGGCGTCTCTTCCGCGACCTATTGCAGGTCGTTCCGCTGATCACAACGCCGCTTGTTATCGCCTTGCAGAGTGGCAACAATTAGTCGCCTCGCGCTTTCACTCATTTGAATTTGGATACCACGGCCATGCTAGTATATCGGTCCACCGAGACGGATGATCAGACTCTACGCGAGAATCCGAGTTCGAAAGAGGAACCGGGGCGTGACATTCCGCCGTTGTTGCTGGCATATTGGCAGATCGTGCTGCGTTGGAAATGGCTGATTGCCGCGATCATCGTCGCATCGGTCATTGCTGGGTTGATTCTGTCGCTGCTGATGACGCCACAATATCGTGCTACCGCACGTATGGAGGTTAGCCGCGAGCAGAAGAATGTGACGAATGTTCAAGGGTTAGAGGGCGCCGACGCGGGTCAGAATCTGGAATTTTATAACACGCAATGGGCCCTGCTTGAAGCCCGGTCGCTGGCCGAACGGGTAGCGCGTGAGCTCAGGCTGGCGGACAAACCCGAATTTTTCATCGCGCACGGCGAGACGCCCGAAGGAGATGATGAAACAGCTGGGGCCGGATCGCCGATGAGGTCGACGACGTTGCGACACAAGCGTGAAGCACAGGCGGTAGATTTGCTCCTTGATCACATCGCGATCTCGCCGATCCGTGGATCTGCGTTGGTCGATGTCGGCTATGTCAGTGCATCGCCGCACTTGTCGGCCCAAGTTGCAAATAGTTGGACGCAGCAGTTCATCCTGCAAAGCATGGACCGCCGATTTTCATCGACGTCCGACGCGCGAACTTTTCTGGAAGGACGTCTGGGGGAATTGAGGGCGCGCCTAGAAAATTCAGAGCGCGAGGCGGTCAATTTCGCGGCGGACAAGGGTATTGTGCAAATCAGCAGGAGCTCCGACAACGGCGCATCTGGCGGCGATGTGACGCTGGCCAGTATGGATCTGACATTGCTGAACACCGAATTGGTAAAGGCCACCGCGCAGCGCGTGGCTGCCGAAAGCCGGCTGAATTCCGGCGGCCGGACGGCGACGGCGGAATCGCTTGGCAGTCAAGCGCTTGCGTCGATGCGGACGAAGCGGGCCGAAGCCGCGGCGGACTATGCCAAGATTCTGGTCCAGTTCGATCCTGAGTATCCGGCAGCGGTGGCGCTAAAGCGACAGATGGACGCTCTGGATCAGAGCATCTCGCGCGAGGAAACACGGATTTCGGGCACACGCACCGGCGAATATCGTGAAGCGGTGCAGCGCGAAAACAAGCTCCGCGAGCGGGTCGAAAGCTTGAAAGGGCGGCTGGCAGATCAGGAACGCAATGGCATCCAATATCAGATCTATATGCGAGAAGCCGACACCAACCGCCAGCTTTATGAAGCTCTGCTGCAGCGCTATAAGGAAATCGGCGTAGCCGGCGTATCCGCGAACAACATCGCAATCATCGATACCGCGAAGCCGTCGACGATTCCCTCATCGCCCAATCTCCCGCTGAATCTCGCCTTGGCGCTGATCGCGGGCATCGGCCTTGCCGGCCTTGCTACGCTCGTTTTGAACCAGATCGACGAAGGTCTTCGCAATCCGGCGGACGTGAACCGCGCGCTTCAACTGCCGTTGCTCGGGAGTGTCCCCGACGTCGAGGATGGATCGGCGATCAACTTGTTGCGCGATCCGAAAACGGCGCTTTCGGAAGCTTATTTCAGCATTCAGTCGAATATCGCCTTTTCGACCGATCATGGTGTTCCACGCTCGCTGATGGTCACCAGCACGCGGCCCGCAGAAGGCAAGAGCACGACCAGTTTCGCGCTGGCAACGATTCTAGCGCGTTCGGGTCGCCGCGTGTTGCTGATCGATGCCGACATGCGCTCGCCGTCGCTTGCTGGATTCGTCGGTCTTTCGAACGAGCATGGACTCAGCAATTATCTTGCCGGCGAAGATGGCTGGCAGAAACTGGTCCATGACAATGGCGCTGGCATTCCGGCCTATATGGTGGCCGGCCCGACGCCCCCGAGCGCAGCGGAACTCTTGTCGAGCGACCGCCTGTCAAACCTCATCGGGACGTTGGGGCAGCATTTCGACCATATCGTCATCGATTCACCCCCGATCCTCGGCTTGGCCGACGCGCCGCTGCTCTCGCGCGCGGTGGAAGGTGTGGTCTTCGTTGTCGAGGCGGACGGTGTCCCCGTGCGCGGTATCCGCTCGGCCCTCGCGCGGCTTCGCGCGGCCCAGAGTCGCATTTTCGGCGTTGTCCTTACGAAGCTGCATCAGCGTCATGCGGGCTACGGCTATGGCTATGGCTATGGCTTTAACTATGGCCAGGACGAGGATGAAGCCAAGCCGGCTTGAAACCCGGCGAAGGTCGTCCGTCAAAACCAACAAAGCACCCGGTTTCCGGACTTTCGTCCGATTGCGGCGACGTGCAGGAAGATGCAACGGGCTACGGTGGCAGAAAGCCTTCGTCAACGACATGCCTGCGTGGGACGCATTTTCCGCACGGGGCGTCGCTCGACCGTTTGCCAATGATGCGCTAACGATATCTCGATCAGCGCGGTAACTAGAATTGCTGCGGGCGAGGGAGCCTTGGCGGAGATGCGCTGCGCAGAGCAGATTTCACCGACGGAAGCTTGCCATGCAAAAGCCACGCATGGATGAATCGCCGACAAAGCATGGCATCAGGCTTCACGAGCAATTCAATATCCGCGCCCGCGATGAAGGGCGCCGCAAAGCAAAGACGCGTCGTGCGCTACCCGTTTGGCGGTGACCGGCTCGCGGTCAAGTGTATCAAAGGCATGCGGGCTCTTTCGGGCTCTCGCAATGCTCCACAGATCGGCGTTTCCGCAGGGAGGCCTAACCAAACTCCTTATCTTAAATCAAGTAGCCGGTTCCGTAGGCAAGGACATTCTGAATGAAGTCCAAACTCTTATATGAAAGATACGCCATAATCACGATCACGGCTGGATGGTTCGTCTTCCCTTCGCGTAGAACGAGATAGATAAAAATGCTTATGGCCAGCATGTTTACGCGATCCCCGCCCAGGATGAATGTGGCCACCAAGGGAAATGATAATGTAATCGCCATGTTCAGCCGATCGCTTGTCACCAGTATGGCGACGAGAAGCAACGCCAAGCTTCGCGCCATGTCCGTTATGTCATATGATTGATACTGGCTCACCTTATCAATGATCTGATCACTATATATGATACAGAATAATATGAAGGCAAAAAAAGTTGCAATAAACAATACGAAACTTTTCCAAGACCCGCCTTCTTTTCCCTGAAAGTATTTCACCAATCCGCGATACCTTGGGGGAAGCAGAATCGATACGAAGACAATGAGAATAGAATAATGGCTCAATAGGGCGGCGATGCCACCTGCAGCTCTCAAAAGAGCAGGGGATAAGGCCGCCAGGATTGCAAACATATATCCGTATTTTAATCGCTCGGCTGATGTTAGCAACACTAATACGTAGTAATTCGTAAAGATCAGCGCCGTGAATATAAAACCCGCTTTATATTTTCTCAATAATAGGAATATAGATGTCATCAATATCGAGTTTGATATCGATATTACGATATTTTTATCAAGCAGTGGAGACGTAGTCCACATTAAGAACCCGTATAACGGCTCTGTAGATCCGGTGTACCTGAATTGCGTGTCGGATATCTGCCCAAATGGAGCCGAGCTCAGGGCATTATATAGGGCGATATAAAATTTCTGATCGCCTTCGGTATATAGTTTTAAAATCCATTCAGAGAAAACATACGCTGCCATAAAAATAAGTAGCGCAAAGAAATATGTGGAATAATTTCTATTTTCTGAGCTGGCTCTGATACCGCGATACATACCTTATCCTCATCGCGCTTCTGACTTGGTCCCACGTCCGATGTTGCGCAAATCTCACGGAACCGAGCGGCCCTAGCCGCAACCATAAATGGAGGCAAGCTCGCCGGTCCGTCCGATCATGCTGACCTGCACTTGGGATATTGAGACTTTTGCGGTGTGATAAGTTTGCGCCTGGCTTCGAGATTTGCCGAGGGGGAACTCGCGGTGCGGCCCTGGACTGCTCCCGGTATCGAAGATGATTTGGTTGCGGGTCCGGCGTCAGCGCGTTAGCAATGCTGTCGGCCCGTGGTGCATAGGCCGTCGGCTTGCAAGGGCTCGCCTCATCCGCGAGATACATTCTTTGCAAAGCATGAGGAATTTGGTTGTAGCATGGGAAGGGATGTGGGCGATATAGTGCAGGACATATTGCTATGGGGAGGAAGAAGCCAAGCCCTCATCATCGAAGATATGATAGATCAGTATGAGATTGGATCTGTCAGATCCGTATTTGATCAGACGCTTTCGGACCCATATTATAAATCCAATGGTGTGTTCATCAAATCCACACATGACCTTCGAAAAATTCTGAAGGATTTGAAGCGTTTCGTTGTCTGCATAGGAGGTGAACACGGCTACGCTCGGCACATGACTGCGTGTTTCCTTCGTGCTCAAGGCCTATCTGACTTTCGACTCATCCACGACCGGGCGTTCCTTGATCGAGGCGTTGAGATCGGAAAAGCCATTCAAGTGATGCCGAATGTTGTCGTCCATAAGCGCGTGTATATCGGCGATGATTGTATCCTAAACACATCTTGCACGATCGACCATGAATGCCAAATCGGACATGGCGTGCATATCATGGGGAGCGCCGCGATTGCAGGCAAAGTCACTATCGGTAGCTTTGCGACTATCGGAACCAATGCCACGATCCTGCCTAATCTGAATATCGGCGAAGGAGCCCTCATTGGGGCTGGCGCAGTTGTTACGAAGGATGTGCCGCCACATGCTATTTGTGTTGGCGTCCCGGCCCGGTCGCAAGGTACATGTATACCGCAATTTATGGACTCTCCGCTTCGCGAGATATTCAGCCGAGACGAGTAAGGCTCAGCACAATTGCCCGCGCCGATATCGAAGATATTGCTGCGTCAACGCACCTCCCCAGCCTCGGCGCCCAGCCCAGCATTTTTGCCTGGCGACTTGGCTTGCAATGCAAAACACAGGCCTGTGGATACGGCATATACTATGATTTGCGGGGTGGACAGATTGCGCTGATTCAGCCAGTAGGTCGCCGACCGTAAACCTGTTTTAGGTAAGTTGTGAAACCTCCCGACCGATTGGGGGGGGGGCGGGCCTCGTCGCTCGGCACGAGGCGGACGAATATCATTGAGGAGTATGCGATTTGCATCGCAAGGGAATAGTTTTGGCCGGGGGCTCCGGAACGCGCCTGTATCCGGCGACTCTGGGTGTGAGCAAGCAACTGCTGCCCGTTTATGACAAACCGATGATCTATTATCCGCTGTCGGTCCTGATGCTCGCCGGCATTCGGGATATATTGATCATCACGACGCCGGATGATCAGTGGAATTATCAGCGCGTGCTGGGCGATGGGTCGCAGTTCGGCATCCGCCTGAAATATGAGATACAGCCCACACCAGCGGGATTGGCGCAAGCTTTCATTATCGGCGAGCGCTTTATCGACGGTTCCCCGGTCGCGCTGGTCCTTGGTGACAATATTTTTTATGGGCAGGGCCTGCGCCAGCTCGTCGAGGCCGCGGCAGATGATACGTCCGGCGCCACAGTTTTTGCCTATCAGGTCAAGGATCCCAGGCAATTCGGCGTCATCGAGTTCGACGAGAACCGGCGTGCATTGTCAATTGAAGAAAAGCCAGTCCACCCTCGCAGCCATTTCGCTGCAACCGGTCTGTATTTTTTTGACGGCGAGGTTGCCGAGGCCTCACGCGGCGTGACGCCGAGTGCACGTGGCGAACTGGAGATCACGAGCGTTTTGCAAGCGTATCTCGATCGACAGGAACTCAAGGTCAGCTTGCTTGGACGTGGTTTCGCCTGGCTCGATACGGGAACCCATTCGGATCTGCTTGCTGCAGCCAATTTCGTCGAAACCGTCCAAATCCGCCAAGGCGCCATGATCGCCTGTCTGGAAGAAATTGGGTGGCGTAACGGCTGGCTCGAACTTGCCGAGTTGCGCCGCACGGGGGACACGCTGATCAAGACAGGCTATGGCAAATATCTTCTTGAACTGGCATCGGCGAATGAGCGCTAGACTGCAATTCGATCTCCGTCTCTTTACGTGGCTTATTCCATATGCTGACTATACCGTTCAATAGACCGTCTGTCGGTAAACGCGAACTCGACTATATTGGTGAGTGCCTGGCGGGCGGCAAACATTCAGGCGATGGCCCGTTTACCAAACGCTGCAACGAAGCGTTTCGAACGCTTGGGCTCGGCAATATATTGCTGACGACCTCCTGCACCGACGCACTGGAAATGGCGGCGATCCTTCTGGGCATCGGGCCCGGCGACGAAGTGATTCTGCCGTCTTTCACCTTCGTTTCCAGCGCGAACGCCTTCGCGCTCCGCGGCGCGACGCTGCGCTTTGCCGATAGCGAGATAGGCAACCCCAACATTGCGCCAGATGCGATTGAGGCGTTGATAACGCCCCGAACGAAGGCGATTGTCGTTGTGCATTATGCGGGCGTGGCCTGCGACATGGATCGAATTGAGGAGATTGCGAAACGGCATGGCATCGCAATTGTGGAGGATGCCGCGCAAGCTATCGATTCTTACCATCGCGGTCGGCCGTTGGGCACGATCGGAGCGATAGGCACGATGTCTTTCCATGAGACGAAAAATATCAGCGCCGGTGAAGGCGGGCTGATCATGATCCGTGACGAAGCTCTGTATCATCGCGCCGAGATCGTTCGAGAAAAAGGGACCAATCGCTCTGCTTTTTTTCGGGGAGAGGTTGATAAATACGGGTGGGTCGATCTCGGCTCTTCGTTCCTGCCTTCCGACATTTTGGCGGCTTATCTGCTCGCGCAAGTCGAACGACTGCCCGAGATTCAAGGTCGTCGTTGCGCCATCTGGAACCGCTATGATCAGGCCCTTTCCTCGAAATTGAGCGCTTATGGCGTTCGCACTGCGGTGTTGCCAGAATGGGCAACCAATAATGCGCACATGTTTTACCTGCTCTTCGAAAATCTGCAGCAGCGACAACGGGTGATCGACGGACTGCGGGCATCGGGGATCACTGCGGCATCGCACTATATTTCGCTGCACAGTAGCCCCTTCTTCCATCAGTTCCATGACGGCCGTCCACTGCCCAACAGTGACCGGTTTACGGACACCATTTTGCGCCTGCCGATGTTTGCCGACCTGGCCGATGACGATGTGGACCTGATTTCTGATCGAGTGCTCGAATTGTTGGAGAAATGAGCCGTCGTTGGCTCCAAGGCGCAGCGCAGTATAAACGGCTCGCAGCACCGGCAGCCGCAGTGATCGCTCATGGCCTCCGGATGACGGTCAATCTGATCGTCATCAAGTTCATTGCTGTCGCGATGGGCCCGGCGGGATTGGGCATGCTCGGCAACCTCATGAGCGCGACCACGATGGTGGCCCTGTTTTCCGGCGGCGGCATCCTCAATGGCATCACCAAATATGTCGCTGAGTATAATTCGCGGCCCGACCGGCTGCGTCAATTCTTGCAGGGCGCAGCGGCCTATGGGTTCTCCGCCAGCATCATCATATTGCTGATCAGCTTCATCGCGGCGCGGCCATTATCTCTTGCGCTGTTCGGCACCAACGACATGGCATGGCTCATCCCGATACTCGGGATCGCGCACCTGCTGTGCTTCATTGGCAATGCTATCATCGCAATAATTAACGGCAAGCAGCAGCCGTTCTACTTCGCGCTGATCACGGGCACGGGTTATCTCTCCATCATCCCTATTGCTTTTTTGCTGATCAAATTCGGCGGGATGTCCGGCGCCGCGATTGCATTGGTTGGCGTGATCGTATCGACAGCCATTCCAGCCGTTGTCGTGGGCGCGCGTAACGGTCTAATCTCGATGCTCCGGCCGCGCTTTCACAGCGAAGATTCCAAGCGCCTTTTTCGTTTTACGTGCATCGCTATCGTATCGGCCGCGGCTTTTCCCCTCACGGAAATACTCATTCGCACACATTTGGCAGGCCATCTCGGTGTCGAAAGCACGGGCATTTGGCAGGCGATGACGCGACTTTCAGGCGCGATCCTGGGTTTTTTCACAGTGTATCTCGCTACGAGCCATATGCCGCGGCTCTCTGCCATCAGTGATAATAAGGAAGCGGCCAAAGCGGTCGTTCATGCGCTTTCGGTGATCGGCCCAGCGTTCGCGTGCTGCGCGCTGCTGATCTATCTCATGCGATCGATCATCGTACCTTTGCTTTTCTCGTCTTCGTTCGGCCCATTGGAGGAGATAATCGGATGGCAATTGATCGGAGATCTGCTGAGGGTTTGTTCCTACGTCGTAAGCTTTCTGGTCGTGGCAAAGGCGGCTCTCAAGATGCATATCATCGGTGAGCTGACGCAGTGCGTTTTATATCTCGGCTTCGCACTGGGCGCCGTTCGGATGGGCTTCGGCTTGCAGGAAGTCGCGCAAGCTTATGCACTGACATACGCGATATATTTCGTTCTAACGCTGTTGGCTCTCAAAAGGTATGCAACACGGTGATATTTCTCGCGAATATTCTGGAAATGAATGGTGGAACAACATTTCTGGTCCGGATCTGCGAAGCACTCAAAGCGCAGGGCCAGCCCTGCGCCGTGCTCGTGTTGAGGCCCGGCGGGGATCCGATATTGTCGGAGAAGCTGGCTGGCCATGCCCGCATATTCCACCTTAGCGATTTTCTGCCTGACCGTGGCTATGTCATGCGGAAGCATTTCGGAGCCTTCGCACCGATTGCCTGGCAGCGTTTATCCGATGCTCTCGCTCCGTTCGGGAATATATTGCATGCGATGGGCGGGTTCGGCCTGATTGTCGGTGCACGCCTTGCCGCCTACGACCCGAGCTTTCGCGTTACTGCCGGAATATATCATCAGAACGAATTTCTCTACGAAGGGCATTCCCTTTTTTCCAATCAACTTCTTGATTTATTTCGCAAGATTCCGACGAACAATATCGTTTTTTTCAATGAATCAAGTCGGGACAACTACATCCAGTTCCACGCGTCTCCAGAATATGAAAATTCCACGATCACTCCCATCGGCGTGGCGTTGAGTCCTGTCATCAAGGCAGCGCATACCCATGGCAGCAGAAAGATCATATCTGTCGGGAATCTTTTTAACTTCAAGACTTACAACGCTCATATCATTCGCATGCTCCCCAAACTCAGGGAAGAATTCGAAGGCGTTACATATCATCTCTATGGTGCCGGCGACCAGCGCAAGATGCTTGAGGCGCTGGCGGACGAATTGCATGTTTCCGACATCGTGTTCTTCCAAGGGCGAATTGCCTATCATCAGCTCAGTGCCTTGTGGGCGGAAGCAGATTTGTTCGTCGGAAGTGGGACGGCTTTGATAGAGGCGGCCGCCGCAAGGGTTCCGGCGTTGGTCGGCATCGAATCGATTCAGGAACCGCTGACCTACGGCTTCCTGTCTGACGTCCAGGGATATTCGTATAATGAGCTCATCCCTGATCGGCCGATGACACCGATGCTAGCGTGCATACAGCGCATCTTTAGAGACGATGATGAATGGGAATCCGTCGCGGCAGCCTGTTTTGCCAAGGCGCAGGAATTTTCGGTTCAACGGACTGCTACAGATTTTATCCAATTGGCAGACAAGGCCGAAACCACGCCAAAACTGATCACGACCGCGGAAACCCTGCGCATGCTGGCCGGTCTGCCGTTACTGGCTTTACGCGATAAACTGGTTCCCGAAACCGCATTTATGAACAGACGGAACCAGTCTTTTCAACCCGATCGATCTGCTATCGGGACGGGACCCCGTACCGTGGCCTAAAGGGATTTTGGATTGCGAAAGGGGGACGGGGTGGCTGGTCGCCGCTAAGCTGCTAAGCCGCGGCGCTCGTCAGCCTCATGCTTAGCAATGATATCACGCCACCATGTTTCGTTGGATAGATACCAGGCAACGGTTTTCTCGATGCCGGTATCGAAGGTTTCAGCAGGTTCCCACCCCAACTCATCGGAGATTCGCGACGCGTCGATCGCATAGCGCATATCGTGGCCCGGCCGGTCCGCCACAAAGCTTATCTGCTCCGCATAGCTCCGTCCATCGCCGCGGGGGCGGAAGCGGTCCAGAATGCTGCAGATAGTCCGAACCACCTCGATATTCTGTTTCTCGTTATTGCCGCCGATATTATAGGTGCGGAGCGGCACGCCTCGTTCGAATACGGCCTGAAGCGCGCGCGCATGATCATCGACGTACAGCCAATCGCGTACCTGCTCCCCCCGGCCATAGACGGGGAGGGGTTTGCCCGAAAGCGCCCTCGCGATAATCAACGGAATGAGCTTTTCGGGAAAATGAAACGGACCGTAGTTGTTCGAGCAGTTGGTCACGAGCACGGGCAACCCATAGGTGTGTCCCCACGCGCGCACGAGGTGATCCGACCCGGCCTTGGATGCCGAATATGGCGAGCGCGGATCATATGGCGTGTCTTCGGTGAAAAGACCCTCGGCTCCAAGTGAGCCATAAACCTCGTCCGTCGAAATGTGATGAAAGCGAAACGCCTGTTTTTCAGCGTCATCGAGGGTTCGCCAATAGGCATGAGCGGCCCTCAGCATGGTGAAGGTTCCGACAATATTCGTCTGGATGAACGCCTGAGGACCGTCGATCGACCGATCCACGTGACTTTCAGCAGCGAGATGAGTGATGACATGTGGAGAGTTGGCGCCAAGCGCGCGCGTCACCGCATAATCGTCGCAAACGTCACCCTGCAAAAAGGTGTAGCGCGGATTGTCGGCAACGGACTCGACCGTCGACAATGTACCGGCGTAGGTCAGCTTGTCGAAATTGAGCACCTCATGATTGGTGTTCTCAATCAGGTGCCTGATCAGAGCCGACCCGATAAAACCGGCGCCCCCTGTGATGAATATACGCATAAACTTACCCTTAACGGCGCCCGATGCTCGGCGCAATAACGAGCATCCTCATATCGGGCGCTTTATCTCGAGAATCCCCGGCGCCCAACGGTCATGTCGAACTAGGGCGCGATCGTGATGGCGCTGGTAAGGGCGTTGCTACCGTTCAACGCATCGGCGTGCATGGTAATGCACGAATATATCCGATCTGCAGGTCCGTAATTCGGGACCGAGACGGTCGCATATCCTGACAGGGCTAACACATAGTCGTTGCTAAGCCGCTTTGCAGCGAGAACAGGATTGGTGAAATGCCGCTGGGTTCGAGCGCCGAGTTTGTCAATCGGCAGGCCGCCGGGGATTGCCAGAAAGCTCTTGAGCGCGAAGTCGCAATAGACGTCGTTCACTCTGTTGGCTGTGGTCACACCCTCGGACGCCGTCATCGCCACGAAATCGATGACAGCGAGCGATGTTCCGATAACCTGTCCACCCCCGGTGCGATGCTGCATCATCACGCGGATTTCTCCCTGCGTCGGGCGATACGCATCGACCACATTGTTGAGCATGTCGTCCACACTGATCTTGGCGATAGTGTAGACACCGGCGCGCAGTTCCTTCGCCGCAAGATATATCCGGGCATCGCTTATTGTCGTACGCCGCGCGCTTTGCGGAGACATGGGCGCCCGCGCATTTTTCAGCAGGCGTGACTCTGTTCCGCCGTTTCCTTCAAAGTCGACGACACGCCCCGGTGTGATAAGGTTCGCGCCAGTAGTCCAGCAGTTCCTCAGACTGGGCGGAGCGGCGATGGTCCCCGGTTGATTTCGTTCATCGTCCCAGCGAATAGCGCGATAATCGGGGTCGGCAATCTGAGTAGACGAGGGCTGAAACTGGAGCGATGCGAGGGAAACGCCCGAACTCGGAGCCGAACCGCGCTTGAACCATATTTCACATCTGGCCATGACCGCGTCCCCAATGGCATTGGTTTCGCCATAATAGCCTTCAAAAAGGCCGCCTACGACCTTTCCCAGCACCAATGCGCAGCCGCCGTCCTGAAAGCGGATATCCTTCCAGCGTATCGAAATAACAGCGGGATCGGCGGTCACGCTGTCAACATAAATGCCCCCGTCGCAATTCGTCCCGCCGAGATTATCGAAGGAGAGGTCGAATCCCACCTTTGCATCGACCCAGCGCCGAACATTGGAAAACTGGCAATTCGACATGCCTAGCGACTGGATATAGCCATTTGGATAGTCCGCGCCCTTTGCCCGAAATGATTTAACCACCGTGTCGAGCTGAGCGAAGCTGGCTTGCGAAAGCCGCAGATCATAAATGCGGTCGCCGTTGAACAACACGCTGGGGTGGTCTTGGGTCCAGTTGCCGCCGACCACGAAGATCTTGCCGGTGTACAGATTGTCACCGCTTTCCGGGGCGGCTTTGGCGGCGGCAGACGTAAAAATCGCCTCAGGCACCCCTCCGACCGAGGGGCTGTTCGCAACGATGGTTGCGCCTCCGCAGAACAGAAACATCGATACCCGGTCATATAGCGTCTGGTTGGGAAGGCCGATAACGCTTGCCAGTCGATAGCGGCTCGTCGCTATCAATTGGACTGTGCGGCTGATTCTGAACGCTCGTTCGAAATAGGGGGCGTCATCGCCTACGCCATCGACTGGCGCGCCCAACGCGTCGGGTGTGACATAAGGATCGCCAATATAGAGTTTGACCCCGCCCGCGGTCGTCAAATGCTGGTCTGTCGCGGTGGCCGGCGCGACGCGATAGAGATATCCGTTCGCGGTCCGTATCGTCGAGCCAACCGGCAGGGTTGGGCGCGTCGACGCGATTAGGGCTCGTGGATTGGGGGCGACGGCGATCGCCTGTTGTACATCGCCGCCGTCGGTCACCGCGATATGTTGCGCCAGCGCGGGCGCGGCGGATCGCGTGGAGCTCTCGGCTGCACTAGGCTGACCGCTGGAGTCCCATGCGGCCCAGGCGCCGGCCGCTGCCAGCATAGTTCGCCGCTCGATCTTACCATTGCGATAATTCATAATTTCTCCGTCCGTTGCGACCGAAGCCTGCGATCGCTTTAGCTTTGAATGGCGTGTGGGGTTTGGGCGCTGTGGTGTAGAACTTGCCCGATAAGTCCCTCCTGCGATAATAGAAATCCATACCATCGCCTCGTGAGACCAATTTCCAAACGGCAAAATTATCGTCGTTATTGCTTCCTTTTGACCTTGGGCTTCCCTATGCACCGCGCTCGGCGAGCGTGCGAGTCATGACTTTTCGATAGGATCATTTTCGGCGATGACTATGGAACTTCAACAGAAACTTTCTCCAGGCCAAGTCGCCGAATTCTACCATGACGAGTTCGTTCAGGATCAAGCCCGCGATTTCGGAGAACTGGCCAGCCCGCTTGATAATGGTGTCGTCGTCGATATCGGTGGCGGCGTCGGCTATTTTGCAGAGCGCATCCGTGCAGTGTTCGGCTATCCGGTACGGGTAGTCGATATGGACCCTGAATCTGTCGCGCAGTGCATAGCGCGCGCGGTTCCGGCGCAACTGGGCGACGCGCTCACCCCCCCTGTTTCTGGCGATGAGGGTTGCGTCTGCTTCAACCTGATCCTGCATCACCTGGTCGGGAGGGGCGAGACGCGTACCCGCTCGCTGCAAATAGCGGCATTGGCTGCGTGGAATGGCGGAGATACTCCGGTTTTCGTCAATGAATATATATATGAATCCTTTGTCGAAACGGTCAGCGGACGGTTGATCTACGCGATAACCTCCAGCCAGCTGCTGTCGGCGATGGCGGGTTTTGCCGCGCGGTTCATCCCCGCCTTTCGTGCGAATACCTTCGGCGTCGGGGTCCGGTTTCGCGCACATGCTGAGTGGATATCATTGTTTCGCGAGGCTGGGTTCAAGGTCGAGGCCGTCCGGATCGGCGCAGACGAACCGGTGAAGCTCCCGCTGCGACTGCTGTTGATAAAGGCGATCCGGCGCGACAGTTTCATTCTGACGCCCACGCAGGCGGCCTCGTCGATATCGAGAAACTGATCCAGATGTAGAGATGATCGGAGCGGTCGCGAACGAATGTTTCGTGGCCGGAGTATTGGTCCAGCGCGCGGAGAAGCGCTAGGCAGGGCAGCGCCGCATCCGATGCGGCCACATGACGACCACGGAGTATGGAATGACGCGTAACTTGTTTGAAGGTCGCACGCTGCTGGTCACCGGCGGCACGGGCTCGTTCGGCAATGCCGTGCTGCGCCGCTTCCTCGATTCTGAAATCGCCGAAATCCGCATCTTCAGCCGCGACGAGAAGAAGCAGGATGACATGCGCAAGCGCTTCGACAATCCGAAGCTGAAATTCTATATCGGCGACGTCCGTGATTATGGGTCGGTCGTCAATGTCGTTCGCGGGGTCGATTTCATCTTTCACGCGGCGGCGTTGAAGCAAGTTCCATCGTGCGAGTTCCACCCGCTCGAAGCGGTTAAGACCAACGTGCTGGGGACCGAGAATGTCCTCGAGGCGGCAATCAACAACGGCGTGAAGCGCGTCATCTGCCTCAGCACGGACAAGGCGGTCTATCCGATCAACGCGATGGGCATTTCCAAGGCGATGATGGAAAAGGTCGCCGTCGCCAAATCGCGCAGCAGCGACAAGACGATCATCTGTGCGACGCGCTACGGCAATGTCATGGCCTCGCGCGGATCGGTGATTCCGCTGTTCGCCGATCAGATCCGCGCCGGCACACCGATAACCATTACCGACCCGCATATGACGCGCTTCATGATGACGCTCGACGATGCCGTGGAGCTGGTCCTGTACGCGTTTCAGAATGGCAATCCGGGCGACATCTTTGTTCAGAAGGCGCCCGCCGCGACCATCGCGGCGCTGGCCCAGGCGATGTGCAAGCTGATCGGCGTCCCCGAACATCCGATCAACGAGATCGGCACACGTCACGGCGAGAAGCTGTTTGAGGTGCTGCTGAGCCGCGAGGAGATGGCGGCGGCGGAGAATCTGGGTGACTATTTCCGCGTTCCGCCCGATCTTCGCGATCTCAACTATGGCAAATATGTCGAGCAGGGCGAAAAGAAGATTTCGCAGGCCGAGGAATATAATTCGCACAACACGACGCGCCTCGACGCAGAGGGCATGACGGCGCTATTGCTGAAGCTTCCCTTCATGCAGGCAATGGCGCGCGGCGACAGCATCGCGCCCGAGGAGTGACATGAAAATATTGGTGACGGGTGCCAGTGGCTTCATTGGCAAGACATTGCTGGTCCGACTGGCCGAAGAGCAGGGGTTTGAGTTCGATTGTTTCACGCGCGCCGACGACGCGGTATCGTTGTCAGCTAAGGTCGCCGCTGCCGACGCGATCGTCCATCTCGCGGGCGAAAACCGACCCGCCGACCCCGCCGCCTTCATGCAGGTGAACGGCGACCTGACCGCGAGCCTGTGCGACGCGGTGCGCGCGGCGGCGCGCCCCATCCCCTTGCTGTTCGCCTCGTCGATCCAGGCTGAACGCGACAATCCCTATGGCGACAGCAAGCGCGCGGGCGAAGAGGCCATCGCACGTCTGGCCGAGGTGCCGGGGCAGAACTGCACGATCTTTCGGCTACCCAATGTGTTTGGCAAATGGTGCCGGCCCCACTATAATTCGGCCGTCGCGACCTTCTGTCACAACATCGCCCGCGGCGAGGCGATCCGGGTCGACGATCCCGCCGCGCCGCTCACGCTCGTTTATGTCGACGATGTGGTTGAGACGATGCTGGCGACGCTTCGCACCGCGTCGCCGGGACTGCATTGGGGCGCGGTCGACCCGGTCTATCAGACCACCGTGGGCGAAGTCGCCGACCTGATCCGCGCCTTTCACGACAGCCGCGCCACGCTGACGACCGAGCGCGTGGGAACGGGGTTGGTCCGCGCGCTTTATTCGACCTATGTCAGCTATCTGCCGACCGAGGCGTTCAGCTATGCGGTGCCGGTGCATGGTGACGCACGCGGTGTCTTTGTCGAGATGTTGAAGACCCCCGACAGCGGGCAATTCTCCTTCTTCACGGCGCACCCCGGCATCACCCGCGGCGGCCATTATCATCATAGCAAGACCGAAAAATTCCTGGTCATCAAGGGGCGCGCGCGCTTTGGTTTTCGCCACATCCTGACCGACGAGTTTTTCGCGCTGGACACATCGGGCGAAGAACCGCGGATCGTCGAGACAGTCCCCGGCTGGAGCCACGACATCACCAATGTCGGCGACGACGAAATGGTCGTCATGCTGTGGGCGAACGAGATATTCGATCGCGATCGTCCCGACACCATAGCGCGGAGCGTCTGAAGCCATGACCAAGCTGAAGGTAATGACCGTCGTCGGAACGCGGCCCGAAATCATCCGCCTGTCGCGCGTGCTCGCGAAGCTCGATCAATATTGCGATCACACACTGGTCCACACAGGCCAGAACTATGATTATGAACTGAACGGGATTTTCTTCGACGATCTCGGCATCCGCAAGCCCGACCATTTCCTAGAGGCGGCGGGGGCCAGCGGTGCCGAAACGATCGGACGGGTGATCATCGCGGTCGACAAGCTGCTCGAACAAGAACGCCCCGACGCGCTGTTAGTGCTCGGCGACACCAACAGCTGCACCGCGGTCATCCCCGCCAAGCGGCGCAAGGTCCCGACCTTTCACATGGAGGCCGGCAATCGCTGTTTCGACCAGCGCGTGCCCGAGGAGATCAATCGGCGGATCGTCGACCATACTGCCGACATCAACATGACCTACAGCGACATAGCGCGCGAATATCTGCTGCGTGAAGGACTGCCGCCCGACATGGTGATCAAGACCGGCAGCCCAATGTTTGAGGTTCTGAGCCATTATCGCGCGAAGATCGACGGGTCGGACGTTCTCGACCGGCACGGGCTGCGGGTAGGGGAGTATTTCCTGGTCAGCGCCCATCGCGAGGAAAATATCGAACCCGACGCCAGCTTTGGGCGGCTGGTCGAGACGCTGAATGCGGTCGTCGCGAAATTTGGCCTGCCGGTGATCGTGTCGACCCACCCGCGCACGCAAAAACGCATCGACGCCGCGGGCGTGCAGTTCGGCGAGCGGGTTCGCTTGCTGAAGCCGCTCGGTTTTTCTGATTATAACCAGCTGCAAATGTCGGCGCGCGCAGTGCTGTCGGATAGCGGGACGATCAACGAAGAAGCCTCGATCCTCAACTTTCCCGCGCTCAACATCCGCGAAGCGCATGAGCGCCCCGAAGGCATGGAGGAAGCCGCGGCGATGATGGTCGGCCTGTACCCCGCACGCGTACTTCAGGGACTTGATATCCTCGCCGACCAGCCACGCGGCGACGACCGGTTGATCCGGCTTGTCGGCGATTATGCAATGCCCAACGTCTCGGACAAGGTCGTCCGCATCCTCCACAGCTATGTCGATTATGTGAATCGCATCGTGTGGAAGACATATTGATCGCCAGCCCATGCGCGTTGCGATCGTTGCCGATGTCTTTCCGCCGCTCAGGTCGTCGGGCGCCGTGCAGTTGCGCGACCTGTCGCGCGAGTTTGTCCGGCAGGGACATCAAACAACGGTGCTCGTCGCCAGCCCCGACCTGAAGTCCGCCTTTCGCATCGACGAGCAGGATGGCGTCACCATCGCGCGCCTGCGATCACCAAAAACTAAGGATGTCGGTTATGTCCGGCGCATGGCGGGCGAGTTCCTGATGCCGTTCGCGATGAAGCGAAATTATCGCAAGTCGCCGATCGCGGGCCGCCCGTACGATGCCGTCATTTGGTATTCGCCGACGATATTCCTCGGCCCGATCGTTCGCTGGCTGAAACGGCGCAACAATTGTGCCTCCTACCTGATCATTCGCGATATTTTTCCGCAGTGGGCCGCCGATATGGGGCTGATCTCGCGCGGTCCGGCGTTCCAGTTGCTGGACCAAGTGGCGCGCTATCAATATCGCAGTGCAGATGTGATTGGTGTGCAGACGCCGGGCAACCTCAGCTTCTTTGACGATTTTCGCGCGGCGCACTCCGAATGTCAGCTCGAAGTCCTGCAGAACTGGCTGGGCGACGCCCCTGATCGGGGATGCAGCATCGATCTTGAGGCGACGAAACTCGCGGGCCGCCGGATCTTTGTTTACGCCGGCAACATGGGTGTGGCACAGCAGATGGACAAGCTCCTCGATTGCGCCGTTGCGATGCGAGACCGCGATGATATCGGCTTTCTGTTTGTCGGACGCGGCAGCGAGGCGGATCGGCTGAGCCAATTGGCGGCGGAGCGCAGCCCCGACACCATCCTCTTTCACGACGAAATCAGTCCCGACGAGATTCCGGGCCTCTATTCCCAATGCAATGTGGGCCTGATCTGCCTCGACAGCCGGCACCGCACCCACAATATTCCGGGGAAATTCCTGACCTATATGCAAGCAGGCCTGCCGGTTCTCGCCAGCATCAACGACGGCAACGACCTGCAGAAGATGGTCGAAACGCGGAATGTCGGGCGCGTGTCGGTGGCCGCCGACGGCGCCGATCTGCCGGGCCTGGCGAGTGCATTGATCGAGCGCGAGCTTGCCGACCCGGCGATTGCCGATCGTTGCCGCGCCTTGTCGAACGAGCTCTTCTCGGCGCGCGCGGCGGTCGGTCAGATCCTCGACGCGGTGACGCAGCGATTAAGTCGATCGAC
>Ga0247823_10000752_pt1 | contig 27338 bp, 30 predicted proteins | sample 13C_PalmiticAcid_2_FD_192426 | JGI IMG/M metagenome (GOLD analysis project Ga0247823, IMG submission 192426) | Soil microbial communities from agricultural site in Penn Yan, New York, United States - 13C_PalmiticAcid_Day30 | ecosystem: Environmental > Terrestrial > Soil > Agricultural land...
ATCTATGACGGGATGGGACAGGACGAGGACGGCATCTGGACCGCGCCGGGCGGCATGGCGAAGGTGGCGTGGTTCGCCGATCCCGACGGCAATGTGCTGAGCCTGTCGGAGGCGTGACGCCGGGCGGCCTTCACCTTCCTGCCTAACCGTTGCGGAAGCGAAGGCGCGCCGTTCGACCGATCAGGTAGAGGCCGCCGATCAGGGCGGCGGCATAGCTGGCCATATGGGCTGACGCGACCGCGGCAAAGGCGAGATGGCGGTCGGGCGGGATCAATTCCGCCCATTCTTCGAGCAGCGGCGTACCGACGGCCTTGAATGCGAACGCCCCGATCGCGCCGGCGATCAGTGCGATCGCCGCGCTGGCCAGCATCAGCAGGACGACCGGGCGTGCCAGATGCTTGAGGTCGAGCGGGGGCCGCGAGCCAAGCCGTGCAGCGGCGGCCAGACCGGCACCGAGCAGCAAGCCGACCCACCAGGTCGCGACGACGCCCCAGCCGAGCGCGAGCAGCCAGGGCGTGTCGGTGGCGAACAGGGGCGGATGGGCGATGGTGAAATATTCGACGCACAGATGTGCGGTCACGAGATCGTGAAGGATCCCATAGATGATTGCCGCAGCGGTCGCGAACAGGACGATCCGGACGGCCTGCATCGCGGTCAGGCCAGTGCTTTCGCCTCGATCCCGGCGATCTTCATGAAGTTCGCCAGCATCGCATGGCCATGTTCCGTCGCGATGCTTTCGGGATGGAACTGGACCGAATGGATGGGCAGCGTGGCGTGGCGGAAGGCCATGACGCTGCCGTCCTCGGCGGTCGCATTGACCACCAGTTGCTCGGGAATGTCGGTGACGATCAGCGAGTGATAGCGCGTCGCGGTGAAGGGCGAGGGCAGTCCTTCGAACAGCCCCGTGCCGTCATGCGTCACGGGGCTGGTCTTGCCGTGCATCAGCCCGCCGCGCACCACCTGCCCGCCGAAATGCTGGCCGATCGACTGATGGCCAAGGCACACGCCGAGCAGCGGCTTGCCCGCATCGGCGCAGGCGGCGACGAGGTCGAGGCTGATTCCCGCCTCGTTCGGGGTGCAGGGGCCGGGCGAGAGCAGGAATGCCTGCGCGTTGCTCGCGATCGCCTCATTGGCGGTGAGCGCGTCGTTGCGCACCACCTTCACCTCCGCGCCCAGCTCCATGAGGTAGTGGACGAGGTTCCAGGTGAAGCTGTCGTAATTGTCGATGACGAGGATCATGGCGAGTGCGGCTTAGCGGGTGGCGCGCGCGGCGACAAACAAGTTCGGCTTAATAGCCGGCATCGAGATCGACGACGTTGCGCATCGGCCGCCCCTCGACGAACGCCCGGGCGTTCTCGAGGAACAACGCGGCGGCGCGCGTGAACATCCTGGTCTGCGACCGGCCCGACAGGTGCATCGTCAGGATGGCGTTGGGCGCGGTCCAGAGCGGATGATCCGCGGGCAGGGGTTCGGGGTCGGCGACATCGAGAAAGGCGCCGGCGATGCGGCGCTTCTCCAGCGCTTCGATCAACGCGGGCTGATCGACCATGTCGCCACGGGCGATGTTGATCAGCCACGCGCCGGGCTTCATCGCGGCAAGCTCGGCCGCGCCGATCAGGGCGTGGGTGTCGCCGGTGGACGGCGCGGCGAGGACGAGCCAGTCGAATTCGCCGATGCGGCCGCGCCACTGGTCCGGGGTCAGCGTGCCGTTGCGGCCCGAGCGGGTGACGCCGGTCACCTCCACGCCGAACGCGGCGAGCCGGTCGCCGATCATCCGGCCGATCGTGCCATGGCCGACGATCAGTGCGCGGGTCTCGAACAGCTCGACCTTACCCGGCGCGTCGGCGGGCCATTCGCGGCGGTCCGCGATCCGCACCACCTCATCGAAGCGCTTGGCGGCGGCGAGCATGCCCATCACCGCATATTCGGCGACGGCGATCGCGTTGATCCCGACGCCGTTGGTGAGGATCGTCCCGCGTTGCCTGAGCAGGCCGGTGTCGAATGCGTCGATGCCGGCATAGATGGTCGAGAGCCATTTGAGCCGCGCGCCCGCCGCCGCCGTCTCCCCGGTCCATTCCGGGCGCATCATGTCGACCCAGGCGATATCGGCATCGGCGACCAGCGCCGCGGCCTCCTCGCGGCTGGCGAACCAGTGCGGCTCAATTCCGGCGGGAAGCCCGGCTTCAATCAGCGGGCGCGCGAGGGCGGGCAGGACGGCTTTCATCTCAACAGGTTAGACCGATCGTTTCACATGCGCAAACGCTTGAAAATGAATGGTTTGCGACAAGTTGATACTGTTTCCCGCTGGCGAAGTCCGGAGAAATGCGAGACATTGCACGCTTGGGCGATAGGCCCGCGCGCGGGGGCTGAATGGACAATCTGGAGGCGCCTCCGGTCGAGGCGGGGAATGGCGATGCCGAAGCGGCCGCACCGGTGGTCGGCGGCGCGGCGCTGAGTGGCACGAGCGTTGTCGCGCTCGGCCTCGCGCTGGCCGCCTGTGATTCAGGCGGTGGCGGCGGCGGGGTGGTCACGGTGCCGCCCACGACCACACCCAACCCGACCCCCGCGCCGGTCAGCGCCGCGCAGGCCAGCAGATTTCTCGGTCAGGCGACGATGGGCGCGACCAGCGCGGACATCGCCGATGTGCGGACGCGCGGCTATGCCGGCTGGATCACCGCCGAATTCGCCAAGCCGCGCGCGACCACGCATTGGGACTGGCTGGTGGCGCGCGGCTATAACGTCGCCGCCAACATCAATGGCGAGACCGGCTTCGACAATGTGATGTGGAGCCAGCTAATCGGCGCGGGCGATCAGCTACGCCAGCGCGTCGGCATGGCGCTGCTCGAGATTCTGGTGGTCGGCATCTCGGGCGTGAACCTCAACTGGCGGCAATTCGCGATGGCCGCCTATGTCGACGTGCTGCTCGACAATGCCTTCGGAAATTTCCGCACGATCATGGAGAAGGTTACGACCAACGCGGCAATGGCCTCGTTCCTGACCTTCCTCGGCAACCGCCGGGCGAACGCGACGACCGGATCCGTGCCGGACGAGAATTACGCGCGCGAGTTGATGCAGCTCTTCACCATCGGACTGCATCGCCTCAACATGGACGGGACGGTGGTGATGTCGGGCGGCGTCCCGGTCGAGACCTATGCCCCCGCCGACGTCTCGGGCCTTGCCCGCGTCTTCACCGGGCTGACGATCGATTCGACTGACGGGACCACGCCCGACCGCTATCGCCGGCCGCTCATCGTCAACGCGGGCACGCATGAGACGGGCGCTTCGACCTTCCTCGGTACCACGGTGGCGGCCGGGACCGCGGGGATGGATGCGATCAAACAGGCTCTCGATACGATCTTCGCGCATCCCAATGTCGCGCCGTTCGTATCGAAGCAGCTGATCCAGCGGCTGGTCACCAGTAATCCCACGCCCGCCTATGTCGGGCGCGTCTCGGCGAAGTTCGCGGACAACGGATCGGGCGTGCGCGGCGACATGCAGGCGGTGATCCGCGCGATCCTGCTCGATGACGAGGCGCGCGCCGATCCCGCGGGCACCAGCGCGGGCAAATTGCGCGAACCGGTGATGCGCTTCACCGGCTGGGCGCGCGGTTTCGGCGCGAGCTCGGCCAGCGGTACCTTCGCGGTGGGCGACACCAGCAGCCCGACCAACCGGCTGGCGCAGGCGATGGGGCGCAGCGGATCGGTCTTCAACTTCTTCCGGCCCGGCTACACCCCGCCCAACACGGGCTTTACCACCGGCGGGCTGGTCGCGCCGGAGTTCCAGATCACCAACGAGATCAGCGTCGTCGGCTATGTGAACTATATGCAGTCGGTGGTGAACAATGGCCTCACCGACCTCAAGACCGACTATGCCGAGCTGACCGCGCTCGCCACGGACAGTTCGGCGCTGATCGACCGGATCAACCTGGTGCTCGCCGCCGGGCAAGTGAGCGCCGCGACGGTCGCGCAGATCAAGACCGCGGTCGACAGCTCGACCAACACCAACAACCGGATCGCGATCGCGCTGCTGCTGACGATGGCCGCGCCCGAATATCTGGCGCAGAAGTGAGGGCCGGGGACATGGACTCCAATCAATCCCGCCGCGCCTTTCTCCGCCGTTCCGCTACGCTTGGTATCGCCGGCGGCGCCGCGCCGTTCGTTACCCAGCTCGCCGCGATCGGCGAAGCTTCGGCGGCGGTCGCGACCGACTATAAGGCGCTGGTCTGCGTGTTCCTCTATGGCGGCAACGATTACGCAAACACGCTGCCGCCCTATGATGCGGCGAGCCATGCGCTCTACACCACTGCCCGGCCCGGTCTGGCCCATCTGCGCGACGCGCTGACGGCGACCGCGCTCAACCCGCTGAATTCGCTGGGGGGGCGGCAATATGCGCTGGCGCCGACCATGGCGCCGCTGCTCCCGCTGTTCGACGCGGGCAAGATGGCGGTGGTGCTCAATGTCGGGACATTGGTGCGGCCGACGACAAAGGCTCAGTATCAGGCCAATTCGGTGGCGCTGCCGCCCAAGCTGTTCAGCCATAACGACCAGCAAAGTTACTGGCAGGCATCGAGCGCGGAGGGCGCGACATCGGGCTGGGGCGGGCGGATCGGCGACCTGCTGCAGAGCGGCAATGGCAGCGCGGCGCTGACCTGTATCAGCGCGTCGGGCAATGCCGTCTATCTCTCGGGCCGCAGCTCGATCCAATATGTGACGGGTACCAACGGCCCGACTCCGCTGATCAACAACGCTTCGACGCTCTACGGTTCCTCGGCGGCGGCGGCGGCATTGCGTTCGCTGATGGGCGGCACGCGCAGCCACCTGATCGAGAACGAACATGCGATCGTCTCGAAGCGCGCGCTCGATCTCTATGCGCAGGTCAACGGCGCGCTGGGCGGCGCGCCGGCCTCGAACTTCCCGCTGTTCCCCACCGGCAACAGCCTTGCCGATCAGCTCAGGATCGTCGCGCGGATGATCTCGGTCTCGCAGGAGCTTGGGGCGAAGCGGCAGGTGTTCTTCGTCTCGCTCGGCGGCTTCGACATGCACGACTTCCTCGTGCGCGATCACCCCACCCAGATCGGCCGGGTGGCGGAGGCGATGCGCGCCTTCTACGACACCACCGCGGCGCTTGGCGTCGCGGACAAGGTGACGGCGTTCACCGCGTCGGATTTCGGGCGCACGCTGGCGATGAACGACGACGGCTCCGACCATGGCTGGGGCGCGATGCACTTCGTCGTCGGCGGCGCGGTCAACGGCCAGCGCATCTATGGTACCCCGCCCGCGATCGGCCACAATACGCCCGACGATGTCGGGCAGGGGCGGCTGCTGCCGACGATCGCGGTCGATCAATACGCCGCGACGCTGGCAAGCTGGTTCGGCGTGAGCGATTCGAGCTTGTCGACCGTGCTGCCCAATATCGGCAACTACACCACGCGGAATCTCGGGTTCGTTTAAAGCTCGACCTTCCAGTCCCAGCCCAGCGGATCGCCGTCCATTACCTCCACCCCGGCGCCGAGCAGCTCGTCGCGGATCGCGTCGGAGCGGGCGAAGTCCTTCGCCGCGCGCGCTTCCTTGCGCTGGGCGAGACGGGTTTCGATTTCCGCTTCGGTCACCAGCGCGTCGGCCGGGCGCACGCGCAGATCGGCCCGGCTGAGATCGAGCAGGTTGAGGCCGAGCGCGGTGTCGAACTGCGTCAGCGTCATCAGCCGCGCTTCCTGCCCCAGCTGCTTGTCGGCGAGCAGCTCTTCCAGAACCGGCAGCGCCCTGGGCGTGTTGAGGTCGTCCGACATCGCCGCGTCGAGCCGTTCGAGATAGCCGGCGGCGTTGCCGCCACCCTTGCCCTCGGTCTCGCGGAACTTCTCCGCGGCGAGGACGAGGCGGCGCAGGCGGACCAACGCCGCCATCAGATTCTCGCCGCTGAACTCGAGCTCACTGCGATAATGGGCCGAAAGGCACATCAGCCGGTAGGCGAGGGGGTGAACGCCCCTGGCCACCAGCGCGTCGAGCGTGGCGATACCGCCCTTCGATTTCGACATCTTGCCGCCGCGATCGACGAGGAAGTTGTTGTGCATCCACACGCGCGCGCCGCTGTCGCCGCAGCGGCAATGCGCCTGATTCTGCGCGATCTCGTTGACGTGGTGGATCTCGCGGTGATCGATCCCGCCGGTGTGGATGTCGAAGGGCAGGCCGAGCAATTCGGCGCTCATCACCGAGCATTCGAGATGCCAGCCCGGCGCGCCGCGGCCCCAGGGCGAATCCCACTCCATCTGGCGCGTCTCGCCCGGCGGGGTAGTGCGCCAGATCGCGAAGTCCTGCGGGTGGCGCTTGCCCTCGACGCTCTCGATGCGGCCCTCGCCGGCATCGTCCTGCCCGCCCGACAGCTTGCCGTAATCGGGGACGGTGCTGCTGTCGAAATAGAGGCCTGAGTCGAGCTGATAGCAATTGGCGTCGGCGAAGCCCTTCGCGAACTCGATCATCTTGCCGACATAGTCGGTCGCAAGCGGCATATGGTCGGGCGTGCGGATGTTGAGGTCGCGCAGATTGCGGCGGAACACATCGGCATAATGGCGCGAGATGTCCCACGCGCTCATGCCGCGCTTCTTCGCCGCCGCCTCCATCTTGTCCTCGCCCTCATCGGCGTCGGAGGTCAGATGGCCGACATCGGTGATGTTGAGCACATGGGTAAGGGAGTAACCCTTCCAGCGCAGTACGCGGCTCAGCGTGTCGGTGAAGACATAGGCGCGCAGATTGCCGAGGTGCGGGTCGCTATAGACCGTCGGTCCGCACGAATAGACGCGCACGCCCCTGGCGGGGTCGATCGGCGCGAACGGTTCGAGCGCGCGGTTAAGCGAGTTGTAGAGGTTGAGCGTGGCGCCAGTCATGCAAGGCGCAATAGCGCGGCGGCGGCGGCGGTCAAACCGCGCGCGCGTTCACAGCTGTGTTCAGGCGGCGAGCGTTTCGGGTTTTTGACCGGTGTGGAACAGTCCTGCCCCGAAGGTGCCGCCGGTGTTGATCGGCAGCGCGGTGGCGCAGAAGGCGCATTCCGCGGTCATCCGCCCGACCGTCCAGTGCGACTGACCGCATCCCGGGCAATAATTGCGTTCCCCCGGATGAAAGGCGATCCGATAACCGCTTTGCGCGGTGGTGAAGGCGTCGGTGTTATAATACATCGCTTCGTCTCCAGATTGCCCCGTTTCGACGCGTGGAGTCGGCCTTTGTTCCAAGCACGTTCCGAAATGGGAAGGCTGGTGTTGCCGATCTGCAACAATCGCGGAGTCAGGAGAAGGGGCGCATCCGGTCGAGGACCGTATAGGCCATGACCGCGGTCGCAACCGCGGCATTGAGGCTATCCGCCTTGCCCAGCATGGGTATTTTGACCCGCAAGTCGCAGGCTTGCGCATAGGCGGGGGGCAGGCCCTGCGCCTCGTTTCCGGTGAGCAGGAAGACCGGCGCGGCGAAATCGGGCGCGCGGTAATCGACCGCGCCTTCGAGCGCGAGGCCGACGAGCTGTCCCGCTCCGGCACGCAGCCAGCCATGGAATTCATCCCATGGCGCGCGGGCGATGGGGATGGTGAACAGCGCGCCCATGCTCGCGCGCACCGCCTCGACGCTGAACGGGTCGACGCACTCGTCGACCAGGATCAGTCCGCCCGCGCCGACCGCGTCGGCGGTACGCAGGATCGTGCCGAGATTGCCGGGATCGCGCAGCCGCTCGGCGACCAGCCAGATCGGCGCGCTGGCACGATCGAGCCGGGCCAGATCGGTCGGCAGCTCGCGATAGACGCCGACCACCGCGCCGGGATTGTCCTTGCCCGACAGCTTGGAGAGGATGTCGCTGTCCGTCGCGATCGCCTCGCCGCCCGCGCCCTCGGTCGCGGCAATCAACTCGGCGGCGAGCTGATGGGTGTCATGCCCTTTCGCGAAGAACAGATATTCGGGCAGGTGCCCGGCCTCGCGCGCCTCGGTCAGGATGCGCAGACCTTCGGCAAGGAACAGCCCCTCGTCGCGGCGATGCTTCTTGTCGCGCAAGCTGCGGACCCGCTTGACCAGCGGGTTGGAAAAGGCGGTGATCTCGCGTGGCACGGGTGAATTAATCCTCGCCGAAGCGGTCCTCGACCAGCTCGACCAGCTTGAGCACCGCGTCCTCGGCGCCATCGCCCGCCGCGGCACTGATCGTGATCGTGTCGCCCATCGCCGCGCCGAGCATCATCAGCCCCATGATCGAGGTGCCGGTGACCGAATTGCCGTCCTTCTCGACGGTCAGCTCGACCGGCTGCGAAGAGGCGAGGGTGACGAATTTGGCGCTGGCACGGGCATGGAGCCCGCGGCGGTTGCCGATCAGGACGGTCCGGCTGATGCGGCTCAAGCGGCAGCCTCCCCAAGCACTTCGGAAGCGACGGTGATGTATTTGCGGCCCGCCTCGCGCGCGGCGGCGACGGCTTCGGTGACCTTCATCGTCTTGCGCGCGCCGCCCAGGCGAATCAGCATGGGGAGGTTGATGCCCGCGATCACCTCGACCTTCCCGGCTTCCATCAGCGAGATCGCGAGGTTGGAAGGGGTGCCGCCGAACAGGTCGGTGAGCACGATGACCCCGCGCCCCGCGTCCACCTCGGCAATGGCCGCGGCGATGTCGGACCGGCGGCCCTCCATATCGTCCTCGGGGCCGATCGAAATCGTGGCGATTCGCTCCTGCTTCCCCACCACATGCTCCATCGCGACGACGAACTCCTCCGCGAGCCGCCCGTGCGTCACGAGTACCAGACCGATCATTTCAAAATTTGTCCCATGCGGTTCATCTTGCGACCGGGGGGCCTTCTAGCGAGTCCTGCGGCGCGGTTTGCAAGTCACGATGCGTCACCGTGGGCGAAAATCCCGCGCCGCGCAACCGGGCAGCGACCCGTTCCGCCACATGGACCGACCGGTGTCTCCCGCCGGTACAGCCAAATGCGATGGTAACGTAGGATTTTCCCTCGGCGCGATAGCGCGGAATGAGCATCTCGATCAGCCCTTCGATTCGCTCGAGGGCCTGTGGATAAGCCGGGTCGGCGGCGACATAATCCGCCACGTCACGGTCCTTGCCGGTGCCCGGGCGCAGCGAATCGACCCAATGCGGATTGCGCAGGAAGCGCATGTCGAACACCAGATCCGCGTTGCCGGGGATCCCGCGCGCGAAACCGAACGACATCACCGACAGCGTCGGCTCGCCCTGTCCCTCTCCCGAGAAGGTCGTGCGGATCTTCTGCGCCAGCTCGTTGCCGGTCATGTTGCTGGTGTCGATCAGCCGGTTGGCCCAGCGCCGCAGCGGCTCGAGCAGTTCACGCTCGCGGGCGATGCCTTGCCCCGCCGGCCGGTCCTGCGCCAGCGGATGGCGGCGGCGTGTCTCGTTGTAGCGGCGCTCCAGCTCGGCGCCCGCGCAGTCGAGGAACAGGGTGCCGAGGTCATAGCCGCGCTCGTCGCGCAGTTTCTTGATCCGGCGAACGACACTGTCGGCGTCGAAACCGCGCGTGCGGGTGCCGATGCCGAGCGCGAGCGGGCGGTCGTCGCCGTCGGTGCCCTCGGCGGGGGCGGTATCGAGCAGGCGGTTGAGGAGGAGCAGGGGAAGGTTGTCCACCACCTCCCAGCCCAGATCCTCGAGCGTGCGCAGCACCGTCGACTTGCCCGCGCCGGACATGCCGGTGACCAGCAGGATCTGTTTGGTCTTCTGTTCGCTCACCTGCATGTCCTCAGGCTGGCGTCCAGCCGATATGCTTGAGCGCCAGTTCCACCTTGACCGGTGCCGACGGTTCGAGCGCGTTGAGCGCGACTTCGGGAATGTCGATCCCGGCGATGCGGCGCTTCTTGGGTCCCTCGGGCATGCGCGGCGGAGTGTCGAGGATGGTGACGAGCAGCGCGATCGGCACACGGTCCTGATGCGGCATGTCGACGACGCCGATGCCGCGCACCTCGATCTTGCCGGCGATGTTCGCGGGCGCGGAGCCGAGCAGCACGCCGTCGGTGCGCGCGCAGACGGTATAATCGTCCGAAACCAGCATCGCGCCCCGGTCGATCAGCCGCAGCGCCAGGTCCGACTTGCCCTCGCCCGAACGCCCTTCGATCAGCACCGCGCGCCCGTCGATGGCGACGCAGGTGGCGTGGAGCGTTTCGGAGGAGATGACGGCCATGCGTTTTGCCCCGCTAAGCTAATTCGGTTGCACCAGCGGCAGGCGGAGCACGAAACGCGCGCCGCGCATCCGGTCCTCCCGCGATTCGACCCCGATCATACCGCCATGGCCTTCAACGATGGTGCGGGCGATAGCAAGCCCCAGCCCCGAATGCTGGCCGAACGCCTCGTCATCGGGACGCACAGAATGAAACCGGCGGAAGATCGCTTCGCGTGCCTCCTCGGGAACGCCGGGTCCTTCGTCCTCGACGCGCACCTCCAGCATCTCGCCGTTCGATGCGACCGCGAGGGTCACGAAGCCCTGTTCGGGCGAGAAGGAGATGGCGTTGTCGATCAGATTCTCGAATACCCGCTCAAGCCGCGCGCCTTCGCCCATCACGCGCGGCACCGTGCCGATCGGCTGGTCGAAGCGCAGCCGGACCCCGCGTGCCACGCCGCGATCGGTACGCTGGGCGACGAGACCTTCGAGCATCGCGGCGATATCGACCGACTCGAACTTCGCGCGGCTCAGCTGCGCATCGAGCCTCGAGGCTTCGGAAATGTCGCTGATCAGCCGGTCGAGCCGGTGGACGTCGTCGCGGACGATCGCCAGCAACCGCTCCTGCAACCCGGGATCGCGGACATTGGCGAGGCCGTCCACCGCCGATCGCAGCGAGGCGAGGGGGTTTTTGAGCTCATGCGCGAGGTCGGCGGCGAACGCCTCGGTCGCGTCGATCCGGGCGCGCAACGCCTGACTCATGTCCGACAGCGAGCGAGCGAGATGGCCGATCTCGTCGCGCCGCTCGGGCAGGCGCGGCACCACCACCTCGCGCGCGCGGCCAAGCCGTACGCGCACCGCCGCGCGGGCAAGGCGGCGCAACGGCCGGACAATGGTGCGGGCGAGGAACAGCGAAAGGAAAATCGACAGCCCCATCACCACCGCCAGCACCAGGCTGAGGCGGAAGCGCTCGATCCGCACCGTCTGGGTGATCTCACGCGCGTTGTCGGTGGTGAACACCACTCCTTCGGGTCCGTAGGAGGCGGCGGCGGTGATGACGGGGGTGCGGTCGGGCGCGCGCCACACGCTCGCGCTCGCCTCGCCGGTGCGCAGCGCGGCGGAGAGGTCGGGCCAGCTCAACCCCTTGTCCGGCGCGCGCTCGCGGAATTGCGGCGCGCGGTCGGCGCCCGCGACCGTGTCGATCGCCGCGTCGAGGAAGCGCGCGGCACTCTGACCCCAGGGGTCCTTGTCCGGGTCGCGCAGCACGACGTTGTTGAGCCCCATCGCGCGCGTGTCGAGCGTTACCCGGCCTCTGGGATCGTAGAGCCGGATGCGCAGCCCCGCCTCGGTCGCGACGCGCAGGATCAGGGCGGTGCGGTCCTTGGGCGGAGTCATCGCCACCGCCTGCGCGATCAGCCGCGCCTCGCGCGCCGCCTGCTCGACCTGATCGTCGACGATCCGCGCGCGAAAGCTGTCGAGGTAGAAGAAACCGCCCGCCAGCATCGCCAGCGCGAAGATGTTGACCGCCAGAATGCGCGGCGTGAGGCTGACCCGGCCCGACCAGCGCAGCGAAAGGTCGCGGTCCTCGCGCTCTTCGCGCTTACTCGTCGGAGAATCTGTAGCCGGCGCCATAGAGCGTCTCGATGGCGTCGAATTCGGGGTCTACCTGACGGAATTTACGGCGGACGCGCTTGATGTGGCTGTCGATGGTGCGGTCATCGACATAGATGTCGTCCTGATACGCGGCGTCCATCAGCTGGTTGCGCGTCTTGACGATGCCCGGACGCTGGGCGAGCGTTTCGAGGATCAGGAATTCGGTAACGGTCAGCGTGACGGTACCGCCGCCCCACGTCACCTTGTGCCGCGCCGGGTCCATCGTCAGCCGGCCGCGCTCGAGCACCGGTTGCGGCTCCTCCTCGGTCTCCGCGTCTGCGGGGGCCGCCAGCGCTTCGGTCCGGCGCAGGATCGCGCGAATGCGAGCGATCAGCAGCCGCTGGCTGAACGGCTTGGCGATATAATCGTCGGCGCCCATCGCCAGTCCCAGCGCCTCGTCCAGCTCGTCATCCTTGCTGGTCAGGAAGATCACCGGGGTGCTGAGCTTTTCACGCAGGCGACGGAGCAGTTCGAGCCCGTCAAGGCGCGGCATCTTGATGTCGAGCACCGCCAGATCGGGCGGGTTCTCCAGCAGCGCCTTCAGCGCCGTCTCGCCGTCCGAATAGACGCGCGTCACAAAGCCTTCGGCCTGCAGCGCGATCGAGACCGAGGTCAGGATGTTCCGGTCGTCGTCAACCAGCGCGATCGTTGCGGTCATGACGCGTGGCGTAGCTCAATGCGGACGGCCGCTCAACCGCGCGGATCGGACAGAGGCGGAAAACCGGCCGGAACTATGCCAACGTTGTCGGACGACGCATTTGGCGACGTCAACGTTGTCGGGTGATTTGAATTGGTTAGCCCGTCCGATGACACCGGTTACTGGCATTGACCCCCCATGCCACCGCTGCGATGCGCGACTCACGATACTAATAAAAGTAATGCCACAGAGCCTTTTCAGGCGCGGCGATGAGGAGACCGATGTTGACTGACCGCAAGCCGGGAATCGGCCTCGACGCGCTTGGCGTCGGGGCTGGCGCAACCATTCACTGGAACCTGCTGACCGCGCCGCTGGTCGAGCATGCCGTGCAGCGCGGAGAGGGCGGTCTGGCCAAGGACGGGCCGCTGGTGGTGGCCACCGGCAAGCACACCGGGCGCAGCGCGAAGGACAAGTTCATCGTCCGTGACGGCACCACCGAGGACAGCGTGTGGTGGGGTGACGTCAACCGCGCGATGGCACCCGACCATTTCGCGGCGCTGAAGGCCGACTTCCTTGCGCATCTCGGCACCAAGGACACGCTGTTCGTGCAGGACCTGTACGGCGGATCGCAGCCCGAGCATCGGGTCAATGTCCGCGTGGTCAACGAATTCGCCTGGCACAATCTCTTCATCCGCACGCTGCTGGTACGGCCCGAAGCGGCGGAACTGCCCGGCTTCCAGCCCGAGTATACGATCATCGACCTGCCGAGCTTCCGCGCCGATCCGGCCAGGCACGGCACGCGCAGCGAGACGGTGATCGCGGTCAATCTGACCGAAAAGCTGATCCTGATCGGCGGCACCGCCTATGCCGGCGAGATGAAGAAGAGCGTGTTCGGCCTGCTCAACTATCTGCTTCCCGTCGAGGGCATCATGCCGATGCACTGTTCGGCCAATATCGGCCCGAACGGCGATACCGCGGTGTTCTTCGGCTTGTCGGGCACCGGCAAGACCACGCTGTCGGCCGACGCCAGCCGCACGCTCATCGGTGATGACGAGCATGGCTGGTCCGACACCGCGGTCTTCAATTTCGAGGGCGGCTGCTACGCCAAGATGATCAACCTCTCGCCCGAAGCCGAGCCGGAGATCTTCGCGACGACGAAGCGGTTCGGAACGGTGCTCGAGAATGTCGTGATGGATGCGGAGACGCGCGAACTCGACTTCGACGACAACAGCCTCGCGGAGAACAGCCGCGGTTCCTACCCGCTCGAGTTCATCCCGAACACGAGCGCGGACAACCTCGGCCCGGTGCCCAAAAACATCATCTTCCTGACCGCGGACGCCTATGGCGTGCTGCCGCCGATCGCGAAGCTGACGCCGGAACAGGCGATGTACCACTTCCTCTCGGGCTATACCGCGCGCGTCGCGGGAACCGAGATCGGCGTGACCGAACCGACTGCGACCTTCTCGACCTGTTTCGGCGCACCGTTCATGCCGCGCCACCCGTCGGTCTACGGCAATCTGCTCAAGGAGCGGATCGCCAGGGGTGGAGTGGATTGCTGGCTGGTCAACACCGGCTGGAGCGGCGGAAAGGCGACGACGCCGGGGATCAAGCGCATGCCGATCAAGGTGACGCGCGCGCTGCTCAACGCCGCGCTCGACGGCAGCCTGAAGGACGCCGAGTTCCGCAAGGATCCCAATTTCGGCTTCATGGTGCCGGTCGCGGCGGGCGGGGTCGATCCCAACATGCTCGACCCGCGCGCGGCATGGGACAACAAGGCCGACTATGACGCGACCGCGGGCAAGCTGGTCGATGAGTTCGTCGCCAACTTTGCCCAATTCGCGGAACATGTGGACGAAGGGGTTCGCCAGGCCGCGCCCCAAAGCCAAAAACGCGCTACCGAAGCCGCCTGAAACGCCCGGTCATCGATCGGGCCTCCCAAGAGAAGCCCGATCGATGACCGACCACCCAATCCGCTTCTTCGCCGACGATACCGCCATCGCCCGTCTGGGCGAGGGGCTGGTCGCGTGTACGCTGGCCAGGGAGGAGTGGACGCATGAGGCACATCTCGCCGCGTGCCTCTATCTGCTCGCGCGACGCCCCGATATCGATGTGGATGGCGAGATCGCCGGTCTCATCTCACGCTTCAACGAGAGCGTCGGCGGGGTGAATGACGATCACAACGGCTATCACGACACGATCACCCGCGCCTACGTCGCGGGCGTGCGCCGGTTTCTGCGCGAGCAGGCGAGCGGAAATCTGACCGCGGACGTCAACGCGCTGCTGGCGAGCGAGGCAGGCAGCCGCGACTGGCCGCTGCGCTTCTTCAGCCGCGAACTGCTCTTCTCGGTCGAGGCGCGGCGCGGGTTCGTCGATCCGGACCGCGCGCTGCTTCCCTGACCGGCGTCAGTCGAGCATCGACGCCGGGACCTTGCCGCCATTCGCGGCGAGTTCCTGCATCACGCGCTTGTGAAGCCAGATATTCATCTCCGCGCTGCCGTCGAGGTCGCCGGTATAGCCCAGCTCCTGCGCCAGTTCCTTGCGCTCGGCCAGGCTCGATTCGAGCCCGACCAGCTTCATCAGGTCTACGATCGAGGTGCGCCAGTTGAGGTCGCGGCCGTCACTGCCGTCCAGCTCGACCAGAATCGCTTCGATATCCACTTCCTGCGGCTGTTCCGGCACCGGCTGGGGCGCGGGCTGCGCGGCGACGGCCTCGGGCTGCGGCGCGGCTTCGGGCGCGGGAGCGGCCTTGGCCTTGCCGAAGATCGCGTTCTTGATCGATGAGAAAATGCCCATGGGTACCTCCTGCGGTGGCCGCGGGGATGGCGCGGCGGATCGTCCCGTCGCCATGCTGGCGGTTTTCGGCGACAGCGCAATGACGCACGACACGGCAAAAAGTGCCGCTTGCGTATCGATTGTCGCGTGCCCGTCTCGCTCCGCACGGCGGGCCATGCTAGGTTTGCCTCTCCCCAAGCGTAGCAAGAGGATCGGCAGATGAGCATTCTCGACGGGATTCTGGGTCAGATCAGCGGAAACTCCACCGTGACCAACCTCGCGGCGAAGGTCGGGCTGTCGCCCGAACACGCCGAATCGGCGATCCAGGCACTGGCCAAATACCATCCGATGCAGGGCGACACAGCCGAGGGCGCGGCCGCCGCGACCGGTCTGCCGGTGGGCAAGTTGCAGGAGATCATCGGCCATATCGGCGGCGAGGGATCGCTGAGCCAGTTCGCCAGCCTGCTCCAGCAGGATGGCGCGGGCGGCATTCTAGGCGCGCTCGACAAGGATGGCGACGGCAATCCGCTCAACGACCTGACCGGCATCGCTTCGGGTTTCTTCGGCAAGAAATAGCGCATTCCGAAAGGGCGTGCCGGCTCGGTGCGCCCTTTTTGCGGGCTAAATACTAAGGGATTGTCCTAACTATTTTCGCACGCTATCTCCGCTGCATCACAGCGTTGACGGAGTAAGCGATGTTCCCGGCGATGGGGCAGGGTAATGCAGGCATGCCGCCACCCGCGGCGATCGACGGCGTGTTCCGCGCGCTCGCCGATCCCAAGCGGCGTGACGTGCTCGAACGGCTCAACGCAGGGCCGGCATCGGTCAGCGACCTCGCCGCCCCCTATCGCATGGCGCTCCCCTCGTTCGTCGAGCATTTGAAGATGCTCGAGGGGGCGGGGCTGGTGCGCTCGCGCAAGGCCGGCCGTGTGCGGACCTATGAACTGGTGCCCGAACAATTGCTGGTCGTCGACGACTGGCTGCGCCGTCAGCGCACGCTGTGGGAGGGCCGGCTCGACCGGCTCGACGCCTATCTGCTCGCAAAACACAAGGAGAGACCCGAATGACTTCACCGCTCGTCACCCCTGATCCCAAGCTCGATCTGGTGCTAGAACGCGAGCTCGACGTGCCCGTCGAGCTGGTGTGGGAGGCATGGACCGACCCCGAAAGCATCAGGCAGTGGTTTGTCCCCAAGCCCTGGGTCATCACCGAATGCGAGGTCGACCTGCGCCCGGGCGGCGTGTTCCGGTCGGTGATGCGTTCGCCCGAGGGGGACGAGTTCCCCAATATCGGTTGCTATCTCGATATCGTTCCGTTGCAGCGGCTGATCTTCACCGACACGCTGCTTCCGGGTTTCCGGCCCTCGCCCAAGCCCTTCTTCACCGCGGGCCTCTATCTTGAGCCGACGGCGACCGGCGGCACGCGTTACACCGCGATGGCGATCCACGGAAATGAGGAAACGCGCGAAACCCACGAACAGATGGGCTTCCATGACGGCTGGGGCACGGTGGTCGATCAGATGGTGGCGCACATCAAGGCGTCGTTCAACTAAGGCGCGAAAGGGGAGGCGGGTGATGACGGATACCGATCCGGGGCGATGGCTCCTGTTCGCGGGCGTGGCGGCGGCGTTGCTGTTCTTTGTCGTCCCGACGATTGAGATCTTCCGTCGCCCCGCCTTCGACATTTCCCGCCATGCGATCAGCATGCTCAGCCTGGGCGAGGGCGGGTGGAAGATGAAGGCGGTGTTCGTCGTCTCCGGCGTCCTGACCCTTGCCTGCGCCGCGGGGATGCTCGGGGTACTGGGTCGCGGCTGGGCGGGGTTCTCTGCGTTGCTGCTGATCGGGGCCTATGGCGTCGGCCTCGTGCTCGCCGGCATCTACGACGCGCCGGCGGGGCTCGGCTTCCCGGCCGGAACGCCGCTCGACCAGCAGCCGGTGATGACGCGCGAGGCGACACTGCACAGCGTGGCGTTCATGGTCGCGTTCAGCGGCCTGATCCTCGCCTGCTTCGCACTGGGTACGCACTTCCTGCTGGAAGAGCAGTTCGTCCTCGGCGTGGTGTCTCTCATAGCGGGGCTGGGGCTTCCCGCACTGATCGCGCTTGGGGTTGCGGGCAAGATCGCCCCGGGAATCGCCTTCTACTGGGCGGGGATGTTCGCCTGGCTTTGGCTCGCGGTCGCCGCGGTCCATCTGACCAGGGCGGGTTAGCCGGGAAACAGGCTCCCGTCGGCCACATCGCTATGCTCGACCTCGCGCGGACGCTCGAGCAGGAAACGGTCGTCCTCGGGATAGTAGCGCGCCACGGCGATATCCTTGCCCGCAAAGGCACGGATATCGTCGAGCGAGCGCCACCAGCTCATCGTGACCACTTCGCTCGTGCCGTCGCCCAGATCGCGGAACAGCATCTGCCAGCCGAGATTGCCGGGCGTGGAGGTATAGTCGGTCCCGCCGGTGCCCGCGATATAGGCGCGATACGCCTCGCGCTCCGCGGTGCGGATGACACCGCGCCAGCGGCGCAGGATCATCCGCGACGGCTCGCGATATGGCGGTCGATGACGCTCTCCAGCACCGTCAGCGGCACGCTGCCGCCCAGCACGACCGCGTCGTTGAACGCCTTGAAGTCATAACGGCTGCCCAGCGCCTTTTGCGTCTTGGTGCGCAGCGTGTTGATTTCGGTATGGCCGAGCTTGTAGCCGCAAGCCTGACCCGGCCAGCTGCAATAGCGGTCGACCTCGCCACTGACTTCGTCGACCGACGACCCGTTGGCGGTGGCGAACCACTCGATCGCCTGGCTCCGCGTCCACTTCTTGGCGTGCAGGCCCGTATCGACGACGAGGCGGCAGGCGCGGAAGGCGAGGGACTGGAGGTAGCCCAGCCGGCCGATCGGATCCTCGTCATACGCGCCCAGTTCCGCGCCGAGCTGCTCGGCATAGAGTGCCCAGCCCTCGGTATAGGCGTTGAACGAGAGCAGCGAACGGACCAGCGGCAGCTTGAAGGTATACTCGCCCTGCCAGACGTGACCCGGGATGCCCTCATGATAGGCGAGCGTGGGCAGGCTGAAGCGCGAATGCAGTGCGGTGGTGCGCAGGTTGAGCCACACCTTGCCCGGAACCGTTCCGTCGATCGACCCCGCGCCGCCATAGGCGCCCGGCGCGCCCGGCTCCTCGGCGAGCGGCAGGCGCTTCACCTCGACGCTGCCGGGGACGAGCGTGTGGAAGGCGCGCGGCATGCGGCTGCGCATGTCCATGATCCGTCCGGTCATGAACTTCAGGATTTCCGCGCGCCCGGCGTCATTGTCCGGGAACAGGAAGCGCGGATCCTTGCCCAGCGCGGTCATGCGCTCGCCGACGGTGCCCCTGGCGAATCCCTGCTTCTTCAGGATCACGTCCATCTCGGCCTGAAGCGCCTTCAGCTCTTCCTGACCGGTCCGGTGGACTTCGTCCGGAGTCATCGTCGTGGTGGTGCCTGCGCGCAGCGCCCAGGCGTAGTAGGCCTCGCCGTCGGGGAATTTCCACACGCCCGCGTCGGACGTCGCCTTGGCGCGATGCCGCTTCAGTTCCGCGATCTGGCGATCGAGCGCAGGGGCGACCTTGCCCGCCGCGATCTTCGCCACGGCGGCCGCCTGATCGCCCGTGACGGCGCGCTTGGTGGCGTAGTTCGTCACCAGCTCCCACTTGCCCGCGTCGGTGCCGCGGGTCAGCGCGATTTGCTTCAGACACTTGTCGAGCAGGAAATCGGGCGCGACGACACCCTTGTCGTACGCGACCTTCAGCCGTTCCGTCTCGCCGTCGAGCAGCGCCGCATACTGGTCGAACCGCGCGAGCCAGCTTGCCGCGTCGGCGGCGTTGTCGACCTTGTGTTCGGTGTCGAGGAAGCGCGGGATGTCGAGATAGCCACCGACATTCTGCACCACCACATAGGGCGAATTGCGCCAGCCGCCGACCGCGACGTCGCCGTAGGGGAAGGCCATCCCGTCGAGCCCGCTCTCGAACGCGGTGCGCACCGCGTCGGCATTGGTGCGCATCACCGGGCTCATGCCGTTCGGGTCGAGGGCCTTGAGTTCCGCGACGCGCTTGCGCAGACCGTCGGCGACGCGCGCCTTGCCCGCGATGCTGCGATCCTCGAGCTGCGAACGCAGATGCGCACGCTCACCCTTGTCGATACCGAGGCTGGTGGCGCCCTCCGGTCCGTTCTCCAGCAATTGCTCGGCCGAGGCCGCGAGCAGCTTTTCCGCCGCGCCGTCCCCGGGCGCCGTGGCCTGTGTCCGCGCGAACGCCGGCAGGGCGGGCATCGCCGCGAGCGTGGCGGTGGTGGCAAGGAACTGGCGGCGGGTGGCGTGCATGAGGTCTCCGGGAAACGGGGAGGGTGGTTTCGGATGAGACCTTAGCGCGGCGGGCTGGAAGCGCCACCCCGGCCTGCCGGTCCGCGGGCAACAAGGCGGAACGATCAGACGGCTTCGAGTACCATGTTGAATGGCCCTTCGGTCGCGCGCCGGACTTGCTCGAACCCCGCTTCGCGAACGATCTGTGCGAGCCTTGCTTCACCGGCCTGCGCGCCCAGCCCCTCGCCGACTTCCTGATCGAGCGAGGTCGGGACGCAGATCATCGTCGAAGCGTTGTAATAGAGCCGCCCGACCGGGTTGAAGTTCTGCTCGGGACTGTCCCCGGCGATCGGCTCGACGATCATCCATGTACCGCCCGGCGCCAGGATACCGCGCATGTGCGCGGCGCAGCCGCGCGGGTCGCCCATGTCGTGCAGGCAATCGTACATGGTGACGAGATCGAAGCCGCCGTCGGTAACCTCCTTGGCGGACGCGACCTCGAAGCGCACGCGATCGCTCAGTCCGTGCGCTTCGGCGTGGCGGCGCGCCTCGTCGATCGACGGCGCGTGGAAGTCGTAGCCGGTGAATTCGCTTTCCGGATAGGCCTCCGCCATCAACAAGGTGGAAAAGCCGACGCCACATCCGATGTCGGCGACCTTCGCGCCCTTGCGCAGCTTGGCCTCGACTCCGCGCAGGGCCGGAATCCACGCCTGGACGATGTTGTTGACATAGCCGGGCCGGAAGAAGGCGCCGGTGGCGCAGAACAGGCAACCGGCATGATCGCCCCAACGTACCCCGGTGCCGTGGCGGAAACACGCCTCGACCTTCGGCTCAGCCTCGATCATCGCCGCGACCAGTTCGAACGCGCCCGCCAGATAGACCGGGCTGTCCGGATTCACGAAGACCATTGCCTGCTCGGGGGACATGCTGAATCGCCCGGTCGCGGGGTCGAAATCGACATAGCCGTTCGCCGCCTGAGCCAGTGCCCATTCCCGTACATAACGCTCGTGCAATCCGTCCGCGCGCGCGGCGAGTTCGGCCGGGGTGGCCGGGCCTTGCGCAAGTGCCTCGAACAAGCCCAGCCGAAGGCCGATGCGCACGGTGGGTACGGCCATCGCGCCGCCAAGGTCCCCCAGCATCTTGCCAATGAACGCGTGGAGCTTTGCTTCGTCGATCGATGCCGGCATGCTGTTCCTCCATCTTGCGAGGACGCGACTCTTCGACTCTGTTCTTGCTCAGATCATAGCATGTTTCTGGCGTCGCGACGACGCGCTTCGATCAGGCGGCGGGGGGCTCGATCGCCTTCACTGCCTCGACGACCACGACACCGCCGCGCACACCCGCGATCCGCACCTTCGCGCCGGCCTCGAGGTCCGGCCCTTCGGCGGGCCATTCGCCGTCGCCCACACGCACCCGGCCGGTTCCGCCGCTGATCGCTTCGACCACCGTCACCGTCTGACCGATCATCCGCGCGGCGCGGTTGTTGAGATCCGGGTCGCTGCTCGGCACCGGGTTGGCGCCGTACCAGCGCTTGCCGACCAGCACGAACACCGTCGACCACGCCGCGAAGCTCACCAGCTGACCCACCGGCCCCAGCTCCGGAAACAGCAGCGCGAGGATGCCGGTGATCCCGGCGCCCATCGCGACGAAGGTCAGATAGACGCCGGGCAGCATCAGCTCTGCGATCGCCAGCACCGCGGCGAGGATCAGCCAGATGAAGCCGCCCTGTTCGCTCCAGTTCATTCGCCGTCTTTCTGCACGAAGGGCGACTGGCGGACGCGTGCGGGAGCCGCAGGCGGCGCGGCGGGCGGATCGAGCTTGCCCAGCGCGTCCTTCGCCAGTTCGCCGATCCCGCCCAGCGTGCCGATCAGCTGAGTCGCCTCGACCGGGAACAGGATCGTCTTGGCATTGGGCGAGGTCGCGAACTTGCCCACCGCTTCGACGTACTTCTGCGCGATGAAGTAGTTGAGCGACGCCGCCGAACCCGACTCCACGGCCTGTGAGACGAGCTCGGTCGCCTTGGCCTCGGCCTCGGCCGCGCGCTCACGCGCCTCGGCGTCGCGGAAGGCCGATTCCTTGCGGCCCTCGGCCTCGAGGATGCGTGCCTGCTTCTGGCCCTCGGCGCGCAGGATCTCCGACGCGCGCGAACCTTCCGCCTCGAGGATGTTGGCGCGCTTCTCGCGCTCGGCCTTCATCTGGCGGCCCATCGCGTTGACGATGTCGGCGGGCGGGCGGATGTCCTTGATCTCGACGCGGGTGATCTTGACGCCCCATGGCGTGGTCGCGTGGTCGACCACCGACAGCAGCCGAGCGTTGATCTCGTCGCGCTTCGACAGCGTCTCGTCGAGGTCCATCGACCCCATCACGGTGCGCAGGTTGGTGGTGGTGAGCTGGAGCAGCGCGACGTACAGGTCCGACACCTCATACGCCGCCTTGGCCGCGTCGAGCACCTGGAAGAACACCACGCCATCGGTGGAGATCATCGCGTTGTCCTTGGTGATGATCTCCTGCCCCGGAATATCGATCACCTGCTCCATCATGTTCACGCGGCGGCCGACGCGATAGAAAAAGGCGGGGTAGAGGTTGAACCCCGGCTTCGCGACGGCGGTGAAGCGGCCGAAATGTTCGATCGTATATTCATAGCCTTGCCGCACGATCTTGATGCTGGAGAACAGGTACAGCAGCACCAGCAGCATGCCGATGAAGAAGGCGCCTACCGTCAGTCCCATATCACTCCCCCAAATCAGTCCGGCCTCGCAAAGCCCAATGGATGCTAGCATAGAGCGGTCATGAGCACAGTCCATTACATCGCCCCGCGCACCGCGCTGTTCCTGCCCGCTTCCAACGCCCGCGCGATCGAGAAGGCAAAGGGCTTGTCCGCCGACATGGTGATCCTCGACCTCGAGGATGCGGTGAAGGCCGAGGACAAGGAGGCTGCACGCGAAGCGGCGAAGGCGGTCGAAGGCTTTGGCGACCGCCTGTTTGGTATCCGCGTCAATGCCGAGGACAGCGAGCATTGGAAAAAGGACCTCAAGGCGGTCAAGAAATCCGCCGCCACGCATGTCATCATCCCCAAGGTCGAAAAGCCCGAGACGATCATCTACGCCGCCGCCTATGCCGACCGGCCGGTGCTGGCGATGATCGAGACTGCCGCCGGTGTGATGAATGTCGGCCCGATCGCCAGCGCGACCGGCTGGGGCGTCGAGATGGCGGGGCTGATCGCCGGCACCAACGATCTGGCGATGTCGTTGAAGCTCCCGCCCGCCGCGGGCCGCGCACAGATGCAGCTCGCGCTCCAGCTCATTATCCTCGCCGCGCGCGGGCGTGAGATCTGGGCGCTCGACGGCGTGTTCAACAAGCTCGACGACCCCGAAGGGCTGGCTGCGGAAGCTGCAGAAGGCCGCCTGCTCGGCTTTGACGGCAAGAGCCTGATCCATCCGAACCAGATCGACATCGCCCGCGCCGCCTTCGATCCGACCCCTGCCGAGCTCGACGACGCTCGCGCACTCATCGCCGCGGCTTCGGGTGGCGCCGAGCGCTATCAGGACCGGCTGGTCGAGGATTTGCACGTCGAACAGGCGAAGCTGCTGCTGGCCCGGGGGGCGTGACGTTCCGTTCCGGCCATGCGATCGCCGCGTTGGCGCTGATCATGGTCGAATTGCTGATTGCGATATTCGTGAAGGATGGCTTCATCCGGCCCTATCTGGGTGACGTTCTCGCGGTCATCCTGGTGTTCATGGCCATCCGCGCGGTGTTCGCGGCCGGAGAATGGACGGCGGCCGGGATCGCGCTTTCGATCGCCGTCATCATCGAATTCGGCCAGCTGATCGGCATTCTGAATATTCTTGGCCTGGCACATCACCAATGGCTGCGGGTCGTGATCGGCACCGGTTTCGACGTCAAGGATCTGCTCGCCTATGCGATCGGCGCCCTGATTGCGGTCGTCGTGGATCGGCAAATGGTGACACGGAACGTTTCGCCGATCGAATGATTGAAGACATATGCGCCGCGCAGGCCATCGCGTTGCGGCGCATGGAAGGAGGCGAGGGTGCTTTTGGAGCTCAAGCGCGCGCATGACACGCTGCTCTCCTGCCTGGACGAGCTGGAGAGGCTGACCCTGGACGCGGCGCCCGACCGGGCAAGGCTCGCGAACATCCGCTGGAAGCTGAGCAAGGCGAGCGCCGAACGGCGCAGGCTGGTCGATGCGGCGTGCGATCTGCTGATGATCAGCGCCCTCTCGGTCGATCGCACCCGCGTCGCGGCGCTGCGTGAGAATGATGCGGAGAGTGTCGCAGCGTCCTCAAGCCATGTCCGCCAATGGTCGGTGGATCAGGTGCTCGCCGACTGGGACGGCTATCGCGCGGCTTCGGCGGCGCTGCGACGGGCGATGCGCGCCCGCATCCTGCAGGAACAGCGCACCCTCTATCCGCTTCTCGACCGCGCCGCGGCTTAACGGGAAGCTCCGGCCGGGATCATTCGGCCAGCGAATGCTTGCCGCTGAGATCTAGTTTGGTCGTGACGAGAATGCCGAAAAGCGATTCCCGCTTCTTGGGCGAGCCGTCCGGATTGGTGCCGCCCCATTCGGTGCTGTACTGCAGGCCGCCCTGAAAATTGCCTTTGGTGTCGATGCCGAACAGCAGTGGAACGGTCAGTCCGGACTCGCCGCTCGCCGTCTTGTAGCTATAGTCTAGGCTAATCATCAGCGGCGGCAGGAAGCGAACCAGATCGAACGCCTGATTGATCTTCGCGCCCAGCACCATGCTGTCATCCAGCTCGGGCCGCGCGATGTTCACCTTTGTGCACGTGAGCGGATCGACGAAAGGCTGGCTGGCGGGAGCGGGCGGGCAGACTTGTACGTTCTGATAGAGCTTGTCGATCGTGTGCTCGCGCAAATAGCCGGCTGACGCGAAGATCGTCGTGCCGCGGTTCCACCCGAAATAGCGATCGGCGCGTCCGTCGCTGAAACCATAGCGCGACCACAGCCGGTCCGCGCTGCCTTCGCTCAGATGATAATAGATCTGACCGCGAAGTGTCGCATCGACATAGGCTTCGCCTTTGGTCAGGCGCGAACCGAAGTCGGCGGGGAACAGCGCCGGGTCGATCACCGTCTTCTGCTCCCCCGGATTGAACGGGTCGGGAGCCTGCGTCAGTGCAAATGGAAAATAGGTGAATGCCGGACGCGCGACCTCGGCGCGGACCGACCAGCCGAAGCGGGGCAGCATCTCGGGCTTTTCAGGTCCCCAGAACACTTCGTTATAGAGTTTTACCGCTTCGGGATTGGTGAATCCCCCCTCTTGCCCGTCCTTGCCGGCGGCGCGCGCGAAGATCCACTCCAGCAGCGCGAAATCCCGGCATTTCGCAGGGTCATTCGCCTGGGTTGCAAGGCAACGGGCCAGCAAGCCCGTGTCCTTGGTGCCATAGGCTGCCGCGAGCTTATCCATCACGGTGGTCTGCTTGCGCCGGCCGGTCAGGGTATATGGCACGCCCGGCCGCGGCCGATCCTGATGGGGGTAATAGTGCTGGCCATATTCGAGGAAGCCCGCGATGTTCGAGCTGAGCTTGAACTTGTCGCCGAACGTCCCGATCGTCGCGCGGGATTTGTCCGTCTCGTCGAGCTGCGCGCGGATCCCGAATTCCCAGCTATGGTTCACGATCCGCTGGCGCGAGTCGCCGACGATGCGGCCGATCCTCTGATGCTGAAAGGTTAGGGTGGCGGCGCTGCCCGATGCGGCGGTGGCGACGGTGGTACGCACGCTCCGGTTCTGGCGCAGGCGGTCCCAGCGGCTGTCCGGTGTTGGCTGGCGTGCGAACACCGCGCTCTCGCATTTCTTTACTTGACCGAAATACCCTTGGCCTTCCTCCGGCGTATCAATCTGGCACTCGGGTAGTGGCGGTGGTGCGGCGTCTGCCGTCCGGATTGGCGGCATTTCCGGCGCGGTACCGGGGGCCGGCGGTGCCAGAGCCAGCTTGAGCTGGTCGCGTGCTTCCTCGGCCAGCTTGTCCGCGCGCTCGGCGGCGAGCTTGGCGCTCTCGGCCTGCTTCTTTGCGTCGGCGGCCGCGATCTCCGCACGGGTCACGGCTTCGAGCGCCAGCCGCAATTGCTCTTCGCGCGAAGCTTGCTGCCCTGCCGCGGGCGCGGCGGCGATGGCCAATGATGCCGCCGCCAGCCACGCGGTTGGGCCGGTGTATCTGAGCATGCGTTTTCCCCCGAGAACGCGATGAGATTTCGATACAGGCCGCCAGGCGACGCGGGCATGATCGCCCGGCGCTTCCGCAAAGGCAATGGCGAGCTCGTCCATCCCGGAGCGAGTCCATTCCGTGCCGGCGGGCATTGATCGCGTGCCCCCCTAGCGCGCGCCGGTATCCACGGTTACATGGGCCGCCAACTTCCGACTCAGGACATTGGCGCACCACATGGATATCCCCCTCGGCCTCACCTTCGACGACGTCCTTCTTTATCCGGGCGAATCCGAGGTGCTGCCCAGCATGGCGGACACCCGCACCCATGTGACGCGCGACCTCAAGCTCAACATCCCGATCCTCTCCTCGGCGATGGACACCGTGACCGAGGCGGACATGGCGATCGTCATGGCGCAGCTCGGCGGAATCGGCGTGCTCCACCGCAACCTCTCGATCGAGGAGCAGGTGGAGGCGGTGCGGATCGTCAAGCGGTTCGAGAGCGGCATGGTCGTCAATCCGATCACGATTCGCGCCAACGGCACGCTCGCCGAAGCGCAGGCGCTGATGTCGCGGCACAAGATCAGCGGCATCCCGGTGACCGAAGCGGACGGCAAGCTGGTCGGCATCCTCACCAACCGCGACGTGCGCTTCGCCGAGAACCCCAAGCAGCCCGTCAGCGAGCTGATGACGCATGAGAATCTCGCCACGGTCTCGACCGGGGTCGGGCAGGAAGAGGCGCGCCGCCTGCTCCACGCCCGCCGGATCGAAAAGCTGCTGGTGGTCGATGACGCCTATCGCTGCGTCGGCCTGATCACGGTCAAGGACATCGAAAAGGCGGTGAACTATCCCGACGCCACCAAGGACGGCGCGGGCCGCCTGTGCGTCGCCGCCGCGACCACCGTGGGCGACAAGGGCTTCGAGCGCACCGCCGCGCTGGTCGATGCGGAGGTCGATCTGATCGTCATCGATACCGCGCACGGCCATAACAAGGACGTCGCGCGCGCCGTCGAACGGGTGAAGAAGCTTTCCAACCGCGTTCAGGTCGTCGCCGGCAACGTCGCGACGGGCGAGGCGACCAAGGCGCTGATCGGCGCGGGCGCGGACGGGGTGAAGGTCGGCATCGGCCCGGGATCGATCTGCACCACTCGCGTCGTCGCGGGCGTCGGCGTGCCGCAGCTTACCGCCGTCATGGACAGCGCCAACGAAGCCGCCAAGTCGGGCGTGCCGGTGATTGCTGATGGCGGGCTGCGCACCTCGGGCGATCTTGCCAAGGCGCTGGCTGCTGGCGCCTCGACCTGCATGGTCGGCTCGCTGCTCGCGGGGACCGAGGAAGCGCCGGGCGAGACCTTCCTCTATCAGGGCCGCGCCTACAAGTCGTACCGCGGCATGGGCTCGGTCGGCGCGATGGGCCGTGGCTCGGCGGACCGCTATTTCCAGGGCGATATCAAAGACCAGCTCAAGCTCGTCCCCGAGGGAATCGAGGGGCAGGTGGCGTTCAAGGGCCCGGCCAAGGACGTGATCCACCAACTCGTCGGCGGCATCAAGGCGGCGATGGGCTATACCGGCTCGGCGACGATCCCGGATCTTCAGAAGAAGGGCCGCTTCGTCCGCATCACCGGTGCGGGCCTGCGTGAAAGCCACGTC
>Ga0247823_10000753_pt1 | contig 27311 bp, 19 predicted proteins | sample 13C_PalmiticAcid_2_FD_192426 | JGI IMG/M metagenome (GOLD analysis project Ga0247823, IMG submission 192426) | Soil microbial communities from agricultural site in Penn Yan, New York, United States - 13C_PalmiticAcid_Day30 | ecosystem: Environmental > Terrestrial > Soil > Agricultural land...
ACTAAAAAACACTCCGGAGCCCAGTAAAATCAAGCCTTTTGCCGGGCCGGAGCATAAAAAAAACTACTTTTTTTTAAAAAGGTTTGGATTTTTAAAATCGGGTAGTATCTTTGCATCCCATTCGACAGAGAATGGGGAAACAAAAAAGATGGTGCGGTAGCTCAGTCGGTAGAGCAATGGACTGAAAATCCATGTGTCGCCGGTTCGATCCCGGCCCACACCACGAGTCAAAAGCCTCTCAGTATTTACTGAGAGGCTTTTTGTTTTAAGGCTATTCTGGCCTGCAAAAATGTAAGGGATCAACGCTTCACTCTTTTCAACAATTCCTCCGTCAAATCATACAACCTTTTCGCCTGCTGCGGATCAAAACCCGGCTCGGATAAACTGTTTGCTTTGCGTTGTGTGAAGGAGGCGGGTGCATTGGCCGGAAGATGATTCAATCTGTCAATTTGATCACGAGAACCGTATATGATGAGTACCCGGTATCGATAGAATTCATTAACGGCTTATGGCAATACCCTCACCGGTGTGATGCAGGTCTTACATGCCTGGGGCGCCCGGCACCATAAGAAGATGCTGGCGAAGTAGTTTGATCTGCGAATAAGCCTGGGGGCCGTTTTAAGGCTTTAAAATGCCTTTCTCTACGCTTTCGTTGATGAGTTGCTCGGCATATTCCCAAATGGTGACAGAGCCTTCTTTGATCGCTTTTTTCTTATCGTACACTTTCTGATAGGGTACATCAAATTCGCGCCAGGTACCGCCATTGTTGGAGGTGTTTTGCAGCAGTGGTTCGAAGCGGTCCATCGATTTGGCAAATTTAGCTTCTGCCGTAAGCCCGTCCTCAAACTCCTGCCAGATGGCAATGAATTCCTCTGCCTGCTTTTCGGGTAAAAGACCAAAAATGCGTTTCGCGGCTATCAATTCCTCCTCTGTGTTGGTGTGGTTTTTTGTGGTGTCGTAGATGAACGTATCACCTGCGTCGATCTCCACAATATCGTGGATCAGCACCATTTTAACCACCTTCAACACATCGATGGATTCATTGGCGTGTTGGGCCAGCACAATGGTCATCATGGCCAGGTGCCAGCTGTGTTCTGCGTCGTTTTCGTTCCTGTCGCTGTTGAATAATTTGGTTTTGCGCTGGATGTATTTGAGCTTGTCGATCTCTTTGATGAAGTTGACCTGTTGTAGCAAATCGCTTGTCTGCATGGGAGGGATGTTTTTGAAGCAGGGCAACGGTGGTACCGCTGCGCTATTCGGCTGCAAAGTAAGCCGTAATCTGTATTGTGCAAAAAACGTTTCATGGGCTTTGCCGGAGAGTGGGTGCCCCTGGTATGATTCCCGGAAATAAATAAAAAGCAGTCGTGATTTTTATAGTGCTGGCATTCAGATTTCAATAATCGGGAATAACAAGCAATCGCACTTTATAAAAAAGCCCGGTTTAGCCGGGCTTTGGTCGTTTATAACGTAAGCGTCATGGAAGGATTAAAAGTATGGTGCTCGTTGAGTTTTACATAACCCAGCTGGTTGTTGAGCATGGCCGTTTGCCCGATATGGAAGGCGGGTGTGTTGCGGTGGTGATGCCCGTATATCCAGGCCCTGGCCCCCGAGTTTTCTATAAACGGAGACAGTTCCGACGCAAAAGCTTCATTGAGCGGAGAGTGACGGTATTCTTCGGGGTGGTGCATAAAAGTAGGCACATGGTGTGTGGCAATCACCAGGTTTTTGCCGGTTTGTTTCACTGCATCTTCTATGAACCGCCTGGAGGTTTTGTGCATGCGGTAAGTGTGCAGCGGACGCAGGCGCTCACCACGCCTTTTGATGTTCCGGTAATCGGCCATGCCATGTGCAATAGCTTGTTCGGCCACCGGCGATATGGAGGTCCAGAGGGTAGAGCAGGCCAGGGTAACCGGACCATGCTGCGCGCAGGCATTGTTGATCAGCCATACGTTGGGCCTGATGGCTTCTTTAAACGCACCGCTGCGGTCTTCGATATGGCTGTCGTAATATTCGTGGTTGCCGGGCAGCCAGTACACGGCTTCGTATTGCTGCGCCAGCCGGTCAAAAAACCAGCTGTGCCGGTCCATGATAGAAAAGGGCACGATGTCGCCGGCCAGGATGAGTACTTCGCCCGAGGGCACCAGTGGGTTGTTTTTCAGGTAGTGTTCGTTGTCAGGAATTTCCAGGTGCAGGTCGGAGCAATATTGGATGGTCATAGGTTGATGGTATTCGAAGATAATATTACATATTATCCATGGTTTAATACAGATAGGGTATCGGTACCTGGTATAACAGCGCTGGTGTAGGGACTGAGCAGGGTCCAGCCCAGGCGTTCATACAGGCGTTTGCCTTCTGGGGTGGCTACGAGCAGGCCATGAGCTGCATTTTTTTGCTGTGCTGCCTGTTGCAGGGTATGCATGATAAACGAAGCCAGTCCCAGCCTCCTGTATGCCGGATGGGTGCTGATGCGGTCATAAATAGCATAAGCGTCTGAGGTCACCATGCGACCAATGGCTGCTTCTGTACCGTCAGGTGCAAGAATGCGGGCTATCAATGCCCCGGCCTGTATTTCCGTCGCTAATGAAAAAGACTGTGGTAGTGTGGCTACAGGTGCGGAAGGAATGGTGCATTGCATCAGGTAACCGGGAGGTTGCAGTTCCCAGCGTGGAGGCAACAAGGAGGCAACCGTTTCCGGAGCGGCACATACTTTCAGGAAAACCCAGGATTGGTGCAGGGTTTGAGCCAGTTGCAGAAATCCACCGCCGGTATGGGCAAAAACATACCGGGCTTGCTGGGCGGGCCAGTCTACCCGGGTGTAAAAACCGTCCTGCCAGGGGAGCGGTGCAGGCAGTCCGCGCGCAAGTGCCCAGCCCCGTGTCCAGTGGCGGAGCAGCTCTTGTGTAGCAGCAAAAGAAGAGGCGTTGGGCAAAGCAGGTATTTGCCGGTAAAAATAAGGTTTAGCGCTTCACGATGAGGTCGTCGAATTCCACGATTTCCGAATTTTCTACATACAGCCGCAGCCGCAGTTTATCGGGATCGGTAAAGGGCACACTTTTTTTGAACAGCATCTCGCCGTTGCAATAAAAAGCCGCTTTGCCATCGCGGTACACGATCTCAAAAGTGTTTTCGCTGTCTTTGCGGATAAACGGTGATTTGCCCCAGTCTACGATCACTTCGTATTTCTTTTCGGTGGTGTTGTAAAACAGCAGGCGGCGGTTGCCATCTGCATACGCCAGGAAATAGTACCCGCCGATTACAAAGCCATAAGGATTGAAAGAGCCATCTGTTTTGCGGTTTTTAACCCAGCGTGTTTTGCAGGTAACCGAAAAGCCCGCAGCAGGCAGCAGCAGGTCGGGCGCCGTGAGCCAGGCGGTACCGCCTGCGGGCTTGAGGTATCCCTTGCACTCGAGGTACAGCTTACCGTTTTTAATGGCAGAAACAGACCATTCGTTTTCACCGAGCGACCAGCCGTTTTCATTTTCGTTGAAGTGTTCTTCCATCAGCACGTTCTGGGCGCTGGCATCGTGCAGGCAAATAATGAGCAGCAGCGGGAGCAGGAGTCGGAGTTTTTTCATAGCTGCGAAGGATTGGTGAGGAATAATTGCCGCTATGAATGTACTCCGTAAACCAGGTTGCCGGCAGGGCAAATGAGTAACGGGGGCCTCCGGTTGATTGAACGGAAGCCCCCGCTGGAAAATCTGGTGGCAGAAGTGTGGTTGATCATTGTTTCACGATCCTGAGCCTTGCGGGTGGCAGGCCGGTGGTTTCGGCTATCAGCAGGTAAATGCCGGGCGCCAGGCCCGCCATGCTGAGGTATTGGCTGCCGCCGGTCAGGGTCCATTGCTGTTGTATGCGGCCGCTGATATCGGTAAGGGTAACCTGTGCCTCGCCTTGCGGCAACTGCAATTGCAGCAGGTCCTGCACCGGATTGGGGAAAGCCGCTATCTCCCATGATCCGTTAAAGTAGACCGCCTGCACCCCGGAGTAAGATTCCCGGCCTTCTTCGGTTTCTGTAATCCTGAGCCGGTAATAACAGGCGGGGAATTGTGCGGCGCCGGCATCGGTAAACCGGTATTGTCGTTGCTGCGGATGTGCTGTTACTGTACCAATGGCAGTAAACTGTTTGCCATCGGTAGCCCTTTCAATGGTAAAAGAGCCGCTGCCATCGGGCATTTCGGCTTCCCAGCTCAGCAGGGCATCGGTGCCCGATTTTTGGGCGGCAAAACGTTGCAGCAGGATGGGCAAGGGTGTTGCTGCCAGCTTTTGCACCGTAATGCTGCCGGCATTGTAAGTAAGGTTACCGAAATTGGCTGGCAGGCTCACCGAGGCAAATGTACCGGTAATGGTGCCTGCGCTGATGATAACAGGGTACAACGTGCCAATAGGATCGCTGCCCGTAGCCGTAAGCTGCAGCGTGGCGCCGGAAATATTGGTGGTAGTGGTATTGACGGTAGAGAGTTGCAGCTGGTCGTAATGGGTGCCTGCCACTGCCCCGGTTGCTGCGATTTCTATTTTCAGCACAGGTGTTTTGCCCGTAATCGCTGCCGGGTTAACGGTGAGGATTCCCGGGGAGTTGCCGGGCGACAGGCTGCCGGTATTGGCTGTGATATTGTTGAACACAAACTGCCCCGTTCCCTTGATGGTTCCTGCATTGGAAAAAGCCACGTTGTTGTTGATATACGCAATGCCTGTAGCCGCCGCTTTATGAAGCACACTGCCTGCCGCATTAACAAAGGTACCGGTGCCGCTGGTGGTGGCAAAATAAGCATCGGAAGCATATTGAACCGAAACCGAATCGTTGTTGATGAGCACAGCATTGTTGTTTAGGTTCATCGTAAAATCGATGAGCAGCAGCGTGCCGTTATTGGTGAGTGTAGTACCGCTGAGGTTACCGGTGCCCGACACCCGCATGGTGCCTTCATTGAGGGTGGTCACGCTGTGGATGCCCTGGTTGCGCAGGATGAATATACCATCCGGTGCAACGTACACATTACCTGCTCCGGTAAGGGTGGCACCGGACGAGGTGTACAGTTTGCCATGCACCACTATATCATCGCCTGCACCATCAGAGAGGGAAAACACGGTGGGTGTGCCGGTGTTGAAGATGGCCAGTATGCCCCCGTTTTCTACGATAACCTGGTCCATGGTGGTGGCGTTGTTCACCCGGATGCTATCGCCCGACCGGATGGTGATGGTGCCGCTCGTATTATCGGGTGGGGCGCCTGCCGTGACCCAGGCCGTGCCGTTGTACACCAGCCAGGTAGCAGCAGTGTTCCATAGGCCGGTGGCGATATTGCTGCGGTAGTCGCCGGTGACCGGGGCCGACAGGTTAAAGATGTTTTTGGCCACCACACGGTTAAACAGTTCACGGTGACCGGCATTGTTGAAATGCACATTATCGCCTGCCGAGTAGGCCGCCAGGATAGTGGTATCGGTGGGGTTGTACATGCCGTCCCAGAAATTGAGGGTATGGGCTACGCCAAAACGGTTGATGATCGAATCTTTAATAGCAGCCAGTTTGGCCTTGGCCGCAGAGCTGGCAAAAAGAGCATCGGAACGCGGTTGCGTGGTGGTAACGAAACAGCGGTGACCGGCAGCCGTGGCAGAGTCGTAGATGACCTGCAGGCTGGTCATGATTTCAGCTATCGTGTAACCATCATACCCGTTGGTAGGAAAGTTGACGATGACCACGCCGTTGGTGGTAAAGCCTGTGAGCAACCGGTTAGCCTTGGTAATGTTTTTAGACGTGTCGGGTGCAGGGCGCGATGCCGGCGGACTGTAAGAGGAGGGCATGGCATTGTACTGCGTGGTAGCCGATACGCCCAGGTTGTACACCGAATCGACAACCCCAAGCGTGGTTTTGTAATAGCGGCTCACCCGGTTTACCCAGGAGCTGTCGATAGGAGTGGCAGAAAGGCCTGCAGTGGTGGAAGAGCCGAGCGTGACCAGCCTGTTTTGGGCATGCGATGCCAGGGCCAGGCTGCCGGCCAGCAGTGCCAGAAGGAAACGTTTCATAAGCGGGCAATTTGGATGGTTCTGTAATATTCTTCCTGTGGTTGATGCTATTGTAATTTAACGATTATTTCAGGGACGAAAAAGAGCCGGCTATGGCAGCCGGTATATGATCTTTCTGTAAACTGAATTTGGAATGCAAAAAAGAAATAAGTTTGGGTCCCGGAAGATTTGCTGACGCTGGTAACCTCTGCCAGCCGCCGGGTATTTTTCCGGGGCATTAACCAACTCGATTTCTTCATTTTTAAACCCGAACATCAGATGATACAGGCAAAAGGATACGCCGCCCAGGACAAGACATCGGGTCTGGCGCCATGGAATTTTGAAAGAAGAGAACCCGGGCCGCACGATGTGCAGTTCGATATCCGTTATTGCGGAGTGTGCCACAGCGATCTGCACCAGATCAAGGACGAGTGGGGCGGCTCCATTTTCCCAATGGTACCCGGCCACGAAATTGTGGGTAAGGTGATTGCCGTGGGCGAGCATGTAAAAAAATTCAAGGTAGGTGATACTGTAGGTGTAGGTTGCCTGGTAGACAGCTGCCGCACCTGCGATAACTGCCAGGACGGGCTGGAGCAATTTTGCCTCAACGGGAGCACCGGTACCTACAACAGCCGCGGTCAGCAAGATGGCGCGCCTACCTATGGTGGTTATTCCAATACCATTGTAGTGAACGAAGATTTTGTACTGCACGTGAGCGAAAAACTGGACCTCGCTGCGGTAGCACCACTGCTGTGTGCAGGTATTACCACTTACTCGCCGCTGCGCCACTGGAAAGTGGGCAAAGGTCACAAACTGGCCGTACTGGGCCTGGGTGGACTGGGTCACATGGCGGTGAAATTTGGCGTTGCTTTTGGCGCCGAAGTAACCGTACTGAGCACTTCTCCTTCCAAGGAAGCGGATGCTAAAAAACTGGGCGCGCACAAGTTTGTGGTGACCAGCGATCCTGAACAACTGAAATCCGTGAAAGGTTATTTCGATTTTATCCTGGATACGGTTTCTGCCGAGCACGATCTGAACCAATACCTTTCGCTGCTCAAAACCAATGGTACCCATATTTGTGTAGGTGTGCCTCCCACGCCTCCACAGATCCAGATTTTTAACCTGATTGGTGGCCGCAGAAGCCTGGCCGGTTCACTTATTGGTGGCCTGCCCGAAACCCAGGAAATGCTGGACTATTGTGCCGAGCACAATATCACTTCCGATATTGAACTGATTGACATGAAAGACATCAACAGCGCTTACGACCGCATGCTGAAAGGCGATGTGCGTTACCGCTTTGTGATCGACATGGCAACCCTGTAAACAGGAAACCTATAAACAATAAAACCCTCCCACTGCGGAGGGTTTTATTGTTTATAGCCCTGGTTGCTGCAACACAAAATCTGCCCGCTGCTCTGGTGTACCAATGGGGACGATGGTAACGGTATATCCCAGGCTACGGTAGGTTTGTAACAATACTTCAAATGTTTGTTGTGCTTCTGTCACAGATTGTTTTCGTTCGGTATCGGTGGTGTAAATGGCTTCCCAAAACGGCAATATAAACACCTGCCGGTGGTAGCGGCATCGCGCTGCAAAACCTTGCATAGCAGGTGTCACGGGCATTTCAATCAGTTGCGCATAAGCCAATGCATCGGGCACACCGCGGTCAAAAAATACGATGCCGGTGTGTGCTTGTGCTGCCATCCAATCGGCTTCAGAGCGCTCCAGCATCAGTTGCGTGTAGGCTTCACGGTTTTTCCAGGGCAGCGCATCGCCTTGCAGGACCATTTGCTCCTGTATAATGTTTCTCGCAACTTCGGGTACAACAGTGTAATCACGGGCCTCAAGGGCTTGCAATAAGGTAGTTTTGCCCGCACCGGGACCGCCTGTGAGGATGACGAAACGTTTGTTGTTCATTACTTGTTAAAGGTAGCGAGGCTGCGTTTTAAGTTAGATTCAAAAGGTGCCATATCTGCGGGCAATGAAAAATCGGTGGTGGAAAATTGGGCAGGGTAGCCCAGAGAAGTCAGACCGCCTTTGGATGTTTTGATGCGAAGTACAGTATTGGGAACAGCTTTGCGAGATGTGTTGCTTTTGGGGCGTCCCTCATTGACCAATACTGCTACCTCTGATGGTTTCAGATACAAGCCTCGATACCTGATTCCTGTGCCGCAAGAAGGATAGGTAAAAATGCTGACAGGTTTCAATCCCTGGTCGCGAAGGCTAGACAGTTCCTCAGCCACCACTTGTTCGTTGATGCAGTGGATGTAAATCGCCGAGTCGCTTAAATTAGCCACCACAAAATAATCGCATTTTCCGTTGAATGCGGATTGGAAATATGCGGGTGCCACATGTCGGATGGTATCATAAAAGCGGCTCGTTGAATCCAGGTGCTGGAATACAACCCTGTTCGCAGGCCTGAGTTGTGAGCGCAGAACGGTATCGATGTACACCCTGCTGCGTATCATCGTGCCATTGCTGCTGTAAGAGAAGTTTTGTGCTTCTGTCTTGCCTGTTGCAATAATGCATATCAACAATAGGATTGTTGCGAATGGACCGAACTTAAGTAAACGCATGTTGTATGGCATCTATCTCAGGTAAATATAAACATACTTCCAGCATTCCTTGCCGCCTGCATACGCCGTTTCGGCTACCAGTTTTCCCTGCGCATCATAGCTGCACATGATCCGTTCGGCACGCAATACCACACCATCATCCTGTATGGCGGGCATATGACTGCTTTGTATGCTTTCAGTTATCCTGCCTTTATTGTCATAAGTAGTGGTGGCATGATCGAACATTTTTTTGTCTTTGCTCTCTGCATGAAATGCAAGCTGCCTTCCTGCTGCATCAAAGCGGACATAGTATTGGTATTTTTCCGTTGCACCATTGTGAAATGCTGTGGCATAAGCCGTATCGTTCTGGTAGCGGTAAAACACAGAATCGTGGCCCGGTATATCGGTTTTCCGGGGCGGAATATGTGTTTCCTTTTCACTCGTTTTGCGACCCTGGTTGTCGTAGGTAAAATAGCTGGTGGTGCTTTGGTTAAGCTCCTTACCGCGTACCGACCTCGCTTGGGTTACCTGCCCCTTGGTATACTGCCAGCTGGTATAACTTTCCGGCTGAGTTGTTGTATTGAAACGAAGATCAAAACAGGTATCGCTGGCCAGTTCGCCCTGCTGGTTGTAAGTAAGCCGGTGCAAAGTATGCGCCCCTCCCGCCAGCCTGTCGTAGCTGGTGATCTGTGCTATCCTTCCATCCCCATTCAGCAGGTAGGTTTCCAGTGTATCTGTTACCTCCGGTGACCGGAACAGGGGCGAAGGTTTTTCCCAGGCTATTTTTTTAACGACTTTCCGGTATCCTTTGGCCGGTGGAAAACGCCCCGCGTCATTAATGTCCTGTGCCAGTGCTGCAAGGGTACCGCAGAGACAAAATACCAGTATACCTGAACGTTTAAACATGGCAACAACTGTTTGAGATCTTAAATTAAACAAAAAAACGGACCCTTATTCAGAGTCCGTTATATGAAGTTGAAACCTTTGTGGGTGCTTAATCTTCCCGGCTGCCATCATCGGCCATACGCACAATTTTGGGAGTAAATTGGGCCAGCACTTCTACAAGGTCTTGCTGGGCACTCATCACGGTGCGGATGTCTTTGTAAGCGCCTGGTGCTTCATCCAGACCACCGCCTACCAGGGTCACGCCATGGTCTTTCAGGATGGTGCGGAGTTCCTGTTTGGTAAAGGTTTTGATGGCTGCTGTACGGCTCATTTGTCGCCCTGCCCCGTGTGAGGCAGAGTTGATGGAAGCCGCGTGGCCCTTCCCTTTCACCAGGAAACCGGGTGCGGTCATAGAACCGGGAATGATACCCAGCACCCCTTCCGAGGCAGGAGTAGCACCTTTGCGGTGTACAATCACTTCCTGCCCGTTGTACATTTCCTTCCAGGCAAAGTTGTGGTGGTTTTCTACCCTGGCCAGTACCTGCGCACCCATGGCTTTCACCAGTTTGGTATGGATCACTTCGTGGCAGGCGCTTGCAAAATCACCGGCCAGGTTCATCGCCAGCCAGTATTCCTGTCCTTCCTGTGCGTTCAGGTCCAGGTAAGCCAGGTTGGCGGCTTCCTGCGGTAACGGACACAGCTGTTTCGCCAGCTGGGTATAATGCGCTGCTACCGGTGCACCCAGTCCGCGTGAACCGGAGTGCGTCAGCAGGGCTACATAGCGGCCCTTCGGAAGGTTCAGCGATGCATCTTCCTGCAACAGTTCCAGGATACCCCATTCCACAAAGTGGTTACCTCCACCCGAGGTTCCGAGTTGTGCCCAGGCGCGGTCTTTCAATGCTTTGACCATCGGCACCTGGTCAAAAACCGGGCTGCTCAGCACAGCATGATCCCAACGCGCATCACCTTTGAAACCTTGTCCGGCGCCAAAATTGGTATGGGCTATCAGTTCGCGTTTGTATTTGGCTTCATTGGCCAGGAAATGCGATTCCGGAATATCGAGCACGCTCAGCGCCATACGGCAACCGATGTCCACTCCTACACCGTAGGGAATCACCACATTGCTGGTGGCCAGTACACCGCCAATGGGCAGGCCGTACCCCTGGTGGGCATCGGGCATCATAGCACCTGCTACAGTTACCGGCAGCCGCATGGCAGTAGCCATCTGTTTATGGGCACCTTTTTCAATAAAGTCGGAGCCGAATATTTCGTAAGGTTTTCCTTCGGTCAGTGGTATAATGTTGCTTCGCAGGGCAATCAGTTGTTGCGCTACTTCGCTCCAGGTATCATGGGCGATATAATCGTCGGGCACTTCCAGCACGGCTTTCAGTTCGCTAGCGAGGGCTTCGCTTACCTTACCGGCATACTGTTCCTGCACAATGCGCAGCAGGGTAGCAATGGCCGGACTTTCCGGGAAACCCATCCGGGTAAATGTTTTACCTGTCAGCATCTTGGTTTGTTCTGTTGTCATAAAAAGGTTGTTTGTTGCTTGCTGATACAAAACTCCAACCCATGTACGCAGTGGTGCTGCGCAGATCAAAGAAAAATAAAAAAAAACAGTAAAAATCCTGTTTCCGGGGCACAAAAAAGGGGAGCCCCGCTATGTAGGACTCCCCCTGGATGATTGCCCGAAAATATAACCCTAGATCTTTTTGACTTTGCCGGAACCGTTGATATTGGTGTTAACAGCTGCATTGCCGGTATATTTAACCGTGCCGCTGCCGTTGATGCGGGCATTGAGCGTTTGCTCTACCCAAACGGTTTGCTCACCTGAGCCGTTGATATACACATCTGCAGTATTGGTTTGCAGTTGCAGGGCATTGAAATCGCCGCTGCCGTTCACTTCCGATTTCAGGTCGGTGGCCGAGCCGGAGAGGTTAATATCGCCGCTGCCTTCTACCTTGCCATCAATACTGTTGGCGGTGGTGCGCACGGTCATATCGCCGCTGCCGTTGACGGTAAGGCGCAGGTGATCGGTATTGAGGTTGTTGCCACAATCAATGCCGCCCGAGCCGTTCAGCACCAGGCCATGGTAAACATCGGTGCTCACATACACATGCACGGTGCGGTGGGGGATGATGGTCCAGCCGTTTTTAAATTTAACGATCAGAGTATTGTTGCTCACATAGGTTTCGAGGCGGGAAATGATATTGTCTTCGGCTTCTACCCGTACCTGCTGACCAGTGCCTTCAGATACATGCACTTTCATGCTGCCGTTCACTTCTACATTGTTGAAACCGGCCACAGACCGTTCTTCTGTTACTACATGTCCGGAACCAGACAGGCGGTCTTTGCGGCAACTGCTGAAGAATAAAAGACTGGCGAGGATCAGGAGTTGTACATAAACAGCCGGTTTTTCGAATAAGCTTTCCATATTTTAAAATTTGCGGTTTATAAGTAAGATGCCCGGCCTTGCCCTTACCCCTACTGCGGCGCAAAAAATATTTTAAGATCCGGTTGAAATGATACCGGACCTGATGTTGGTTTTTATCATCATAATGTGCTGTTTTGGGTGTTAATGATGGCTTTTTTCAACATCTTATTTTTGTCATTGTGATGAAAAAATCCTACATTAGAATAGAAAATGGACGATAGTGATGGAAAAAACCAACAAAATAATAGACGGCAATAGCGATATGGCTTTGTTGGAAAAAATAGGGGCATTTATCAAAGCTGTGCGCCTGCAGCAAAACAAAACGCAGCAGGAGATTGCAGCTGCGGCCGGCATTAACCGGTCCACGCTGGTGAGCATGGAAAATGGTGGCGGAGGTACCCTGCTTTCACTGGTGCAGGTATTGCGGGCACTCAACCAGCTGCACCTGCTCGAAGCTTTTACGGCCATGCCGCAGGTAAGTCCGCTCTTGCTGGCCAAAATGGAGCAGCAGCAAAGAAAAAGGGCCAGCGGTACCCCGCAGCCCGGTTCCGAAACTGAAACAGACTGGTAATGATCACCACTGCATTTATACACCTCTGGAACCAGCGCGTAGGCGCCATTGCCTGGGACGAAAACACCGGGCTGGGTTCGTTTGAGTATGAACCTGCTTTTCTCGAATCAGGCCTCGATCTGGCACCGCTTACGATGCCAGTTGAAGGAGCACGGGGAAGGATTTTTTCTTTTCCTGAACTGCGCACCAATGCTACGTTTAAAGGGCTGCCCGGACTGGTAGCCGATGTGCTGCCCGATAAGTACGGCAACGCCCTCATCAACGCCTGGCTGGCCCGCCATGGCCGCCCGCAGAATAGTATGAACCCGGTAGAGATGTTGTGTTTTATAGGTAAGCGGGGCATGGGCGCACTGGAGTTTGAACCGGTACAACCCAAGGGCGCCAATACGGCTACACCCATAGAGATCAGTAGTCTGATCGATATTGCCGAGAAGATTCTCAGCGGCCGCAGCCAATTTGAAACCAACCTGCCTGCTGATGAAGAAAAAGCGTTACTCGACATTCTTAAAATAGGAACCTCGGCAGGTGGAGCCAGGGCCAAAGCTGTGATAGCCTACAACCCCGCCACAGGTGCCGTACGCAGCGGACAGGCCACTGCGCCGGAAGGTTTTTCGCACTGGCTCATCAAGTTCGACGGCGTGCAGGATGCGCAGTTTGGAGCGGCCAATGGATACGGCAGGGTAGAAATGGCCTACCACCTCATGGCCCGCGATGCCGGCATAGACATGATGGAATGCCGCTTGCTCGAAGAGCATGACCGTGCTCACTTCATGACCCGCCGGTTTGACCGGCCCGGACCTAAAAGCAAACTGCATGTGCAGAGTTTTTGCGCCATGCGGCATTTCGATTTTTCGCAGGTTACGTTTTACAGCTACGAACAATTGTTCGAAACCATGCGTTTGCTGCGCCTGCCTTATCCGCAGGCCGAACAGCTGTATCGCCGCATGGTCTTTAATGTGCTGGCCCGCAACTGCGACGACCATACTAAAAACTTCGCCTTCCTGATGGACGAAACCGGCCAATGGCAGCTCGCTCCGGCTTTTGACGTATGCCATGCCTACCGCCCCGATAGCCCCTGGGTGCGGCAGCAATCGCTAAGTGTAAACGGCAAACGCACCGACATCAATCAACAGGATTTTGAAGCCGTAGCCAAACAAATGAATATCAAAAAAGCCAGCGCAATAGTAGAAGAGATCGCCAGCATTATCAGCCGATGGCCGGAGTATGCCGAACAAACGAATACCGATGCCGGTTTGCGTGATGCTATTGCCGCTACACTGTTGGTGTAAAATTGGCTCCCAATCAGACATCAGAAAATCATACATCAGCCATAAGAAGGGAGGGGCTCAAATCATACATCCCCAAATCCTACATCATAAATAAAAAAGCGGCCTACTGGCCGCTTTTTTCCGGATTACCACCGGGTTTATTATTTCCTCCGTTATGGGGTCTGTTGTTACGGTTTCCGCCGCCGCCATTGCCTCCGCCGGGTTTGTGGTTGCCACCACCACCGCCTTTGCCTTTGAAGCGGCGGTTGTTACCACCTCCCCCTCCGTTGCCACCACCACTGCCGGACTTGCGCAGGTGCGGGGTATACTCGGGCACGGGACCAAATGATTCTGGTACCACGGCTTTGGTAACAGGTTTGCCAATCAATTCTTCGATGCGGGCAAAACGGTTTTGTTCCTTATCGCCAATCAGGGTCCAGGCGATACCTTCGTTGGCAGCACGGGCAGTACGGCCAATGCGGTGTACATAATCTTCGCCGTCGCCGGGTACATCATAGTTCACCACCAGGTCAATGTCTTCAATATCGATACCGCGGCTCAGTACATCGGTCGCCACCAGTATTTTCAGTTTTTTGTTGCGGAAGTCGAGCAGTACCTGTTCGCGTTGCGCCTGCTCCAGATCGGAGTGGATCTCGGCTACAGACAGCTTCGCTTTTTTCAATTCCTGTGTCAGTCTTTTCACTTCCTGTTTGCGGCTGCAGAACACGATCACGCTTTGGAAATCTTTGTCCTTCAGCAGGTGTTTCACCAGTCCCAGTTTTTGGGCATCATGCACCACAAAAGCTTCCTGTACAATTTTTTCGGGTGGTTTAGACACTGCAATGTTCACTTGCACGGGATCGTGCAGCAGGCGGCGGGCCAGGTCGTGAATGCGGGGCGGATAGGTGGCAGAAAACAGCAGGTTCTGACGTTTGGCCGGCAGCTTCTCCACAATTTTCATGATATCGTCCTTAAAGCCCATGTCGAGCATGCGATCTGCTTCATCGAGCACGAGGTAGCGGCAGCCGTTGAGTTTTACATAACCCATGTTGAGGTGGGCGATCATGCGACCTGGTGTACAGATCACAATATCGGCACCATGGCTCAGCGCTTTTTTCTCGGTGGCAAACAGGCTGCCATCGCCACCGCCATATACGGCAATGGAACTGATGTCGGTGAAGTAAGAAATGCCTTCAAGCGTTTGTGCAATCTGCACCGCCAGTTCGCGGGTAGGCACAATGATGAGGGCGTTAATGTCGTGGTGGTTATGTGGCTCGGTGATCAGTTTATTGAGCAAGGGCAGCAGAAACGCTGCGGTTTTGCCAGTACCTGTTTGTGCCGAAGCTATAATGTCTCTTCCATCGAGGATGGAAGGGATAACCTGTTCTTGTATGGGCGTAGCGTTGCGGTAACCCATGGCATCAATGCCATCCAGCAGCGCGTCGTCAAAGCCGAAGTCGTAAAAATGCACGTGTGTCAGTTTAATGATATATGACCGGATCGGTCGTCAGTAAAAGTAACAAATTAGGTTTGCATGTGTCTTATTTCCCTTCCTGCAATGCTTGTGGTAACTTTACGACACAATATGTTTAACCATGGATCAGCGGGAAACATTACACAGCGGTAGCAGCTTCCTCGTTTTGCTGCAGGAAGCATTTGCCCGTGGCGAAAAGGTGTCGATCATGTATGACTACGAGGGCCTGGACCGGGCGCAGGGGTTCATCACCACCTTAACCGATACGGCGTTGCAACTCGATACCCTGCCGGCACCCATACCGGTGGCCGCTGTAGTGGCGGTGAACGGGCTGTTCCGGTCCGACTTTTCTACCTGCTGATGCCTGCCGGTTAAACAGGATTTTTACAGCAGATTTTTTTTTATGCGGGCCATGCGCCCCGATAGTGCGGCAACATTGCACACCCTGCCTTAATATTGTGCGCAGGATGTGGTGTAATGTTTGCAGCACATTCCATACAATTTTTCAGACATGCCGGGCATACCTCATTCAGATACCGCCCGCCGGCTGCAGGAAGATCGCAAGTTTCTGCTGGAGCTGAGCGGCCTCAATCCATTATTGAACTACCGTACCCCCAAAGCGAAAGGGCTGGAAACCGCTTTGGAAGAAACGCCTGCCTTGCTTTGGCAGCTGCTCGAAGGCCAGTCCGTAAAATTTGTGACCACCGCCGAAACCAATGAGGCGGCTAAAAGCACGCGCATACCGGTGCCCGATAACGATCTGAAGCAACTCAGCGACCGCCTGCTCAAAACCATGAAGGAGGCCGAAAGCCATATCGAAGAGCAGGGCGTGAACGTACTGTTCCTGGTCCTGGGTATGCTGGAGTGGAAGGAGACCGAATCGGCCGAAAAAAGCTGGCGTTCGCCCTTGCTGCTGTTACCGGTAGAACTGACCCGATCGCGCAAGCTGGATGCCGGTGGTTACGAAACCTTTGACCTCGCTTACAACGAAGAAGAAATAGAACCCAACTATTCGCTCATTGCCGCACTGAAAGACCGTTATGGATTGGACCTGCCGCCCATGCCCGGTTTTGAAGCTTGTGATACGCTGCTGGCTGTACAGCAACAGTGGCAATCCTGGCTCAACGAAGTGGGTATCATGATAGGCAGCAGGCCGGGATGGCAGGTACAGCGCCAGGCACTGGCATTGGGCTTTTTCGCTTTTTCGAAATACTGGATGTACCGGGATCTGGCTCCGGAAAAATGGTTCACGCCTGCTTATCCGGATGGACCAGTGTTGTTGTCGCGCCTGCTGGTGGAGGGATTTGACGAAGGTCCTTCTCCCGTACCCGGCGATTTTCATTTTGATGCGCAGTCCGATCTGGAACAACCCGCCACCATCCTCGATCTCGACAGCAGCCAGGCCCGCGTGGTGCTCGAAGCCCGTGCCGGCCGCAACCTGGTGGTGCAGGGCCCTCCCGGTACCGGTAAGTCGCAAACGATTGCCAACCTCATTGCCGATGCTGTTTATAACGGTAAAAAGATATTGTTCGTAGCCGAAAAAATGGCTGCGCTCGAAGTGGTAAAAAACAGGCTCACTGCCGCAGGGCTGGGGCATACCTGCCTGGAGTTGCATGGTGCCAAAGCCCGCAAGAGCCAGTTTGTACAGGAGCTGAAACAAACCATGGAGCAACCCGTACAGGCCCGCCTATCCGAACCTATGGACCTGGACCGCCTGCGCGATGCCCGCAACCTGCTCCGCAAATGGAGCGATGCAGTGCACCTGCCGCTGGCCAGTGGCTATTCACCTTACGAACTGATGGGTTTGCTGCAATGGGCGCATGACAGGCTGAAAGGCGTAGATTTTCCTGTGCCCGGTACGGCCTCTGCTGGTCTGCAGGCTTCATGGGAAAGTTACCTGGCCAACCTCACCAAGTCGCAGGTAGGTACCCATGAGCAGCCCGGAGAAGAAGCACTGGCTGTACAGTTGTTGGAACAACTATCAGGCGAAGTCACCCAGCCTGATGAACATGTGTTGCGGGGTATTGCCCTGGAGCAAGCCCCACCGCCATCGCGCATCGAAGCATTGCAGCAGGAAGTAGTGCAGGTACAGCAAAAATTGCAGCAACTGCAACAAACGATTGCCGCCCAGTCTATACCCGTTCCTCAATGGACGGCCAATACGCTACAGGAAACCGCCCGCCTCATAGACCAGCTGCTCGAAGCTGTAGCACTGCCGGATAGCTGGTTTGCCACTGCACTAAGCCAGCCCTGGCTGGTACAGGCCACCATGCTGGAAAAATGGATCGCCGATGCGCAGCAAACTGCAGCCCTCAAAGCGACCGCCCTGCAACAGGTGAAAGAACCTGCCCTGCAAGCCGATATTGCGGCAGCCCGCGAGATAGTATTTGCCAAATCTGATAATCTTTGGAACCGTTGGTTCAATGGTACCTACAAGCAAGCCAAACGCACCCTGCAAAGCTGGATGCTGGACGAGTCGGTAAAAGATACCATGCTGCTCAAAGCCGCCGCCGATGCGGTGCTGGCTTACCAGGCCGCTGCATCTCAGCTCGAAAAAGGGCAGGTGGGGGTACAACCTTTCTTTGGCGCTTTTGCACAGTTGGACCAAAGCAATTTTGATCTGCTGGAACGCGGATTGAAATGGAGCTTGCAGGTAGCTCGCAAAATACAAGAGGGTGTATTGCCTGTTGGGTATGCTGCTGAGTTGACTACTGTAACCCATCAGTTGCCGCAACTGGATGAGTCGCGGAAGGCCATACAAGCCGCTTACGACGAAGCCTGGAAAGCCATGCAGGTAATACAAACTTCGCTGGCCATTCAACAAACAAGAATTGAAACTTTCAGGAGAGATACATTTGAGCAGTTGCAACAACAACTGTTGCAGATCAAAACTGCTTTGCCGGGTATTGCTACCTGGGTGCAATGGTACCGGTTGGGCGAGCAGGCCCGGACCACCGGTAAAAACCTGTTGGTGCATTATGCCACTTCCTGGAAAGGAGGCGGTGCGCACCTGCTCGATTATTACCGCCTGAAAGCCTGGGAAACCCTTTGGCAGCAGGCCATCACCGAGCGACCTGTATTGCAGCAGGAGCATGGCAAAAGCCTGGACCAATGGCGCCAGACCTTTATACAACTGGATCAGCAACTGAAACAACATTACCGTGCCGAGATCATGAACCGCCATGCGGCTTCTACTGCGCAACTGGGCAGCAACGGACAAGCAGGTTTCCTGCGGAGCAACGTACAGAAGAAGCGCAACATCCCTCCCGTACGCAGTTTCCTGCAACAAAGCTTTGAAGCCATTGCCCTGCTGAAACCAGTGTTTATGATGAGCCCGCTTTCTGTAGCGGCGTATCTCGAAGCCCGCCCCGGTATGTTCGACCTCGTTATTTTCGACGAAGCCAGCCAGGTAGAACCGGTGGATGCTTATGGTTCCATCGTCCGGGGCAAACAGGTATTGGTGGTGGGGGATACCCGCCAGATGCCGCCCACCCATTTCTTTAAAAAGATGCTGGCCGAAGACCTGCCTCAAAGCGATACCAATAGCGATAACCTCTCCGGAAGTGTAGACAGTATCATGGAAGTGATGCTGGGCCGCAATGTGCCTTCTCAAACGCTGCAATGGCATTACCGCAGTCAGCACGATTCGTTGATACAGGTATCGAACCGACATTTTTATGAAAACCAGCTGGTGGTATTTCCCAGTGCACGCCGCGCTGGCAACATGCTGGGACTCACCTTGCACCAGCTCGATCATGCTACCCATCCCTATGAAGGTCAGGGCGTGAACCGGGCCGAAGCCAAAGTGGTGGCGCGGGAAGTGCTGCAATTTGCACAGCAATATCCGGGCAAAACACTCGGCGTAGTAGCCTTCAACATCCGCCAACGCGATGCGATAGACCAGGAGCTGATGTTGCTGGCCCGCGATTACCCAGAGCTGGCCGTGTTCATGAACAAGACCGGTAAAACAGAACCTTTCTTTGTTAAAAACCTGGAAAACGTACAGGGCGATGAACGGGATGTGATCTTCATTTCGGTAGGGTATGGCAAAACCGCCAATGGTACGCTGGTACACAATTTTGGTGCCCTCAACCAGGACGGTGGCGAGCGCAGGCTCAACGTACTCATTACCCGTGCCCGGCAGGCCAATTATATCTTCAGCAACTTCGCTTTTTCGGATCTCGATTTGTCGCGCACCCGGGCCAAGGCCATGATGGTGCTGCGCGATTTCCTGGAGTATGCAGCGATACAGGGCAGCGAGGTGTCTTATACAACAGCTGCCGAAACTGCGAGTCTGCTCGAAACACAAGTGGCTGACGCTTTGCGTGCACAGGGCTTTGAAATAAAAACCAAAGTGGGCAGTGCGGGTTATCGGCTCGATATGGCCATACAGCAACCCGGTGCCGACGGAACAATGGCCCTGGGTATTGAATGCGATGGCCTCACGTACCACCGTACCCGTAGTGCCCGTGACCGCGACCGGTTGCGCCAGGTGGTGCTCGAAAAACTGGGTTGGAAACTATTCCGTTTGTGGAGCACCGACTGGTTTTATAACCGCGAACAAACCCTTCAGAAAATAACGGCAGCTATCCGGGCTGCAACGGTGGAAGTGCCGGCCAGTCCGCTTTCGGAAGAAACAAAACCACAACAGGTGATACCGGAATTGGCACCAGAACCCCGTATTATTGTGGAAACCGCCCGCACAGCAGTGGTGGAAGATTTTCCGGCTTTTAAACTGGCAGATACGGGCAAATGGACCAAGGTTGCAGCGTTTAAAGATTTATCGGATGCCCTGTTGGAACGGTATGTATTGCAGGTGGTCACAGCCGAAGCGCCCATCGCGCCAGACCAGGTGTGCAGGCGCATTGCCGATGCCATGGACCTGATACTCAGCAGCAAGGTGCGTGCCCGTATTGAAGCGCAGGTGCAGCAGGCCGTTCAGCGCGGACAACTCGCTTTGCGGGATGGGTTTGTTACCTTACCCGGAGATGAACCGGTATCGCCCCGTGATTTTGGCAAGCATCCGTATAAACACATCGATATTGTATCGCCGTTTGAACAGCAGCAGGCGATGTTGCACATCATTAAAACTGCACTCAGCATTACCGCTGAAGAATTACTGCCCGAAACCGCCAACAGGCTCGGATTCAGGTACACCGCACCGGTGCAACAGGCACTGGGCCGGGCCCTGGAGCAGCTGCTGCAATCGAAGCAGGTAGCGCAGGAAGGAGTACATTTGGTGCCCGTAAAATAAACAGAGCGATAGGAACGAAAGCAGCAAGCATGGATCAGGTAACCGCCTCATTGTTATACAGCGAAATAGCACACTACATACAGGAACCTTCGGCAGATGCCCGCAGGTTTTTGAAGAAGAGCATGGAAAAGTTGTTTAGGCAACTGGTATCTGATGCGGGTAAAAGTTTTACTACACTTACGGCCAACATGGCGTATGTATTGCCCAATACCAGTCTGCCCGCAGAGCTGCACCACGCGCTCATGACCTTGCGCCGGCTGGTGGTGCAGCACAAGGGCCGCCGCTGGGATGATGCCTGTACCGGCTGGGGATTGAAGGTGATGATAGAAACCATTGCTGCAACAACTAATGTGCCTGTGCCGGAATTACTGAGCCAATCCCTGTCATCCATATCGGTAACAGATTACGCCAGTGAAGCTTTGCCTGAACAGGAAGCGGCCTTGCCAGAATTGCGCTGCTGCATCCTGGAAATCGGTCCGTTAAGAGAAAACGCAGAAGGACATAAATATTGTTTCATCAAAGCGGATACGCCGGAGTGGGGCATCATCAGGGTGCAATTGACAGATAATCAATCGGGGCATCTGGCACTACTGTATCCTTTACTGGCGCCTTACCAGCATTTGCAGGTACTGCATTGCATCCGCACTGCGGCAGAACATACCTGGACGACCACGCCCGAATCACAAATGGTGTTGGAGCCGGATATTCTCATGGACATCAGTGATCTGGCCGAGTGTTGCCAGTTTCGCGGTGATATGCCCTTGCTGTACCTCGTCAAAAAACTGATGCCGCAGCAATACAATGATGCTGCGCTCAAAGGAAATCTCGTCAATGCCTTGCTGGATGCGGTGTTGCGCAATAGTGAAACACCTTTCAAATCCTGTTTCAGGGAGGTGGTGGCCGATAATGTATTGCAGGCATCGGCTTATGGCAAGGAAATACTCAACAACATTTATAAAGATATAGCCGCTACCCACTGGCCCAATCTCTACCGCACAGCTACTGCATTGCAGGACAGGCCGGTGCGGATAGAACCTACTTTTTTCTCGGCCCGGTATGGCTTGCAGGGCCGTCTGGATGTGTTGGCAGAAGATGCTGCTGATATTACCCGCAAAGATATCCTGGAGCTGAAAAGTGGCCGGGCGCCCGATTACCAAACCTGGCGCAACAACGAAATGCAGGTAGTGGGGTATAACCTCTTGCTGCAATCGGCTTTCGGTGCACAGCGTTGCGGAGGATCGTCCATTCTCTATTCGGCAGCTTCTACAGAGCCATTGAGACCTGTGCGCAACAGTGTGAAACTCGAAAGTGAACTGCTCTCGGTACGCAACCAGGTGGTAGGTTTCCTGATGCAGATTGCCGCCGGCAATTATACCATACTGGGACAGATTACTCCCGTTGCTGCTGAAGGCCTGCCCGGGTTCCTGGCGGTTAATTTTGCCAAGTTTGCCGAAGGCTGGTACAAAGCGCCACCACTGGCAAAGGCATACTACCAGCAGTTTTTATCCTTCCTCATCCGCGAATGGTTACAGGCCAAATGTGGCATGTACTCCGGCATGGAGCGCGAAGAAGATGCAGATGGTTTTGCTGCATTGTGGTTGCAGGATGAAGAAGATAAACGCGGAGCTTTTTCACTCATCTCCGGTTTGCATTTTATATCGCTCGATCCGGAATCGGGAGTACTCAGTTTTGAGATCACAGAAAAGCAAAGCCATAATTTCAGGGTGGGGGATACGGCCATTCTGTATGCCCGCCGCGAAGGTCGCCTGAACCCATTGCTGCAACAGGTGTTGAAGGGCAGGATAGATGCAATGGCGGACAACCGCGTGTTCTTCTCGCTCAACAACCGTCAGTTATCCGAAGCTTTTTTCACCGCAGAAGAAAGCTGGGTGCTGGAACACGATATGTATGAAAGCAACTACTGGGTATCGGCGGCTTCGTTATGGTATGTGCTCGATCCAGCGTATACCAATCGTTTAAATTGTATCATGGGGCTTCAACAACCAGCGATGCAGGATCTTGTGGTGGAACAGCCAGCTGGCTTTAACCTGAACCAGTATAGCCTGTTGCGCTATGCGCTTGAAGCACAGGATTATTACCTCGTACAAGGCCCTCCCGGTACCGGTAAAACATCGACCCTATTGACAGCACTTGTGAGAGAGTTGTTGCAACGCCGCCAGCAGGTGGTGGTAGTAGCTTTCACCAACCGGGCTGTAGATGAAATTTGTAAAAAACTGGATGATACCGGTGTGAAACATTTGCGCCTGGGTAGCCGCAAATCTGCGTCAGAACAGCAATTGCGCCAGCTGTGTATGGATGGCAAAATTGAAGAAGCCCGGCAATATATTACTGGTCAGCAGGTGTTTGTCGCTACGGTGGCTACCATGGCAGCCCGCCTCGATTTGCTGGAGATGCTGAGCATTAAACCCGATACCCTGGTGGTAGATGAAGCTTCGCAGCTCACCGAACCGCAGCTGTTGGGTTTGCTGATGCACTTCCGCAAGTTTGTGCTCATCGGCGATCAAAACCAGTTGCCGCCTGTGGTGGCGCAACATGAACAATATTGTAAAGTGCAGGATGCTACTTTGTTGCAGGCAGGCATTACAGATCTTAGGGTGTCGGTATTTGAACGACTCATGCAACAATGCCGCGAAAAGGGCTGGTACCATGCATTTGGCATGCTCACCACCCACTTCCGGATGCACGATACGATTGCGGATCTTATCAATCCGTATTATGCCGGCCGTTTGCAATCGGGCCGTACCGTACAACAGGAAACATTTGAACAAACGATAGATACAACCGGTGACTGGTCCGATATTTTGGGAAAAGGCAGGAGAATATTCATGCCTTCGCCGCAGGAACCGGTTTCCAAACTCAATAAGGAAGAAGCCCGCAGGGTAGTGGCGTTGCTGCAACACCTTAAACAAAGTATGGGTGCGCAGTTCAACCCGGATGTAGTAGGTGTGGTCACCCCCTGGCGCACACAAATCAGTTATATCCGCGAGTTGATTGGCGATGATGCAGTATTGCAGGCTGTCAATATTGATACAGTGGAACGTTTTCAGGGTTCCGAAAATGATATCATCATTGTATCGCTGGCTGTGAACCACCCGGGCCAATTGCGGCAGCTGCAAAGCGATGGCGTGTTTCGCGATGGTGATACCAACATTGCTGTAGACCGCAAACTGCTCGTGACCCTTAGCCGGGCCCGGCACCAGGTAGTGCTCATGGGTTATGAGCCGGTGTTGAAAGCATCCATACATTACAGCAGGGTACTCTCGCAAATGGATTATACCGCACATATTACTTCAGCATCATAAATAGTAGAACAGATGAAACCAAGATGGTACAGAACGGGATTGATACTCGCCTGCTCGCTGATGGCCCCTGCCGTGTGGGCCGCGCAGCAAAAGAAAGTAACCGGCAAAGTGGTTAAGGTTGTAGATGGCGATACGTTTGATTTATTAGATGGCAAAACAACTTACCGGGTGCGGATGTATGGCATAGATGCACCGGAGAAAAAACAGGATTTTGGGAACCGCAGCAAAGACGCGCTGGGTGAGGCTTGCAAACAACAGCCCATTACTATTGTGATCCGCAACAAGGACCGCTACCAGCGTTTTGTGGCCGATGCGTATGATGCAAAAGGGCAACGCATTAACGTGGTGATGGTGAAACAAGGGTATGCCTGGTACTACGAAAAATTTTCCCCCAAGGATAAGGAACTGGCCGATGCCCAGCAGTATGCGCAAAAGCACCGCCTGGGTTTGTGGCAGCAATCGAAACCGATTGCGCCCTGGGATTGGCGGCAACTTAAAAAAGAAGAACGCGAGCAACTCAAAGTCGCATCGTAAACCAATAAACCCCCACGATAAAGTGGGGGTTTTCTTTTGCATGTTGAATGGTAAGGGAGGCGTATAGGTACTGCAAAGGCAGAAAATTTATGATCCGCTGGCAGGGGGAGTGTTGGGGGCAGAAGCATTACTCTGATCCATCATCTCCATCAGTTTCATGCCGAGCAATCCGCTGATGGGACCATCGCTGCCATGGCCACCACTGATGAGTACTTCTGGAATCACTTTGATATGGTTTTTACCAATCTCTTCGGTGATTTTGTAGCGGGTAAAGTTGTCGCCACCCATAGCTTTTACCTGCAACTCATAAGCCTCGGCGGTACTCTGACCAATAGCCAGGATTTTTTCTGCTTCGGCTACACCGGTTTTGGCAATTTTCTCTGCCTCGGCCGATGCATTCAATCGCGTACTTTCTGCCTGGGCACCGGCACGCAGCTTGGTGGCCTCAGCCTCAGCATTGGCGCGCATTTTGGTGGCTTCGGCTTCTGCGTTCACCTGGAGTTTAAGACTGGTGGCATCACCCTCTGCTTTCTTAACCGTGGCATCCGCAGTCCGTTGTGCAATCTCTACACTCTGTTGGGCCTTTACAATCTCTTTCTGCATATCGGCAATAGCAGTTTCTTTCTCCACACCCTGGCGTTTTTCCTGCGCCATGCGCTGGGTTTCGTACGTTTTTTCTTCTTCCTGTGCAATCTTACGATCAGTAAGCGTTTTCATCAATGCTTCGGGCGGAACGATATCACCAATGAGGGTATCCACTGCATTCACGTTGTATTCTTCCAGCACCTGGCGGATATGGTCTTTGGCCGAATCCTGGCGTTCTTTCCTCGAAGTCAGGAAGTTGATCACATCACTGTCCTGGGCAGAGTTTCTGAAGTAATTGCCAATCGTGGGTTCCAGCACCTGGCTCACGAGGTTGGTCATGCTACCGAAGCGGGCTATTACTTTAGGCGCTTCATTGGCGGGCACGTGTATGATCTGCGCCACATCGAGGTTGAAAGGGAAACCATCCCTGGAGCGAACGGTGATCGTACTCAGATTTTTATCGAGTGCGTGCGCTTCACTGCGGGCATTGGCCCAGTTGAGCACCAGGTTGGTCGTAGGCACCAGTTCCACCTTCATGGTATAGATGTTCACCGGGTATTTACCAGGTCCCAATGGCTCCATCCAAACGCCACGGAATCCTTTGGCTACGATATTGCCATGGCGGAACGATTCGCCGGTAACGTCTTTGCCATCTTCGCCGATATAACTGATCACCACCCCTACATGACCAATGGGTACTTCGGTCATCATGCGTTCTTCGATCTGCACGGCCCAGGGGTTGATATAGTAAGAACCTGCAAGGATGACCTGCGGCTGTAAACCCCTGTTACCACCGTGGTTCAGGAAGGTATCGATGTCCTGGAAATTGTTGTGCCCGGGCACATCTTTACCGGCAATCTGGTTCTGCGGCAGGGGTTCGCCATCCAGCGTTGTGATCACGCCCACGCGGTTTTCGTGGATGATGGTCTGGTCGGAGATCGTTACCTCAAACAAATAGGTATTGATGCGGTATGACCCTGCGGTGATGAATGCTGTTTGGCGGCCACGCTGTCCGCTGTTGAGCAGGAATAGGGTAGCGTCCTGGAAGTTGTCACATTCCACTTTACGCGCCAGGATGCGGCCGGTTGGAATTTCGGCGCCGTCTTTCGACAAAACCAGCCCGATTTTACCTTCCGGAATGATGGTGAACGATACCATGTCTAACTCAAACTGCCAGGGCCACATGCCCCAATACAGGCCAGGGGAAAGGGTTTGAGCCTGGAATCCCGCTTCTCCTTTGGTAGCCAGAATGCGCCCGTCCGGTAGCGAACGGTTGTTACCAAACAGTACAAATTTTTTGGTGACCAGGCCAATGCGGTCTTCAGGAACAATGACCATTCCGAAAATGGCACGCAGGATCAGTTTGTAGAATACAGCGGCAAGTACCACCACAGGTACCCACCACCACGTAAGCAGTGTAGTCATAACAATTACAGGTTATAGTTTAGGGAAATAAAAATGAGGGGCAATAAAGTGCCATGCCATTCCGGAAGGGAACAGTTACAGGCAGTCAGCAGCCACGAAACAAATGTTTACATGTGGCAGGGCGGGTGAACCATCTTTTTGTGGTTAACCATGTTTTCGGCCAGGTAAAAAAACTGGGAGTTCAGTGGAGATGTAATTCTGGACTGAAGGGTAGAAAAGGCATGTGGAGCTATAAGCTCATCCTCAGAAGAGGGTATCATAGTGTAATAGATTACAGGAACAACTGTATCTCTTTTTCTGAAATCGCACACAAAATCTAAAAAAAGTTTGAAGTAATCCGTTACCTGCAAGGAGCCGCTCAATTATGTTTGAAACAGACAAATGAAATACTTTTCATAAAATGCTAAAAAAATTAGCAATGCGCAAATAGGTTACACAGCGCGGTGGCATCTTTGTAACATCAAACCCAGCCAGCGGGTGGTGCAAGAGCAGACGCCGTAACGTCTCCGTCTCCCCGTAAGGAGATGCCGCCCGCGGGTTTCACCATATCCTGAGTGCACAGGCCGGTTGCCGGCACCGCTTGTGTTTTTCGCAGGAAGATGAAAGGTTGGATACGCCTTATCCCTAACCAAACAGACTTATACCAGGTGTTGCTGCGGCTCCACCGGGACAAACCAATATACTTATGATGGCTGCTTCATATCCTATCCTGCGGGAATTTTTTTGCAAAAGCCTGCAATGCTCTCATCTATTGCCGAACCATCACTGCAGTGAAAATTAAACGTTCTGCAGATTCTTTTTTCGATGCGTAAATAGGTTCTGTACCGCCTTCGCATCTTTGTCTTATCAAACATGACCGGCCTGGCCACCACTTGAAGCGGACGCCGTAACGTCCCGCCTTCCGGTCTTTATCATATTCCACGTTGCACAGGCCGATAGCCGGCATCGCCTGTGCTTTTTTTCAGAAGGGAATGATGATGTGTGTATGCATCTGCAACAAGACTTCAGG
>Ga0247823_10000754_pt1 | contig 27294 bp, 30 predicted proteins | sample 13C_PalmiticAcid_2_FD_192426 | JGI IMG/M metagenome (GOLD analysis project Ga0247823, IMG submission 192426) | Soil microbial communities from agricultural site in Penn Yan, New York, United States - 13C_PalmiticAcid_Day30 | ecosystem: Environmental > Terrestrial > Soil > Agricultural land...
GCCCTACCGCCGCCGCCAGTCAACGGTTGATGCGGTGCATCCCCCCGAAGTAGATGGAGGGAAGTTTCTTTGGGGGTTTGGAATGCGATTGCGGACGGTGCTCGGGATATTGGCGGCGATGGCGCTCGGCGCCGGCGCGATCGCCGACGCTTCGGCGCAACAGCGCAAGCCGCCCTATTTCGCGTCGATCAGCGCGGGCAAGGCGAACATGCGCACCGGTCCCGGGCGCAACTATCCCACGAACTGGCTCTATCAGCGCGCCGACCTGCCGGTGAAGGTGGTCGAGATCTACAATGACTGGCGCAAGGTCGAGGATCCCGACGGCACCCAGGGCTGGATGCTGGTCGGCCTGCTCTCGTCCCAGCGTACCGCGGTCGTGGTCGGCACCGTCCTCGAAATGCGCGACAGCCCGCGCCTCAACGCCAGCGTCAACTGGCGCGCCGCACCCGGCGTGGTCGGCCGCATCAGCAAATGCCAGCGCGGCTGGTGCTGGTTCGACGTCCGCGGCCGCGGCGGCTATGTCGAGCAGAACCGCATCTGGGGCACCGAACCGGGCGAAGAGGTGCCCTGAGCGGCTCGCCGGGGTGGCCAGGTGCGCAACCGGCTTCCAGGCTAGTGCGTCCAGTCGAGCGTCAGCGTCTCGAAGTGCCAGCGCGTCTGCGCCGCGGTCGCTCCCTCGACATCGTTGACCCGTCGCAGCACCGCATTGCCCTCGATCCGTACCGGACGCCCGTCCTTGTCATGGGCGGTGACGCTGACCGGCGCGGTGTAGTAGCTCGATCCGGCCGCACCCTCGATAGCGCCGTCCGGGATAGCGACCGTGATCTTGCCGAGGTCGGCGAAGATCGCGGCGAACTCGGCCCTGCTCCATTTGCGCTGGTCGGCGGGGCTGAGCAGCGACCGGGCCTGCCCGAATTGCTTGAGCTCGATCGCCCGGGCGAACGACAGCAGCACGTTGCGCGCACCCTCAGCGCCACGCTCGGCCTCCGGCGTCAGCGCGGGCGGCGTCAGGTCCGGCTCGGCCATGTTCGGGGCGGCTGGAGCAGGCAAGGGCGGCACGCCCGCTTCTTCGCCGACATTCGCCTCGATCGCGGGGGTCGCGGCATTCTCCGGCGCGCCCGTGGGCTCCGGTCCGCATGCCGCCAGCACCAAAGCGGGCAGCAGCGCGGCGCAGATACGGTTTCTGTCCATGCCCGGAAGAACCCCGACGGCGCTATGCTCGTTCCCTCGAACGGCCCCGCCTCACCCTGAGCAACGGCAAGCCGCTTCCAATGTTGGATTTCATCTGATCTATCCTGATCGATGAACAGCGGAATCGCCCCGGCCCTTGTTGCCCGTTGCCGCGCGTCAGGCGCCGCAGCGGGGCAAGGCTGCGCGCTTGCGTCGCGCGAACGCCGCAAACGGTCGCTCACCTGTCGCGTTGCTGTCGCGCCGCTGTGCGCGTCCGTCGCCTCGATGGCGCACGACCGGCGCTTCATGGACGCGAACCCGGCGCAAACCTTGTGCGAACCCGCCGCGTCGCGGGCGTTTCCGCCGGAAACACCCGCTTTTGTGTCAACTTCGTCAACCGCGGCGCCGCGCCGCGTTGGTCAGTTGAGCAGTTCGACCGCCATCGCCGTCGCCTCGCCGCCGCCGATGCACAGCGACGCCAGCCCGCGCTTCTGGCCGCTGTTCTGCAGCGCCGCGAGCAGCGTCGCCAGGATGCGCGCGCCGCTCGCGCCGATCGGGTGGCCCAGCGCACAGGCGCCGCCATTGACGTTGAGCACGTCGTGCGAGATCGACAGGTCGCGCATCGCGATCATCGCGACCACTGCGAACGCCTCGTTGACCTCGAACAGATCGACGTCGCCGATCCCCCAGCCCGCCTTGTCGAGCGCCTTCTGCATCGCGAACACCGGCGCGGTGGTGAAGTGCGCGGGCAGGTGCGCGTGACCCGCATGCGACACGATCCGCGCGACCGGGTCGAGGCCCAGCCTCTCGGCGACCGACGCCCGCGTCAGCACCAGCGCCGCCGCGCCGTCGGAGATCGACGATGCGTTGGCCGCGGTGATCGTGCCGTCCTTGGCGAAGGCGGGCTTGAGCGTCGGGATCTTCGACGGGTCGCCCTTGGCCGGCTGCTCGTCCTTGTCCACGGTCACCACGCCCTTGCGCGTCTTGATCTCGACCGGAACGATTTCGCGGTCGAACCCGCCGGATTGCTGCGCCTTCTGCGCGCGCATCAGGCTGGCGATGGCGAATTCGTCCTGCGCTTCGCGGGTGAACTGATATTCGGCCGCCGTCTCCTCGGCAAAGCTGCCCATCGCCCGGCCCGGCTCATAGGCGTCCTCCAGCCCGTCGAGGAACATGTGATCGAACAGCCGGTCGTGCCCGATCCGCGCGCCGCTGCGATGCTTCATCGACAGATAGGGCGCGTTGGTCATGCTCTCGAGCCCGCCCGCGACGAGCAGGTCGACCGATCCCGCCGCCAGTGCCTCGGCGCCCATGATCGCGGCCTGCATGCCCGATCCGCACATCTTGTTGACCGTGGTCGCCTCGACATGGTCGGGCAGGCCGGCCTTGCGCCCCGCCTGCCGCGCCGGCGCCTGTCCCAGCCCCGCGGGCAGCACGCAGCCCATATAGATGCGCTCGACCGCCTCGCCCTTGAGCCCGGCCCGCTCGACCGCCGCGCCGACCGCCGCCGCGCCCAGATCGGTCGCGCTCGCATCGGACAGCGCGCCCTGCATGCTCCCCATCGGTGTACGGGCATAGGATACGATGACGACAGGATCGGTGGACATGTTCGCCTCTCCGCGAGTTTGATGTTGGCCGCGATCTAGGCGCGCTATTTCGCAATTGCAAAACAGGACGCGACAATGGAGCTACTTGAGATCCTCAAATGGGGAGCTTCGATCAGCGGGATCGTTGCGGCCTTCATGATTGCGCTCGATCGTGGCAGGCGCGTGACCGGCTGGGGATTCGCGCTGTTCGTCGTCTCCAGCCTCGCCTGGATCGCAGGGGCATTGATGGGAGGGGATGAACCGTTGCTCTCGCAAAACCTTGTCCTGTTCGGCATCAACGTCTTTGGCGTCTATCGTTACCTGATCCGGAAGAACCCGCTTGATTGAACCCTGGATGTGGCCCGCCGCGCTCGGCGTGCTCGGCCTGATCTTCGGCAGCTTCATCGCCACGGTCGCCCTGCGCTGGCCGGAGGGGCGCAGCGCGCTGCGCGGCCGTTCCGAATGCGATTCATGCCATAAGCCGCTGCGCGCGCATGAACTGGTGCCGCTGCTAAGCTACGCCCTGCAGCGCGGCCGCTGCCGGGCTTGCGGCGGCGCGATCCACCCCGGCCATCTCGGCGTCGAGATTGCCGGCGCATTGGTCGGCATCGCCGCCGGTCTGGTCGCACCGGGGTGGCAGGGGGTGGCAGGCGCCGTGTTCGGCTGGCTGCTGCTCACGCTCGCCGCCCTCGACCTCGCCGCCTTCTGGCTGCCCAACGCCCTGACCGCCCTGCTCGCGCTGACCGGCCTTGCAGACGGCCTGTTCTTCTATCCCGGCCTGGTCGACCGCCTCTTCGGCGGCCTGTTCGGTTTCGGGCTGCTCTGGCTCGTCGCCTTCACCTATCGCCATGTCCGCGGTCGCGAGGGGCTCGGCGGGGGCGATCCCAAGATGTTCGGCGGCATCGGACTGTGGCTCGGCGTGTCGATGCTCGCACCGGTGCTGCTCGCCGCCAGCGTCATCGGTCTGGCGGTCGCGCTGGCCCTGCGCATCTCGGGCCGCAAAATGGAGATGACGAGCCGCCTCCCGCTCGGCACACTGCTCGCAATCGCCGCGTTTCCGGCGTGGCTCTATTCGACAGGGGTTTAGGGGATGCGCGATATTCTCGACCGCCAGCGCGCGGCGTTCATGGCCGAACTGCCCGTCTCGATCGAGACGCGGAAGGATCGCCTGCGCCGCGCCGTCGCGCTGGTGAAAGACAATGCCACGCGCTTCTGCGATGCGCTTTCCGAGGATTTCGGTCACCGCAGCCCGCGCCAGTCGATGGTCACCGACATCGTCGCCTCGGTCTCCCCGCTCCGGCACGCCGAAAAGAAGGTGGCGCGCTGGGCGCGGCGCGAGAAGAAGCCGGTGATGTTTCCGCTCGGCCTGCTCGGCGCGCGGGCGTGGGTCGAATATCAGCCCAAGGGCGTGGTCGGCATCATCGCGCCGTGGAACTTCCCGGTGAACCTCGTCATGTCGCCGCTTGCCGGGGTGTTCGCCGCGGGCAACCGCGCGATGGTCAAGACCAGCGAGTTCACCCCCGCCACCGCCGCGCTGTTCGAGGAGCTGTGCCCGCGCTATTTCGACCCGACCGAGCTCGCCTTCGTCAGCGGCGGTCCCGAGGTCGGCCAGGCCTTTTCCGCCCTGCCCTTCGACCATCTGCTGTTCACCGGAGCCACCGGCATCGGCCGCCACATCCTGCATGCGGCTGCCGACAATCTGACGCCGGTGACGCTCGAGCTTGGCGGCAAGTCCCCCGCGATCCTCGGCCGTTCGGCCAATCTGGCGCAGGCGACCGAGCGGGTGGCGATGGGCAAGATGCTCAATGCCGGCCAGATCTGCATCGCGCCCGATTATCTGATGGTCGCCGCCGAGCAGGAACAGGCCGCGGTCGACGGTCTCGTCCGCGCCGCGACCGCCATGTACCCGACCTTGCTGTCCAACCCCGATTACACCGCGATCATCAACGACCGCCATTTCGCGCGCCTTACCGCCGCGATCGACGATGCCCGCGCCAAGGGGGCCGAGGTCATCGCGGTCAATCCGGCGAATGAGGATTTCGCCGCCTCGAACGCGCGCAAACTCCCGCTCCACATCGTCCGCAACGCGACCGACGATATGATCGTGATGCAGGAGGAGATTTTCGGCCCGGTCCTGCCGGTCCGCAAATATGACAGCATCGACGGCGCGATCGGCGAGGTGAACCGCCGCGACCGCCCGCTCGCCCTCTATTATTTCGGCAGCGACGAGTCCGAGCGCCGCCGCGTGCTCGACCGGACCATCTCGGGCGGGGTCAGCCTCGACGATACGATCTTCCACGTCTCGATGGAGGAGCTGCCCTTCGGCGGCATCGGCCCCTCGGGAATGGGCGCCTATCATGGCGAGCCGGGCTTCCGTACCTTCAGCCACGCCAAATCGGTGTTCAAACAGTCCCGGCTCGACGTGGCGGGCCTTGGCGGGCTCAAGCCGCCCTATGGCAGGAAGACCGATACCGCGATCAGGCAGCAGCTCGGCTAGAGCCCCTTCAGCCACTCCGCGATCATCGCCCGTCCCGCCGCGACCGCGCCCGGCCCGTGGCGGTCATGCTGGCCGCGCAGCTGGTCGACCGTCAGCCCGGCCTGCCCGACATAGTCGTCGGCGCCGTCCAGCCACTCCCCGAAGCGCGGGTCCTCGCCCATCTCGGCATGGAACTGCAGCGCCAGCACCTCCGGCCCGCGCCGAAACGCCTGGTGGCGATAGGCATCGGTCGACGCCAGCAGCTCGACATTGTCGGGCAACGGAAAGCTGTCGCCATGCCAGTGCAGCACCGGCACGTCCGCGACATGCCGCAGCGGCGACTCCGCCCCCGCCGCACTGAGCGCCACCGGCGCAAACCCGACCTCCTTGGTCTCTCCGGAATAGACCTTCGCCTCCATCGCCGCCGCGATCATCTGCGCACCCAGGCACACCCCGATCGTCGGCAGCCCCAGCGAGATACGGCTCGCCAGCCGGTCGATCTCGCAATCGATCCATGGATGGGCGTCGCGCTCATACACGCCCATCGGCCCACCCATCAGGATGAGCAGGTCGGGCGTGTTGAAATTGACCCGAGCGAATTCCGGATCGGTCACGTCGATCCGGTCGAGCACATAGCCGGCATCCTCCACCGGCTGTCGGAACCCGGCGATCCCCTCGAACGGAACATGGCGGATGATAAGACCCTTCTTCATGCCGCCAGCCTAGCCAGCGGCACGAAGCTCAGGAACCCAATCGCTACTTTAGTGGTGAAAACCTCAATCCCCGGTCAGGATGCGGTCGACCAGCTGCTTCACCGTCGGCACGAATCCGTTCGAATAGAAGGGATCGCGCTTGAAGTTGTACGCCGCATGGCCCGCGAACATCAGATTCTGGTCGGTATCGCCGCCATGGGCAATGTCCTGCAGCGTCTTCTGGATGCAGAAGCTGCGCGGATCGACCAGGCGCCCGGTCGAGTTGGTTTCGGTGTCCGCCCAGGACGAGAAGCTGCACTGGCTGAGGCAGCCCATGCAGTCGGCCTGATCCTTGCGGATATCCTGCTTCTCCGCGGTATCGACGAAGATCAGCGTGTTGTCCGGCGTCTTGAGTCCGTCGGTAAAGCCGAGGCCGACCCATTCGCGTGCGCGCAGCAGGTCGTTGCGCGTCACCCAGAAATTCTTGCCCTTGACCCCGACGTCGAGCTGGAAGGTGTGGTCGCCCGCTTCCTCGGTCGAATAGGGGATCTGGCGCTCCGATCGCGCTTCCAGATTGCGCAGGAACGGGTTGCGGACCGCCGAGGAGTAGAAGCCGGTCGGCGAGAAACGATGGAGAAGCACGTCGCCCTCCTCGATCTCCATCAGCTTGGACTTCCAGCCTTCGGGAATCGGCGATTCCTGCGTGAGCAGCGGGCGCGTACCGAACTGGAAGGCGATCGTGCCCAGTTCGGGATTGTCGATCCAGTCGTTCCAGTCGCGCAGATACCAGACGCCGCCGGCCATGATGATCGGCACCGTGTCGCTGATGCCGCCCTCGCGCATTACCGCGCGCAGTTCCTTGACGCGCGGATAGGGATCCTGCGGCGCGCGCGGATCCTCGGCGTTCGACAGGCCATTGTGCCCGCCCGCAAGCCAGGGATCCTCATAGACCACCGCCGCCAGCCATTCGCTCGCCTTGGAATAGGCGCGCTTCCACAGCGCACGGAACGCGCGGCCCGACGAAACGATCGGCAGATAGCTGACGCCATAGGACGCCGCGATCTCGCTGAGCTTGTAGGGCATGCCGGCGCCGCAGGTGACGCCCGCGACCATACCGCGCGTGCGCTCGAGCACACCGTGCAGCACGCGCTGCGCGCCGCCCATTTCCCACAGCACGTTGATGTTGATCGCGCCCTTGCCGCCCGCGATCTCGAACGCCTTCTTCACCTGCTGCACTGCGCCCTCGACGGCGTAGGCGATCAGCTCCTCGTGCCGCTCGCGACGGGTCAGCGCGTTATAGACCTGCGGGATGATCTTGCCTTCGGCGTCATAGCTGTCGGCATTGACCGCACTGACCGTGCCGATTCCGCCCGCCGCCGCCCAAGCGCCGGCGGAGGCATGATTGGTTGCCGCAACCCCCTTGCCGCCCTCCACCAGAGGCCAAACTTCCTGGCCATTGTAGATGATCGGCTTCAAACCCTTGAACAACGCGTCCCTCCGGAAAAATTCGCGCGACTTTAGCCGCGATAAACCCTCTTAGCGAGGGGAATCAGGCCGCCGCCGCGATCCGGCCATCCCGGCGCCACGATCCTGTGGGCGAAGCCGCCGCGCCGCATCGCTATCCCAAAATGCCGGGACGTTTCACGGCGTCCGCATAGAGCGCGGCATAGGTGGCGATCATCGCCTTCTCGTCGAACAACGCACGAGCGCGCGCTTGGTTCGCCTTGCCAAGCGACGCGCGCACTGCCGGCATCGACGCCAGCGTCTCGATCCGGTCGCGCAACTGCACCGGGTTCCAATCCTCCGAGATCAGCACCTGATTCTCCGGCGCGATCATCTGCGCGACATCGCCCACTGGTGTGGAAGCGATCGGCAATCCCGCCGCCATCGCCTCCATCAGCGCGATCGGCTGCTGCTCGCTCTTCGACGACAGCGCAAAGATGTCGAACAGGCCCATATAACGGTGCGGTTCGGGCACGAAACCGGGCAGCAGCACGGTCTTTTCCAGGCCCATATTCTCGATCGCGTCCTGGATCGCCTCGCGCTCCGGTCCCTCACCGACGATCACCAGTTGCGCGCGGGTCTTCATGCCGCCCATCGCACGGACCAGCATCGGCAGATCCTTGACCTCGCGCAGCCCCGCCACGGTGCCGACCACGACATGACCGGGCAGCCGCTTGAAGCCGGGAATCGCCTTCGGGTCGGGCTTCTTCGCATAGGCTGCGACGTCGATGCCGTTGGAAATGCGATGGACGCGGGCCGCGGGCTGCTTCCATGCCTTCTTCGCCACCCGTTCGAGCAGGTGCGAGGGGACGACCAGCGCGTCCGCCGCGCCCAGCGCGATGCGGCGATACATGTTGCGCACGGGGTTGAGCCGCGCCGCCTCGTCGGCGTTGAAGCCGTCCTCATGGTGGATCACCGGCGGCATGTTCTTGGCAAACACCCGTTTCGCCATCACGCCGTCGATCGCCCCCCAGTTATAGGTGAGCACTAGGTCGAACCGCGCCATGAACTTGGCGATCGCCTCGTACCGCGCGACCGACGGCTTGCCCGTCAGCGGTGGCGGGTTCTGCGCGATCTCGTAGCGGATGCCCTTCGCGATCGCGTCGCGGGCGCCATAGGCGCCCTCGACGCCCGAAACGATGACATGCTTCGCGCGGTCGCCGAACGCGTTCATCAGCCGGACCGCACGGGCTTCCTTGCCGCCCAGATCGAAGCTTGAATGGAGATGGAGAATATTAAGAGCCATGCTGGGCGTGCTGCTTAACGCTCAAATCCGCGCCTTGCGAAAAAATTCTGCGAAGCCTGTCGATTCCACGGTCTGCCGCTCGTCGGGAGTGTGACAGCGCGATCCGGTGCTGGCCAACCGAAGGAGACAGTTCATGCGCAAGATCAACGCGACCGCCTTTGTCAGCCTCGATGGCGTGATGCAGGCGCCCGGCGGCCCGGAAGAAGATCCCACAGGCGGCTTCGAATTCGGCGGGTGGACCGCGAACTACTGGGGTGCCGACCCGGTGCTCTGGCAGGCGATCGACGCGATGTTCGTCCACCCGGTCGATCTGCTGCTGGGCCGCAAGACCTACGACATCTTCGCCGCGCACTGGCCTTATATTCCGACCGATCCAGGTGCCGCGGGCTATGCCGAGGATCACGCGAAGATCGCCACGCTCTTCCGCCGCATCACCAAATATGTCGCCAGCCGCTCGCCGCTCCGGCTCGATTGGGAGAATAGCGAGCAGCTTCGGGGCGATGTCGTCGACGCCCTGCGTGCGCTCAAGCGGAGCGAGGGGCCGGATGTGCTGACCCAGGGGTCGAGCGACCTGCTCCAGACCCTGTGGGCCGCCGATCTGATCGACGAGCTGCGCCTGTTCATCTTCCCGGTGACGCTCGGCAAGGGCAAGCGCCTGTTCGGCGCCGGCACGATCCCGGGCAGCTTCGAGATGGTGGAATCGCAGATATCGCCGAGCGGTGTCGTGATCGCCGGCTATCGCCGGAAGGGCGATGTCGAGACCGGGTCGTTCGAGCTGCCGGAACCGACCGAGGCCGAATTGAAGCGCCGCGCCGCGCTCGGCGAATGACGCGGCCGGGGCGGGGTCGGCACCCCGCCCCGGTCAGGCGACCTGCGACAACAGCCGCTCGATCCCGGCCACCGCCGCGGGTTCGTCGAGCGTGGGCGCATGCCCGGTGTCCGGCACCGTCACCAGATCGCAGCCCGTAACGCGCTTGCGCATCGCTTCGGCGGTCGCAGAGGCGAGGATGTCCGAATTCGCGCCGCGCACCACGAGCAGCGGTTTGTCCTTGAGGCCGTCGAAGGCACGCCACATGTCCGGCCCCGCCTCGTTCCCCGGCACGCGGAACGGCTCGGCGATCTTCATGTCATAGTCCAGCACGATGCGGCCGGCGCTGTTGAGGCGATAGAGCCGCTTGGCCATCGCCAGCCAGTCCTCGATGCCGTAGCCGGGATAGACGTCGCCATTGCTCTCGGCGAGCGCCCGCGCCGCGTGCATCCAGGTCGGGTGCCAGTTGGCCTTGCCGACATAGCCGCGGATGCGGCCCAGCCCCGCCGCATCGATCTCCGGCCCGACATCGTTGAGCACCGCGCCCGCGATCCGCTCGGGATGGGTCGACGCCATCAGCATGGTCAGGATCCCGCCGAGCGAGGTGCCGACCGCCACGAACCGGTCGAGTTTCAGGTCGACGATCAGCGCCTCGATGTCCTGCAAATAGGTCAGCGGCACATAGCTCATCGGATCCTTGGCATAGGCGCTCTCGCCGCGCCCACGCAGTTCGACCGCGATAACCCGCCAGTCCCCGGCCAGCCGCGCCGCAAGCGCCTCATAGTCCCGCGCGTTGCGGGTGAGGCCGGGAATACACAGCAAGGGCGGCTTGCCGTTCGCGCCCGCTCCGCCCGGATAGTCGCGATAATGGAGCCTCAGGCCATCGCCCGACCACCAATAGCCGTCGGTATAGGGAGCAAGGTTGCGCGCAGTCGCCATCGCGCCCCATATCGCCGCATGGCCGATTTCCCGCAAGCGCCGAGCTATCATCCCGATCCCGCGATCCTGAAACTGGGAGACGCCTTCTACGACGCGGTGGCGGCGGCGGACTTTCCGCAGACCGTCCTGCGCTTCCGCAACGACCGCGCCGCCGCCGAAATCGGGCTGGACGGCCTGAGCGACGACCAGTGGCTCCGGCATTTCGGCCGTTTCGAGCCGCTACCCGGCAACCTGCCCCAGCCGCTGGCGCTGCGCTATCACGGCCACCAGTTCCGTACCTACAATCCGGAACTCGGCGACGGGCGCGGCTTCACCTTTGCCCAGATGCGCCGCGACGACGGCGCCCTGCTGGAATTGGGAACAAAGGGCTCCGGCCAGACCCCATGGAGCCGTTTCGGCGATGGCCGCCTGACGCTCAAGGGTGGGGTACGCGAGGTATTGGCGACCGAAATGCTCGAGGCGCTCGGCGTCAAGACGTCGCGCAGCTTCTCGCTGATCGAGACCGGCGAAGCGCTCCAACGCAACGACGAGCCCTCCCCCACCCGTTCCGCCGTGCTGGTCCGGATGAGCCTCGGTCATATCCGCATCGGCACCTTCCAGCGTCTCGCCTATCTCGGCGAAACCGCGAATATGCGCCGGCTGGTCGACTATTGCCTGACCGAGATGTTCGGCGCCGAACCCGCCGAAGACCCCGTCGCTCAGTTCTTCGAACTGGTGGTCAAGCGCACCGCGGCGCTGGCGGCCAGCTACATGGTCGCCGGTTTTGTCCATGGCGTACTCAACACCGACAACATCAACGTGATGGGCGAGAGTTTCGACTATGGCCCGTGGCGCTTCGCCCCGGTGTTCGATCCCGGTTTCACCGCCGCCTATTTCGACCATAGCGGCCTCTACGCCTATGGCCGCCAGCCCGACGCGATCCTGTGGAATGTCGCCCAGCTCGCCGTATCGCTGCGCCTGATCAGCGAGGCGCCCCCGCTGATCGAGCGGCTGGAGCGTTTCGAACCGCTCTACCGCCGCCACTATGCCGCGCCGCTACTGCGCCGTCTCGGCCTTGCCCCCGGCGACTCCGATCGCGACTGGGCGCTCAAGGACGCCATCGACGACGTGCTGATCGCCACCCAATGGCCGATCGACCGGTTCTTCTTCGATGCCTTTGGCGGCACGCTGCCCGCCGGATACGGCCCCGAATGGGACAAGGTCCGCGCCGCCCTCGCGGGATATGCCCCGCTCCCCGCCGGTCGCGCCCATCCCTATTTCGCCGATGCCGAACCTTGTTCGATGCTGATCGACGAAGTCGAGGCGATCTGGTCGGCAATCGACCGCGAAGACGATTGGGAACCCTTCCTCGCCAAGGTCGCGGCGATCCGCCGCATGGGCGATGCATTAAGCGGTCGAACGGCGCATCGGTGAGGTGGAATCACCCCTTCACTTGGTGCTAGAGCAACCCCATCCTGTGGGTCCAATCCAAAGAAAGAACAGATGTCCGGATCCGAAATCATCTCGACCGAGCCTGCCACCGGCGCGGTACTCTGGCGCCGCCAGATCGGCGATGTCGATGCCGAGGTCGCGGCCGCGCGCGCCAGTTGGGCCGACTGGGCGGCGCGCCCGCTCGCCTACCGGATCGAGGCTCTGCGCCGCTTCGCCAATGTCGTCCGCCAAAAGTCCGACGCCTTCACCGACCTGATCGCGCGCGAGACCGGCAAGCCGATCTGGGAAGCGCGGACCGAGGTCGAGACGGTCATCGCCAAGGTCGACATCTCGGTCTCCGCCTTTTCGGAACGCACCGGCCAGCGCCGGATCGACGCCCCGATGAACACCCGGCTCGCGCTGCGGCACAAGCCGCACGGCGTCCTTGCGGTGCTCGGCCCTTACAATTTCCCTGCGCACCTTCCCAACGGTCACATCGTCCCGGCGCTGCTCGCCGGCAACGCGGTCGTGTTCAAGCCGTCCGAGAAGACCCCCGCGACCGGCGCGTTCCTCGTCGAATGCTATCACGCCGCGGGTATCCCGGAAGGCTGCATCCGCCTGCTCATCGGCGGCCCGGACGAGGGCAAGGCGCTCGCCGGACACGACGGGATCGACGGCCTGCTCTTCACCGGATCGGCACGCACCGGCATCGCGCTCAACCGCGCCTTCGCCGCCAAGCCCGAGAAGATCCTGGCGCTCGAAATGGGCGGTAACAACCCGATCCTCGTCTGGTCGACGCCCGACATCTATTCGGCCGCCGTACTCGTCGTCCAGTCGGCCTTCACCTCGGCCGGGCAGCGCTGCACCGCCGCCCGCCGGTTGATCGTCGACGAGAAGCTCTACGATCCGCTGCTGGAGGAGGTGAACAAGCTCATCTCCCGTCTCATTATTGGCGAGCCCCATGCCGATCCGGCCCCGTTCATGGGTCCGGTGATCGACAACGACACCGCCGACCTGCTTACCGAAAGCTTCCTTGAGCTGTCCTTCATGGGCGGTCGCCCGCTGCGTCATATGGAGCGTCCGATCGATGGGCGCCCCTTCGTCAGTCCCGCGATGATCGACATGACCGAGGCGAAGGAGAAGCCCGATGTCGAGCTGTTCGGTCCGATCCTGCAGGTGATTCGCGCCAAGACCTTCGAAGAGGCGATCGCCGAGGCGAACAACACCCGCTACGGCCTCTCCGCGTCGCTGGTGAGCCAGGATCCCAAGCTCTACGACCAGTTCTGGGCCAATATCCGCGCCGGCATCGTCAACTGGAATCGTCCGACCAACGGCGCCAGTTCGGCGGCGCCCTTCGGCGGAATCGGCTGGTCGGGCAACCACCGCCCCAGCGCCTTCTATGCCGCGGATTATTGCGCCTATCCGGTCGTGTCGTCCGAAGCAGAACAGGCGCGCGTGTCGATGGGGGTCGGCATCCGCGACGCCTGAGCGGACACGACAGCCTCAATCCCGCCTTAACCACTGGCGAACTAGGCGACGGGCATGTTCCAGTCCGCTGTTCCGGCATCCCCTCCGCATTCGCATCCTCCCGCCGCCGATGCCGCGGCGCACGACCGGTTCGAGGCGACCTTCCACCATGCGCCGGTCGGCATCGCGCATGTCGCGCCCGACGGGCGCTTCATCGACGTCAACGCGCAGTTCAGCCGGATCACCGGCCACTCGCGTGAGGATCTGCTGACCGACGGGTTCCAGCGGATCACCCATCCCGACGATCTCGAAACCGACATGATCCAGGTTGCGCGGCTGCTCTCGGGCGAGGTCGCGCGCTATCGCATGGAAAAGCGCTATATTGCTGCCGACGGCAACATCGTCTGGGTTGCGCTGACCGTCGCGCTGATCCGGGATGCAGCGGGTGAACCGGCCTTCTTCATCTCGGTGATCGAGGATATCGGCGAGATGCGTCGCGCCCGCCACGCAGCGACACGCGATCCGCTGACCGGCCTGCTTAACCGCCGCGGCTTCGACGAACGATTCGAACACGTCCGCGCCGCCGCGAATACCGACGGGTCGAACTTCACCCTGGTCTATCTCGACCTCGATTCGTTCAAGCGGATCAACGATGTACTCGGCCATGCGCGCGGCGATAGCTGCCTGATCCAGGTCGCCCGCGCGCTGAGCGGTGTCGCTGCGCCCGGCGACCGCATCGCGCGGATCGGCGGCGACGAATTCCTGTTGCTGCTCCCATCGATCGATCCGGCCGGCGTTCCCGGTTTCCTCGACCGCATCCGCGCCGCGCTGCACGAAATCGAGGTGGCGGAGAACTGGCGGGTACGCGGCAGTCTGGGCGCGATCACGGTGGAAGGCGGAGACTCGCGGTCCAGCGACATATTGCTGCAGATCGCCGACGCCGCGATGTTCGTCGATAAGCGCAACCGGCAGGCATAATCCTGCGCGATTGCGACGAATTGCGGAACCCTCCGCGGCGCATATGGATTATGCGCGGCGTGACCTTCCTTCCCGACGCATCTCCCCGTTTCGCCCGTGCCCGACGCCTCCATCGCGAAGCCGCCAATTGCCTGGCACTCGCCGTTGCGCAACGCGATCTCAACTTCGCCGCCGAGCTGATCGACGAGGCGATGCGCCTGACCCGCCGCGCTCGCGAACTGGCGGCCTGACCCCGCGGCACCAGATTGTGGGACACCTGCAATAGCGCGGTCGCTTACCCCCACGGCCCGGTCCGTCTAGGATCGTATCGAAGCTTGAACCGGGGGGTGGGTCGGCGATGCGCCGGTTGATTTGCATGATATCGGGGCATCGCCGCATCCGGCGCGACGTGCGGAGCCTTGGCAACCGCATGCGCACCGATTGCGCGCGCTGCGGCCATCCGATCGCCAAGGACCCACGCACCGGCGACTGGGTAGACGATCCCGAGCCGAAGCGGGCGCAACGCTAGGCGTTTGCCCGGATCAGGAGTTACGAAGCATCCGGCGCATCGCGCGATAGTCGCCCGGCGTCATGCCATAGGTCTCGCGGAACAGCCGGCCGAAATGCGCGGCGTCGCAAAACCCCCAGCGCTCTGCCAGAATCGTGATCGGTTCGCTGACGGCAGGTTGCCCCAGCAGCTGGTGCACCCGCTCGAGCCGCCGCTTGCGGATATGGGCGTTGACCCCGCCCTCCGCGCTGAACAGCCGGTAGAGTGTCGAACGCGAGATACCGAGCGCGCGAGCCAGCGAAGCGGCATTGAGCTGGGCCGATCCCAGCCGCGCATCGATCGCCGCCAGCGCGCGTCGCCGGATCGCGTTGTCCTGCGCGTCCACGGAAACCGCCACCGGACGCCCTTCCATCGACAGCGAAACCGCCAGCAGGTCGAGCACCACTCCGGCCATCCGGTCGCCCTGCGACACCGGAATGTCGTGGACCGACTGTTGCACTTGCAGCAGATGATTGCGCAGCAAAGCGGATCCGGCGCGCGAAATCACGGCGCCGTGCAGGTCTCGCACCGGCCCAAGCACCGATTCCGCCAGCGCGCGCGGAATCATCAGCAAGGCGCTGTCCGACCGCTCCGAAAAATGGCTGCCCGGCTGGGCAAGGTCGACCATCACGGTGCTGCCCCCCGTCGCGATAAAGTCGCCGCAATCGGAATCGCCGCGCGCCGCACCGGCGAAGCGGACATTGACTGTCAGCCAATCCACCTCGTCCGCCCGCGCCATCGCCGCGGTGCGCGTCCAGCTTTGCGAACAGAAGGTCGAGAAACCGACCTGAATCTTGCCGAGCGCGAAATAGGCGGAGCTGGTTTCGAACGCCTCATGCGGACGGGTTTCGAACAAGCGCCCGAAGGACGAAGGACGCGAACGCCACAGATCATGACGTGCATGCTCCGCGACCCCTTCGGTCGAGAAACGCTGCACGTTGATTGCCGGATCGCTGCCCTGTCCCACCCCCCTCACCTAGACGAAATGGCAAGGATCAACAATGCGTTAAGGATCTTTGCGACATTAGACAAAGCTCGCCTTCCGCCGCCCCAAGCAACCATCGGTTGCCGGACACGTCACCGCGGACCATCTGCCGTCCATGGCTTCCCTGCTCGATCCTTCCGCGCGCGGGCGCGTGATTCTGGTTGGCGCCGGTCCGGGCGATCCGGGCTTGCTGACCGTGCGCGCCGTCGAGGCGCTGAAAGTGGCCGACGTGCTCGTCCATGACGGGCTGGTCGATCCGCGCGTGCTCGACCTCGCACCGCAAGCCCATCGCATCTCGGTCGCCAAGCGCCGCTCGAAGCACACCGTGCCGCAGGACGGAATCAACGCCCTCATCATCGCGCATGTGAAGACCGGCGCGATCGTCGTGCGCCTCAAGGGCGGCGACCCCTTCATCTTCGGCCGCGGCGGCGAGGAGGTCGAGGCGGTTCGCGCCGCCGGCCTTCCCGTCGAGGTCATTCCGGGCGTCAGCGCCGCGCTCGGCGGCGCGGCCGAGGCGATGCTCCCGCTCACCCATCGCGACTGGTCGAGCGCGGTCACCTTCGTTGCCGGCCAGTGCAAGGGGCTGACCGATCAGGACTGGTCGGGCCTCGCCGGCAAGGGCCGCACCCTCGTCATCTACATGGGCGTGGCGACCTGCCCCGACATCGCCGAAAAGCTGATGCGCGACGGCGTTGCGCCCGACATGCCCGTCGCCATCCTCGAGCGCGCGACGCTCGAAGGCAGCCGCGCGATGCGCACGTTGCTCGCCGATCTCGGCCCGATGGTCGAGCGCGAGCAGGTGCAGAGCCCGGCGATCATCGTGGTGGGCGAGGTCGTCCAGCTCTCCGACGCGCAAGACAAGCTCGCCAACTGGGCGAAGAAGGCCGAACTGATGCACGGATTCGACTTGTGAAGATTCTCACCGGAAACGATCTCGCCAGCGGCGACGTCACCTGGTGGACTGGCTCTGGCTGGTCGCGCCACGTAGAAGACGCGGCCGACGTTGGCGATCAGGGCGAGGCGATCGCTCATGCCGAGGAAGGCGCGCGCCGCGTCAACGGTCCCTATGTGATCGACGCGACCGATACGCCCGAGGGGCCGCGCCCCGCGCATATCAAGGACCGCATCCGCGCGCTCGGCCCGACCGTGCGCCCGGACCTGACGCTCAAACCCGCCGATCCCAACGCCGGCAGCTGGGTGATCTGAGATGTACAAATACGACGAATATGACCACTCGATCGTCGCCTCGCGCGTCGAGGAATTCCGCGATCAGGTGAACCGCCGCCTCGCCGGCCAGATCACCGAGGATCAGTTCAAGCCGCTCCGGCTGATGAACGGCCTCTATCTCCAGCTTCACGCATACATGCTGCGCGTCGCGGTGCCCTATGGCACGCTCGACAGCCGCCAGATGCGGATGCTCGCGCACATCGCGCGCAAGTATGACCGCGACTATGGCCATTTCACCACGCGGCAGAACATCCAGTATAACTGGATCAAGCTCGAGGACGCGCCCGACATCCTCGCCGAGCTGGCGACGGTCGAGATGCATGCCATCCAGACCAGCGGCAACTGCATCCGCAACATCAGCAGCGACCAATATGCCGGCGCCGCCGCGGACGAGCTGACCGATCCGCGCCCCTGGGCCGAGCTGCTGCGCCAGTGGAGCACCTTCCACCCGGAATTCAGCTACCTGCCGCGCAAGTTCAAGATCGCGGTGATCGCGGCGGACGAGGATCGCGCCGCGATGCGTCTCCACGATATCGGCCTGCAGGTGGTCGAGCGCGACGGCAAGCACGGCGTCGCCGTCTATGTCGGCGGCGGCATGGGCCGTACCCCGATGATCGCGCCGCTGATCAAGGACTTCGTGCCGTTCGACGATTTCGTCAGCTACATGGAAGCCTGCCTGCGCGTCTACAATCGCTATGGCCGCCGCGACAACATGTACAAGGCGCGGATCAAGATCCTCGTCCACGAGATCGGCGCCGACAAGTACCGCGAAGAGGTCGAAGCCGAGTTCGCCAAGGTCAAGAAGCTCGGCATCGACCCGCCCTATGCCGAATTCCAGCGCATCGCCGCGCATTTCGCCGATCCGGCGTTCGAGACCGGCCTGTCGGACCAGATCGACCGCAGCGATCCCGACTTCGCCGTCTGGCTCGACCAGAATGTCGCCGCGCACAAGGCGCCGGGCTATGCGATCGTCAATATCAGCCTCAAGCCGACCGGCGGCATTCCCGGCGACGCCACCTCCGCGCAGATCGACCTGATGGCCGACCTTGCCGAGCAGCACAGCTTCGACGAGCTGCGCGTGACGCATGCCCAGAACATCGTGCTGCCGCATGTGAAGAAGGCCGACCTCTACACGGTCTGGCAGCAGCTGCGCGACGCGGGCCTGGCCGAGGCGAATCTCGACCTCATCACCGACATCATCGCCTGCCCCGGCCTCGATTATTGCAGCCTCGCCAACGCCCGCTCGATCCCGGTGGCCCAGAAGATCGCGACCCGCTTCGCCGATCTCGGCCGCCAGCGCGAACTGGGCGAGTTGAAGCTCAAGATCAGCGGCTGCATCAACGCCTGCGGCCATCATCATGCCGGTCACATCGGCATCCTCGGCGTCGACCGTAAGGGCGTCGAGAACTACCAGCTCTCGCTCGGCGGTTCGGGCGCGGAAGACGTGTCGCTGGGTCAGATCACCGGCCCCGGCTTCAGCGAGGACGGCATCGTCGACGCCGTGGAGAAGGCGACCGACGTCTATCTCGCCCGGCGCGAAGATGGCGAACGCTTCGTCGATACCTATCGCCGCATCGGCATGGCCCCGTTCAAGGAAGCGATCTATGGCTGATCAGTCCCTTCGGTACCGCGACGACGAGGTGCATGACGAGCCGGCGGTGACGCTCGACTCCTTCCTCGGCCAGTCCAACGCCACATCGGTCCGCATCGAAAGCGGCGAGGACGCCCGCGCGCTGCTCCCGCACCTCAACCGCCTGTCGCTGGTGGAAGTGAGCTTCCCCAAGTTCCGCGACGGCCGCGGCTACAGTTCCGCCCGCATCCTGCGCGAAGCCGGATACACTGGCGAGCTGCGTGCGCAGGGCGATGTCCTGGTCGACCAGATCCCGCTGATGCGCCGCTGCGGCTTCGACAGCTTCGCGCCCGAGGCGGAGGTCGACGAAGCCGTGCTGGCAGCATCGCTCGCCCGCTACGACCATGTCTATCAGGGCGCGGCCGATACAGCGGTGCCTGTCTGGAAACGGCGGCATGGCTAGCGTGGCCGCCCGCAAGATCGACCGCATCGATACCGCCCCGGCCTTTACGGAGCGCGATGCGCTGCGCCTCAACAACCTGTTCCGTGGCGTCTCCACGACGGAGATGCTGCGCACCGTGCTGACCGAACAGATGGCGGGCGACGTCGCGATCGTCTCCTCGTTCGGCGCGGAATCGGCGGTGCTGCTGCACCTCGTCGCTTCGATCGATCCGTCGGTGCCGGTGATCTTCCTCGATACCGGCAAGCATTTCCCGGAAACGCTCGCCTATCGCGACCAGCTCGCCGCACGCCTGGGCCTCACCGACCTGCGCATCGTCACGCCCGACGCCCAGACCATCGCGAAGAAGGACGAAACCGGCCTGCGCTGGTCTTACGACCCCGATGGCTGCTGCGAGATCCGCAAGGTGATCCCGCTGGAAAGGGCGATGGCCGGCTTCGACGCCAGCCTCACCGGGCGCAAGGCGTTTCAGGCCAGCACACGCAACGCCCTTCCCCGGTTCGAAGTGGACGGTGCGGGCAAGCTTAAGGTCAACCCGCTGGCCGACTGGACCAAGGCCGATCTCGACGCCTATTTCGCCGAGCACGACCTGCCACCGCATCCGCTGGTAGCCGACGGTTATCTCTCGATCGGCTGCGCGCCCTGCACCAACAAGGTGAAGCCGGGTGAGGACGCGCGCTCGGGCCGCTGGGCCGGGTGGGACAAGACCGAATGCGGTATCCATACGCCCGTAGCGGACGGCGATCCCGACCAGCCGATGTTCTGAATAGTCGTTTGAGGCTGTGCCAGCCCGCTCCCCCACCCGGCCACCCAGCACCAGTATCCTATTGGTGGCCGGGTGGGGGAGCGGGCTGGCACAGCAACGATGTTAAGTGAACAACGGCGACGTCAGCAGCACGACCACCAGGCTCTCCACCATCGCAAGCGACGCGAACCCGAAGCCGGCGAGCAGGCCGCGCTTGAGGTGCTGCGCGAACCACCGCGCCTGAACCACGCCAAAGGCGATCAGCGACACCGCGCCGACGGTCAGCCCGGCGATCCCGGCCCATAAAGGGTGCAGCTGGAGCAGGATGCCGGCGATGCTCATCATCAGCGCAAACGGCGCCGCGGCATAGCATTGCGCATAGAAGGGACGGCGCAGCGAGTTACGCGTCAGGCCATGGCGCTGAAGCCGCACCATCCGCGCTGCGAAAATCAGCGGAAAGATGCTGAAGATCACCAGCCGCATCAGCAACAGGCTGGTGTCGTCGGTGACCAGCGCCGCCAGCCCACGCTTGCTCGCGATCAGCGGGCTGTCCCCGACCACCACCAGTTCCAGCCCGTGTGCAAGCAGTAGCGAGAGAAGCAGGAACAGCGGCGGGCGCAGCGTATCGGTATATTGCTCCTCGTCGGACTGGCCGAGTTCATGGTCCGAATAGTCCATCATCGCGAGCGGGCGGGTCAGTGCGCGCCACAATGTCACCGGATAGAAGATCAGCCACGACATCACTTCGTAGAGCAGCTCGTCGAGCGACTTGAGCATCGCCATGAAATTCATCGCTACCGGCCCTTTCGCCCCTGCCTCGGCATTTCTAGGATCATCATGCGTCGCATCGCCGCGACTCGACAAGATTCAAACGCTTACCGTTGGCACAGGAGCATTCCGATGAACCGTTTCAGCGTTCTCGCCGCCGCCGCGATCACCACCGGCGCATTGGCTTCTCCCGCGCTCGCGCAGGATATTCCGAACGACCTGCGCGACATGGTCTATGCCCGCGCCGGACAGGCCGAGGCCGAGTTGCAGCGGCGCGGCTATGTCGCGGTCCGCACCGAAACGGGCAGCGACCGCACATGGACCAACTGGTGGAATGCCGACCGCCGCCAGTGCGTGTCGATCGTGACCCGAAACGGCCGCTACGATTCGATCGTCACCGCCCCCGCGCCCGACTGCCGCGGCGGCGGCCGACCGGGACGTCCCGACCGGCCCGGTTGGGACGATCGCCCCGGTCGTCCCGATCGTCCGGGCTGGGATGACCGCCCCGGTCGTCCTGATCGTCCCGGCGGTAGCCCCAACTGGCCCGGCGGTCGCCCGATCTCGCTCGGGCTGATCTGCTTCGGCGAGGGGCAGAAGCCCGCCGCCGCCAATCGCTGGGGCTGGCAGTGGAACTGGGACACCAACCGCTATGACTTCGGCAACCGCACCGAGTTGACGACGCAGCAGTTCGATACCTCGGTGACGATCCAGCTCTGGGATGGCGGCGGGCGCATCCGCCTGCCGCGCTCGCTGATCCCGCCGATCCATTCCGGCGGCACTTCGCGCGACGGCTGGTGGGACCTGTACGACGTCTATCAGGATCGTGGTCAGGTCCGCGCCACCTATCGTCTCAACGGTCCCAACAAGCCGCGCGTGACCATCGACCGGCGCAGCGGACGCATCCGCATCCAGGGCATCTATAATTACGGGTTCAACGGCAGCTGCGACACCATCGACGGCCGCCAGCACCAGCGCTTCTGATCGCGGTTCTCCCGGTCGCCGCGCCCCGTTGGTCACGGCGCGGCGGCCGGGCTTGCAATGTTGGATTTGCGGCGCGACCCTTCGCCCGCTCTTTCTCAGCGTTGAATTGCCCTCGCGCGCGTAGCAGCGCGACTTTTGAGACCTTCCGTCGCCCTCGCGCACGTGTGGCAGCGTGACTTTCGCGACCTTTGGCGCCGCGATCAGTCGCCGTAGGGGGACATCTCGACGTCGCCCACATAGTCGCTGAAGCGGGTGAAACTCGATTCGAACCGCAGCAGCACCTTGCCGGTCGCGCCGTGACGCTGTTTGGCGATGATCAGCTCGGCCAGCCCGTACACACGCTCCATATCGAGCGCCCATCGCGCGTGATCCTCGAACGTCTTGGGATCGTCGCCCTCGCGCGGACGCTTGGGTTCACGCGCCGCGACGTAATAATCCTCGCGGAACACGAACCACACCATATCGGCGTCCTGCTCGATCGAGCCCGATTCGCGCAGATCCGACAGCATCGGGCGCTTGTCCTCGCGGCTTTCGACCGCGCGGCTCAGCTGCGACAGCGCAATCACCGGTACGTTGATGTCCTTGGCCAGCGTCTTGAGGCCGCGGCTGATCTCCGAAATCTCCTGCACGCGGTTGCCTTCGCGGTTGTTGCCGCTGCCCTGCAACAGCTGGAGATAGTCGACGATGACCATGCCCAGCTCGCCATTATGCTTGGACTGAAGGCGGCGGACACGGCTGTGCAATGCACTGATCGTCAGGCCGGCGGTATCGTCGATATAGAGCGGCAATTGCTCCAGGTCCGCCGCTGCCGCAGCGAGCTGAGCGAATTCGGCCTTGCTGATATTGCCCATGCGCAGCGCTTCGGACGCGATCCGCGACTGTTCGGACAGGATGCGCAGCGCGAGCTGGTCCGCCGACATTTCGAGGCTGAAGAACGCGACCTTCGCCCCGATCGACTGTTTCGGCGGAATGCCGAGGCGAATGTCGTCCATCAGCCGCCGCGCGGCGTTGTAGGCGATGTTCGTGACGAGCGACGTCTTGCCCATGCCCGGACGGCCGGCAAGGATGATCAGGTCCGAATGGTGCAGACCGCCGATGCGGCCGTTGACCGAATCGAAGCCCGTGGTGACGCCCGCCACGCCGCCGCCTGCGCTTTGCGCCTTCTTGGCGTTCTCCAGCGCAATCTTGGTCGCCTCGTTGAACGTCTTGACGGTGTTCGCCGTCCCGCCGTCCGCCGCAACCTTGAACAGCGCCTCTTCGGCCTTGTCGATCTGGTCGCGCGGATTGACGTCCTCGCTAGTATCCAGCGCCTTCTCGACCATATTTCGGCCGACCGTCACCAGTTCGCGCAGCAAAGCCAGATCATAGATCTGCCGCGCGAACTGCCGCGCGCCGATCAGGCCGGCGCCCGATCCGGTCAGCTGAGCCAGATACGCCGGCCCGCCCAGCGTTCCCATCCCCTCGTCTTTCTCGAACAGGGGCTTCAGCGTGACAGGCGTCGCCAGCATGTCGTTCTTGCGCAGCGTCTTGATCGCCTTGAAGATGCGCCCGTGCACCGGCTCGAAGAAATGCTGGTCCTGGATGACCTCGACGATGTCGTCGGCCAGCCGGTTGTCGATCATCATCGCACCGAGCAGCGCCGCCTCGGCCTCGACATTCTGGGGTAGCCGCGGGGCGGCATCCGCCGAAGCGGGGGAAATCTGTGCAAGCGTGGCCATGCGCGCCTTATCTGCGCACCCGGCGCGCGGCTCAAGTCGCCAAGTCCTGTTTAACATGTGGACGAGTGCGGGGCACGGACCCTAGATGGCACAGAATGAGCGACCCGCGGATCATCGATGTCACGCTGGACGAGCGCACCATCCTGTGGCGCTCGGCTGATATCGAGCAGGAACGGCGCATCGCGATCTTCGACCTGATCGAAGAAAACAGCTTCGCCCCGCAGCGTCCCTATCCCGACGCCTATGCCGGACCGTACCGAATTGCCCTGTCGGTGCAGGAGGGGCGGCTTCAGATCGACATCAAGCGCGACGACGACGCTCTGCTGGAAACGCTGATCCTCGGCCTCGCCCGGTTCCGCCGTCCAATCCGCGACTATTTCGCTATCTGCGACAGCTACTTCCAGGCGATCCGTCATTCGACGCCTGCACAGATCGAAACGATCGACATGGCACGGCGCGGCATCCACGACGACGCGGCACGGACGCTGATCGAGCGGCTGGAAGGCAAGATCGACATCGACTTCGCAACCGCCCGGCGGTTGTTCACGCTGATCTGCGTGTTGCATATCAAGGCTTAGACTGGGGGACGAAAGCGTTGCGGCGGGGGCTGATTTGGGGCGGGATCATCCTGGTGATCCTGGCGGTGGCGGGTGTGTTCGGCTGGCGGTTCGCGGTCGACTGGTCGCCTGCGCGCACCGAATACCCCGTCCAGGGCATCGACGTGTCCGAAGCATCCGGCGCAATCGACTGGGCAATGGTCAAGGCGATGGACGTCGATTTCGCCTATGCCCGCGCGACCGACGGGGCGACGACACGCGACGCGCGCTTCATGCAGAATTGGGCAGATATCGAGGGTGCCGGTCTGCGCCGTGGCGCAATTCACGTCTTCTCGCTCTGCGCCGCAGCCGACCAGCAGGCGGGCGCGTTCGTCGCGACCGTGGCGCGCGATCCCGACGCGCTGCCTGCGGCCGTGGATCTCAGCTTTCACGAAAATTGTCCTGCTCGCCCGTCCCGGGACGTGGTGCTGACCGAAATCCGCCGTCTCGCATCGGTGATCGAGACGCATAGCGGCAAGCCCGCGATCCTGCGCATCGCGCCCGCATTCGAAGAACAATATCAGGTCAGCAGCGCAATCCCCCGGCCACTGTGGAGCACCGGCTTCTTCCGCAGGCCCGAATATTTCACCCGCCCATGGACGATGTGGCAGAGCAGCACGATCCGCCGTATCGACGGTGTCGAACAACCCGTGAACTGGAATGTGGTGGCGCCATGAGCGACGAGATTGCAAAGACCCTCATCGACGCTGCGCGCGAGGCGGCAAGGAACGCGCATGCGCCCTACTCCAACTTCGCGGTCGGCGCGGCGTTGCTGATGACCGATGGGAGCATCGTTACGGGCACCAACTTCGAGAATGCGAGCTATGGCCTGTCGCTCTGCGCCGAGACGGTCGCAGCCGCGCGCGCCAATGCCGAGGGAAAGCTGCGCGAGATCGTCGCGGTCGGGATCGTCGGCGGCATGATGCGCGGCGGGATCGCTCATGGTTCCGACCCGATCCGTCCCTGCGGACGCTGCCGGCAGGTGCTTAACGAAGCCGCGCAGATGGGCGGCCGCGATCTCGCCGTCTATTGCGCGGGAGCCGAGGGCGAAGCGCATGAAACGCACCGCCTGTCCGACCTGTTGCCGCACGCTTTCGGGCCCGGCGATCTCGGTATCGCCGGTTGACCTTGCCGCCTGCCCTTCGCCTCGCTTAGAGCTTGGCGATGAGCATTCTCTCCGACCGCTGGATTCGCGAACAGGCCCAGAAGCACGGCATGATCGAGCCGTTCGTCGAGGCGCAGCGGCGCGAGGGTTGCATCAGCTACGGCCTGTCCTCTTATGGCTATGACGCACGCGTCGCCGACGAGTTCAAGATCTTCACCAACATCGACAGCGCGGTGGTGGATCCCAAGGATTTCTCGTCGAACAGCTTCGTCGACCGCCAGACCGATGTCTGCATCATCCCACCCAACAGCTTCGCGCTGGCACGGACGGTCGAGTATTTCCGCGTGCCGCGCGACGTGCTGGTGATCTGCTTGGGCAAGTCGACCTATGCGCGCTGCGGGATCATCGTGAACGTCACGCCGCTGGAGCCCGAATGGGAGGGGCATGTGACGCTGGAATTCTCGAACACCACGCCTCTGCCCGCAAAAATCTATGCGAACGAGGGCGCATGTCAGTTCCTGTTCCTGAAGGGGAACGAGCCGTGCGAGACGAGCTATGCCGACCGTGCCGGCAAGTATATGGGGCAGCGCGGCGTCACCCTGCCCCGGCTCTGATCTGACGGGCGGGTTCGCACCCGCCCTTGGGGTTCAGCGCGACGCCTGGCGCACGGCGTTGTCGAGCAGCCGCAGCCCGCGATGAGCCACCAGATGCGACGGCGCGACCTGACCATCGGCGACATCCATCGCCACCGGATCGAGCGTCAGCACGCGATCATAGACCGCCCGCGCTTCACTGTAGCGGCCAGTCTTGGAATAGACCGCAGCAAGATTGAGCAGCACTTCGGGCTTGGCCGGGAAAATCTTCTGCTCGGCCAGCAGCTGGTGCTCTGCCGTGGCATAGTCGCCATTCTGGATCGCGACCTTGGCATAGGGATCGGCGCGAACTTGCGCCTGCGCCGCCGGAATCAGCGCCAGCGGCGCCGCAAGAACAATTGAGGCAAGAGCAACACGCACGACATCTTCTCCAGTTTGTTACAATTCAATGACACAAAAGTGTCATTGATGTTTCAAACCGGCAAGTGCGTATGTTGCACTTTTATGACGAATATCGCGCGCTGATCGATTGCGGACAATGCATCCGTCCTCTTGCGGCAGACACAAAAAAGGGGCGGCCAAAGCCGCCCCTGAATTCGTCCGATGCAAAGATCTGCGATCAGAAGTCGTTGCGATACTGCTCGTTGCCGACGAAGCCGAGCTTCGTGACGCCGGACCGCTTGATCACCGAAAGCGCTTCATCGACCACCTCGTACCGCGCCTGCGGATCGGGCTGGAAGTGCAGTTCCGGTTCAGGCTTCATCTGAAGGCTCTGGTCCAGATACTGGCGCATCGTGAGCAGGTCGATCGGGCTTCCGTTCCAGAACATGTTGCCCTGGGGATCGATCGTGATCTTGTTCTTCTGCGGCTCCACCGGCGGCGGAGTCGTCGGGTTGGTATTCTGAGGCAGGTCGACCTTCACCGCGTGCGTCTGTGCGGGGATGGTGACGATCAGCATGATGAGGAGCACGAGCATGACGTCGATCAACGGCGTCGTGTTCATTTCCATCATTGGCTGGCCATCGTCCTGACCTCCGGCGCTCATTCCCATGATGTGTACTCCTGAACTTTACTGCGCGACGCCAGGGGTCGGCTGCGAAATGAACCCGACCTTGACGAAACCTGCAGTCTGCATCGTGTAGATCACACCACCGACGCAACGGTAAGGCGTGTTCACGTCACCGCGGATGTGGACCTCCGGAATGTCATCCGGCGTGATCTTGTCGCCGAGACGATCGACCACGGCCTTCAACTTGTCCGAGCTCTTCTTGAGCAGGTCGACGCTGTTGATCGGCGCCATGCCCCAGAACACTTCGCACTTGCCGTCGGTCGGGCTTCCGCGCACCGCCAGCAGCACGTTCTCCGGCTTGGTCTCGTTCGGCTCGAACGCCACCTTGGGCAGTTCCAGCTCGACCGACTGGATGGCCACCGGGATCGCGATCAGGAAGATAATAAGGAGCACCAGCATAACGTCCACGAGGGGCGTCGTGTTGATGTCCGACATTGGTTTGTCTTCGGCGGAGCCTCCGCCTGTACTCATCGCCATTGGCGCAATCCTATCTTTCGCATCCTGTCCCCGGACCTGAGGTCCGGAAGGCGGCCACGCGACGCGGCTGGCGCCGCGTGGCCGTCAAGTCGAATGTCAGGCCTTGGCAGTGGTGGTTGCGACCGGAGGCGCCTTCGGCGCAGCGGCCGGAGCCTTCTTGCCCGACGACGGGCGCACGCGGCCGTCGTCGGGCAAGAAG
>Ga0247823_10000755_pt1 | contig 27282 bp, 30 predicted proteins | sample 13C_PalmiticAcid_2_FD_192426 | JGI IMG/M metagenome (GOLD analysis project Ga0247823, IMG submission 192426) | Soil microbial communities from agricultural site in Penn Yan, New York, United States - 13C_PalmiticAcid_Day30 | ecosystem: Environmental > Terrestrial > Soil > Agricultural land...
CACCGGCACGAACGGCGAGGTCGAGGCTATCACGGGCGCCGCAACGGGTGCCTCATCGGCCGATTCGGTCGCGACCGGCGCTGCGATCGGAGCCGCAGCGCTCGCCGGCACCTCGGTGCCCAGCACGAAATCCGCTGCGCGGAACGCTTCAAGTGCACCGTCCACCCCGACCGGCAGATCGCGCCGTCCACGCAGCACGCCGCGCGCGGAAGAGGAGAGTCGCGGCAGCAGCTCGATCCACTCGCCCGTGCTGAGTCGCGCGGTACGCAGGATGGGCGCGGCGACCGCGATCTCGTCGACCACGCACAATTGCACCAGCGCCACCGGCGGCTCGGCCATTTCGAGCGATCGCGCGCTGGTGATGCGGACCGCGACGGGCACGTCGCCGCGAATCGATTCGAGCAAGGCAAGCGCGCGGGCGTCGTCCGGGATCCGGCGACGGCCGATCAGATCGACGAGCTGGCGCCAGGCCGAAGCCTTGCCGAACGCCGTCGAGACGTCTGCTGCCAGTACCGTTTCAAGAGTATCGTCGAACCGCACCGATCTGTCGTTCCCAGCCGCCGAAAAGCCTGCGGTAATCAAACCTTAACGCGACAAACTCGCCCCGGAAACTACCCATTTTGGGTCGTCGCATAGTGGGACAATTGCGCTTGCGCGTAATTATCTTATGTGTACGGGACGCATAGCGACTGTTGCTGTCGCGCCATAGGGGAGCATTCATGGCTTTTGACGAGATCGACCGGCAGATTATGGCTCATCTTCAGGCCGACGGCCGGATGACCAATGTCGACCTGGCCGACCGCGTCGGCCTGACCGCGCCGCCGTGCCTTCGCCGGGTCCGCACGCTGGAGGAAAAGGGCGCGATCCGCGGCTATCATGCCGATCTCGATCCCGTCTGGCTGGGCTATACGATCACGGTCTTCGCGATGGTCAGCCTCAAGAGCCAGGCCGAAACCGATCTGGAGGCGTTCGAGGCGCATGTCGCGGGCATCCCCGAAATTCGCGAATGCTATATGCTCAACGGCGATATCGACTTCATCCTGAAGATCGTCGCCAAGGATCTGAGCAGCTTCCAGCAGTTCCTGACGACCAAGCTGACGACAGCCCCCAACGTGGCGCACGTCCGCACCTCGCTCACTATCCGCTCATCAAAGTCGCTGCCGGGCGTTCCCGTCGAACCCTGAGCGCATAACCCCGAACGAAAAAGGGGCGGCACGATGGCCGCCCCTCTTCCGTTGCGATCGCCCGAATCAGGCGATCGGCAGATCGAGCCAGGTCGTCCAGAACTTCGCGATCTCGCCGCGCGGCGTACCGCTGACGGCGCCGAAAGCGGTCTTCGCTTCCGCCTTCTGCCCGGCAAGTGCGAGCGCGATGCCGAGACGCGTGTTCACCACATTGGTGTCCACGCTGCCCTTCTGGAGCGCAAGACGGTACAGCTCGACCGCCTTGGCATAGTTGCGGGTGCCAAGATAAGCGTCGCCGGTCTGCATCGCGACATCGCCCTTGGCCGCGCCGGCCGCGCGCTTCTCTTCGTTGGCCAGCGGCACCTCGGCCTTTTCCTGCGCGCTGGCAGTGGTGTAGATCTGGTTGATCGAACCGTTGGTCTTGGTGACCTTGCCGTTCGCGCGGCCCTCGTCGATCACCGCCTTGACCTCACCCGGGAGACCGCGGCGCTGTGCGACATCGGCATACTGCAGATAGTCGCTCTCACCGCCCATCGCCTTGGACGCACGCATCAGGCGCAGCACGTCGAGCCGCTGGTCGGGGTCGAGCGTGACGCCCTTGTCCTGCAGCTGCTCAAGATAGATCAGCAGCGACGAACGCCATGCGTCCGGACCCGGATAGGCGGCGAGCTGGCGGTTCAGCCAGGTCGCGGCGCCGACCTTGTCGCCCGAGGTATAGAGCTTCGAAACGACGACCTTGTACCAGGTCTCCGGCGCCTTGCGGCCGGCCGCTTCTTCGGTCTTGATCGCCGCGTCGATCGACACGACGCCGGCCGGGATCTGACCACCGTCGAGCTGGGCCTGCGCAATCCGCAGGTCCAGGTTGGTACCGGATGCCACATAGCCGAGCTGACGCGCCTTGGTCAGGTGAGCGATGGCTTCGGCATATTTCTTCTGCTGCAACGAATAATTGCCGCGGAAGAAGCTGTAGCGGCCGATATCCGCCGGCGGTGTGTTGGCATTGGCCAGCAGCGCGTCGATCGCGGTCATCGTGCCGGGAGTATCCTCCATGCCCGATGCGACCTGCAGCCGGAACACCGCCGCATAATATTTCTCGCCATCGCTCTGTGCGAGCGAATCGAGGGCGGCGAGCTTGGGCTGGGCGCCGGCCCAGTCCTTCGCCTTGATCAGCGTCTCGACTTCGGCCGCGGCCTTGCGGAACGGCTCACCGAGCTTGATCTGCGGGCCGGTTTCTTCCTTCTTTTTCTGGGCCAGAGCCGGCGACGCGGCGAGCAGCGCGGGGGCGCTCATCACGAACGCCGCGGCCAATGCCGCCTTGGAAACAGACTTCATCCAGGACTCTCCTTACGCGTTAGCGTAGCAACAATGGGGCGCTTTCGCTCTAGTCTCCCCTTGGCGGGGGTCAAGGCGGACCGGTGCATTCTGGCCCTCGCACCAGCACGCTGAACGCATTTTGAACGATTCGGCTCCACCTGCCCTGTCCGCCGGTCTCTTACGCGCGCACGCGCGTGCGTGGGCTTGGCAGGGGGGCACCGTCCCGCTAGAGCGGTCACAATCCTGAAACAAGCTCCGAAAGCCCAAAGATTTGACCGACGAGACCGTCCTCGCGGACCCTTCCGATATCACGCCCATCTCGATCGTCGACGAGATGAAGACGAGCTACCTCGATTACGCGATGAGCGTGATCGTGGCGCGCGCGCTCCCTGACGTCCGCGACGGTTTGAAGCCGGTTCACCGTCGAATCCTCTACGCGGCGCAGGAGGGGGGCTATCTGCCCGGCCGCGCCTACCGCAAATCGGCCCGCCTCGTCGGTGACGTGATGGGTAAATACCACCCGCACGGCGACAGCTCGATCTACGACGCCATGGCCCGCATGGCGCAGGACTGGGCAATGCGCGTCCCGCTGATCGACGGTCAGGGCAACTTCGGCTCGATGGATCCCGATCCGCCCGCCGCGATGCGTTACACCGAGGCACGCCTCGCCAAGGTCGCGATGTCGCTGCTCGACGATATCGACAAGGACACGGTCGACTTCCAGGATAACTATGACGGCTCGGAGAGCGAGCCGACGGTCCTGCCCGCCCGCTACCCCAATTTGCTGGTCAACGGCGCCGGCGGCATTGCGGTCGGCATGGCGACCAACATCCCGCCGCACAATCTTGGCGAAGTGATCGACGCCTGCCTTGCGTACATGGACAATGGCGCGGTGACGGTCGAGGAGTTGATGGAGATCGTCCCCGGTCCCGACTTCCCGACCGGCGCGCTGATCCTCGGCCGTTCGGGCTGCCGCAGCGCCTACCAGACCGGACGCGGATCGATCATCGTACGCTCGCGCCACACCTTCGAGCAGCGCGGCGAGCGCCGTTCGATCGTCCTGACCGAAATCCCCTATCAGCAGGGCAAGAACGCGCTGGTCGAGAAGATCGCCGAAGCCGCCAAGGAAAAGCGCGTCGAGGGCGTCAGCGACATTCGCGACGAATCGAGCCGCGAAGGCGTGCGCATCGTCATCGACCTGAAGCGCGACGCGACGCCTGAGGTCGTGCTCAACCAGATCTGGCGCAATACCCCGGCGCAGTCGAGCTTCCCCGCCAACATGCTCGCGATCCGCGGCGGCCGTCCCGAGCTGCTCAACCTGCGCGATATCGTCGAGGCGTTCGTCAAGTTCCGCGAGCAGGTCATCACCCGCCGCTCGAAGTTTGAACTCGCCAAGGCGCGCGACCGTGCGCACATCTTGCTCGGTCTCGTCATCGCGGTCACCAACCTCGACGAAGTCGTCCGCATCATCCGCAGCTCGTCGAGCCCGGTCGCGGCGCGCGAGGCGTTGCTGATGCGCGAATGGCCGATTGCCGAGATCGCGCCCTATATCCGCCTTGTCGAAGCAGTCGAGACCGAGGTCTCGGGCGACGTCTACCGCCTGTCGGACATCCAGGTCCGCGCGATCCTCGACCTGCGTCTCCACCGCCTCACCGCGCTCGGCCGCGACGAGATCGGCGACGAGCTCAAGGGTCTTGCCGATTCGATTGCCGAATTGCTCGAAATCCTCGCCAATCGCATCAAGCTCTACGAAGTGCTGCGCGAGGAGCTGGTCGCGGTCCGTGACCAATACGCCACCCCGCGCCGTACCGAAATCGCCCCCGCCGCCGACGGCATCGAGGACGAGGATCTGATCGAGCGCGAGGACATGGTCGTGACCGTGACCATGCAGGGCTATATCAAGCGCACCACGCTCGACACTTTCCGCGCTCAGGCGCGTGGCGGCAAGGGCCGCGCGGGCATGGCGACCAAGGACGAGGACGTCGTCACCGAACTCTTCGTCACCTCCACCCACACGCCGGTGCTGTTCTTCTCGACGCTGGGCAAGGTCTACCGGATGAAGGTGTGGAAGCTGCCCGAGGGCGGCCCCGCCACCCGCGGCCGGCCGATGATCAACCTGTTGCCGCTGGCGGCGGGCGAGACGATCTCGACCGTGCTTCCGCTGCCCGAGGACGAGAATGAGTGGGGCAAGCTCCACGTCATGTTCGCCACCGCGAAGGGCTCCGTCCGCCGCAACTCGATGGACGCGTTCACCAACGTGCCGTCGAACGGCAAGATCGCGATGAAGTTCGAGGGCGAGGACGAGGACGACCGCCTGATCGGCGTCGCGCTGCTCGACGAAGCCGACGACGTCCTTCTGGCCACGCGTCAGGGCAAGGCGATCCGCTTCCCGGGCGACGATGTCCGCGAGTTCCAGAGCCGCAACTCCACCGGTGTCCGCGGCATGCGGCTGGCCGACGGCGACGAGGTCATTTCGCTCTCGATCCTGCACAAGGCAGGCATCAGGGACCAGGAAGAGCGCGACGATTATCTGCGCCACGCCCCATGGAAGGCGGACAAGGACAGCGAACCGCAGATGTCGGCCGAACGCTTCGAGGAGCTCAAGGAGCGCGAGCAGTTCATCCTCACCGTCTGCGCCAACGGCTATGGCAAGCTGTCGTCCGCTTATGAATATCGCCGCACCGGCCGCGGTGGCCAGGGCATCACCAATATCGACAACATCGCCCGCAACGGCCTTGTCGTCGCCAGCTTCCCCGCGACGCAGGCGCATCAGCTGATGCTCGTCACCGATCAGGCGAAGATGATTCGCCTGCCGCTGACCAGCCTGCGCGTCATCGGCCGCGGATCGGCGGGCGTGCGCCTGTTCAACGTCGCCGATAACGAGCATGTCGTCTCCGCTGCCCGGATCGAAGAGACCGAGGACGAGGAAACGGCGGACGTCGAAGTCGAAGGCGAAACCGCGGAGGCACCCGCCGCCGCACCGGAATCGCCGGCTCCCGAGGGTGAGGCGTGACGGGGAGCACCCCCGCCACTGCTTATAAGGTACTGACCGCCGACCAGATGATCGCGCTCGAAGCCGGCATTTTCGCCGGTGCGCCGATCGATCTGGCCGACGGCTATATCCACATGTCCACCCGCGATCAGCTCACCGAGACGGTCGATAAGCATTTCGCCGGGCAGAGCGGCCTGTGGGTTGCCGCTGTCGATCTCGACGCGCTGGGCGATGCCGTAAAATGGGAAGTCTCGCGTGGCGGCGCCGAGTTCCCGCACCTTTACGGCCAGCTCACGCTCGAAACCGTGATCGCTTACTCGCCGCTGGAGCGCGAGGAAGACGGCACCGTCCGGCTGCCGGTCACGGGCTGAACCGATCCGTCAGCCGGTTAGGCGGACGCACCAGATGCGGTCGTCATCGATCCGGTCGCCAAGCTGGAACGTGCAGCGGCCAACCTCGCTGAAACCGTAGCGGGCGTAGAAGCGCTTGGCCCGTTCGTTATGGTCGAACACGGTCAGATAGAGTTCCGGCGCGCCAGCCTCGCTCGCGGCGCTCAGTCCCCATTGCATCAGTTCCGCGGCGACGCCCGTTCCATGCCAGCCGGACAGAACATAGATCTGCTGAAGCTCCATCGCGCCCGGCGCCGGATCGGTCGCCGGCGCGCGCAGCGGCGTCAGCTTGGCATATCCGATCGGCTCGCCGTCCTTCGTCGCCACTCGCCAGCGCACCCCGTCCGCAGCGAAGTCGCGCGCCATTGGGCCGTCCGGCCGGTAGATCTCGTCGCAGAACGCCTCGAACGCCGCCGGGTCATAGTCCCTCGCAAACGTGTCGGTGAAGATGCGCCGTGCCACCGGCAGCAACCTGCCGAACAGCGCCGCATCCGGATCCGAATACCGAACTTCCACCTGAGCCACCTATCGTCGAACGAACCACAGATACATCATATAAAGAATTCTTTATATGAGAGTCCATGGGTTCAGTGCGACCTGCCCCCAAGGCGCGAGATCATTTGCCGGCGGCTAACCCGTCACGGTCGGGTAGAGCGACGCGACCAGCAGCAGCGCCGCAGCGATGTTGAACCGGCGCAGCCGCCGCGTATCGCTCAGCCAGCGGCGCAGCTTCACGCCCATCACCGCCCACAGCCCCACGCAGGGCAGGTTTACCGCGCCGAACAGCCCCGCCACCAGCGCCAGCCCGATCCACGGCTCGACCGGCGGCATGTAGACCGTCACCCCGGTCAGCGCCATCGTCCACGCCTTTGGGTTGACCCACTGGAACAGCGCTGCCTGAACGAAGGTCAGCGGACGGCCGATGACTTCGGCCCTGTCGCCCGGCGGCCGCGCGGTCGCGACCTTCCACGCCAGGTACAGCAGATATGCGACGCTTACCCATTTGAGCACGACATGCGCCAGCGGATAGCGCGCGAACAGTTCCGCCAGGCCCAGCCCGACCAGCACGATCATCAGCACGAAGCCCAGCGCCACGCCGAGCATGTGCGGCACAGTACGCCGGAACCCGAAATTGGTGCCCGACGTCATCAGCATGATGTTGTTGGGACCCGGCGTGATCGACGAGACAAAGGCAAAGGCGGTCAACGCCGGAAGGGTCTGCATCCACATCATGCCGCAAGAATATGCGATGCAGTACCGAATGAGCTTGCGAACATTCCCGAAATCCAGCGATAGATCACAATCTATGAGCGATTTTGACAAGATAGACCGCACTATATTGCACGAGCTGACCGCCAATGCGCGGATCACCAACCTTGCGCTCGCGGAACGCGTCGGCCTGTCGCCCTCGGCCTGCCTGCGCCGGGTGCAGGAGCTTGAGCGGATCGGCGTGATCAAGGGCTATCGCGCGATCCTCGACCGCGTCGCGCTCGGCATCACCTTCACCGCCTATGTCGCGGTCGGCCTGTCGCGTCACACCAAGTCCGAGCAGGAGGATTTCGAGCGCGCGATCGAGACCGCGCCCGAAGTACGCGAATGCCACAACGTCACCGGATCGGTCGAATATCTGCTGCGCGTCGAGGCGAAGGATCTCGAATCCTACAAACGCTTCCACACCGACGTGCTCGGCTCCCTGCCCCAGGTGTCGACCCTCACCTCCTATATCGTGATGGGGTCGCCGAAGGACGAGCGCGCCTGAGCAAGCGTCACGGGATCAGGTCGACCACCTCCGCCCCCTCGCCCTCCGCAGCGATCAGCAGCGTGCGGTGGCACATGCCCGGATCGCGTTCGAAGCAGAGCAAGGCGCTCGGCATCTCCGCAATCATCTCCCGCATCCGCGCCGCCTCGGCCTGAGCCTCGGGCAGTTCGAGCTGTCCGGCATAGACGGTCTCGAGCGTCGCCCGGTCGCCCTTCTTCGCCGCATCGCGCCCCGGCTTGGGCGTACCCAGCGCCTTCAGATGCACATAGCCGATGCCATGTTCCTTCAAGGTGGCCGCCAGCGGCGCCTTGGAGAAGCCCGGGCGGCGCGAGAGCGGCAACTGGCGCACATCGATCACCCGCCGCACCCCGGCGCCTTCCAAAGCGGCGAGAAAGGTCTCCATCGTCGCGCCTTCATACCCGATCGTGAAAACCTTCATCCCGCTCACTCCGGCCAGATTCACCCCGGCTTATGGCATACCGCCTCGACGTTGATCCCGTCGGGATCGTAGACGAAGGCGCCATAATAGTCCGGATGATAGTGCGCGCGAATGCCGGGCGCACCATTATCGCGTCCGCCCGCAGCCATCGCCGCGGCGTAGAACGCGTCGACCTCTGCGCGGTTCTCCGCGACGAACGCGATGTGGATGCCGCTGCCTTTGGGCCCGCCATTGCCCAGCCAGAAATCCGGCTTGCCGTGCTTGCCGTACCCAAGGCCGTGATAGACCCCGCCGGTCATCGCCGGCGTCACCTCCATCACCACTTTCGCGCCGATCGCCCCGAGCGCCGCGTCGTAGAAACGGCGCGAGACGTCGAAATCGCTCGCCGAAACACCCATATGATCGATCATCGCATCCTCCCAAAACAGGGGCCAAGCCTACCGCCTCGCGGCCCTCCCGCTGTCAGCAGCGGGCGCCACACGCGGCACACCATGCCGGTGGCATGATGGCGGGATTTGCGCCCGAATGGCAGCAGTCATCGCGCCGTCCGGCGAATCATGCGGGCCGATGGCACACCGCTTCCACGTTCATACCGTCCGGATCGATCACAAACGCGGCGTAATAATCGGGATGATAGTGTTCGCGGATTCCCGGCGCGCCATTGTCTCTGCCCCCAGCCGCGAGCGCCGCGGCATGAAAGCCGTCCACCGCCGCGCGGCTCTCCGCGCGAAACGCGTGATGCACGCCCGTGCTCACCGGCTCGCCATCGGCGATCACGAAATCGACCTCGTCCACTCCCATCAGCACGATGTTGTTGCCGAGCCCGTTGGTCTCCTCGCCCATCACGCGGTAGCCGAGCGGCGCCAGTGCGGCCTCGTAGAAACGCCGCGACGCCGCGATATTGCGAACCGGAATGCCGAGATGGTCGATCATCGTTGACTCCTTCAATTTCTGAAATTACAGAAATAACCAACATGACCCGCTTCGCAGAACATCCCGACGCCAAGGCGTTCATTCTCCACTGGGGCGAGATGGGAACGCAATGGGGCGTCAATCGCTCCGTGGCGCAGGTGCATGCACTGCTCTACCTCGCCGATCGCCCGCTCCACGCGGAGGAGATCGTCGAAGCGCTGGGCCTCGCACGTTCCAACGTATCGACGGCGTTGAAAGAGCTTCAAGGCTACGGCATTGTCCGCCGTGTTCATGTCGAGGGCGACCGCCGCGACCATTTCACCGCCGAGACCGATCTGTGGGAAATGCTCATGCGCATCGTCGCCGAGCGCAAGCGGCGTGAGGTCGATCCCACCATCCAGTTGCTCGGCGAACTCGCTGCGCGCCTCGCCGCCGACGAGACCGCCCCGCCCCAGGTGCGCGAGCGCGTCGGCCGCATGCACGAATTCATCGGCACGCTCGGAGGCTGGTACGACCAGGTCCGCGTGCTGCCCAAGCCTACCCTCGTCACGCTGATGAAGCTCGGCGGCAAGGTCGCCCGCTTCATCCCCGGTTCCCGCAACAAGGATTGATCGAACGCCGCGCCAACACGCGCAATCTCGCACGCCATACAATTTCTGAAATTACAGAAATATCAGCAAGGGAGAAACGACATGGCCAGACATCATCTTGCTGCCGCAGATCCGGCACTTCGCCATGTCGCCTGGCGCGATCTGGTGGCGATGCGTCCGCGCGATGGCGTGATCGAATGCCTCCACCCGATCCCCTGGCTGATCCTGTCCTTCTTTCTTGCCGGCACCGGGCTGTGGCTGCTCGCCATCCCCGCCAGCTTCCTGTTCTTCCTCACCGCGCTGCGGCTCAATCATGAGGCGATCCATCACAATCTCGGTTTCCGGCCCCGCGGGCACCGCTTGGTACTGCATGGTCTGAGCGCGCTGATGCTCGGTTCCAACAGTTCGGTCGCGTTCAACCACCTCCAGCATCACGCCAAGATCGGCACCCCCGACGATATCGAGGGCAAGTGCGGCGACATGAAATTGTGGGAAGTGCTGCTCTACGGTCCGCGCTTCCCGGTCGAAACCCATCTGTACGGCTGGCGTCACGGCGGGCCGCAGCTGCGCCGCCGCATGGCGATCGATCTCGGGCTCAACATGGCGGTGATCGCCGCCGCGCTCGCCAGCCAGTGGGAGCCCCTGCTGTACCACATCGCCGCGATGCTGGTGGCGCAGTGTCTGACCGCCCTGTTCGCAGTGTGGATCACCCATCACGGCTGTGAGGACGGGGTCATCGCCCGCACCCAGCGCGGCTGGCTGCTCAATCGCCTCAGCTACAACATGTTCTTCCACCTCGAGCACCACCTGTTCCCGGCAGTGCCTGTCAGCCGCCTTCCCCGCCTCGCCGCCCGCATCGACGCGGCCGCGCCGAAGCTCGCCGCAAAGATGCGGATGGTGGTGCCGGTCCTCCGGTACTGAGCCAGTGAGAGGAGAGGGATGATGAAATTCGAGTACGCCAAAGGCGCCGCCTATGCGAGCTTGAGTGCCGGGCCGATCTTTTTGCTGGCGCTTGCAATCGGTGCCTTGGTTACCGGCGAGTGGGCGTGGCGGGACTTCGCTGTCCTACTTCTTAGTCTGCCACTCGTCCTGCTGTTCGCAATCCCTGCGGGTGCAATAATCGCGACGCTTCCAATCGCAGTGGGCGGATTTGTGATGAGCTGGCTTGGACAGCATTATCCCGGGACGCAGAATGGCGGGGTTTGGGGACTTGCCGGCGCCGTATCGGCACTTCCACTCGCAACCCTTCTGGCTGGTTCTTCATTCCTGGAGTTCGTCGCTCATTTCGCCGCCACTGGCGTAATCTGCGCGTTGATCGTCCGCTACGGAACACGCTGGTCCGACGACAGCGTCTGAACCACGCCCCATGCGATCAGCGCCTGCGCCGCGAAATAGGTCGGCCAGATCAGCAGGCCCGGTACGACCGAGTCCCCGAGCACGCCGAAGCGTGAGAAGATCAGCAGGTCGGAAATGACGAACAGAATTGCGCCGATCCCGACGCGATAGCGCGGAAAGCGGCTGACCCAGGCGGTGGCGGCCATGACGCCGAGGAATGCAGCATAGATCCCCACCGGCAGTGCCTGCCCCGCCGGCGCGGCGAGCATGGCGCCGATCAGGATCGTCGCAGGCGCGAGGATGTAGCCAAGCAGGCGCTGGCTCGACGTGAGGGTGGCGCGCCGGTTGCGCAGATACAGGACGATCGCGACGACGTGCCCCGCCGCGAATGCCGCTCCGCCCGCCGTGAATCCGGCGACGATCTCGAGCAGCAGGTCGCCCAGCGCGCCGAGCGCGAGCGCTCCGGCGATCAGCCAGCCATCGGTGCCGCGCGCCCGGGTCGCCGCCCATAGCGCGAGCAATGCCACGCCGCTGGTCTTCCACGCCGCGGCCCACGCCCCGGCATCGACCATGTTCCATGCGGTCAGCGAATAGCTTCCACCCGCCAGCACCGCGAGACCGAACAGCCACCCCATCGACTTCCCCCTGTCCTACAAGACCCGTTTCGTTCTAAGGCCGTTCGAGACGGCGGGCCGGCGCTTGAGCCCCCGCGCAAAACACGTCGAATGTGTCAACTTTGTCAACTTGCATCGGTCGAATGAACGAACATCAGGTCCATATCATCGGCGGCGGCCTCGCCGGATCCGAAGCCGCATGGCAGCTCGCCAATGCCGGTATCCGCGTCAAACTCTCCGAAATGCGCGGAGCCGGCGACATGACGCCCGCGCATCAGACCGACGGGCTTGCCGAACTGGTCTGTTCGAACAGCTTCCGTTCCGACGATGCCGAGCGCAACGCGGTGGGCCTGCTCCATCAGGAGATGCGCGACCTCGGCTCGATCATCATGGCGCAGGGCGACGTGCACAAGGTGCCCGCCGGTTCGGCCCTTGCCGTCGATCGCGACAATTTCTCCGCCGGCGTCAGCGCCGCGCTGGAGAGCCACCCCAATATCGCCATCGTGCGCGAGCGGGTCGACCAGCTCCCGGTCGAGGGTCTGACCATCGTCGCTACCGGGCCGCTTACGGCGCCGGGCCTGGCCGACAGCATCGGCACCGCGACGGGCAAGGACAGCCTCGCCTTCTTCGACGCGATCGCCCCGATCGTCCATCGCGACAGCATCGACATGGACGTGGCGTGGATGCAGTCGCGCTGGAACAAGATCGGGCCCGGCGGCACGGGCAAGGATTACATCAACTGCCCGATGACCAAGGAGCAGTATCTCGCCTTCCATCAAGGCCTGATCGACGGCGAGAAGGCCGAGTTCAAGGAATGGGAGAACGTCCCCTATTTCGAGGGCTGCATGCCGATCGAGGTCATGGCCGAACGCGGCGTCGATACGCTGCGCTACGGCCCGATGAAGGGGGTGGGGCTGGACGACCCGCGCACCGCCTCAGCGGAGTTCCCAAACGGACGCTGGCCCTACGCCTGCGTCCAACTGCGGCAGGATAACGCCAACGGCAGCTTGTGGAACATGGTCGGTTTCCAGACCAAGCTGAAACATGGCGAGCAGGTCGCTCTGTTCCGGACGATCCCCGGGCTTGAGAATGCGGAGTTCGCGCGGCTCGGCGGCTTGCACCGCAACACCTTCATCCGCTCGCCGGAATTGCTCGACCAGACGCTGCGGCTGAAATCCCGCCCGCACATCCGCTTCGCCGGGCAGGTCACGGGGTGCGAAGGCTATGTCGAGAGTTCTGCCATCGGTCTGCTCGCGGGCCGCTTTGCCGCCGCCGAAATCCTCGGCCGCACCCTCGCTCCGCCCCCCGTCGAGACCGCGCTGGGCGCGCTGCTCGGTCACATCACCGGTGGCGCGGCGATCGAGACCTATCAGCCGATGAACGTCAATTTCGGCCTGATGCCGCCGATCGAAGGGCGCACCAAGAAGGCCGACCGCAAGCTGATGTACACCGCCCGCGCCCGTGCGGCGTTCACGGAGTGGGTGAAAGCGGTCTGAGCTACTCTTCCGCCGCCTCGGCCAGCGCCTTGGCCACTTCGGCGCGGCAGTCGCATTGCGGCCGCGCCGCGGTCTTGCGCTTCGGCGCGGTGGTGGCGAACTCGGTGCGGCTCAGTCCGCCGGACTTGTCCTTGTCCGCCTCGGCGAACTTGGTCGCGGTCCGCACCGTCCACTCCTCGAACGACAGCTTGCCGTCGCCGTTCGTGTCAAGCTTGGCAAAGGCCTTGCGCCGCGGCTGCTGGAGTTCGGCAAGGGTAACGATGCCGTTCTTGTCCTTGTCGTTGCGGTCGAAGCGCTTTTCCTCGCGGCTCCGGTCCGGCGCTCGTGGCACTTCGGCCAGCGCCGCCTTCTCGTCTGCTGCTTCGATCTGTGCCGGTTTGGGCGCCGGCGGCACCGGCTCCGGTGTCGCCCTGCTCTGAAACAGGAAGACACCTGCCCCCGCCATCAGCAACGCCGCGAGACCACCCACGAAATAGCGCCACATGCCGACTCTCCCCCAGTCAGAGGATCAGCCTAGAGACTCTACCAGCGGCAGCAAGACGTCACTTGCCGGTCAGCCGGTGCCACAGCGTCCGCGCGGTCCGCTTCGGCGATCCGAAATGCACCCCGGCCAGGTCCAGCCGCGCCAGATGCGCCATGGCCCCAAGCATGCGGCCATTGCGGCTCCACCTCATAGCAGTTGCCCGATCCAGCGCCTGCCCGGCGATCATCCGCGCCGCCGCGACTTCGCCAGGATCGCTCAGCCCTGCTGCTAGGTCGGCCAGCGCCCAGCCCTCTCCCGCCAGTGCGAGCGGGTCCGCGGGTGCGGCGCCCGCCACCTGGCCGGCCAGCTCGAACAGCCTTGCGCCGCGCATCGCGAAGGCCTTCAGCCCGGCTGCGTCCAGTTCCGCTTGCAGCACCGCCTGCCAGGCCTGCGCGATTTCCGCCACCGCCGCCCCGCTCACTCCGGCGCGCAGCACATCGCGCGATATGGCCTCCAGCAACGGCTCCGCCGGGGGTGGCGCGCTGTCGAGTTTCGCCAGTGCGTCATTCCACCATTGCAGCCGGATCTGGCCCAGCATCGGCTCGGTCGTCGTCCGCACCGTCTCGGCGAGCTTGTCGTCCAGCTCGAGAAGCGCCGCCAGCGCCGCCCCCGCCGCCGCGCTTGGGGCATAGGACAAGATCATCCGCCGTTCCGGTTCCGCAATCATCGGCCAGCTCCGCTCCGGAGCAGACCTAGATGTTTTGTTAACCATGCGCTTTCAGCCGGCGTTAGCCGCACTTGCGCCATAGGCCGGGATGGAACGGGGTAAGGCGCGCCGATGAACATGCGAGCAGGGGCTGCGAAGAGCGCCCGCACATGGATGACATCTCTTGCCCGCGACACGCGCGGCAACACGATCGCGATTATCGCGGCTGCGATCCTCCCGCTGGCGGGCATGGTGGGCGGCGGCGTGGACATCAGCCGCATGTACATCGTCAAGACACGGCTGCAACATGCCTGTGACGCCGGCGCGCTCGCCGGGCGAAAGATGATGGGCGGCGGCGGCTGGTCCGTGAACAGCTATGCCGCGCGGACAGAAGCCGAACGCTTCTTCGACGCGAATTTCAATCCCAACGCTTATGGCACCACGAGCGAAGCGGCGACCACCCGCCGCAGCTTCAGCGAGAGCGCGGGCAAGGTAACCGGCAACGCGCGTGCGGTGGTCCCGATGACGCTGATGCGCGTATTCGGCAAACCCACCGAAACGCTCACCGTCACCTGTGACGCCGAAATGCGCCTGCCGAATACGGACGTGATGTTCGTGCTCGATACCACGGGATCGATGGATTACTGCCCGAACGGGGATACCAGCTGCAACGGCAACGCGAACTCGCGGATCGCGGCGCTGCGCACCGCGGTGAAATGCTTCTACCAGATCGTCGCCCGGCTCGACGTGGCGGATACCGATTGCGATGGTGACGAGCCGACCGGCGGCACCGGCAATCAGGTGCAGATCCGCTTTGGCTTCGTGCCCTATTCGACCAACGTGAACGTCGGAAAGCTGCTGCCCAACGACTATCTCGTCGACGAGTGGGAATATCAGACGCGCAAGGCCAATCTGGCGGTCCCGCCACAGAGTACCAATACCTATTGGGAAACCTATGGCGGCGGCTCGGTCACCCAGGCCAATTGCCTGAAGTTCATGAAGAACGAGGCGTTCGGCAACTTCGTCGCCACAGAGCTCAATTCGGGCGGACCTTCGCCTGAACCGACAATCGTATCCTCGTTCCCGCATGACGGCGTCGCGAGCGATGGAGGCAGCAGCGGCGAATGGGGCTGGTCGGGCGCACCCGACCGGAGCGGCACCGAGAAGAGCTGCCGTCGCCGCCGCACCGACACGACGACCTTCTACGTCGAGAAATTCGCCAGCTGGACCTATAACCAGCTCCCGGTGACCGTCAGCGGCCTGAAGGCGGGCGGCAGCAGCTGGAACAGCTCGTTCAACTGGCCGGTCGGCGACACCAGCATCGGCAACGATGTCACCAACGCCACGATCACCTGGGCGGGATGTATCGAGGAACGCCAGACCGAGGCGACAACCAACTACACCCCGATTCCGTCCGAAGCGCTCGACCTCGATATCGACATGGTGCCCAACAGCCCCGACTCGCGGTGGAAACCGGCGTTGCCGCGGCTGATCTTCACGCGCGGCAACACCAGTGGCACCAACTATGACGGCACAAGCTGGACCAGCGGCAACACCAGCGGGTGGAGCACGGCGGCGATTACCAACAGCACCGACTACAACAACCGCTCGACCTTCTATTGCCCGACCGAGGCGCGCAAGCTCCAGAGCTGGAACGACCCCTCGACGTTCCAGAGCTATGTCAACTCGCTCGATCCGAACGGCAACACCTATCACGATATCGGCATCATCTGGGGCGCACGCCTGATGTCGCCGACCGGGATCTTCAAGAACGAGAACCGGGCGACGCCGAACGGCGGCGAGATCGAGCGGCACATGATCTTCATGACCGACGGCGACACCAATGCGAATGCCGGCGACTATGCCGCCTACGGCCTGCCCTATTTCGACCACCGCCAGACGCCGGAGAACCCGACCAAGGCTCAGCTCGACGAACAGGTGAACCTGCGCTTCCTCGCGATCTGCAATTGGGTGCGCAACAAGAACATCACCCTGTGGGTGATCAACTTCGGCGAGGGGCAGAGCCAGGCAACGAAGGATCGGCTCCAGTCATGCGCATCGACGGGGCGCTATTTCTCCGCCGCCGATTCCGCAGCGCTCCAGACCACGTTCAAGTCGATCGCAGACCAGATCTCCCAGCTGAGACTCACACGGTGAACAGGCTCGCCTCCTGCCTGCTTGCCCGCGACCGGCGCGGCACGACCATCGTCGAGTTCGCGATCGTCGCGCCGGTGCTTGGCCTGCTCCTGCTCGGCGCATTCGATGTGGCGCACACACTGTATATGCGCGCCGCATTGCAGGGTGTCGTACAGAAGGCCGCGCGCGACCTAACGCTCGAATCCGGCCTCAACGCCGCCACCCAGACGGTGCTCGACGACAAGGTGAAGGCGCAGGTCAAGGCGCTTGCCAATAACGGCACGGTGACGGTCACGCGGCAATGGTACCGCTCATACGAACACGCAGCGGCGTCGAAGTTCGAACCGTGGACAGACACCAACAACAACGGCACATGCGACGGCCCGCAGGGTAGCACCCCGGGTGAACCCTATGAGGACACCAACGGCAACGGCCGCTGGGACGGCACGGGCGGAAACCTCAGCCAGGGCGGCGCGAAGGACGCGGTGCTCTACACCGCGTCGATCAGCTATCCCCGCTTCTTCCCGATCTACAATCTGATTGGCGGTTCGCGCACGACCAAGGTCACCGCATCGACCGTCCTTCGCAACCAGCCCTATGGCGATCAGGCTGCGCCCACCGTCAGGAACTGCACGTGAAGCACCTCACTCTGATCGGCGCCACCGGACGCCGGCTCGGCCGCGATACCAGCGGCCTGGCGATGCTCGAATTCGCTTTCGGACTGCCGATCCTGCTGACGATGAGCCTCACCGGCGCGGAGCTGACCAACTACATCATCACCAAGATGCGCATCAGCCAGATCGCGCTCCAGCTGGCCGACAACTCGGCACGCATCGGCTCGGGCAGCCAGCTCGAATCCAAGAAGATCTACGAGAGCGACATCAACGACCTTCTCACCGGCGCGAATTTCCAGTCGGGCGAACTCAACCTGTTCACCAACGGCCGCGTCATCATCTCCAGCGTCGAACCGCATGCGACGACCGCCAATCGGTATCGGATCCGCTGGCAGCGCTGCAAAGGCAACAAGACGAACTTGACGTCGAGCTATGGCACGCCTGCCACAGCCACAAGCGTCACCGGCATCGGCCCGACCGGCCGTCAGGTGATCGCGCCGCCGAGCGGCGTCGCGATGTTCGTGGAGGTGCGCTACACCTATCAGCCGCTGATCCAGACAGCATTGTCGCCATCCTCGGAGATCAACGAGGTCGCATCGATGATGGTACGCGACGCGCGTAACACCACCGGCGGCACGAACGGGGTCTTTCAGGAGAGTGGGGTCAACGCGTCGAACTGCTGACCGATCGGCCACCCCCGGCACAAGCCGGGATCCCGAGAGCATGACGCTCCACAGGACCCCGGCTTTCGCGGGAATAACCTGCCGCGCTTAGCGGTACGTCACCTTCTTCACCGCAGCGACGACCTTGTCGGCGGTGATCAATGCCAGCTTCTCGAGGTTGGCGGCATAAGGCAGCGGAACGTCCTCGTTCGCGACGCGCACGACCGGTGCGTCAAGGTCGTCGAAGCCCTCTTCCATCGCGATCGTCACGATTTCCGACGCGATCGAGCAGGTCGGCCAGCCTTCCTCGACCACCACCATGCGGTTGGTCTTCTTGAGGCTCTCCAGCACCGTCGCCTTGTCGAGCGGCCGCAGCGTGCGCAGGTCGATGACCTCGGCCTCGATGCCCTCGCCCGCCAGCGTTTCGGCGGCTTCGAGCGCGACGCCGACGCCGATCGAGTAGGATACGATCGTCACGTCCTTGCCGGTACGGACGATGCGCGCCTTGCCGATCGGCAGTACCCAGTCGTCGAGCTTGGGCACGTCGAAGCTGCGACCGTACATCAGCTCGTTCTCGAGAAACACGACCGGGTCTTCGCTCCGGATCGCCGCCTTGAGCAGCCCCTTGGCATCGGCCGCGTCATAAGGCGCGATCACAATCAGGCCGGGAACGCTCGCGTACCACGGGCCATAGTTCTGGCTGTGCTGCGCGCCGACGCGGCTTGCGGCGCCGTTCGGGCCGCGGAACACGATCGGGCAGCGCATCTGGCCACCGGACATATAGTTGGTCTTGGCCGCCGAGTTGATGATGTGGTCGATCGCCTGCATGGCGAAGTTGAACGTCATGAACTCGATCACCGGGCGCAGGCCGCCCATCGCCGCACCGGTGCCGACGCCGGCAAAGCCGTATTCGGTGATCGGCGTGTCGATCACGCGCTTGCCGCCGAACTCGTCGAGCAGACCCTGCGTAACCTTGTACGCGCCCTGATATTCGGCGACTTCCTCGCCCATCACGAACACGCGTGCGTCGGCGCGCATTTCCTCGGCCATCGCGTCACGCAGCGCTTCGCGGACGGTAGTCTTCACCATCTCGGTGCCCGCGGGCACTTCGGGATCGGCCACGGTCGCAGCCTTGTCGCTGGCGAGCTGCTTGGTGCCGCTGTCGGCCTTCTTGGGGCCGCCATCCTCGCCCGGAGCGGGTTCGGCAACCTTGGGGGCTTCCACCGCAACAGGCGCAGGCGCCGGGGTCGAGGCGTCTTCGCCCTCGCCCGCAATCGTCGCGATCACGGTGCCGACCTTCACATTGTCGGTACCCTCGGCGACCAGGATCGACGCGATCGTGCCTTCATCGACAGCTTCGAATTCCATCGTCGCCTTGTCGGTCTCGATCTCGGCGAGGATGTCGCCGGACTTCACGGTGTCGCCTTCCTTCACCAGCCACTTGGCGAGGGTGCCCTCTTCCATCGTGGGCGAGAGCGCCGGCATCTTGAGCTCAATCGCCATCTCAGTACGTCCCCACCAGAACATCGGTATAAAGTTCGGCCGGATCGGGCTCCGGCGTCTGCTCGGCAAAGTCGGCGGATTCGTTCACCGCCTTGCGGATCTCGGCCTCGATCGCCTTCAGCTCGTCTTCCTTGACGCCGATGGCTTCGAGTTCCTTCTTCACGCCCTCGATCGGGTCGCTGTTGTCGCGCACCGACTGAACCTCGTCGCGGCTGCGATACTTCGCCGGATCCGACATCGAGTGGCCGCGATAGCGATAGGTCTTCATCTCGAGGATGATCGGCCCCTTGCCCGCGCGGACCCAGGCCAGCGCTTCCTCAGCCGCGCCGCGGCACGCCAGCACGTCCATGCCGTCGACCTGGATGCCGGGGATGCGGAAGCTCTCGCCGCGGCGATAGAGCTGATCTTCGGACGAAGAGCGGTTGACGCTGGTGCCCATGGCATACTGGTTGTTCTCGATCACGTAGATGATCGGGAGCTTCCACAGCTCGGCCATGTTGAACGATTCGTAGACCTGGCCCTGGTTCGACGCGCCATCGCCGAAATAGGCCATCGCGACGCCGCCGTCCTCGTTATACTTGTGCGCGAAGGCGAGCCCCGTGCCGAGCGAGACCTGCGCGCCGACGATGCCGTGGCCGCCGTAGAACTTCTTCTCGGTCGAGAACATGTGCATCGACCCGCCCTTGCCGCGCGAGATACCCGCGGCACGGCCGGTGAGCTCAGCCATGATCTCCTTGGGATCGATGCCGTATGCGAGCATGTGGCCATGATCGCGATAGCCGGTAATCACCGAATCCTTGTCGCCGTCGAGTGCCGACTGAAGGCCGACCGCGACCGCTTCCTGACCGATATAGAGGTGACAGAAGCCGCCGATGAAGCCGAGGCCGTAAAGCTGGCCCGCCTTCTCCTCGAAGCGGCGGATGAGCAGCATCTGGCGATAGAATTCCAGCAATTGCTCTTTCGAGGCTTTGTACCGATCCGGTTCGTTTGGACGTTCACGGTTAGTTACAGCTGGTTCTATTTTACGGCTCTTGGCCGGCGCTTTTGCCACGTTGACCCTCATCCTGGGGAGAGATGGAAGCGGCCCTATAGGCCGGTTATCGACCGGTGCGCAATGATGACGCGCGCGTAAGGCTGCGACTGGGCGCAGCCTCACGGTAACCGGTGTTCAATTGAGCGGGACGATGACTTCGTCGGGGTGGACGACGTTCAGCTTCTTGCGGGTCAACTCGTCCACCATATCGGGGTCGGCCCCCTTCTGGTTGAGCAGGCTGACCCGGTTGCGCAGCTCCGCGCGGTCCTTCTCGAGCTTGGCGAGTTCACCCTGTTTGACCGCAAGCTGACGCTTATAGTCGCCATAGGTGAGCACCCCGTTCGGACCCAGCACCGCCGAATAGGCGAAGAAGCCCATGAAGATGATCGCGACGGCCGGGAGGCCGGCTCGCGTCAGGATCGCCTTGAACGGGGTTGCACGCGCCATAGTTAATTGTCGCCCAACTCGAATCCGCGATCAAGCCCGCAAAATCGATCGACCCGCATAGACCGCCGCGTCGCCCAGCTCTTCCTCGATGCGGATGAGCTGGTTGTACTTGGCGAGCCGGTCCGACCGCGCGAGCGAACCCGTCTTGATCTGCCCGCAGTTGGTCGCGACCGCGAGATCGGCGATCGTCGCGTCCTCGGTCTCGCCCGAACGGTGCGACATGACCGCGGTGTAGGAGGAACGCTGCGCGAGGCTCACCGCCTCCAGCGTCTCGGTCAGCGTTCCGATCTGGTTGACCTTGACCAGCAGCGAGTTGGCATAGCCGCCGTCGATGCCGCGCTTCAGGCGCTTGGGGTTGGTCACGAACAAATCGTCGCCAACCAGCTGAACCTTGCCGCCGAGCTTGTCGGTCAGCAGCTTCCAGCCGTCCCAGTCGTCCTCGGCCATGCCGTCCTCGATCGAGAAGATCGGATATTTCGCGCACAGCCCCGCAAGGAAATCGGCATTCTCGGCCGAGGAGAAGGTCTTGCCCTCACCCACCATCTTGTAGGCGCCGTCGCGATAATATTCGGTCGCGGCGCAATCGAGGGCCAGCATCACATTGTCGCCGGGCTTGTAGCCCGCCGCCTCGATGCTCGACATGATGAAATCGAGCGCATCGGTGGTCGACGCGATGTTCGGCGCGAAACCGCCCTCGTCGCCCACGCCGGTCGCCAGCCCCTTGTCGTGGAGCTTCTTCTTGAGCGTGTGGAAGATCTCGGCGCCACAGCGGACCGCTTCGGCGATGCTGTCCGCACCGACAGGAACGATCATGAACTCCTGGAAATCGATCGGGTTATCGGCATGCTCGCCACCGTTGATGATGTTCATCATCGGCACCGGCAGGACATGCGCGGAAACGCCGCCGACATAGCGATAGAGCGGCAGGCCGCGGGCATCCGCCGCTGCCTTGGCGACGGCAAGGGAAACACCCAGGATCGCGTTTGCGCCCAGACGGCCCTTGTTCTCGGTACCGTCCAGCTCGATCATCGCATAATCGATATCGGCCTGGTCTTCGGCGTCGAGACCGACGATCTCCTCGGCGATCTCGCCGTTCACGCCCTCGATCGCCTCGAGCACGCCCTTGCCCAGATAGATGCTCTTGTCGCCGTCGCGCTTCTCGACCGCCTCATGCGCACCGGTCGAGGCGCCCGAGGGGACTGCGGCACGGCCGAAACTGCCATCCTCCAGCAGCACATCGACCTCCACCGTGGGATTGCCGCGGCTGTCGAGAATCTGGCGCGCATGGATGTCGATGATTGCGGTCACGAAATGGTCTCCCTACCTTGGGGGCTGACAGTGTCGCGCGGGCCTCTATCCCGTTCGGCGCCGCCGGGCAAATCATGTAACGGATGGAACCGTCCGTCTGCGCCGTGGTTGATCCGTGGAACCTAGTGGAAGGGATGTGCGCGATGGCTGACGAGACGAATTCGATCGACGAAGGCGGCACGCTGGTCGCCGCCGATGCCAAGCGTGGCGCGACCGAAAAGGTGCGTGAAGAAGCCGGCAAGCTTGCCGGGCAGGCAAGCGACAAGGCGCGCGCCTTTGCCGATACCGGCAAGGAGAAGGCAACCGGCGCACTCGACGGCTTTTCGGACCTGATGCGCGACGCAGCCGGATCGGTCGATGAACGCCTTGGCGAGCAATACGGCCAATATGCCCGTTCCGCCGCCGACCAGATCTCGGGCATCGCCGAATCGCTGCGCGGCAAGCAGGTCGACGACCTGATCGACGACGCGCGCGAGTTCGTGAAGAAGAGCCCGGCCGTCGCGGTCGGCATTGCTGCCGGCGTCGGCTTCGTGCTGGCACGCCTGCTCAAGTCAGGGCTCGACGCCGCGGGCGACCTTGCCGACAAGGGCGCCGCGGACGACGCCGGCTCCGACAAGCCCAAAGCCTGATCGCCGGTTCCGGGGGGTCAGGTGGACGAACGTCACGAGCCGGATGAGGAAGAAGGCATCGGCACGCTGATCGCACGCGCGGTCGGCGACGGTCGCGCCTATGCCGAGGCGGAAATCGCATATTGGCGCGCGCTGGCGCTCGATCGGCTCGCCGATGCACGCGCCGCCGCGATCTTCGGAGTCGCCGTGCTGCTGCTGGCCCAGGCCGCGGCGATCGCGCTGATCGTCGGATTTGTGATGATCCTCACCCCCTATGTCGGCCCCGGCCTCGCCACGCTGATCGTCGTTCTGGTCGCAGCAGGGGCCGCCGCATTGTTTGCCCGCGCGGCACTACGCCGCTTCCGGCGCGCGACCCGGCCAAAGGACGCGCCATGAGCGACGACCAGCTTCCCGTCCCGCTGATCGAGGCGCAAGCCCGTGCGCGCAGTGCCCGCCAGCGGCTGTTCGGCACGCTCGACGAGATGCAGGGCCGGCTCAACCCGGTCACGCTGGCACAGGACGCGGTCGAGAATGTCGCCGGCAGGCTGGTGCGCGACGGGGTACAAGCGGTCCGCGCTCGTCCCAAGGCGATCGCCGCCACCGCGGGCCTCGCGGTGTTGTTCATGGCGCGCAAGCCGCTCGCCAGGCTGCTCTGGACCGGTACCAAGCATGCAACCGCGGCGGGCGCGAAGAGTTTGAAACGTTCGAAGAAAGGATCCAGCAAATGACCGAGACGAACGGAGCCTCCGGCCGCCGCAAGGGCGCAGGCGACAAGATCGAGAACAATCCGCTCGCGCTGGTCGCAGGCGGCGTGGCGCTGGGCGTGGTGATCGGCGCACTCCTTCCGCGCCTCGCCAAGGAGAAGGAATTGCTCGCCCCGGTCGGCAAGCGCATCGCCGAGGGCGCCAGCGCGGCTGCCACGGCGGCACGCGACGCGGGCAAGGCCGAGATCGACGCCCTGCTGCCCCAGCGCGATGTCGCGAAGGATCAGCTCGGCAAGATCATCGGTACCGCCTTCACCGCGGCCAAGGATGCGGCGACTGCCAAGACCGACGCCTGAACGACGCTTGTCCGAACCCCACTTGAGTGCGGTGCGAGGTGCACGCTAAGGCGACCGGGATAGCCAATCCCCAGGAGTTTCCATGAGCAAGCTGCACCTCGTCTTCGGCGGTCGCGTGACCGATCCGATGACGCTCGATTTCCAGGATCCGACCAAACTCGACGTCGTCGGCATCTTCCCCGACTATGCCAGCGCCGAAAAGGCATGGCGCGGCGCAGCGCAGCGCACAGTCGACGATGCCGAGATGAAATATGTGGTGGTGCATCTGCACAGGCTGATGGAACCGGATCAGGCGTAAGCGCCGCCTGGCCGTCACCCCGGCCTTGTGCCGGGGTCCACCGCGCGGCGAACGATGCCTGTCAGGCTCCAGCGCAATCCGCGCGGTACCGTGGATCCCGGCACAGGGCCGGGATCCACGGTACCGCGCGGCGAACGATGCCTGTCAGGCTCCAGCGCAATCCGCGCGGTACCGTGGATCCCGGCACAGGGCCGGGATGACGGTGTAGAGAACGGCCCTCGGCCGCTCCCTCAGATAAACTCGATCTTGCTGACTTCGTACCAGCGGTCACCGGCGGGGACGGTCACTTCGACCTCTTCGCCCACGCTCTTGCCGATCAGCGCGCGGCCGATCGGCGAATTGTAGCTGATCCGGCCGGTCTTCACGTCCGCCTCGGCCAAGCCGACGATCTGGTAGCGGATCGACTTGTCGTCCTCATCCAGCAGCGTCACCGTGGCGCCGAACACGATCTTGTCGCCCGAAAGCTCCTTCGGGTCGATGATCTGCGCGCGCGACAGCTTGTCCTCGATATCGGCGATGGTCGCCTCATTCTGGCCCTGCTGCTCCTTGGCGGCGTGATATTCGGCGTTTTCCGAAAGGTCGCCATGCGCGCGCGCCTCCTCGATCGCATCCACGATCAGGGGTCGCTCGGCTTTGAGGCGCTTCAGTTCCGTCGAGAGCTTCTCATAGCCCTCCTGGAGCATCGGCATCTTTTCGACCGTCGCCATCACATTTCGTCCTTCGTCAAAACCCCTTTCCCCGGCGCGCCATAATTGGCTCGCCCGCACCCTAACCTTCGTTGTGGGGGATCAATTGTGCGATTGCGAATAGTAGGACTGCAACGGGCGGACTTCAAGGGACTGGACCGCAAGTGCAGCAATTGCCCGCGCCGCCGCCACGCTCGCCGGGGCGGTCGTGAAGTACGGAATCTTCAGCGACAGCGCCGATGCGCGGATCGATTCGCTGTCCTTGAGCGACTGCCAGCCTTCGGTGGTGTTGAAGATCAGGGCGATGTCGCCATCGACGATGCGGTCGACGATGTGCGGACGGCCCTGCGCCACCTTGTTGACGCGCTCGACGGGCACGCCATTGGCCTCGAGATAGTCCGCGGTGCCGCCGGTCGCGACGATGACGAAGCCTTGTTCGACCAGGATGCGCACCCCCGGCAGCACCACCGGTTTGTCGCCGTCCTTGACGCTGACGAACACGCGGCCTTCCTTGGGCAGGGTCATGCCGGCGCCGAGCTGCGACTTGGCGAAGGCGATCGGGAAATCGCTATCGATCCCCATCACTTCGCCCGTGGACTTCATTTCCGGTGACAGCACCGGATCAACCCCCGGGAACTTGTTGAACGGGAACACCGCTTCCTTGACCGCGACATAATCGATGTCGCGATCGATCTTCGGCAGGTCCTTCAGTTTCTCGCCCGCCATCACCCGGCTCGCGATCTTCGCGATGGGCGCGCCGATCGCCTTGGCGACGAACGGCACGGTGCGCGAGGCACGCGGATTGACCTCGATCAGATAGACTTCGCCGTCCTTGACCGCGAACTGGATGTTCATCAGTCCCTTGACGCTGAGCCCGCGCGCCAGCGCCTCGGTCTGGCGCTCGATCTCGGCGATGATCTCCGCCGAGAGCGAGTAAGGCGGGATCGAGCAGGCGCTGTCGCCCGAATGGACGCCGGCTTCCTCGATATGCTGGAGCACGCCCGCGACCACGACATCGTCGCCATCGGCGATCGCGTCGACATCCACTTCGACCGCATCGCGCAGATACTGGTCGATCAGCACGGGCGCGTCGCCCGACACCTGAACCGCGGTCTGGATATAGTGATCGAGCTGCTCGACCGTGTCGACGATCTCCATCGCGCGGCCACCAAGCACGTAGCTCGGGCGCGTCAGCACGGGGTAACCGATCCGCTCGGCCACCGCGATTGCCTCTTCGCGGCTGCGCGCAATGCCGTTGGCAGGCTGTTTGAGGCCCAGCTTCGACACCAGATCGGCGAAACGCTCGCGATCCTCGGCCAGATCGATCGCGTCGGGCGAGGTGCCGAGGATCGGGATCCCCGCCGCCTCAAGCGAGCGCGCCAGATTGAGCGGGGTCTGCCCGCCGAACTGGACGATCACGCCGACCAGTTCGCCGTTCGACTTCTCGGTCTCGAGGATTTCAAGCACGTCCTCAGCCGTCAGCGGCTCGAAATACAGACGATCCGACGTGTCATAGTCGGTGCTGACCGTTTCCGGGTTGCAGTTGACCATGATCGTCTCGAAGCCCGCGTCCGACAGCGCGAAGCACGCGTGGCAGCAGCAATAGTCGAACTCGATCCCCTGCCCGATCCGGTTGGGACCACCGCCCAGGATCACGATCTTCTTGCGATCCGAAGGCTGGCTCTCGCACTCGGGCTCGCCAAAGCTCGGCGCCTCATAGGTCGAGTACATATACGGTGTCTTCGCGTCGAACTCAGCCGCGCAGGTGTCGATCCGCTTGAACACCGGCCGCACGCCCAGCTTGTGACGGTGCGCGCGCACGTCCGCCTCGGTCACGCCGCCGGTCATTGCCTTGACGACTTCGCCGATCAGCCCGGACGAACGCGCCATCGCGCCAGCGCCTTCGCGCAGGTTCGCAGACTGCAGCGCCAGCCAGGCGAGGCGCTTGTCGGAAAAGCCCATCGACTTGAGCTTGCGCATCCCGGCCGCGTCCTGCGGCAGGCCGTTGGTCGCGACCCCAGTCTCGGCACGGATGATCTCGGCGATCCGCTCGAGGAACCACGGGTCGTACTTCGTCAGCGCATGCACTTCGGCGACGGTAAAGCCCTCCCGCAGCGCCTGTGCCGCGATCAACAGCCGGTCGGGCGAGCGGATCGCCAGTGCCGCCTCGATCTCGTCGCGCGGGGCGCCGGCCAGATGATCGACATTGTTGAAGCCGCTGAGGCCGGTTTCGAGGCCGCGCAGTGCCTTCTGCATCGATTCATGGATGTTGCGGCCGATCGCCATCACCTCGCCGACCGACTTCATCGCGGTGCCCAGCGTTGCTTCGGCGCCCTTGAACTTCTCGAACGCGAAGCGCGGGATCTTGGTGACGACGTAATCGATCGTCGGCTCGAAGCTCGCCGGGGTTGCACCGGTGATGTCGTTCTCGATCTCGTCGAGCGTATAGCCGACCGCGAGCTTGGCCGCGACCTTGGCGATCGGGAAGCCGGTCGCCTTCGACGCCAGCGCCGAGGAGCGCGACACGCGCGGGTTCATCTCGATGACGATCAGGCGGCCGTCCTTCGGATTGACCGCGAACTGCACGTTCGAACCGCCGGTTTCGACACCGATTTCCCGGAGCACCGCGATCGATGCATTGCGCATGATCTGGTATTCCTTGTCGGTCAGCGTCAGCGCCGGCGCGACGGTGATCGAATCCCCCGTGTGGGTGCCCATCGCATCGATATTCTCG
>Ga0247823_10000757_pt1 | contig 27268 bp, 23 predicted proteins | sample 13C_PalmiticAcid_2_FD_192426 | JGI IMG/M metagenome (GOLD analysis project Ga0247823, IMG submission 192426) | Soil microbial communities from agricultural site in Penn Yan, New York, United States - 13C_PalmiticAcid_Day30 | ecosystem: Environmental > Terrestrial > Soil > Agricultural land...
CGTGCTGCCGCTCGGCACGCTCAACCATTTCGCGAAGGACCTCGGCATTCCGCTCGACCGCGACGAGGCGGTCGCGGCGATCGCCGGCGGCCGGACGGTGCGCGTCGACGTCGGCGAGGTCAACGGAACGATCTTCATCAACAATTCGAGCCTGGGCCTGTACCCGCTGACCGTCAGCCTTCGCGAGAAGGAGCAGGAGCGCGGCACCGGCAAGTGGCTGGCGCTGGCGAAGGCGCTGCTCGACGTCCTGGGACGCTATCCCCTGCTCAAGGTGCACATGACGCTCGACGGGCGCGAGATCATTCGCCGCACGCCGATCGTGTTCATCGGCAACAACCACTACGAGCTCGAGGGATTCGCGATGACGCGGCGCTCCCGGCTCGACGAAGGCGTACTCAGCGTCGCGGTCACACGCGACGTCGGACGGCTCGGACTTCTGGGACTGCTGCTGCGCGCGCTCGTCGGCCGGCTTCGCGACGCCGAGGACTTCTCGGTGCTCGAGGGACGCGAGCTCTGGATCGAGACCAGGCGCAATCGCCTGCTCGTCGCCACCGACGGCGAGCAGCAGCACATGGAAACGCCGCTGCGCTACTGCCTTCACAGCACATCGTTGTCGGTGATCGTGCCGCGGCCGGCAGCGGACGAAGCATCTGTCAACGAGGAACAAACCGTCGAGGTATCGAAGACATGAAGATCGTGGTCCATCTCTCCGACATCCACTTCGGACGCGTCGACTACGCGACCGTCACGCCGCTGACCGAGGCGATCACGAAGATCGGACCCGATGTCGTCGTGATCTCCGGTGATCTGACCCAGCGTGCGCGCGAATCGCAGTTCGAGGAGGCGCGCAAGTTCCTCGACGCGCTCCCGAAGCCGCAGATCGTCGTGCCGGGCAATCACGACGTGCCGCTGTACAACGTGTTCGCTCGCTTCATGGCGCCGCTGGACAATTACCGCAAGGTCATTTCCGAGGATGTCGAGCAGTGCTATCGCGACGACGAGATCGCGATCGTCGGGGTCAACACGGCGCGCTCGGCGACGTTCAAGAACGGCCGCATCAACGAGGAGCAGGTCGAGCGCGTGCGCGCGCTGCTCTGCGACGTCGGCGCGGACGTGACGAAGATCGTCGTGACGCACCACCCGTTCGACCTGCCGCGGCAGTTCGCCGAGGGCGACCTCGTGGGTCGCGCGCGCATGGCGATCGAATCGCTGGCGCCCTGCGGCATCGACGTCTTTCTCGCGGGCCATTACCACTTCGGCCACACCGGCGACACCGCGACGCGCTACGACATCGAGGACTACAACGCGCTGATCATTCACGCCGGCACGGCGACCTCCACGCGTGGCCGCGGCGAGCCGAACTCGTTCAACGTGATCAGGATCGCCCGGCCGGAGCTCGTCGTCGAGCGCTACACGTGGCGGCCGGAGGAGGCCGTGTTCGATCAGTTCAGCGCCGAGCATTTCCGATCGACCGATGCCGGTTGGGTGCGCCTGGCCGACGAGTCGCCGGTCGGACGTGAGGAGATTCCCGCGGAGCCTCCGCGCGAGGATTAGCAGCCGAGCGAGCGCGGCCGAGCATTAGAGATCCACACCCGTTCGCTTTGTCGTGCTGAAGATGAAGTCGACGCCCTTCATGCGCTTGGCCCGTGCAACGTAGCCGAGAAAGGGACGCGTTCGCGGCATGACTTCACCCAGCTCACCGAGGTGATACGCCGGAATTCCCGGTCGCGCATGGTGCTGCTCATGCAGATTGAAGTTCAGGAGGACGCAGCGCGCGAGCACGGGGTTGATCTGCAGGCTCCGGGTGTACGCGACCTGGAGTCGGTAACCGATCGGCTGCACATCGTCATCGCCGGCGAGCGGCATGTCGATGTGGCTGTGCTGGCTCAGAATGAAGAGATCCGAGATGACGAGACTGAACAGGTAGGCCGCCCCGAGATTCGCAATCACCCACTCTCCCCAAAGCGCGATCACCACGGCGAGGACCGCAAGCAGGGCTACCTGATTGCGCTGTATCCTCCTCACCTTCCTCAGCGGCAGATGCCGTCTCAGCTTCGACGGGCTCCAGTAGTTTCCGATGCGATACGCGAGCGTGAACAGCGGAACCCAGAGCAGCCAGGCGCCATTGACGATGCCACGTTGCAGCGGCCCGAGCTCCGAGACGGTGACCTCCGTCGTCGGGTCGCGGTCTCGCCAGCCGGTCCACTTGTGGTGAAGCGCATGGATGGCTTCCCAGCCATGGAACGGAATCACAGAGAGGAATCCGCACAGGTGGCCGAGAAGGCGGTTGGCCACGCGACTGCGAAAGAAGCTGCCGTGCGCGGTCTCGTGCAGCAGGATGAAGCACTGAAAGAAGAAGGCTCCGAGCACCGCCTGACCCACAATCCACGCGATCGTCGAATCGAAGCCCGTGCTCAGCCATAGGCCGACACTGCAGAGCGCGACGGGCACGATGAGGTGAGCGAGCGCCAGTACGTTGCTCGGGGAGAGGCGTTCGGTATCGGTGTCGGCTGTCATCGTTCCGTACCCCCAGATCATGCGGCGACAGCATCGCCGTCGGTTGCGTGCGCCTCGTTGAAGCGCTGTACGAAGAGCGCTCGAACCGACGCGACATGATCGTCGATCGACTCCGGCGACCAGGTCCCGGTGTCGATCGCCGGCAGCTCCTCGACGCGCACGGTCCCGCTCTTCATCGTGAATCCCTCGAGCGAGTTGACCTCGCGGGGAATGTGCAGATACAGCGGAACGACCGGCAATCCCGAAGCAAGCGCCATGCGGTAGACGCCGTCGTTAAACGGAGCAATCCCGTGAATGAACTCGTGAACTCCTTCGGACGAGACGAGGACCGAAAACCGCTCGCGCGAGATACGCTCGATCACGCGCGTGAAGAACCTGGCACGTCGGCGCGCATGCTTCAACTGCGGAATGTAGAGCGTGCCGATTGCAAGTGCCGAGATGGTCAGCGGTACGAACTTCAGCGTCCTCTCCGAGAGAAAACACCGCGTGTCCGACAGGCCGAGCGCGGTCACGATGAGCACGTCGAGGAAGCTGTTGTGATTGAACGTGTACATGACGGGCTCGCGACCGCGTGACCGCGCGCGCGGCAAAAGCGCACGCACGCCGATCACACGCAGGATCAGACGCGACGAGGCCGCGACGAGGTGACGGCGGTTGAAGTCCGTGAGCGCACCGAGCGAGAACACCCGCAGCGCGAGAGCGAGCGAGCCGGTGATGGTCATCGCCGTGTATGCAACGACGAGACGTGCGATCGCGATCAGACGTTCCTGCATATGACCGTCTGCATCGAGAGATTGAGATGCTTCTGCATCGCCAGCAGCGGCGTCAGTAGGAGCTGGCCGGCGAAGTAGGGAGCGACGATCCGATCGAGTTTCAACCCCTTTCCGAACATCCGGAAGTAGGTCCCGGTAAAGAGATAGAAGTAGGGCGGGAACGCGCCGTACGGTAGATAGTCGACGATGCGCAACCCCGCCTTCTCCACCATCGCCGTAAGCGTCCGCTTTGAGTACAGCGTCGTGTGCTGTGGAGCCTGGACGCCGGGCCACTTATCGCGGAACATCCTGAAGGTGACCGAGTCGAGCCGCGGAACTTCGATGACCAGGGTCCCGTCGTCGCGCATGATCTCACGCGCGGTCGCGAGCGAGCGTGCCGGGTCGTAGCAGTGCTCGAGGAAGTGCCACATCGTCACGAGATCGTATCGATCGCGCGGAATCGGCTGTTCGTAGAAGAGTCCCTGGTAGAAGTCGATACGATCGAAACCGGGGTACGAATGGTCCACCATGAAGTCGAGTCCGCCGATCCGGCAGCCGCGGGTCTGCTCGAGGTGCAACAGGAACGTGCCGACCGCGCAACCGACATCGAAGACCTCGGTGTGCGGCCCGAGCTCAACGTACCTGGCAACGAGCGTCGCCTTGTCGCGATCGTGCTTGTTCATCGCGCGGTTGTACAGGGGCGTCAGCGGACCCCAGTCCTTCTTCTTTCGGTGCGCGATGTACTCGCTGTCGTAGAAATCCTTGATCTGCCAGACGGGCAGCCTCGGACTCTGATAGACGAGGTCACAGTCGGAGCAACGAACGTAGAGGAAGCGTCCATCCTTGGCCGTCAGATCGTCCTCGCCAACGAGGAACGGCTCGCAGCGCGCACCGCCGCAGAGATAGCACCGCACCTCCTCGAACTCGAAGCGCCCGGGATTGGCGAGCGTCGCGATATGCTCAGTTGGATCAAACACGGTCGATGGCCACCAGTCGAAGCGTGAGGAAGTACAGCATCATTGCATACGGAAGGGCGGGTATCTCCCATCGGTGTCCCAGGGCACCGACGGTCAGTGCGATCGCTGCGCCCACGCACGGAATCACCCAGCCCAGCGCGGGCGCAAGCAGTCCATGCGCCGCCACCAGCAGGAGTGCGGCGACGATGCCCGGGACCCGGAATTCGTCGTCGTCGAGCGACTCGAACAGGAGAAACATCGGCAGCAGCGCGAGGCATGCGAGGACCCGCTCAACGGCAATCGGTTCGACGGGCAGCATCAGCAACAGCGCAAGCACCGGATACTTCGTCAGAGGCAGGACCGTGCGCCAGCGGCCACGGTCGAAGAGATGTCGATACGCGGCGACGCAGACGAGCATCAGCGCCCCAAGCAGGAGGCCGGCGCGAGCGTCGCGCAGCGCGGTCAACGCAAGCAGGAGCGCACCGAGCACGCCCAGCGTCGCGCGCAGGGCCGACTGAGCCTCGGGCCGGGTGTGAATGCGGTCCTTCCCGCTGTCGATGTCCCGGCTGGCGAGGTCGTCGAAGAGCCTGAACCAGAGGACGAGGGCCATCGCATAGAGCGGCGCCCAGTGCGCCGATTGCCACGTCCACCGAGCGCCGTTGGCAAACAGCAGCAAGAAGAGCGCGACGGACACCTGGGCGAGCCCGAAGCGCTGGCGCACGTATGTGACGATCACCGCGGCCATGGCCTCTCCGTGCTCGGGTCGATGCGCCTGACCTCTCCCCGATCCGCATCGAGCTCGATCGATTCTCCGTCGCTCAGGAGAATCGTCGCATCGCGGACGCCGACGATCGCAGGGATGCCGAACTCTCGCGCGACGATCGCTCCATGCGAGAGCATCCCGCCGCGCTCGACAACGAGTCCGCTGATCAGGGGAAAGACTGCCGCCCATCCCGGATCGGTCTGCCTCGTCACGAGTATGTCGCCCGGCTCGATGCGCGCGATCTCGAGGACGCTCTGGAGCACGCGTGCCCGTCCACGAACCACTCCGCCGCAGGCATTGAGCCCACGCATCGCTGCGCCGTCGTCTCGCCCACGCCGCGCCGGCACGATGCGCTCGGGCGTTGGATACTCCCCTGCAATCGACGAGAAGTCGTCGGGATACACTAGGGCGGACTCGCGATCATGCTCCCGTCGGCGCACCGCGACGACTTCGCGCGTCGCCCGGGCGTGGATTGCGGAGGTCGTGAGATGCTCCGCGAGCTCCTCATGCCGCAGAAGTAGAACGTCATCGGCTGCATCGAGCAGACCGCGGCGCTCGAGCTCGGATCCGATGCCTGCGAGAAGCAGCTTCAGCCGGTGATAGACGAGCGCCTGCTTCAGGCGCACTCGCTCACGGGCGGCGATCGACGAGAAGCAGAGCCTGACGAGCGCCTCGAGCAGCGCGATGTCGACGATTGCCAGCGGCGCGGCAATACCTCGACGGCGAACGAGGCGACGGCGCAGCTCCCGGTGCGCGAGCCTGCGCTCGACAGCCTTCGACACGATCGAGTCGGACGGACTCTCCCCCGCCCGCTCGACGTATCCGCGCAGCGCGTCGATGAACCTCTCCGGCGCTTCACAGAAGCTCTCCTCGGTGAGCATCAGCTCGCCCGAACAGCGGAAGCCCCAGGCGGCGAGGCACTCGTCGATTGCCGCACCAATGGGCGCGAAGCGCTGATCCCGTTGAAACGCCGTGAGCACCTCATCCGACTGTCGAGTCCGCAGCATCGCAAGAGCATCGTCATCGGCGCGGATCATCGTCGCGATCCGCCAGGTCTCGATCACGGGCCGCGTGCTGACGAGACCGGGGATTGCCTGCACGAGCGTGTTGTGAATGCCCTGGTGCTCCTCGCCGAAGTAGCGCCTGCAGAAACGACCGAGCAGCCCGTGATGTACCATGGCGAAGAAATCCGCGAGCGACGCGCGGTACCAGCCATGCATCCGCAGCTCGATGAACGAATGGTAGCAGGCGCGCATCGACGGGAGATCGCGAGCACGATCGCAACCCAATGCGAGCTCGTCGGCACGCTTCTCGAACGCACGCACGTTCGCGCCGAGCCGGACGCCAAGCCACACGGCACGAGCCGCAAAGCGTACCGCGCTCACGAGCGAGCTGCGCCGCGGAGGCGCGGACGGGCCTTCCTGATACCCGACGAAGTCGTCGAATGCTCCGCGGAGCATCCCGGCGAAGGGTGACCGTCCGATCACGGTGTGGATGCTCGTCATGTTGTAATACATGCGGCAGCCAAACGCCCCGATGATGTTGGCGAGCTCCGGCTCGAGCTCCTCGACGGCCCTGGGAGAAATCTGCAGCAGGCGGGCGAGGTTCTTGAAGTAGTGATAGTAGGCGCCGCGGGCGATCGAGTACAGTAGCGGCGTGATCGGACCCGGGTAGTTCTCGTTGACGTTGGTGTTCGACCAATGCATGCGCGCTGGCGCGGGCGCGGTTGTGATCGGCCGACACTGTACGATCGACAACGCACCGTCGCGCACTGCCCACTCGATGTCGACCGGACCGTCGAAGAGCGACTCGAGGCGCAGGGCGTGGGCGCAGAGCTCCCGCAGATCGAACGGAACGGCCCCCCCCACCGCATCAGGATCGCGCGCGCACTCGACGCGCATCGGATCGACGTCGCCGGCGACCAGCTTCTCGCCGTGCCCCGGTACGTACTCGCAGAGCATGCGCGCCGGGTCCGTATGCGAGCGCGAGAAGAGCACGCCCGCATGGTCGGGCTCGACGAGCTCCTGCACGATCACGCCCATGCCGCGGAGCCGCACGCCGGTATGCCTCTCGTAGGCGCGGACGCTCTCCTTGTCGTACGACGCCCAGCAACGCCCGAGTCCCTCGACGACCGAGTCTACCGTTCGGTCGCAGATGAATGAATCGAGCTGCCCCGCGAATGACGCGTCGAGAGAGTCCTCGCCGACCGCGGAGCTGCGCACCATGACGCGGGCGCCGCGCAGCGAGCCGAGACGGATCTGGATCTCTCCGGCGATCGCAGTCGGCACTTCTCGACATTCGGCAAACGCGCGCGCGCCGATTGCGAATCCCGGAGGTACGGGCAATCCCTCGCGAAGCATGCGCGAGAGGTTCGCAGCCTTGGCGCCAACCTCATCGTGCTCGAGGAGGCCGTCGAGGGGGGCGCAGTACATTAAAACCCCCTCTTTACGCGTAGCGTGACGAGCAGCAGCGAGAAGACGACGTGCGCCGCGCTACAGATGATGAACAGCAGGACGGCCTCCGCGGCGGTAACACCCGCGACGATCCAATACGCGAGCGTGACGCCAAGCGCCGAATCGGTCTTGTCGACCGCTGCATACAGTATCCGATTGCGCTCTGCCGATGCGCCCGGGGCTATCCCGGAACGGCGCTTCAACCAAGAGTTCGGCAACTCGAACAGCATGTAGACGACGCCCAGAAACGCTCCCAGAAGCATCGAGCCGAACAACGGCTCACCCGGGGAGAACAGCGGGACCGCGAGCGCGTTGAGCGTGGCAAGTACGACGAAGCCGCGCCACGTTTTGTTCGCACCGAACGCCGGCGCATGCACCGGACGCGCAAGGGCTCGCAGCGCATCCTGCCTGATGATGATCATGTGCAGGATGTTCGAGATCACCAGCGGGAGCACCAGCCGATTGACGTGCTCGATCATGATCTAGACCTCCAACAGGTCGAGCATGCGAAACGCGTTGGAATAAATGCGGGGCGCGAACTCGTAGCGCGTGACGATGTCACCCACCAGGTAGAATGCGACGCGCGTCACGAGGAACACCTCGAGCGCATATCGGTAGGCGGCCATCCAATGCTGCCATGACGGCCGATCCGGGTCCGTCGCATACAGCGCAAAGTGCAGCTCGAGATGGTGCAGCAGGTCGCTCTCGAGGAAGTCTTCTTCGAGAGCGAAGCAGAGGAATTCGACGATGTCGCGATGGGGGACGTCGATGACGCTGAGCTCCCAGTCGTACACGCACGGAACGCCGCCATGACGCATCGCAACGTTGCGTGGATTGAAGTCGTTGTGGACGATCGTCCTCCGGATCTCGAGCGCGTCATGAGAGCGCTCGAGGTCGTTGATCGCTCGTTGCATGCGTTCCGCCCGCGCCGGTGTGATGAGGTCGCGATGATAGTCCGCCGAGAGCTCCACGAGCCGCGAGTACAGCGCCCGACCGTGCCATGGACGGAATGGTGCAACCTCGGCGTGGGCGTGCGCAAGCGGAGCCAGGAGCTGGTGGATCTCCGTGATCGCCCCGATGACGGCGTCGACGCTCGCACGATCCCACAGTGCCGGATCGTTCTCCGCATTGAAGTGGCTCAGCGTGGATGAGTCGAGGAGCTCCTGGATGAACAGATAGATCTCCCGCCCCTCATCGACGCGCTTGCCGTGGTAGGTAGGGGTGAAAGCGATGCCGTGTTCGTGGAGGATCTCGTAGAGTGCGATCTCCTTGATGTGGCAGTCCTTGTACTCGAGGCAGTCACGACAGTCGACGATGAGATCAGCCAGCGCGGTGTCCACCGTCGAAGCCATGAAATGCAGTCCTTCAACGACCTCGCGATCGAGCGGCTTGATCTTGAGCAGGAGGCGCTCAGTGCTCGGCTCGCGCAGAGGATGCTCCCTCGCACGCGACGTGACCGCGATCGGTACGAAGCCGCAGAGCCGGCGGCTGACGCGGCTGGCAAGGCTCATGAGGATGCCGTTGTCGAGCACGCCGTCGGCGAGCAGCGCGACCGAATCGACCGTCCGATCGCGGTACGTGCCATTGAGCGAGCCCTCGACGAAGTTCCTGTCGATCTCCGAGCGCAGGAGCCAGCGCACCGGTTTGTTGCGACCGAGGCGCTCGTGCGCCTTGGCGAACTGGCCGCCGACGATCGCGGCGAACGTGGAGATCTCGAGTGAGAGAGCGAAGCCGGCGATCAACGACGCGAAGCGTCCCACTCGGCCGGAGCCGTAGCAGCCCATGAGCTCGAGCGCCTCGCGCTGACGCGGAAGAGCGGTGCCACCGCCGACGGTACCGACGACGAGCGTCGGCAGGTTGAGCGAGAAGTACAATCCATCGGTCGTTCGCTCGACGTTGAGCACGCCACAGCTCGACTCGTGAAGGCTCCCGAGGTCCTGGCCGGTCGCGACGAACAGCGCCGCGATCGCGTTCGCGACGTTGATGTTGTATCCGACCATGCCATCGAGGCGCGCCATCGCCACGGATTGACTGAAGCACTGCACGATCGCGTCGGAGGTGGTACGAAGCACGTCGTTGACGATCCGCTCGGGGATCGTGCATTCGGCGACAGCGTGAACGCCGCGACCGTGGCTCATTGCGAAGCCGGAGACCTTCTTGTCGGAGGCGCCGTTACCCTCGACGACGCAGCGCACGATGAGGATGCCGGTCTGCTCCTCGAACTCCTTTTCAATCCACAGCGTCGCGTGCCACGTGCAGCTCGTCGTCATGTTCTGGCCGGTGGCGTCGCCCGTCGTGTAGACGAACTTGACGTGCACCGACTTCCCGACGATGACCGGCGTGACGGTGACGAGGTGGGCATGGTTGGAGTGACGCTCGGCGATCGTGCGCAACTCGCCGGTGTGCACTTCGATCCATTCGGCGAACCGCACGGACTCGGCGAGGCTCTCGAAGATGAACATGGGCGTGCGGATCATCTTCTGATGCAGCACGTGGGCGCTGAAGCCTCCGCCGAGACTCACGGCTCGGGCACCGCGGTTGATGCTCGCGATGAGCGCTCCCTCAAGGGTCCCTGCGAGCGCGTGCACGGGCTCGACGCCGTCCTGGTTGCGAAAGAGAAGCGGTCCGAGGAGGCCGAGCGGCACCTCGACGGTGCCGACGAACGACTCGATGTTGTTGCGGACCTGTTCGGGCCCGAGCCGCGCTTCGGAGATACCGACGAGCGCATGGTGGTGTCCGGCGAGGTATTCGAGACGCATCGTCGTTGCGCTCTGCGTGCTCTGTCCCCGTCCGGGAACCGTCGGATAGGTCGTGTCCATGGAGCGCCCGTCGTGCGGTGAGGCAGCGGTGCGAGGCCCATGCAGGGAGGGGTGGTGCTGCAGGCGTGCTTCGCTTGGTGATTGCCCGCGAATATACCCATAGCCGGTCCGGAACACCAGCAGGCCCGCTCGCCGCGGCCGGCCGGCGCTCGCAAGGGAAGGGCTCGGACGCGCCGAGGGGCCGTCGCGGTGACGGCCCCTCGGAGGATGTCGCGTGCGTGCTGAAACACGCGGTCATGTCATGTGGACGGCGCGTTCTCGGCGGACGCCGCGCGAAGGACCTCTCTGCTATGCGCTGAGGGACGGCGCGGCAGCAAGGCGCTCGCCCATCGCCACGTATCCCCTCACGGTCGCGTCGAGCCGCTTCGCGAGCACCTCGTCGACGAGCGCGCCGTGCTCGTCGAACGCCGAGGCGGCCGAGGCGAGCGCGAACATGTCGGGCGAGAGCATCACGCCGAGTCCCTCGAGCGGAATGCGCAGTTGCCACAGACCGCGGATGCCGCCGATGACGCCGGTCGACGCCGCCATGATCATCCCACTCCGCCCGCGCAGCGGCTGGGGTCGTGCGCGTGAGACCCAGTCGATCGCGTTCTTGAGCGTCCCCGGAATCGAGTAGTTGTACTCGGGCGAGGCGATCATGATGCCATCGGCCGCCTCGATGCGGCGAACGAGCTCCAGCGCACCAGTCGGCAATCCTCCGGACGTCTGCAGGTCGCCGTCGTACAGCGGCATGTCGAACTCGTGAAAGTCGGCGAGGTCGACCTCGGCGCCGGCGTCACGCGCGATCGTCGTGGCGAGCGCGATCAGCCGTCGGTTGTGCGATGTCGCGCGCAGCGACGCCGCGAATGCGAGAATCCTCATCGACTCCTTCCGTTGTGGTGGTGTGCCGGGCTCGGGCCGGCATTAAAGCGCGGTCGATCCGAAGAGCTTCGCGCTGATTGCGATCGCCTCGCCGACCTTCGAGCCGACGGTTCCCTTCGAGCCTGCGACGTTGAAATCCCTGAGCGAGACGTTGAAGGTCGCCGTGATCATGACGAGGTCTCCCGGAGCGCGCGACCTGGTCTTCGCCGAGGCGTCGAGGTACTGCACCGTCACCGGGACGGTCATCGTCTTCGTCACGCCGTGCATCGTGAAGTTCCCCGTGACGCTCGCCGTGAACGTGTTGCCCTTCGTCTTGACGTTACTCACCGACGTGGCGACGAAGGTGATCTCCGGGTGCTTCGCCGCGTCGAGCCATGCCTCGCCGCGCAGGTGCTCGTCGCGCATGTCGTTGCCCGACTTCATCGTCGCCACCTTCGCACTGATCGTGCCACGCAGCGACGCAGGGTTCTTCGGGTCGAGCGTGAGCGTGCCGGTGACGCCCTCGGCGGTTCCCTGGATCTTCTCGAGGGGCGCATCGCTGTTCCAGAGGAACTGGTTGGCGCCGACGGCGTTGCTCAGGACGATCTTCCTGGCGCCCTTCGCCTTCGTCGTCAGTGGTTGCGCGCTGACGGTTCCCAGGGTGGCGGCGCCGGCAATCAGGAGTCCGAGAAAAATGCGGCTGGTCGTGCGGTTCATATCTGTTCCCGTTGTCGAATGTGTTGCGAACGTGACCCGTCGTGGTCATCGGGAACAAAAGTATGTTCTAACGATAGTCGTTGCAACACTCATTACGCATCGAAACATCCTCCCGTGGAATGATCATGCCGTTAGCACCTCTCGTCGATGTGCCGTGCTTGTCATGTCGATGTCCGACGGAGCTCAGTCCTCGTCGGTGAACAACTGCTCGCAGAGCGCGGTGAGCTCCTGGGCCTCCTTCGCGGAGAACTTGCGCTTGAGCATGTCGATGAAGCCTCGATCCAGGGGCGCGATCTTCGCGAGCAGCGCGGAGCCCTCGTCGGTGATGCGCGTCAGGACGACGCGACGATCCTCGTCGGAGCGCCGGCGCTCGACCAGGCCCAGCTTGACGAGCCCGTCGATGCGGCGCGTGACGTCGGGCGAGCGGTGAACCATCCGCACCGCAACCTCGCCGCAGGGGTGCCCGTCCGGACCCGCTCCCTTGAGGATGCGCAGGATGTTGTACTGCTGCCGCGAAATGCCGTGTTGGCTGACGAAGTGATCGATCTGTTCGTCGAGGAAGCTCGCGGCGACCATCAGCGCGAGCATCGCCTCGTGCTGCGGGCTTTCGAACTTCCACTGTTTGAGCCGCCGTCGTAGTGCATCTCCCATGGCGCCGAAGATATGACCCTCGGCCAATCGTGCAACGCGTCGATCCGAACCGGCCACAGTATCTTCCGCCCATGACCGCTCTCGGACTGCATCTCGTCGACTGGCTCGTCATCGCGGGGTACTTCGTGCTGATGCTCGCGATCGGACTGTGGGCCCGGCGCCGGATCCGCAACACGAGCGACTTCTACCAGGGGTCGCGCTCGTTCGGACGGGCGATCATGGCGTTCCTGAACTTCGGCAACATCACCGACGCCGGGCAGACTGCCGGGGTCACCAGCGAGATCTACCGGCAGGGACTGCAGGGCGTCTGGTTCCAGAACCTGGTGCTGTTCCACACGCCCTTCCAGTGGTTCATCGCCGCGTTCCAGCGTCGCGCGCGCTACATGGCGCCGGGCGACATGTACCTGCACCGCTTCGAGAGCCGCTTCCTCGCCGGGCTCTACGCCGGCGTGCTGATCCCGGTCGCGATCTACGCGAACTCCTTCGGCTACCTGCTGACCGGCAAGACCCTGCAGGCGATGATGATCAAGCCCGCGGCGGAGTACACCATCGCCGAGCGTGCCATGGTCGAGGGCTACACCGAGCTGCGCACGCTGCGCTCGCTCGACTACGCCACGCTCAGCGCCGAACAGACCGCACGGCTCGAACGGCTCGGCGAGCTCGAGAAGCTCGGGGAGCTCCGCTCGTTCATCTCCTACCTCGACCTCACGACGTTCTACATCATCTACGCGATCCTCATCGCCGCCTACACCGCGCTCGGCGGACTGCTCGCGGTGGCGATCATCGACATCGTCCAGGGCGTGCTCATCGTGTTCCTGTCGTTGTCGCTGCTGCCGGTGGCGCTGTCGCACATCGGGGGACTCGACGGGCTGCGCGCGGCGGTGCCCGAAAGGATGTTCGAGCTCTTCGGCTCCTCAGCGCTCAGCGACTACACATGGTACTCGGTCGCGAGTCTCGCGCTGTTGAACCTCGTCGTCAACGCGCCGAAGGCGTTCATGATCGGCGGCGCTGCGAAGGACGACCGCTCGGCGCGCATCGGATTCGTCACCGGCTCGATCTTCAAGCGCTTCATGATGGTGGCGTGGGCGTTCACCGGCCTGCTGGCGCTCGGCATCTACGCCGGACGCGTCTCGGACCCGACGAACATCTGGGGTTTCATGACGCAGGATCTGCTCGGCGTCGGCGCGATCGGACTGATGATCGCGGCGGTGTTCTCGGCCAACATGGACGGCAACTCGACGATCTCGCTGGAGTCCTCCGCGGCGGTCGTCAAGAACATCTACGAGCCGATGCGGCCCGATGCCAGCGAGCGCAGCCAGGTTATTCTCGGGCGCGTGCTGCTCGTCGCGATCCTGGGCGTCTCGGTGTACTTCGCCAACGTGATGCAGAACGAGAGCATCATGACGGTCTTCCGCTACATCCTCTCGGTCGGAACGATCGTCGGGCCGTCAATCTGGCTGACGTACTTCTGGCGCCGGTTGAACACCCGCGCCGTCGCCGCCCAGATGATCGTCTCGATCCTCCTGATCGTCGTCATCCCGAACGTCGTTCCGAAGATCGCCGGCCTCGCCGGTGACGAAGCATTGACCGTGCAGACGCGCGAACGCGTCGTCGAGACGCAGCTCAAGGCGACGCAGGAGGATGTCAGCTCCGGACGCGCGACGATCGCCGGAGAGCTCATCACCAAGCGCGAGCGGATCGCACCGGCGGGCATCTTCTTCGAGACGGTCGTCCGCGAGAACGCCGACGACTCGACCTCCCGGCTGCAGGGTCGCGGGCTGTTCAGACCGCAGATCTGGGCGCTCTCGGCGCTCGGCGTCGACTTCACGAGCTGGAGCAAGGCCTCGATCACGACGACCGTCTCGCTCTTCGACGCGAGCTTCCCGTTCGTGCTCCTGCTGATCTTCTCGCGCTTCACCCGGCGCAACTCCGAGCACGTGCTGCGCGATTTCTACGCGCGCATCCACACGCCCGCGGTCGCCGACGCCGAGCTCGACGCGCGGCTCGTGCGCGAGAAGATCGACAACCCGGAGCTCGTCGAGCAGGACAAGATCTTCCCGGGCACCGACTGGGAGTTCTGGCGGCCGACGACGTTCGACGTGCTCGGATTCCTGGCGTGCGTTGGATTCGTCATCGTGATCATCGGACTCTACATGGTGGTCGCGTCGATCGGTGGATGAGCCGCCGACGGCGCGGCTTCACGCGTCATCATCTCAATGACTGAAGAGGATCGCCCGGCGAGCACCGAACGGTTCATCCTCGGCGACGGCACGCTCGCGTGCGTCGTCGAGTGGTACCGGGCGCCCGGACACGACGCCTACGGACTGCTGCTGGCCGCGCCCGGCCGGATGGCACGGCGCGAGGGAACGCTGCTGTGGCATCCCGAGCATGCGCTGCGCCGCACCATGCTGACCATCGTCATCGACGGCGCGCGCCACGCGCCGGGGCAGGATTCGACCGAAGTGTTCCGGGAGGACGATCGCGTCGTCATTCGATGGCGAGCGGGCGACGCCGTGGTCGAGGAGCGATTGCGCGTCATCGTGCAGGTGCTGCAGCGCGAGGTGACGGTGCTCGGCGCAACGGGCGACGTCCGCGTCGAGGCGGCGCTCTACGGCAATCCACTGCTCTTCGACGAGTTCTCGTCCGACGGACATCTCGAGGCGCGCGGCCTGACGAGCATCGCGCTCCTCGGCGGCCAGCCTTTCGAGCGCTTCGTGGGCGCCACCGCGATCACACAGCCGGACGGCGCCCGCACGTGGCGGTTCGAGTACGTCTCCCCCTGCGGTCACGACGCGCTCAAGGCCCTGAGGGATCGCCACGACGCCGACCGCATCGATGGACCGCTCTCCGCACACGACACGTTTGTCGTCGGTCCCGATGCGTCGCGAGCATTTCCGCTCGACGCCGCTGCCGGCACGAGCCCGCTGTCGCGTCTTCTCGCGATCTCCCGCACCTCGATACGAGCCGCCGTCTCGCACGACGGCCGATTCAACGCGTCGCTCTTCCAGTACGAGTTCGAGTGGGGACTCGACGCGGCGATGGTCGCCTCCGCTGCGGCGCTCGGCGGTGACGTCGGACTCGCGCGCGAGATCCTCACGAACCTCCTCACCCGCCTCTCGAACGACGACGGGATGGTCGCCGAGGCCGGTCGCTTCCGCGGCGGCGAGCTCTCGGAGCTCAACGGCAACGGGGCCGCGCTCGACGCGGTGTGGCGCTACTGGCTCGTCACGCGCGACGACGAGCTCGTGCGCCGGCATTGGGACCGCATCGTGGCGATCGCCGAGTATCCGCTGCGCGACGAGTTCGCGCACGAGAGCGGGCTTCTGCGCACGCAACGTGATTTCTGGGAGCGGTTTCCGTGGCAGGGAGTCGGCGACGGGTTCGAGCTCGGTCACCAGGTCTTCTGCGCCGTCGGACTCGACGCCGCTGCCAGCCTCGCCGCGATCGTCGGCGACGAGGCGAGCGCAGCGCGTTGGCGAGGCGCCGCCGCGACGATTCGCACCGCCATGCTTTCGCATCCCATGCTCTCGCTCATCGACGGCGGCCGCTTCATTCGGCGCAGGCTCGTCGACGGCCGCATCGAGGATTCGCTCATCGCCGATCCGTCGTGGCGTCGGGACGAGTACGCTCCATATCTCCCACCGACGTACGACACGTCGCCCCGCGCCTGCGAGCCCGACGTGACCGAGGTGCTGCCGATCCTCTACGGACTCGTCGACCCTCGCTCGGAGATCGCGCGAGCCACGCTCGACGCCGTCGCGACACTCTGGACGCCCGTCGGCGGCTACTCGCGCTACAACGTCGCGTCCGAGCCCGACTCACCGGGCCCATGGCCCTTCGCCAGCGCGATGGTCGCCGGGGCCGAGCTCGCCGCCGGACTCGCCGATCGGGCGCAGAGAACGATCGACTGGCTCGTCGAAGCCGCGGGAGCCGGGGGAAGCTGGCTGGAGTACTACGGCGAGCGCGAGTCACCTCCGCTGCCGCCGGTCGGCATCATCGTCTGGGGATGGGCGCAATTCATTCTCCTGGCGATCGAGTCGATGGCCGGCGTGCGCATCGATCGCGACCACGTGCGCATCAATCCGCGGATGTCTGGCATCGCCCACGTGCTGCGCATCGGCAAGCACTCTGTGCGCCTCGTCATCGAGGGGCTCGCAGAGGCATCGCTCGACGGCGAGCCGTGCTCTCAGGAGGTCATCATCCCACTTCCGCTGAGCCGCGATCACGATGTCCACTTTCACTAGACCTCGACGCTCGATGCAGATTCCGCGCATCACCTGGACGCACGTCGCATCAGGTGCCGGCATCATGCGACGGGCGGGCATCATGCCGTTCGCGGCTCTGGCATCACTGACGGTGATCACGCTTCTGACCACGATCACAGCGCGCGCGCAGACGGTCTACGCGGCGGTCTGGGGCGATCCTCGATCGGTGGTCGGCTCGAGCACGCTCAACAGCGGACTGTTCCGCAGCGCCGATCGCGGCCGCACGTGGACGCATCTCGGACCGCAGAACCTCAAGACGTTCTCGATGGACGCGGTCGACTCGGCTCGCGGGCGCATCCTGTTCATCGCGGCCGGCAACGGCATCCACCGCTCGCTCGACTCCGGACGTACATGGAGAATCGTCACCGACTGGCGGATCACCGAGGTGCTCGACGTGCTCGTCGATCAGTCGAACCCGCGTCGTCTCTATGCCGCGACGGCCTTCGGCGTCCGGCGCTCGAGCGATGGCGGCGACACGTGGGATGATGCGACCGGCGTCGCGAGCGAGGGATACGCATCGGCGCTCATGCGGCGCGGCGACTCCATCGGCGCGGTCGTGCACGTCGTGGATCCTTCGACGAACACGCGCGTGCCGCGCCTGCTCTGGTCGACCGATCACGGAGCCACGTGGCTCGCGGAGCCCGGCGTCGTCAGCGATCCGCCGCGGCGAACGATCGACTCCTCCGCGGTAATGACCGTCGTCGCGGCAGGCACGGACTCGCTGGCCGGCACCTGGGGTCGGGGAGTGTACCGCGGCCACGCCAATGACTGGACGCCGAGCGGGCTCGAAGGAACGCAGCTCTGGAGACTGATCGTGAAGGAGTACTGATGAGCCATCGCACATCGAATGCTCGTGAGGCGCGCGCGCCTCGAGCGTGCGTTCTCGCGTCCCGCGCGGCGATCGTTCTGGCGTCCGGCGCGGTGATCGCTGCGGGCGCGCTCTCGTTGACCGGCTGCTCGTCGACGCGTCCGGTCGTAGCAGAGACGGCGACCGCACTTCCGAGGGCCGCACCGAGCGCCGCGCAGCGCGAGCACGTTCTTCGCACCGTCGCGGGTTTCAAGCATCTCGGCTTTCAGGTCGTCGCGGCGCGGCTCCGTCTCGGCGTCGATACGGCGCTGGCGTGGCGGCAGCTCGACACGCTGCTGGCGAAGCCGACGGGCGACATCTTCTGGATGTATCCGGCGACCGGCTTCTACCTGACGATGCGCTCGAAGCTCGACGATGCCTGGCGTGAGCGCTTCCGGCGGACGTGGAAGACTTACACGCCCTATCGCGGCGACACCGAGAACCACTTCCTCATGTACTACACGTCGCTGCTGCTGATGAGCCAGGAGTGGCCCGCACTGCCCGGCAGCGAGTGGTTCAACGGGAAATCGTCGCAGGAGAATCTCCGCGAGGCGACCGAGTACCTCGAGCACTGGATCGACGAGGCCGTGCGGCTGGGCCCGACCGAATGGGACTCGCCGCGTTACGCGTACTACTACATCACGCCGCTGGTGCTGCTGCGCGACTTCGTCGCCGACCCGACGCTGCGCCGGCGTTGCGAGATGATGCTCGAGCTCACGCTCGCCGATTACGCCGCCGAGTATCTCGCCGGCTCGTACGTCGGCGCACACTCGCGCGATGGTGACGGGTCGGTCGTCGATCCCCGGCGCGCCGAGGTCACCAGTTACGCGCAACTGTACTTCACCGACTCGATCGCGTTCGTGCTGCCGGATCTGGCGTTCGCGGCGATGAGCGACTGGCAGTGCCCGCCGATCATCCGCGCGATCGCCCATGACCGCGACTCGTCGTACGTGCACACCGAGACGAAGCGCTCTCGCGCGCGGATGCGCTTCAGCGCCGAGCGCTTCACGACGGTGCGCAAGTACGATTACATCACGCCAGATTACGCGCTCGGCTCCATCCAGGGCGGCGTGCACCAGCCGATCCAGCAGCACACGTGGGACGTCACGTTCGCGGCGCCGAGACCGAACAACACGCTCTTCGCGCTGCACCCGACGTGGTCGGCGGAGGAGCTCGGGACGTTCTTTCCCGAGGATCCCACGCTGATGATCGAGAGCGTCGCCCGTGCGAAGGCGAGCTACACCAACCCGAACAAGTGGATCGGGGGATCGCCCAACGAGCGCGTGGCGCAGCACGGAAGCTCGCTTGTCGCCGAGTACGCGATACCGGCGGGCGACCCGGTGCAGAGCGTGAGCCTCTTCCTGCCCATGAGCGCCGACACGATCGTGCACGACGCGAGCGGGTGGTGGTTCGTGCGCTTCGGCGATGCGTTCGTCGCGGTGACGGGTGGCGACTCGAGCACGGTCGAGGGACCCTGGCGCCGGGTGCGCACAGGGCCAACGGCACCGAACGGCGCTGTCGATTCAGGCCGCGTCGCGGCCCGCTTCGACGCGACCGTCGTCGGCGTCGTCGTCACCTGCGCGCGCGCCGAGGACGTCGACTGGGCGGACTTCGTGCGCAACGTGCTCCGCAGTCCTCACGATCGCGTCGAGCCGCTTGGCGGCGATCGCGCGCGCTACACCATCGTCGACGGGCTCGGCGTCGAGCGGCGACTGACACCGCCCGACGCGGCATCGCTTTACGAGTCCCACGCCGGCGCCTCCTTCGACGGACCGCACATCCATCAGTCGGCGGGCGCGTCGACCGTGAAGCTGCGCTGGGGGCCCCGTCGGCGCGTTCTCGATTTCGATCGGGTCGACATTCGCCAGTGACCGACCGAACTCGCACGTCAGGGCCGACTTTTCACCGCACGCTTGCATTCCGGCCACGACCGCTGTATGTTCGCAACCGCTGACCGTCCAGTCCGCATCGTGAGCACGGGTACGCTTACGACCGCAGTGGTGTCCAACCCGATCCCCCCTCCCCTGTACACCCTCAGACAGACGCATGTCCGAGCTCGCATAGGCACTTGGCGAGCTGAGGGACCGCGACGCGTTCGGCACACACTTTTCTCCCTGGGCAAGGAGATAATCATGGTTACCGAAGTTACCAGGCGCAAGACGCGTCAGGATGTTCTCATTCTGGCTGCGGTGTTCTTCGTGTTGTATCTGCTGAACTGGGTCACGTCCTCGTGATCCGACGGTAGGACCTCACAACAACCACCCCCCACTCAAGACTGGATTTCGTCCGGAAATCACGAGCGTGCGCATCGACGCGCGGGCGCCGGCCGTGCCGTATCTTCTGCGATGCATGAGTGATCGCATCCGACTCGCGGCACTGCTCGGGCTCGCTCTCGTCGCGCTCGCGACCCTGGGCGTGATCGTCTACAACGTCGTGGCGAACGATTGGCGCCTCGTCGGCAACCCGCTCGACCTGTCGTTTCTTTTCGGAGACGACGAGCCCGAGCTCGATGTCGACGGCCGCTCCGTCGTGCACTCGCGACGCTTCGGTCCGGACTCGATCGGCGTGATCCGCATCGAGACGCGGACGCTGCGCGTGCGCGTAACCTCGACGCAGACGTCGCAGATCGAGGCACGCTTCGCGCTCGACGGTGACGCCACCGACTCGAGCATCTTCGCCTGGTCGGCCGAGGCCGCATCGGGCGAGCTGCGACTCGGCGCCGCACCGAACGGCGCGCCCGGCAATGCCTCGGGCTCGCTCGAGATCACCATCCCATCGACATCACGCATCGCCATCATCATCGTCGCGCACGCGGGCGAGATCTCCGTCACGAACGTCTCGGCCGGCATCGACGCGACCGCGCTCGGCGGCTCGATCGAGCTGACCGGCGTCAACGGGCGGGTCGCCGCGCGCTCCGATGGCGACATCGTTATCGACGCCTGCAGGCTCGACAGCGCCGTGCTCATCGCCGCCGGTGCCGTCAGCCTGTCGCTCACAGAGGGAGCAGTGCACGCCGAGGCGTCGGAGATCGCCGCCGCACGACACTTCGGCTCGCTCGACGCGACCGCGCGCGGCGCGATCCGCGCCGAGATCCTCTCGCGCGATGCGCCCGTGCGCCTCGTCAGCCATGAGGGGAACGTTGCGCTCCGCGTGCTCGACGGCGCGCGCTTTGCCTACGATGTCGACGCCCCCTCCGGATCGATCGTCGCGAACGTGCCGTTCGATTCGCTCACCGAGGAGAATGCGACCGAGCATCGCGTGCGGGCGACGATGAACGGCGGCGGCGTGCCGGCGGTCATCCGCGCCGCGCGCGGCAACGTCGAGATCCTTCTGTTCGAGGCGGCTGAAACCAGCGAGCGACGACTCCATGTGGAACCAACTACGCGCCGTGCCGCACTGGCTCTCGGCGCTGTTCGATCGCTGTCCGGCGGAGCACGACGGGCGGTGGAAGGACCGTGACGTCATGATCGTCGCGCACCGTGGCGCGGCGTGCGACGAGCCGGAGAACACGATCGCCGCGCTCGACGTGGCCCTGGCGCGCCATCGGTGCTCCGCCGTGGAGATCGACCTCAGCATGACGCGCGACGGCGAGATCGTGCTGTGGCACGACTGGGATCCGACCGACACGGTCTCGATCGCGCGGCAGAACGGTCTCGAGGAGAACGTCCGCTGCCGGCCGATCACGCCCGAGTCCGGCTCGCGATGGCTCCGCCTCGTCAACGAGCTCGACCTCGACGACCTTCGGAAGCACTTCGGCTACGGGCTCAAGGAGGTGGGCTCGCCCCGCCTCGAGGCGCACATCCCGACGCTCGCCGAGTTCCTCGTCTGGGCGGCTCAGCACCCGGAGCTGCGACACGTGCACTTCGACATGAAGATCCCGTCGCGCCAGGTGGAGCTCGTCGAGCCGATGATGGATCGCATCGACGCGCTCATCGCCGAGCACGAGCCGGCGTTCCGGATCATCTACTCGACGCCGCACATGAAGGTGCTCGAGGCGATGGAGCGACACGCCTTCCATCCCAACTACGCGTTCGATGTCGAGACGCCGTTCGGCATCGTGCTGCGCCCGTCGCGCTTCAGCTCGGTGCGCACGGCGATCCGCTTCAAGAACGCCTTCGGCACGTCGATGCATCCGAAGGTCACGACGTTCGCGCCGTGGACGACCTACAAGCGGGTCATCCGTGCCGACGTTCGATTGCGCGAAGCGCACAACCGCAGCAACCCCGAAGTGCCGATCGAGCGCGTCTTCGCGGCCACGCTCAACGAGCGCGACCTCATCCGCTGCCTGATCGCCATGGGGATCGACGGCCTCATCACCGACTGTCCCGACATCGTGCGCGAGGAAGCCGAGCGGGCCGGCCGGCAGGTCTGCTGATCGTGCGGTCCGGCACGTTTTCAGATTCGGAGGAATCCGGCTTAATTGCTTCCATGTCAACAGAGCCTCTCGACCAGCCGAAGGAATTCCCGCACTGGAACCGTGTCTACGCCGCGGTGATTCTCTTCACGGTGCTGACGATCGTCGGCCTCTGGCTCTTCTCCAGGGCATTCACTCCAACGGCGCTCCAGTAGCGGAAGCAGGTCGCGAATGAGGTGGCTCGACTGGGTGGTCGTCGCGGCGTACCTGGCGTACGTCGTGACCGACGGCGTGCGGTTCTCGCGCAGCAGGGACGGACTCTCCGGATATCTCCTGGCCAACCGCAGCCTGCCGTGGTGGGCGGTCGGACTCTCGGTGATCGCGACGCAGATGAGCGCGATCACGCTCGTCGGCACGACGGGACAAGCGTTCCAGGACGGGATGGGATTCATCCAGTTCTACTTCGGCCTGCCGCTGGCGATGATCATCCTCTGCGTCACCGTCGTGCCGTTCTTCTACCGCGCGAAGATCTTCACCGCCTACGAGTATCTCGAGCGACGCTTCGACGCGCGCACGCGCACCACGACGAGCTTCTTCTTCCTGCTTTCGCGAGGACTGAGCTGCGGCGTGATCATCGCCGCCCCGTCGGTGATTCTCTCGATCGTGCTCGGATGGGACCGTCTGGCGACGATCCTGGCGATGGGTCTGACGACGACCGTCTACACGATGCTCGGTGGCGTGCGCGCGGTGACGTGGACCGACGTCAAGCAGATGGCCGTGATCGTCGTCGGACTCTCCGCCGTCTCGATCGTGATCCTGCAGGCACTGCCCGAGCAGGTCGGACTCGGCGACGCGCTCGAGGTCGCCGGTCTGGCCGGGCGTCTCGAGACGCTCGACTTCACGTTCGATCCGTCGAAGACCTACACGTTCTGGTCCGGGTTGATCGGCGGGCTCTTCCTGATGCTCAGCTACTTCGGCTGCGACCAGAGCCAGGTGCAGCGATTCCTCACAGCGCGCTCGGTCGCCGAAGGACGCACGTCGCTGCTGATGAGCGCGTTCGTGAAGATCCCGATGCAGTTCCTGATCCTGCTGATCGGCGTGCTCATCTTCCTGTTCTACAGCTTCCTGCCCGGCTCGCAGACACCGCTGCTGTACGATCGCGGCGAGGCCGCGAAGCTGGCGACCTCCGACAGCGCCGCCGCCTTCCGATCGCTCGAGGCACGACACGCCGACGCGGCCCAACGGCGCTCCGACGCCGCCATCGCCTACGCCCGCATGCGCGCCGCCGATGCGGACGCCGCTGCCCCGACGAGCGATCCGGCTCCGAGCGAAGGAGCGGCCGCGAGCGGCGTCGCGGCGCAGCGCTTCGTCGAGGCCAACGACAGTGTCACGGCGTTGCGCGCCGCCGCTCGCGACATGGTCCGCACGACCACCGGCAGCGCCAGCTACAGCGACGTCAACTACGTCTTCCCGGCGTTCGTCACGACGCACATGCCGATCGGCGTCGTCGGATTGATCATCGCGGCGATCTTCGCGGCGGCCATGAGCTCGATCGCCGCGGAGCTCAACGCGCTGGCCACCGCATCGACGATCGACTTCTACCGGCGCCACGTCAAGCCCGACGGCACCGACCGCGAGCTCCTGTTCTTCTCCCGGATGTCGACGCTCTTCTGGGGGATCTTCGCGTGCGTCGCGGCCTACTACGCGGCGAGCCTGGGGTCGCTCATCGAAGTCGTCAACAAGTTCGGATCGTTCTTCTACGGATCGCTCCTCGGCGTCTTCGTCCTGGCGATCGGAACGAAGCGCGCGACGGGCCGCGGAGCCTTCTGGGGGCTGCTCTCGGGAATTGCCGCCGTGGCGTTCGTCAACTACTACGCGGAGATCGCCGGACTCTGGCAGAGCGTCAGCGGCAGCGACCTGCTGCTCGTGCACGTCGAATCGTTGAAGATCAGTTTCCTCTGGTACAACCTCATCGGGTGTTTCGTCGTCGTCGCCGTGGGCATGCTCATCAGCGTGCTCGATCGATCAGCGCGTGTCACCGGATCCGACCCCTCCAATACCAATGCATAGAAGCATCGCACTCCTCATAGCCGGATTGTTCTTCGGCGCAGCAGCGGCTGGCGCGCAGACGCGTGTCAACTCGCTCGCCGACGCGATCGCCGACTCGGTCCCGCGCGTGCTCATCGTCGCGGCGCATCCTGACGACGATGCCGCGTTCGCCGCGACCGTCTACAAGATCACGCACGACCTCGGAGGCCGCGTCGATTACGCGCTGATCACCAACGGCGAGGCGGGCTACAAGTACTCCACACTCGCCGAGTCGATCTACGGCCTCGAGCTGACCGACGAGCGCGTCGGCCGCGAGCATCTGCCGACCATCCGCAAGCGCGAGCTCATGAACGGCGGCGCCATCATCGGCGTGCGCGATTACTTCTTCCTCGAACAGGTCGACAATCAGTACACGCTCGATGTCGACTCGGTCTTCGCGCACGTCTGGGACGTCGCCGGCACGCGCGCACGGCTGCGGGAGATCATGGCGAAGGGAGCATATCACTACGTCTTCTGCCTCTTGCCGACGCCCGAGACGCACGGGCACCACAAGGGCGCGACGATCCTCGCGCTCGAGGCCGCTCAGTTGATCCCCGCGGCGAATCGTCCGGTCGTGCTCGCGGTGCGCACGCGCGACTCGAGCGAGACGGCGGCGCCGGCATTTCGGGGATTGCCGAATCACCCGCTGACCGCGCTCTCCGCCGATGCCCCGCGCTTCGAGTTCGACCGCACGCAGAAGTTCGGATTCCGCGACCGGCTCGACTACCGGATCATCGTCAACTGGCTCATCGCCGAGCACAAGTCGCAGGGAACGATGCAGCTCGGGGTCAACCAGGGCCACGTCGAGCAGTTCTGGTTCTTCGACGCGAACGATCGCGCGCGCGTGCCCGCGACCCGTGCGCTCTTCGAGCGGCTGGCCCGGCCGATGTTCCGGACGAAGTCCTACTGACGCGCCGTGACGAACGACCCGCGGCGGCTCGCCCCACGACGGCTGGCGCCACGACGAGGGATCCGTCACGAACGAGCGATCCCGGCGCCCCGTGGTGGGACGCCGGGATCGGCAGATAGAGGCGGCGCGCTAGTTGTCGTCGTCGGGCGGGATCGTCAGTACCTGGCCGACCTGGATCTTGTCGGGGTCGTTGAGCTTGTCGCGATTGGCGTAGAAGATCCGCATGTACTCGTCGGAGTCACCGTAGAACTCCTTGCTGATCTTCGAGAGCGTGTCGCCGGACTTCACGGTGTACGACTTCGTCTGCTGCGCGGCCGCGGTTGCTCCGTTGGTCGCCTGCACGGTGATGTCGGCACTGAGGTCGCTGTAGCCGGCGTCGATGTGCTTGATCTGATCCCACACCCGGTTCTTCGCCTCCTCCGACGGCGCGACGCCGCGGAAGTACAGCTTGCCGCCCTGCAACTGAAGCGTCGTCAGGCGCACGCCCTGCTGATCGGCGACCTGGAGCGCCGTGGCGTACTTCTGGCGAAGCGTATTGAACACCTGCTGGTCGTTCGGCTGCGCCACGGTCTTCGATGCGCCCCGGCCGAAAATCTTGTCGAACAGTCCCATTGCATCCTCCTCGTTGAGTGACTCGAACGGGAAGGACGTCGCAAGGGCGATGCCACGCATTCAGACCTTCGGCTTGAGCAGCTCCTCGATCGACCCCGCCGCCAGACGCGCCTCGGTGTCGCCGGGAACGATCATGCGCGCGCCGTCGGAGGACAACGCGACCGGCACGTCGCCGGCGATGAAGTACCCGCCGCCGAAGATCTTCTGCAGCACCGTGCCCGCGATCTTGTACGCGACGAGCCCGAGCTCCGGCAGCACGTGGACGTCGCTGAGCTTGCCGAGCAGCGTGCCCTCCTCGGTCACGACGTTGGCGCCGACGAGCAGTCCCGCGCCGAGCACGCCGCCGCGCAGCACCGCGCTCGAGGCGCGGACCTCGAGCGGAGCGCCGGTGGCGGCCATCACCGCGTTCTCGCCGATGCGGATCGACGCGATGTCGAGCACCGCCTCCTCTCCCTGGCCATTGCGGATCAGGAGTCCGAGCAGGCGCCCCTCGGTCGGCTCGACGACGATGTCGACGATCTCTCCGACTCTGTCACCACTGCCGGCGTCGAGCACCGACATCTTCCGAATCTCACCCAGGTCGAGTGTGCGCATGACGATTGTGTGTTGGATGATTCCGTTCTACTGCGCGACGACCGTCTCGGTCTCGACCGCGACGCCGGCCGCGGCGATCTCGGGATACCCTCCCGGTCCCACGTACACCGTGTCGATGCCCTCGCGCTCGAGGAACGCCGCCGCGTACGCCGAGCGAACGCCCGACTGGCAATGGACGTACACCGGCGCATCGCGCGGGATCGACGCGAGCTCGGGCGCCAGCCGCGTGTGCGCGACGTTCACGGCGCCGACGACGTGACCGGCCTCGAACTCGCCCAGACCGCGAACGTCGAGCACGTGGATCGGCCCGGCGGTCGCGCGCGCGGCGAACTCCCCGATCGAAACCTGCGCAATCGCCTCGCCATGTCCGGCGTCGACCCAGCTCTGCACCTCCGCGGGCGTGACGTAGCCGGCGATCCTGTCGAGGCCGACGCGGATCAACCCGAGCACCGCGTCGCGCACCTGCGCGTCGTCGCACACCAGCCACACCTCCTTCTCCGGCTCGATGTACGAGCCCACCACCGTCGGGTACGCCTTGTTCAGCGGCGCGTGCAGCGCGCCGGCGACGTGACCTGCGGCGAAGCTGTTCCACTTCCGCGTGTCGACGACGACCGCGCCGCGCGAGGCCGCCGCGGTCACGTCGTCGATCGTCGCATGTGCCGGCGACGGCACGCCGCCGAGCAGCGCCGGACCCGTCTTGTTCTCACGCTTCATGCGCGCGAAGTACGGCGGCGGCTCCGGCTGGCCCTCGAGGATCGACGCGACGAAGCCTCCCTCCTCTCCCGTCGACTGCGACACCGCCACGTTGAATCGCTTCTCGTAGCCGACGGTCGACTGCGGGATCGCCCCGAGCGCCTTGCCGCAGGCGCTGCCGGCGCCGTGTCCCGGCCAGACCTGCAGGTACTCCGGCAGCTCGACGAACCGCTTGAGCGACTGGTACAGCGCGCGCGCCGACGGCTCCTTCGCGCCGGCCACGCCGGCGGCGCTCTCGAGCAGGTCGGGTCGGCCGACGTCGCCGACGAAGACGAAGTCACCGGTGGCGATGCCCATCGGCTCGGCCGCGCCGCCGCCGATGTCGGTCACCAGGTAGCTCATGTGCTCCGGCGTGTGCCCGGGCGTGTGCAGCGCGG
>Ga0247823_10000758_pt1 | contig 27238 bp, 23 predicted proteins | sample 13C_PalmiticAcid_2_FD_192426 | JGI IMG/M metagenome (GOLD analysis project Ga0247823, IMG submission 192426) | Soil microbial communities from agricultural site in Penn Yan, New York, United States - 13C_PalmiticAcid_Day30 | ecosystem: Environmental > Terrestrial > Soil > Agricultural land...
GGCGCTGGCGCAGCTCAACGATGAGCAACGCCTTGCCCGGCTCGATGCTTCGGGGCGAGCGAGCCGGCCGAGACGACGCATCGGCCAGGGCAGCAACACCTCCTGCCAGGTACCGCCCCAACCACTTCCTGGCCGTGGGTGGCGTTACGCCGTGCCTGGCGGCCGCTTCACAGGCGCTCAGGCCGTGCTCGGTCATTTCATTGACCATCTCAGCTCGGCGCGCGTAGGTAAGTCGGGCATGCTTATGGGTGTTCATCCGGTTGGGCCCCTTGGGTGGATTGGGTGTTTGGCGACTTCCAGTCTCTCAAACCCAATCCGGATGAACACCGGATACAACCTATTGAAGCTTCACAGCTAGCTCGTCTATACGGGCTGGGTGTCGTGCTCCCATCAGCCAAATGCGTGTCGCCGCGCGACACTCCAGCAATTGCCGCTTCGCCGTAGGCGCCGTTCGCGGGCGGGGAAACACTACCTGTGACCCTAGCCGTCACGTTTCTTCGGATCATCACCATCACAGCGTGGTTTCCGAAGTGGACGCGTCCGTTGCGGTCGTTGACCTTGGATGCCCCAGGCCAGCGGTTGCACACGACGTTCCCTGCGCCGAGTCGCAATCAGCGCCTGTCAGAGTCATCCGCTCGCGCACTGCGATTCGAGTCGAGCAGCAAACCAGCAAGCCAGGGGAACAGCAGAACCGAAAGCAGTCCAGCGCTGACCAAAACAGTCGCGTTGATCGGATCCATGCGACCACTCTCCACGGCGGCGGATGTCAGTGCAACGATCAGGGACAGGGAGGTCGCCGCGTATAGCCCTGCTGCGGCTGCACCGCGGACGCCCAACCAGGGAACAAGCAGGACGGCTGGCAACCCGCGAGCCAATAGCAGGGCTAGCGTGGCTGCAAGCACCATCAGGCCCGCTTGCGGCCTGTCAAGTACGGACATCACGTCCAGGCGCATGCCACTGGTAACGAAGAAGACCGGCACCATCACGCCGAAGCCGATCGCGTCCAGTTTTTCCGCAAGTACCTCGCTGCGCGAGTCCCTGCTGGCTAGACCCACCGCCAGACCGGCAGCAAACGCGCCCAGTGCCAGATCGAGTCGGAACGTTTCCGCCAGCCAAATCAGCAACGCCAAGAGCAACATGCACAAGCGCACCGGCCACTGCCCGCTGCGATGCATCGACCGGGCCAGCAGGCCTATTAGTCCTGGCGGACGGATCCAGAACGACGCCCAACAAACTCCTACTGCAATCGCGATGAAGACCCCCGTCAGGGCGATCTGATTGGTTTGCTGTCCAGTGCTTGCGAACAGGGCAGACATCAGCAAGATGGGTCCGATCTCGCCCATCACGCCGCACGAGGTGACGTACAAGCCTAGCGGCGTGCCATGCAAGCCGGCATCGCGAATGATCGGTGCGATGACCCCCAGGGCGGTCGTCGACAGCACGAGCGCAACAACGGCCGGCTGCGTTACGAGGCCCAGTTGGGCACCGATGAATGCGAACACCAGGCCAAGCATCACCGAAAGAAGCCAGCTGATCGCACCCAGTACCAACGGACGACCACGAAGCAGCGCGAGTTCGATCTCCATCCCTGCAAGGAAGAAGAGCATTCCGAGGCCGAAGCGCGCGAGATATGGAAGTGCACCGTCCATCGTCGCCAGCCCCAGACCCTGAGGGCCGATCAGGACACCGAACAGCAGCTCTAAGGCGACGACAGGCAAGCGAAGCGCTGCCAAGCGATTCGACATCCATGGAGCCAGCGCGCCCGCGAGCATCACCCACAGCAGCGAAGGAATGCCTTCAGGTGGCTCCATGCGGTGACGCCAGCAGGCCTATCGACGGCGGATCCAAAGCCACTGCTCGAGCAAGCGCATCGGCATCTCGCCTCCCGCCGCAGAGGGCCGGTGCAGAATCACTTGACCGCCAGTGGGTCTTCGCCCTTCAGTTGATCGAGCTTCGCCTGAGCAGCCGACAACTTTTGCTGCTGCGTTTTGACCTTGCCGGCACTGCCAGCAGCCTGCGCCTTGGCAAGCTCTGCCTCGCGCTTCTTGACGGTGGCTTCTTGGCTCTTGACGGACTTCGCGTGAGCAGCCCGGAGTTTGTCGTCGGTGCACTGCGACGCCACGCCCAGGCTCTTCTGCAGACTCGCCTGCTCCTCGGAGTTGCCGGTTTCTTTTGCGGCAGCAATCTTGGCGGCGACTGCGTCATACCTAGATTGACATGCGGCACTCAGTGCGGCGACGCTGGCAGTGCTGCTCGTGAGCAGTGCGGCGACGATCAGTGCGGGACGTACGACTTGCATGTTCATGTTGTGTTCCTCAATCAACGGACTTAGTCTTGGCTAGCCCGGCTTGCCCTATCGTTGGCCGGCCAGTGGCAGTTCGCACGGGACGGTTGTCCTGTCTGGATGCCTCGTGCAAGCATTGGTCTTAACGGCGCGAGCACCGCGTTTGCGAATCTATTTCTTCGCCGGTACAACCCCCGGGTTGCCGTCGGCGTGTGGTTCAGTGCCAGGAACTGGTGTTGAGGGCTTCGAACGCTTCTGCGAGCCGGCATTCTTCTTCGGCGCCACTCCCGGTGCGCCATCGGCATGAGGCTCCGCTCCTGGCGTCGGCACGGCGTTGCTGGATCCGCCGGTGCTCTTGGCGGGCTTATGAGGCTTGACGCCCGGATTCCCTTCAGCATGTGGCTCCGTGCCGGGGGCGGGTTGTTTGCTGGGCTGAGCCAATGCGGGCACCGCCAATGCAAATGCGATAAGGGCGGCGGGCGCAATGAGATGGATCGGTTTCATGCAACGACTCCTTGGGGACGGACCGATCCAATGTTGCCGCTTGTTGCCCCCTGGTCAATTGCACTTTGGTTCAGTCGCTCTCCCTGAGCTGCGGTCCAGTCCGCATCACCTGGCTTGCCGGGCCTGCAGATCGGCTCGGTTGCGGCACAAGCTTCGGCGACGTTGGATCGCCGAGGTAGTGAGGCGACATGATCTGAACTCCGTTCTCGTTGAACACGTCGAGCACGTTCCGGTGCAGTGCGGCCAGAACCTCCGCCCGAGGTCGCGGCTCGGCCGGAATCGCCTGGCAAACCAATCTGTACTCCACATAGAAGTCTGAGAGAGCAGTCTGAAAAACTTGTGGCGCGGGGCTGCCCAGGACGCCGGGGGTGCGCTGGGCAGCCGCGATCAGCATGTCGTTGACATCTCGCCACGGCGTGTCATATCCGATGGTGACCACCGTATCAACGACGTACCCATCGCCCTTGACCGCCCTGGAATAGTTCTTCGTGGCATTCCCGAGAACGACGGAATTGGGGATGGCGACTTCCTCCCCGAGGCCGGTGCGAATCTTGGTCGTGAACGCCCCAAGCTCGATGACGGTGCCCTCCTGATCTGCGATGCGCACATACTCCCCGACCCTGAGGGTGCGGGAGTACATGAGGATCAGCCCGCTCGCGCCCTGGCCTACGAGGCTCGCTCCCCCCAAAGTCAGCATCAACCCGACGAGCACAGACAGCCCTTTGAACGCCTCACTGTCGGCGCCAGGGAGGTACGGGTAAGCCATGGCAATCGCAAACAGCCACACACCGATGTTGACGAGTCGCCTCGTCGGAGCGACGGTATCACTGTCTAACCAGGAACTCTTGCCCTTGCCGTTCTCTATCCGTTCGAAGAGAGGCGACAGGCCCGAGGTCACGGCACGGGCCAGCAGGAGGATGAAGGCCGCCACGACCAGATCTGGCACTGCATGTGCGATGGCGATTGCAAAACGCTGCCCCACGCTCAGGATGTACCCGCTCAGCGCTTCCCCCCACGGTCGCGTGAAAGGAAACTGTTTGAGAGTGAATGACAGCCATTCGTAGAGGAGGATCCCGATCGCCGCCCAACTGATCGTCCACACGCTGACACGGATCAGCCGCCGCACTGGCGCGATCAATAGCGGTGCGCCTGCCACGGTGACGGCTGCTGCACGCGTCACCAGCGCAGATGAAATGCGTGTGAAGACCACTCTCCTGATCGCCCGGATGATCCACAAGCCAAGAACGAGGCCGACGGTTGCCAACATTGCGCTCGCCAGCGCCCGCACAATGCGTCCCCGATCTCGACTTTCGCGAGTGACCGCGATGGCTTCCGCCAAAGCTTGTTGAGTTCTTTGCGTTATCGAGTGCAGCGACTCCCCTGCAAGCGGGTCGGCGTCTCCAGGTACCAAGGCAATGGCCATCTCGCCGTCGATCAGCACGAGATTTCCTTGCTCCTCGGCCTGAACGGCGACTCGGCCCGGTCCGCCATGAGCCAGAAGTTCGTGGATGCGCCTCTCCGTGCGGATCGCGCGGACATCCGAGGCGATTCCGAAGAGCGGCGCACGCATCAATGCCACCCTTCGATTGAATACCACGACCGGGAACCCGTCAGGACGCTGCTCTACGCCATTCCGCGTCGCCGATGCTGCAGGTTCAACCGACGCTTGCCCGAAGGCCGGCCGAACAAATCCTACCGCGATGGCAACCATCAAGAAGTAGAGCAGCCACGGCGTCATGGCGCGCATGTCGTGTACGCATGTACGGATGCCGCGAACAAAAAGACTGACAGAGATCAGCCCTTTTTCGTCACGTTCGGACATCCGCGTCTGGCCATGCGCACTGCGCGGATCAGCGGCGATGTCCCCTCTGACCACGACACGCATCTATGGCTCCTCGCAGGCTAGGCATCTGATCCGCACTTTCAGGTGCGTGACAGGACCGGTCAACTGCTCTTTGGTTCAGCCCTCTTGCCTCCCTCTTCCTCTGCCGTCCGGTTCCCGTCTGCACCAAAGGACAATTGACGCAGTCCGGGCTGCACACGAATCTGAGCGAGTGCAGCCGTACTTCCCCATATCGTTTCGAATACCGTTAGTGGCCCTTGCGATGGCTGGGATGATGCACAGCGTCGCCGCATTCGAGCAGCAGTCGCCCGCGGTGCTTGTGCTTTTTTCAGCACATCGTCTTTTGCCTGCCAACGTCGAAGCCGAGGAGGGACTGAGAGAAGCGTCGACCCTCAATGCACCACGTCAACCGGAGCTGTTCACGGAGTTCCTCGGGGCTCCGGCATTTGAGGGAGAGCTCTACGAGACCAAGACCGCCCGATTTCTCAAAGAGAAGTACGCCGCGATAGACGTGCAAGCCATCGTGGCGTTCGGCCAAGCTGCGGTTGACTTCTTGCTGCGACATCGTGAAGCGACTTTCCCCGGCATTCCCGTGGTGTACGGAGGAGTCGCCCGGCAACTGCTGAGTCGCCGAACCCTCCCGGACGACTTCATCGGCACGCCCCTAGAACATGATGTGAAGGGGACCATCCATCTCGCACGGCGGCTGCATCCTGATGTGGAGCAACTGGTCGTCGTCACCGGAGCCGGGCCTTGGGACCAGGAGCGTCTGCGCGAAGCGAAAGCGGCAGTGGAAAAGTCGGCCCAGCCGTGGGCCATTGAATACTGGTCGGGCCTCCCGATCGAAGAACTTAAGCGGCGGTTGAGCCAGCTGAGCCACCGCAGTGCGGTCTATACACCGGGGTTCTATCGGGATGGAACCGGTGCAAATTTCATCCCCCTGGAGGCCGCTCGCTTGATCTCGGGCGCGTCTTCAGCGCCGGTGTATTCCATTTTTCCGACCCAGTTGGGAAGTGGAGTTGTTGGAGGCCGCATGACGTCCTTTGTGGATGTCGGCCGCGCAGCGCGCTTGGCCCTGGACCAGGTTCTCACGGGTGCGTCCCCGGCTTCTGTGGATGCCCCTTCGCAGTTGCCGGCACCTGTTCAGTTGGACTGGCGGGAAGTACGTCGCTGGCGCGTGGACGAATCCTTGATCCCGCGCGACGCCGTCATTCACTTTCGAGAGCCTCACTTCTGGGACATCTATCGGAACCAGGTCATCTGGATCGGAGCGCTTGTGTTGGTGCAGGCCGGACTGATCGCCGCATTGCTCCTCGAACGAAGACAGCGCCGGCGAATGGCGGTAGACCTTCAGACCAGCGAGATGCGCACAGACTTGGCTGCCGCCGCGGCACAACTGTCCACGTTCGAATGGCGAGTCGATGACGCCAGTCCGATACCGAACCTCCCGCCTGCCATCGCCAACGTGCACCCGGCCGATCGCGAGCGGGTCGGCGGAATCTTGAGAGGCGCTGCGAGCACCGGAGCCGCGTTTGAAGTTGAATACCGCACCGTCGACAACGGCGGCTCCGTTCGATGGAACGCATTACGCGGACAGACCCGCAGCGGAGCGGGCGCCCAAGTGGTGGGCGTCACGATGGACATCACGGCGCGCAAGGTCGCGGAGTTGCAGGCAGCCTCGGACCGCGCGGCTCTGACTCACATTTCCCGCACGGCGACGCTCGGCCAACTCTCCGCTGCCATCGCGCACCAATTGAACCAGCCCCTCGCTGCCATCCTCGGAAACGCAGAGACTGCGCTGTCCTTGATGCGTCGAACCGAAATTCCAACACAGGAGATGAAGGAAATCCTCACGGACATCGTCAGCGAGAACCATCGCGCAGCCGATGTGATCAGACGCCTTGTCGCCTTGTATCGCAAGGGCGAGACCGACCTGGCTACGGTAGACGTCAATGCACTCATCGAAGAGACGCTGGGACTGATCCGTGCCGAACTTCTTCTGCGCCAGGTGACGCCAGAGCTCAAGTTGAGGCAACCTTCGCCGCTCGTGCAAGGCAGCCGAACCCAGCTCCAGCAAGTACTTCTGAACCTGGTTCTCAATGCGGCGGACGCCATGGGCGACACGCCGGTCGATCAACGGAACTTGATGGTGCGGAGCTCTATCGACGCGGACATGGCGGTTATTTGCGTCGCCGACCGGGGGATCGGCATCGAGCCCGAAAACATGCACCGGGTCTTCGAGCCGTTCTGGAGTACGAAGTCGACAGGCCTAGGCATCGGACTGGCCATCTGCAAATCCATCGTCAATGCCCACCACGGCAAGCTCGTGGCCCGCAATCAGCCATCAGGTGGCGCTGAGTTCTGCTTCTCAGTACCTCTCGTCCATCAAGGCACCAACATGGAGCATTCACATGCGGACTGTGTATCTCGTGGATGACGACGACGGGGTTCGCAAGGCGCTGTCTCGAGTTCTTGAGGCAGAGGGCTTCGAGGTCGTGGCGTTTGAATCCGCCCCGCAATTTCTCAGGCAGGCCAGCGTCTCAGCGGCATCGTGTCTCGTGCTGGACGTTGCGATGCCGGAGTTCGATGGTCTGCAACTGCAGGAACAGCTTGCCGAGGTCGGCGCGAGGTTTCCGATCGTTTTCGTCAGTGGCGCGGCGGACGTTCCCATGTGCGTGCGCGCTATGAAGAACGGTGCCACGGACTTCTTGACCAAGCCAGTGCAGTCGATCTCGCTGATTGAAGCAGTGAACAAGGCGATCCGCCGTTCTGACGTTCAACGAGACAGCCTCGCGCAGGTGCAGGAGCTTGAAGAGCGCTACCGCAGGCTCTCAGAAAGGGAGCGCGAGGTACTCTGCGCCGTTGTGAGGGGCAAGTTGAACAAGCAAATTGCTGCCGACTTGAATCTCGTGGAACAAACCGTCAAGTTCCATCGAGCTCGACTGATGGAGCACATGCAAGCACGCACAGTTGCCGAACTCGTACTCATGGCTGCCAAACTCGGTTTCGAAGGCGATTGCTCTGAGCCTCCCTCGGGCAACCCCGCTGTTGCGCGGCACTGAACCAAAGGCCAGTAGCCAGTCCGGGGCGACGCGGCTAACTTCGTCGAGTGACCGCCTCACATCCGATCATTGCCGTGGTGGACGATGAGCCGTCCGTGCGGACAATGCTTCAGCGCGCCCTGCGCGTGGCTGGATACCATGCGGAGACGTTCGCCACGGGCGCCGAGTTCCTGGCAGGGCTGGCACACCGTCAACCAGACTGCGTCATTCTTGACGTGCACATGCCAGGCATGTCCGGGCTGGCTGTGGAAGAGCAGTTGCGCGCGCAATCGTTCCGCATTCCGGTCATTCTCATCACCGCGAGCGACGAGGTGAGCGTCGCGTCGTGTGTCGATCCGTCGTTGACCGTCCGCCTTTTGCGTAAACCGTTTCCATCGGATGCGCTGTTCGAGGCGGTTGACCTTGCCCTGAAAGTGAAAGGGCATGGCGCTTAACCAAAGTCTAGTTGTAGCAGCCCGATTGCCTGACCAAACTGGTATCTCCGCGCTGGGTCGAGACGGGGACCGAAATGCATGTGAAGTTTCTGGTGATTTGCCTTGCACTTGTTGGGGTCGGTACGACGGACTCGGTCGCGCAGGAAACGTCGTCAGGCGGGGATGCCGCACAGGCGAACAACCCACTCGCCAGCATGACGGCGTTCAATCTCCAGAACTACTACATCGGCGACACAACCCAGTCCGATCGCAGCGCCAATCAGTTCTGGTTTCGCTATGCAAAGCCATTCTCGATCGGCGAAAGCAGGTGGCTGCTTCGAGCGTCATTGCCCGTGAGCACGCTGCCGGTAGCGCCGGATGGCGGCAAAAAAACTGGGTTTGGAGACGTGAACGTGTTTGCCGCATACCTCATCGACACCGGCAATTCGGCTGTGAGTTTTGGCGTCGGCCCACAGGTGACGGCGCCGACGGCCAGCCGTGACGAGCTCGGCAGCGAACGATGGTCTGCTGGGCTTGTCAACGTCCTGTTCAACGCATCCTCGCCAAAGTTCCAGTACGGCTACCTCGCTTCGTGGCAACACAGCTTCGCGGGTGAGCAGGCGCGTGACGACGTCAATGCATTGGCGTTTCAACCGTTTCTCTTCTACCAGCTCGGTGGTGGCACGTACCTCCGTGCCGCGCCGATTTGGACCTACAACCTTGAGAACGACGACTACAGCGTACCCATCGGCGTCGGAGTGGGTCAGGTCATCAAGCACGGAACCACCGTTTACAACGCATTCGTCGAACCGCAGTTCTCCGCCATGCACGAGGGCCCAGGCCAACCCAGATGGCAGATTTTCTTCGGTTTGAACATGCAGTTTCCCAACTGACCCATTGATCGACAGAGCTCTTTCGGGCGGTCGTGACTGCCTCAACCAATCGGAGCCAACATGAAGTTCAAGCACGCTCTTCTCGCAGCATTCTTCGCCGTCACGGGCGTGCTTCCCCAAGCGGCATCGGCCCAGATTCCGCCCACCCCAAGCCCATCGCCAGTCACGGGGGATCGCATGCCGACGGCCGATCAGTTGCCTGCCAAACCAACGAAGGCTGACCGGAAGGCTGCCCGCGAGGCACGGCGTCCGGAGGCGACTGCCGCCGCGCGAAACCCAGACTATTCAGGCGGCGTCTACAACCCAGTGGCGCCACGCCCGAAATCGAAGACAGCGCCGAAGCCCGCATCCGCTCCGTAAGACGTTCTGCTGCCCACAGCGCTTGAACCAAAGGCTAGTTGCAGGCGCAGTACCTGGAAGACCACACTGCAATCGTTTAAGCAACTGTGATGGATTTCAACAAGCGCGGCGAACCACTCGCGAGCAGTTCGCTTGCGGCAGCACATCCAACTGGTTCAGTTGAGGTGAAGCTGCCCTGAGCAGTGACCTGACACGGTGACGCTCGCTCGAAAACAGGCCGCGCCATGGTCACGTCTTCATTGTTTCGTTCATGCGAGTGAGCTGATGTCGAGAAGCAACCACAACCACGTCGAGCAGCGGCCCCTCCGCACCACCAAGGAGGAACGATCTGAGAAAGGCTCGGAGGCGGCCCATCCGCGTCCGCTCGCGCGCGCGGCCATCGCGGTAGCCTCCGTTCTGCTGCTCGCCGGTGCGGGCTACGCTGGTGCCACCTGGTGGCAGGACAGCACCGCTCCTGCGTTCGTCGCGGTGGTGGGCGACGGGTTCAAGGGGCCGCGCGAGATGGTGTGGGTTCCCGGCGGCGCGTTCCTCATGGGCAGCGACCACAAGCTCGCGCAGGCCAACGAAAAGCCCGCCCACGACGCCCGCGTGAAGGGCTTCTGGATGGACCGCCACCACGTGACGAACGGGCAGTTCCGAGCCTTCGTCGCGGCCACGGGCTACGTGACCACCGCCGAGCGCAAGCCCGATTGGGAGACGATCCGGCCCCAGGTGCCGCAGGGCACGCCGCGCCCGCCCGATTCGGCGCTGATCGCCGGCGCCATGGTTTTCACCGGCACCGCCGCACCGGTGCCCGACTACCGGGACTTCTCGCGCTGGTGGTCCTATGTGCCTGGCGCCGACTGGAAACACCCCCGCGGGCCCGGCAGTTCCATCGACGGTCTGGACGAGCACCCGGTCGTGCAGGTCAGCTACGAGGACGCGCTTGCGTACGCCAAGTGGGCCGGCAAACGCCTGCCCACCGAAGCCGAATGGGAGTTCGCCGCACGCGGTGGACTCACGCAGGCCACCTACGCGTGGGGCGACGAGTTCACCCCCGACGGCAAGCCGATGGCCAACGTCTGGCAGGGCCAGCAGCCGCTGCCCTTCCCTGTCGTCAGCCCGAAGGCGGGCGGTGCACTCGGCACGTCGCCGGTGGGCACCTTCCCGGCCAACCGCTACGGCCTCGTCGACATGACCGGCAACGCGTGGCAGTGGGTCGCCGACTGGTACCGCGCCGATCATTTCTCGCGGGTCGTGAAGACCGGCATCGCGCAGGTCGACCCCACGGGCCCCGTCGACAGCTGGGACCCGGCCGACCCCGGCGTGCCCGCCGGCGCACCCAAGCGGGTCACCCGCGGCGGCTCGTTCCTCTGCAACGAGGCCTTCTGCCTGAGCTACCGACCCAGCGCGCGGCGCGGCACCGACCCGTACACCAGCATGTCCCACCTCGGGTTCCGCTTGGTGATGGACGAGGCGGCGTGGACGGCGCGTCCCAAGACCGACGCCGTCGCGGCGCTGCCCTTACCGAAGGAAACCCCATGAGCCTCGCCGTCTGGACCCGCCGCGCCTTCGTCGCCGCCGCCACCGCCTGGGCCGTGGGCATCGCGGGGTGTGCCGGCGCCCCCACGGCGACCGACCCGCTCCCGTCATGGAACGAAGGCGCCTCGAAGAAGGCCATTGTCGACTTCGTCGCAGCGGTCACCTCGAACGGCGGTCCATCGTACGTGCCGCCGGCGGAACGCATCGCGGTGTTCGACAACGACGGCACCCTGTGGAGCGAGCAGCCGCTGTACTTCCAGTTCTTGTTCATGATCGAGCAGGCCAAGGCCGCGGCGCCGCAGCACCCCGAGTGGCGAGACAACCCGACCTACCAGGCACTGGCTGCGGGCGACCACCTCAGGGCACTCGCGAACGAGAAAGAACTGTTCCAGGTGCTTCTGGCCGCGAACGCCGGCATGTCCGTTGACGAGTACGACCAGCGCGTGCGCGCTTGGCTCGCGCAAGCGCGCCACCCGAAGACCCAGCGGCTCTTCACCGAGATGGTCTACCAGCCACAGCTCGAACTGCTCGCGTACCTACGCACCAACGGGTTCAAGACGTTCATTGTCTCGGGCGGCAGCCATGAGTTCATGCGGCCTTGGGCCGAGCGGGTCTACGGCATACCTCCAGAGCAGGTGGTGGGCTCGTTCACCCCACTGAAGTTTGAACAGCTGGGCGGGACGCTGACACTCGTGCGCCAGCCAGGCATGGATATGAACGACGGCCCCACCAAACCCGTTGGCATCTACCGGCAGATCGGGCGCCGCCCGATTCTTGCCGTCGGCAACTCGGATGGCGATCTGCAGATGCTTCAGTACAGCACCCAAGGGCCGGGCCGGCGCCTCGCGGTGATCGTCCATCACGATGACGCTGTGCGCGAGGTCGCATATGACCGCCAGAGCCACATCGGCCGGCTAGACAAAGCCTTGGACGAGGCGACGGTCAAGGGGTGGACGGTGGTGAGCATGAAGGACGAATGGAATCGAATCTATCCCCCTGCCAAGTGACGGGGAGAAGAAGAGAGCCCGTGTGGCCTGGTGGGCCGAGCGGGGTTGGGAAGGATCAATTCAGCAAACGGAGTGAACCCATGAACTTGTCGATTCACCGACTGCGCCGTGTCGGCAGTCTGGCACTCGCCGCAGCAACTGCGGTCTGCTCGCTCGCCCTGCCAGCGTCAGCACAGGCGCAGCAGAAGAAGCCCAACATCCTCGTCATCTTCGGTGACGACGTCGGTCAGACCAACCTCAGCGTCTACGGACAAGGAGTGGTCGGATACAAGACGCCAAACATCGATCGCATTGCCCACGAAGGGATGCGGTTCACGGATTACTACGCCGAGAACAGCTGTACTGCCGGCCGTTCCACGTTCATCACCGGGCAAACGCCCAAGCGCTCAGGCCTGTCCAAGGTGGGGCTGCCCGGCGCAGCGGTGGGACTGCAGGCGCGCGACATCACCATCGCGGAAGCCTTGAAGGCCCAGGGGTACGCGACGGGCCAGTTCGGGAAGAACCATCTCGGTGACCGCGACGAGTACCTGCCCACGAAGCATGGATTCGACGAATTCTTCGGCAACCTGTACCACCTCAACGCGGAAGAGGAACCAGAGCGACCCTATTGGCCGAAAGACAAGAACGATCCGTTCGTCAAGAACTTCTCGCCGCGAGGCGTGCTCAAGGCCTCGGCCGACGGGAAGATCGAAGACACCGGCCCGCTCAATCGGAAGCGGATGGAGACGATCGACGACGAGACCACCGGCGCCGCGATCGAGTACATGAAGAAGCAGACGGCCGCGGGCAAGCCATTCTTCACCTGGATGAACTTCACGCGCATGCACCTCTTTACGCACGTGCGCGAATCGATGCGGGGCCAGAGTGGCATGGCAGGCAACGAGTATGCCGACGGCATGATCGAGATGGACAACAACGTCGGCAAACTGCTGAAGGCAGTGGATGATTTGAAGATCGCTGACAACACGATCGTGATCTTCACGACCGACAACGGGCCGAACCAATTCAGCTGGCCGGACGCCGCGACCACGCCGTTCCGCAGTGAAAAGGACACGAACTGGGAAGGCGCCTTCCGCGTGCCTGCCATGGTGCGATGGCCAGGGAAGATCAAGCCAGGAGAAGTTTCTTCCGAGCTGTTCTCTGGGCTCGACTGGTTCCCGACCTTGCTGGCCGCCGCCGGCGATCCGGGCGTCAAGGACCGGCTGCTGAAAGGCACCACGATCGGCGGCAAGAGCGGAAAGATCCACCTCGACGGCTACAACCAACTCGACTTGCTCACCGGCAAATCGCAGAAGGGCGCGCGCGAGGAATTCTTCTACTTCAATGACGACGCGGAACTGGTGGCCATGCGCGCGGGCAACTGGAAGGCCGTCTTCTGTGAACAACGTGCGCCAGGCGGCATGCAGGTCTGGGCCAACCCGTTCACATGCCTGCGGCTGCCCAAGTTGTTCAACCTGCGCATGGATCCGTACGAGCGCGCGGACGTGGTGTCCGATCAGTACTACGACTTTCAGACCAAGAACGTGTACCTGACCATCGAAGCCCAGACACGCGCCATCGCGCACCTGCAGACGTACCTCGAGTACCCGCCTAGCCAGCTGCCGGCGGAGTTCGGCATCAACGCCGTACAGCACAAGATCAACGAGCAGATCGAGCAACGCCTTAGCAAAGGGGCAGCAAAGAAGTAGCCGGCTACGCGCAGCGGGCTAGGCTTTGGCCTTTCCGCTGCGCCGACGGGCGCGCGCAACGGTGCAACTCAGCGGATGGCGCCAGGCCAGCGCCAATCTGGGGTCGCCAAGTCGAACTGGCGCCATGACCGGCGGCAGGCGCCCGCTGTGCGTCTTCGACTCAAGCTTGCCGGTGGGGCGGGCGCCTCCGACATCGGTGGCCTCAACAGCGGGAATGAGGTCTACCAACGACGGCTCGATCGTCCAAGGCCTCCGAGTTGGTGGGCGAAGTCGAAGCAACTGCGCGACGGCATCAAACATCTGCCCCGCGACCTCGGAGAGGCTCGAGGCGCCCTCAGCCCGAAGGAATACGCGCCATGCCTTGGCATTGGAACTTCCGTTGTCTGGCCGCCTTTTCGGCTCTGGCCTGCGGCGCCCACGCCCAGACAGGTGATTCTGGCTCCGCCAGCAAACATGACAGCCCTGCCGCCCAGGCCGAGAGCGTGATGGAAAAGCAGTCACGCTCGCCGTGGTTGCTGGTGCCGTTGATCAGCAGCAACCCCAAGCTCGGCACATCGGTGGGCGGCATGGTCGGGTACATCACTCGTTTCGACAGCAGGTCCGAACCCTCGCTGTTGGGGCTACAGGCCCAATACTCCAACACGTCGTCGCGCACGCTGGGCATCGGTGGAAAGTTCTACTGGAATGAAAACCGCGACCGGGTGAACGTTGGTGTCCTCGGAGGTGAGGTCTCGAACGACTACCTTGATTTCCTCGGCACCGGCCAAGAGGTTCGCTCCGAAGAGAAGCTTCGGGCGGTCTTCCTGCGGTACCAGCATCAGTTCTTCCCAAGCTGGTTCTTCGGCGCCCAGGCCGTCTACTCGAACTACGATGTCGAAGGCACCGACCCCACATCCGACCAGGCTCTCGAACTCGCGGGGTTGGCCGGCTCGGTCTCCTCGGGCATCGGGCTGATAGCCTCCTACGACACCCGAAACAACACGAACAACCCCACCGAAGGCACCTTCGCCCAGTTGCACAATCTGGCATTTCGGGAGAGCCTCGGCAGCGATGCCGATTTCGACGTGGTGACAGCCGATTGGCGTTGGTATACGCGAACCAGTGACAAAAACGTGGTGGTACTGCACGCCAAAGGGCGCTGGACGAGAGACGCACCGGAGTCCAAGCAAAGCACAGTCGAGTTGAGGGGCTACACCCGTGGCCAGTACCTCGGTCGCAACTCTTTGACAATCGAAGCGGAGAACCGGTACATGTTGGAGCCGCGGTGGGGGGGCAAGGCGTTCGCGGGCGTAGCGTGCCTCTATGGCGGGGGGGAGCACTGCAGTGACGACCAGATCTTTCCGATGTTCGGCGCTGGCCTTTTCTACGTCCTCAAGCCGGCATCCAACATGGTCGTCAGCGCGGAGTTTGCTAAGGGAAGCGGGGACAATCGAGGTTTCTATCTCAATTTCGGGCACCGGTTCTGAAGCGGAAAGGGTTCAGATTAGTAGAGCAGGAACTTTAGGAATCCATGCCACCGGCGGTCCGGCCCCACAACACCTCCAGGCGCCGATCGGCGAAGGCCGCCTGCTCCGTGCCATGACACACAGCTTGTGAAGGCCTAAGCGCCATGCCGCGCGATGTGCGATCGGATTGCGCTGCCGAGAACACATCGCCAAGCGTAAGAGGCGGAACCACTCTTTGGACTGCAAGTGGGCGCAACAGTTGACTACCCGACGGGCGTTGGGGAGCGCTGCCGAGGGCGCTCGCCCAGCAAAAGCGGGCATCGCCTCGGCCTCCGTTTCACGCGGGAGTACGTGACCGACAGCGACGGGCGACGGGCGACGGGCGACGGGCCAGTGTCTCCCCAATCCGCCGCAGGGATGAGGGGTTTACACTGAGGGTGGCACAACAGGAAGCGCCATGAATGAGTTTGCGGGCGTGTCAATTCGACCTGAGGCCTATGAACGGCTACTGGCAATTTGCTCCGATGGTGAGTTGCCCCAAAGTTTTGGAGAGTGGGCAGAAATTGCCCGTGCGGATACCCTTGAAGCTCGAGACAGGGGCGCACCGCAGGCCCTGATTTCTTTGGATGTGGATGACTTCACACTCTGGTGTTCGACCGTTGGCCTAGTTCCTTGCACTGAGGCGCTCAGGGCCTTTGTAGTCGTACAGCGTGCGCGGGCACAGCGGCAGTCGGGACGGACTGCCTGACGCTGATTGTCACGACTGGCACTGACACCGCTTCCGTCGCCGGCACGCACCACGCCACCGCGGGCTACAGTGCTTCGGGACAACGTAGTAGCTCAAATGACCGCTATGCCCAGCGAAAGCGGTCGTTGCCAGTACACTCAGGGAAAGGGTGTTAGCCGCCTGTCGCGGCGAGACAGGTGAATGCGATGGTCGGGCCGCCTCGTGGAGAAGACTCGCCCATGTCCGCACCCTTGCGCTCGCCCTCGCGCGCCCAAATCCTCACCAATCGCGCCCTCTCCACTCTGGAGCGATTCCTTCACGTTGAGGCCGTCAGCGGAGTCATCCTCTTGCTCGCTGCCGCAGCGGCTTTGGCGTGGGCCAACTCGCCCTGGGCCGACAGCTACGATGCCGTGTGGCAGACGCCGATCACCTTTGGCATCGGGACTCTAGTCACCACGCAGACGCTGCACTTCTGGATCAACGACGGGCTGATGACCATCTTCTTTCTGGTGGTTGGCATGGAGATCCGTCGTGAAATTCATGAAGGGGCGTTGAGCAACCTGCGCCAAGCTGCGCTTCCCATCGGCGCCGCGGTTGGCGGCGTGGCCATTCCCGCGCTCATCTATCTCGCCTTCAATACCGACGGCACGCGGCAACACGGCTGGGCCGTGCCGACCGCGACGGACATCGCCTTCGCGGTCGGCGTGCTGGCCCTTCTGAGCCGCGGCATCCCCGGCAACGTCCGCATTTTCCTGCTGGCCCTGGCCATCATCGACGACGTGATCGCCGTGCTGATCATCGCGCTGTTCTATTCGGGCGGCTTGGAATTCGGTGGCTTAGCGGTCTCTTTGGCTGGCATCGTGATGGTAGTGGCGATGCAGCGGATGGGCATCGGCTCCGCCTGGTCGTACGTGGTCCCTGGCGCGGTGGTCTGGGCGGGGCTGCTGGTCACAGGCGCACATCCCACGCTCGCGGGCGTTGTGCTCGGCCTCCTGACGCCCGTGTTCTCCACGCCATCGCGACATCACCCGGTCGAACAGCTCAGCCGCGCGACCGACGAACTCAAGCTCCGGGCAGACCGTCAGGATGCCGGGCTCCTGGCCGGCCCGCTTCGCGAAGTGCGACAAGCACAGCGCGAGGTGCTTCCTCCGGTCGTTCGTGTGCAGTCGGCGCTCCACCCCTGGGTCGCGTACGGAGTAATGCCAATCTTTGCACTGGCCAACGCGGGCGTAGCCGTGGGCAGCATCGACCTCGACGCGAACGGTGCTTCCTGGGTGCTCATTGGGATCGCCATGGCGCTAGTCCTCGGCAAGCCCTTGGGGATCGTGACCACGAGCTGGGTGCTCGTGAAGCTGGGGTGGTGCCGTTTGCCCGACGGAGTTTCCTGGAGTGGCATTGTCCTGGTGGGCCTTCTCGCGGGTGTGGGATTCACGATGTCCATCTTCATCGCCATGCTTGCATTCGATGACCCCGCATTGTTGGGCGCGGCCAAACTTGGAGTGCTCATCGGCTCGGTCGTCGCGGCAACGCTAGGGCTTGCGTGGGGATATGCGCAAGCACGAACGAGCCGGCAGACAGCGCCCGCTCAAAGGGCCTGACAGGAGTCCGCCTTCGTCTCGACTGGGAGATAGAGTGGGGATGCGCGGAGGGATTGACATGGCAGCTTTGTGCCTGAAGCGGTCGTTCGCGGCCTGGCTTGAAGCAACAACTTCGGACAAGGCTCAACAACCTTGAACGACAACACAGATCTCTTGGGCAATCGATTTTGTAGGCGACACGATTCAGTAACGCGTTACCGATGCAGGTGGTGTCCCCGAATGAATGGATGCTTCGGCGCGACACTATGACAACCCCGCCTGGGATCTGCCTTCCATACGCATCTTGCAGAAACCATCACCACGCAAAGTCTAAATTCGACTATTCGATAATCGAATTTCCAACGTCAGAAATCCTAGCGGCCGGTAACCTGGCTGCGCTTCTCAAATGCGGTAGTTCTTCAGCGAAACATCAAGCTTCCTCTTGCTGCTGAACAGGGTCCCCGCCTCGGTCATCTTTCTGATGCCTTCACGTGCCGCCCTCTCGGCGCGCTGAAATGCGGGACGTCCAGCCCAGTGCATCCTCAATCGCTCGACGGTAGGGCGTGTCAATCTGTCCCGGAGCGTTGCGCACGTACTCCTCGGCACCAAGTCGGTCCTCCGGACCAAGTGCTCGCAGGTATGCAACCACGGCCTCGCTCTGCGGCATCGTTTCGCGCGACTCACGAAAGCCACATGGAAGATTCGTCCACACCGCACCTGCCAGGCCGTTGGCCATCGCCCATGTCGCAATGATCTTCTCCTCTAGGCCGAAGGAGGTGTCAGTTCTTTCGTCCCAGAAGCCTACATTCTTGGCAATCCATTTCGCCGTCGCGTCCTTGTACTCGCGAACCCCCAGTTGGTCCCGCGCGACGTTGATAGTCGACGCGTCAAGCGTTGCCCAGTAGGTTGTCACCCGAGGTGCCTCCGGACAAATGACCAACGTGATTCGTCGCGTACCCGGTGCATCGCCCGATTCGCGAGCAAACTCCACTGGAAGCGAGGGGCCGTCGTTTCTCCATTCATCGACCAGAGGTAGGTCGCGAGGCGCCCACACAAGCGAACCCCAACCGATGCAAGCAATCTTCTTTTGATCGTTCGCCATCTATAAGCCTCCCGTCATCCACCCAACCGCGGTTCGCCGCAATTACTTCGGAACATGGAACACCAGTACCGTAAGAATCAGTTCCCGGTTGCTGTCGCCGTTGCCGTGAAAGACGTAGCGAAATCCCGTCTCGTGGGGCCATGACGATGAGCGCTTGAAGTTGGCATGTGCCCTGGCCGTCTCATCAATGCCCCCAAGCACGGTGGATGTCTCGACGCCGCGGTTGAAGACAAGGATTGCAGTTTTACCGTCCCGCCAAGTGGTGTAGCCCAAGAGTTGGTCAATCGCTGCGCCGAAAGCCTTCGGCCCCTTCCAAAATTTGCATTCGGCGATGAAAACGTTGCGCTCTCCCTCTCGCAGCAGGATGTCCGTTTTCCCGCTCATGTTGAAGGTCTCGCCTGTCGCTTTGCCCTCGAACTGCCCGTTGAGTTGTACAAGGAAGTGCTGACGCAGCGCTTCTTCATCCATCGACTTGAAGGCCCCTGGACTGCGCTCCATTACAAGTGCCATGTCTTGAACGACCTTGAGGATGTGCTCATAGAGCTCCATCGTCAGGACTGGTTCGGGCTTGAACTGCGCCGTAGCCGCCGGCGGCAAGACGGGAGTCGCCTTGCGAATGACCGTCGGGAGCGCGTAGGTCTTCGGGGCATCGGCGCGCCGGCGAATAGGGATGCCCAGAGCCCCCGCACGCTGCGACTGGGCTAGGAGCCGGTCCCGGCGCTGCTGGATCGCTCGCTCCGCAGCCCCCGGGAGGCTCTGGTTGTGCGCGTCGATCATGCCGCGTTGCCATCCAAGATGCTCCTCGATCAAGTTCAGCGTGTGATCAACGAGCGAGCGAACATCCCGAGGTTGGTCGGAAGGCGTGTCATAGCGTAGAACGATTTCGTTCTTCTCAATGACGGCCCGAGGAGGGTTAGTCGAGAAGGTGTCCGCCCTCGCGAAGAAGAGCTCGCTCTCACCGTCAAACGGAACACGCACCTCGATACGCTCGCCTGGCACCATCGCCGGGCGGCTGGTGTCATCGATCCAGCGCATCCGGTCATAGCGAACATCAACCTGCACGTCCTGATGATCCGCGTACCACCCGTCACGAAGCAACGTGATCGGTGCAACGCTGTGCTTCTCTACGAGGTAGCGCTTGAGGTCTTCCGGCGCTGTATTCAGAAGTCGATTCTCGTTGAGGACTTCGACCTCGTCTCGCATCTTCTGAACGGTCGCTCGGAGCGATTGAGCCAAGTCATAAGTGACGAACAGGAGCCCTTTGCTTTTGTCGATGCTGCTAAACAAGTTCACCCCCCTGAACAATCTAAATTGCACATCGCCGCCACGTAGTTCCACTCCGCCGGTGCAGTTGCCTCTCCGAAGGGAGATCGGTCAATCGACCTTCTGCATGAGATGGTGGCAATAGCCGCATAGACCGCCCATGCGCTGGTCTTCTCCGGACAACGCTTGAGAGCAGCGCCCGCACCGGCTGAACTGGTGAGACTGACCGCACTTGCCGCAAAGTTCGTCTTCAACGATGTACGAGTGCGAGTCACAGTTATCACAGTAGTCCAGAGCGCTCTCACCACCTTGGGTCATGGCGTAGTACTGGTCGGCGAAGAAGCACTCATCTAACGCGGGCTGAATCACGCTTTCCAAACTCATGGTTCCGCTGCACGCCGTGCACACGAGACGTTCGGTGCCGCTGAGCTGGGGCGTGATCTCAAACGGCTTTACCAAATCGGAGCTGCAATGCCCGCAGCGCAAATGGGTTGCAGCCCGAGCCATCCCCGGTGACCACCACTTCAGACGCTCCAACGCGTTCAAGCACTCTTGCCGCTGGCCCTCATATACGTCGCTGACATCAAGCATGACCTGCCAGGTCTCATCGCCCAACAATTCATGTGCCTCCGCACCCAACTCGTTTGCCACAAAGTCCCGCACGACCGCAAACGTATCCGCGATGAGTTCTTTCACCCGGTTGTCCGATTCGGTGCTGACGTAGTGCTCGACCTCATTGCGCACCTTGATGATGGCATCGACGCGCCTCCAGTCAGTGTGGATGTTCAAGGCCTTGAATCGCTCCTTGATCTGCTGAACGTCCACTGTCTTCGACCCTGCCCCAATGAAGGCGATGTGGTCGGCTGAGTCTCGCGTTGGTCGTATCGACTGCTTTATCAGAACCTCGTCGGAGCCCGATGGCGAGAGCTGTCGAAGTCGCTCTTTAAATAGCAACAGTACCCCAGCCGAGACGTTCCTTACAGCCGACAGGACTCGCCTTGGATCGGCCGACACGTGATCCTCGACGCCGACTTGGATTGATGCAATCGCATTGCCTATGAGCGTTTTCAACGAGCTCTCTCCCAAACATGCCCAGTGGGGTAGCCGCCGCAGGTCTGTTCTCTAGCTGAGTGCCGGCCATGCACTTGCCCATGCACGTCACCCATCTCGACATCGCTTGTCCTGCCGCCAGCGTCAGCGTGCACCATGACCGCCCAGATTGCTGCGACAGCGCACCCTCAAGAGGCTGGAATTTCTTGTATCTCGTCGTACTCGAACCAGCCACTACTCCGAATCTGCTTCAGCGCATCCTCCGGCGCCTCTGACCAGAGCACTAGCGCGAGTGATTCGCGCGCTCGACTGCAGGTGACGTACAGCAACCGTAGGCTTCGATCGATGGTGGTCTCCTTGCCATTCTTGATGTTCTTCAAGTCGTTCGGACTCAACACCTTTCCCCCGAACAACTTGTCGTACGAGATCTGGTTGTTGCCGGCCTGGCTGTCATCCATTACGACCATGACGTGCAGAAACTCAGAGCCCTTTACGATCTGATGAGTAGCTAGCTCCGAACCTCCGGCAAGGTATCTGCGGTACTTCGCAAGCTCCCGCCACGGAGCTGCGAACAGTGCACACCAGCCGCGCCGAATCCGAGCATCCTTGGTTTCGGTCTCTCTTCGTGGAATCGGTGCGGGCGGCGGAGGTGATTTATCAGCGAACGCGTCGTGCAGTCGGGGGTCAACCACAAACAACTCGGCCGAGAGTATCGGCGCAAGCACCTCAGCTACTGTCGACTCAGGATTCGTCACCGCCGCAGCAAACTGAGCGATTGCCTGTTGCATCTGCTGCGTCCTGACTTCGCGAAGCTGCATGTCAACGGGTAGGAGGTCGAGGCTGCCAGAACGACGTAGTAACTCAGTGGCCGCATACTCATTCACGGCTCCGTTTGGCCCAACGCAGAGTGCTAGATTCATCAACTCCTCTAACAGCAAGCGAGAAGCAGACGGCCCCTTGTTCTCCCCACTGCCCGAGGGGGCTGACGCGTTCGGATCGAGAAGGTCCATCGCTTCATACACACTGAGGAAGGCCCCGCGAGTGGCCACGAGCTTGTGCTCCAACGCAAGCAGTTGGTGCGAGCCATGGCGCCAAGCCTCAGCCTGCGCGGCTTCAGCCATTTGCTCGGCACACCAACTCTCCCTCTTGGCCTTCTCATTGCTATTCAGCTCTGAAGGTCCGACGAAGATGCGCACGGTTCCCTTGTCCTTTTCGACCCGCGGCTGCTGCACCACTCCATTCGCAGGCTGGGTCCTCCCTTCCAGCTTCGCCTCCCAGATACGATTGATCAAGTCGACAATGCGACGCTGGCTGCGATGGTTCATCTGCAGCTCTGGCTTCGCCCACCCTGTCGGGACGCGCGTCGGAAGATCGGCGTGGCCGTCGGCATAAATGCGTTGCCGATGGTCTCCCAACAAGCCAAGCGTCAGACCCGCCCCAGGTGATTCAGCAAGCACCATCAGCGCGTCGAGCATCGACTTCATCGTGTCCTGCGACTCGTCGATGAGGACGACCGGATGCCGATCCTGAAGAATCTGCCGCAACGTAGGCTTGTTCAACAGCAGCCACGCAGTTGCGTTAAGCACATGAGTGTGCTGGATGGCGCCAGGGCCGTAGAGATTCTTGTCAGGGTGATACCGAAAATGTGAGGTCTCGCGATAGCCCGCGATGTCGGTCTCGAGCTCTGCGAACTCAGCGAGATCGGAGTCGCTCACTCCCCTCGGCTTGTTCTTGGCGTCTTCTCGCTTTTTGTCGAGCTTCGCCTGGGTCACCGCCACCAGCGCCTCGCGAATGTCATCGTTGAAGCCGTCGATCAGTTCCCAGCAGAAGCTGTGAATCGTCGATACGTTGACTAAATCGTTGTCTCCGAGCCGGCCGCCAATGACTGCAACGGCGTTCTTTGTGTACGTCACAACACGGATGGAACGCCCAGTGAGCCGCAAACCACGGGCCACTTTCTCGCCAGCTTCATGAGGCGTCACTCCTGTGAGTCTACGCAGCACCTCGACCAATGTTCTCGTCTTGCCTGAGCCAGCCCCAGCGAAAAGAAAGAAGCTCCGAGGTGGTCGTTCGGTTAGATAGACGCAGATTTCTTCGACAACACCAGCGTCCCTTTCGTTTCCTCCTGCGCTAATGGTCGCACTCATGCCGTCAGTTCCGGATTGGGTTGCAGTTGATCCTGCAGCCACTGCAGCGCGTCTGCGATGTACTTTGGACAGACGATGGGAGCTCCGTTTGCGACCAGCTCGAAGATGGTGGCGGCGAACTCCCCCTTGTCTAGAGACTTGTGCATTAGCGCGTGGAGCATCTCCACCAATTCCGGGAACGGCTTGCCCTGTGCGACGAGCTCAGCAACAACTGTCACGCCGCCCGTGGGTAGCTCGATCGCATCAGCCGCTGCGGCGGCAGGTCCGGCTGCCGCCGCAGCGGCGAACCACTTGTGGTTTGTGAGAACCAGCGAGTCCTCGAACGAACTTGGCCAGCTGCCATCCGCCTCAACCACTGGGAGCTGCCATGCGAAGCGCACCGCGCAACCCGCTTCTGCCCAAACAAGAGCATCGTCAGTGGGAGCCTTCAAGTCCTCCATCTTCTGCCGCTTAGGGTGCCACTTTCGCAACGTCGCGTTGCCACACTCCAGTCCTGCTTGCCCAAGGTTGGCAACAGCAACTCTCACCGTCGTCTTCGGATTCTTGTCGCTCTTCTTCACTTCCACGGGATCGACATCGGTGATGATGACAGTGGGGATGCGAAGCTTCTCGACCAACGGCTTCAATCGATGAGCATGACTGCCACCGACATCTAGGAAGGAAACGTACTTTGTGCTGAGCTCCTCGAAGTACCTCTCGATGAAGAGTGGTACCAGCATGCGCTCTGCGACACCCTCGACGAAGATCGCAGCGTTGGCGAACAGAAGGTCCGTGTGCTGGACTCGAAAGTAGCGTTCGGCAAACTTTCGGGTCTGCACATCCCCTCCGAATACCGAACCTAGATTCACGACCTCGGTTGTCGGCATGGCAGTGGCGGCAGACTTTGGAACGCGGCGCACATATCGCAGACGATCGAAGTTCTCTGCGTGCGCGAGATGACTCGAGTGGGTGCTGATCAGGAGCTGACTCTTCAGGCCGGCCCCCTCCTCCAATGTGGGACTGATCAGCTTGTGGGCCTTCGCTGCGAAGATCCGCTGCACCTGCACGTGCAAGTGGGCCTCCGGCTCCTCGAGCATGACGAAGTGAACCGGCGCCGGTGAGCCCTTCTCTGGGTTCAGTCTTGCCGTCTTGAAGGACACCAGCTGATAGCTCAATGACTGCAGATTCTGATATCCGAGGCCGATGGAAAACTCCGGCAAGAAGTCTCCTGCGCCGCCCTTGTCGATGCCGTACTGCACTGCAGTTGAATGATCCAGCAAGTCCGCCGCCTGGATCCGCGTTCGGAAGCGGATCTCTTGAGGGTCATGCAGACCTGGATAACCCAATTCCCGCACCTCGGCAACGGACGGAGCTATCGCTTTCTCGATCTTCTCGTCTAGAGCAGTCTGCGCCTCTGCGACCGCTTGTATGAGGTCAGCTCGATGACCATGTCCCGTCGACGCAACCTTGAGGTGGTCTCGGGCAAATTTGAGCAACTGGTTGGAGAACAACCCCGCTCGGTGAGGTCCCGACGCTGAACGCGACTCAGCTTCCTCGCTTCCGAGTCCCCGCTGCGCGGCGACAAAATCAACTCGAATCAACTTCGCGAGTTGCTTGCGGTCAATGGGCACTGCTTCTGCGTCGAGGATCTCCGGGGAGTAGGACGCCTTGCCTTCCAGCGGATTGTTGTCAGCATCAAGCTTGTACACGCGGACAACACCGAGGCGCCTGGGCTCGTGCAGCCAGAAATCAATGAGATCGATGGGCCAGGCCAGCGACTTTTCTCCCATGTCCTTCACCGGCGCTCTGGCTTGGTTGTAGGCCCATGCGAGCTCTCGCAGCCCCTCGACATCGGACGCCGGTTCCAGGCGCAACCGCAAGCCGACGGCCCCCCCTTTCCAACTGAACCTCGACAAGAATGGCGCAACGACGTGGTACATGCCCGCCTCCGCGTTGAACCAAAGGTCCAGCGTTGGCATGGTGGCCCGCAATGTGACCAGCTGATCGTTCCAGTCGAATGCCGGAGCGGCGGCGGATGTGGGGTTCTCGGCCAGCGTCTCCCACTTCCTACCAAGCTCGCGAAGCAGCCCCCACTGCGACAAGCTGATGTCGTATGCGCCGAACGCGAAGGTATCCGACAGAAAGTGCCTCAGGGCCGCGAGGACAGACGTCTTACCGCTGTTGTTTGCTCCGACAAGAATGGTCGTCTTCTCGTCAACGTCCACCTGGACATTTGCCAGTCGGCGAAACCGGTTGAGTTCGAGGCACCGGAGAGTGATGGCGCCCGCGGAAGCAGCGACCACAGTTGGGTTGGTCATGGTTCTTGAACCTGTCTTTCGAAGCACCCGTCATGGGCAACATGCGAGGCTCAAGATCCTTGCCAGTGCATGTCCTGCATTCTTGGCGAGCCCCTCCCTTGTGAAACGGAAGATAGCGCAAAGCCAAACGCTCGAGACATCAAATTCCTCGGCGAATTTCACAACAGAGCACATAGCAGCGCCGCCGTTGTGTCGCGCAGCCGATTGAAGGCAGGGCCCGAGGACCACAGGCGAGGGAGAAACTCGTCGCAAGGCCTCGGAGTCGGTGAAGCCTTACGGCATATCCGGCTGCGATCTGCAAGAAGGTTGACGAGAAAAAGGGAAGGGGCCGCGAGGGCCCCTTCGTAGTCACGGAGTTCTCTTTCACCCCTTCGGGAACCACATAATGTGGCGGAGAACAGCTGATTACTCCGTTGTGCTGTTGCTTCACGATACCAAAGCATCGCTGCTCTCCCAACGGTCCATCACCGTAGTGATGAGCGGTTCGAGCTATTGCCGTCGATGATAACTCGATCCTTCCCCGCGGACGAGTGAAGCACTGATCGCGCTGCCGCACATTGACGTTTGACCTAGGCCATCAGACGAACGAAGTCGCCGTCACGACTCTCCTAAGGGCACCGCGCAGCACCGAACTATGGACATTCAATCGTCGGCACAAAGATGTTCGGCGACAAGGACTTGCGAGAGTGTCCATACTCTTCAACTCGCAGGTATGGAATCAACGTGTAAGCCCTCGGGCGACCGCGACACGAGAGAGGGCCTTCGGGCCCTCTTTTTTTGGCCCGGGACCGGTCTACTTCTTGGCCGGGGCCGCCGGTTCGACCGCGACGGCGAGCGCCTGTGTGTAGACCGCCTCGACCTGGTCGCCCACCTTGAAGAGCTTGAACTGCTTCGGGTCGGACACGTTCAGCTCGACGGTCCGCTTCGGACCGCGGAGCGTCACCAGGTTTTTCTTCGGGTTGAGCGCGATCACATCGGCGATCACCGTGACCTTCTCGCCGGCGAGGCCGGCCGGGCGATCGCCCTCGGCGGCTCGGGCGCCAGCGGCGCTCGATGTGGCGCTGCGCAGTTCCTTGCCATCCTTCTTGAGTTCGAGCGACAGCGATTCGAGATAGGCCACCTTCACCGAGTCACCGACCTTGACTTGTTCGAGGTTGCGCACGTCGGGGCTGACGCCGAGATCGACCACCTGCCCCTTGGGGCCCTTGACGGTGACCAGGCGCTGCGCGACATCGATCGACTCGACCGTGGCCGTGACCACCTGCTTGCGGGCGACGAGGGCCTTGCCGGGTTTCGCAGTGTGAATGATCTGGGGCTCTCCCACCGGCTGTTGGGCATGGGCAGGCGCGGTGAGGGAGCCCAGCGTGGCGGCCAGGACAAGGATCAGGGTGGATGGATTCATGGGACCTCGTTCAAGGAATGAAGGGGCACTCGCGATGCGCCTCGCGCCGGTTCATCCAGCGCGGCCGGCCCCAGCGAGGGACCTCGCCGCGTGGAGGTTACTGCGTGAACCGGGCGTTGGACACTGCCCGAAGGTGCAGCCCCGCGCCGTTGGCGTGGAGCTCAGGGTCCGCCCGCCGTCTGCACGATCGCCAGCATCGACTCCAGCAACCGCGAGTCGCTCGACTTCAGGAAGAAGCAGTACAGGTCCATGTGGGCCGGCACGCGGCTCACGAGCGGCCGGTACTCGATGCCCGGGAACGCCACGTTGACCATCGACTCGGGGACCAGCGTGATGCCCTGCCCCGTCGAGGCGAGCACGGTGGCGGCCACCACGTCGCTCGCCTCGCTGCCGAAGCGCGGCTCGAACCCGTGCGCGCGGCACAGGGCCAGCGCCTCGGACGCCGCGGCGGGCGCCGAGCCCACGAGCCAGGTTTCTCCGGCCAGCGCATCGACCTCGACCGCGCGGCGGGCCGCGAGCGGGTGGCGGGCGCTCAGGGCCACCCACAGGTCCTCGCGTGCGACGTGGCGCACCGCGATGTCCGGCTCCTTCGGGAGCAGCCGCTCGAAGACGATCAGCACGCGGCCCTTGCGCAGGGCGTCGATCTGCTGGGG
>Ga0247823_10000759_pt1 | contig 27202 bp, 22 predicted proteins | sample 13C_PalmiticAcid_2_FD_192426 | JGI IMG/M metagenome (GOLD analysis project Ga0247823, IMG submission 192426) | Soil microbial communities from agricultural site in Penn Yan, New York, United States - 13C_PalmiticAcid_Day30 | ecosystem: Environmental > Terrestrial > Soil > Agricultural land...
ACGGCGATCGCCGTGCACGTCTCGGTGACGCCGCCGACGACGACGGGCGTGTTCGAAGTGTTCCAGTGCTTGTTCCCCGGATCGATCCGCTCCGGCGAGAACGCCAGATGGAAGTCGACGCCGACGGTGCGGCCGGTGCGCTCGAGGATCGGCTGGACGTGTCCCTCGGTCGTGTTCGGGAACGTCGTGCTCTTGAGGATCACGCACTGGCCGTCGACCATGTGCGCGGCGATCGCCTCGGACGCCTGGATGATGTAGGTGATGTCCGGCTCCTTGTTCGGCGTGAACGGAGTCGGCACGCAGATGTAGATGACGTCGGCGTCGGCGACCGACGCGAAGTCGGTCGTCGGCACGAGCATTCCCGTGTCGACGACGTCGCGGACGACCTCGTTCTTCAGATCCTGAATGTAGTTCCCGCCGCCCGCCAGCGTGTCGATCTTCCCACGATCGACGTCGATGCCATAGGTCTTGATGTTCGCGCGGGCGAATTCAACCGCCAGGGGAAGGCCGACATATCCGAGCCCGACCACCGCGACCTTGAACTGGCGGCCGTTGATCCTGTCGAGAAGATTCATGAACCGAGGTCTAGCGAGTGTGAAGAATGACGGGAGCGAAAACCGCAAACCACAAACATACGAATCGGCCGCGTGCTACCCTGTCGCAAAGCGACTAGAGCACCTCCGCCAGGTACCGCGCCGTGTGCGAGCCCTGGACCTTCGCCACCTGCTCCGGCGTGCCGGTCGCGACGATCGAACCGCCGCGGTCGCCTCCCTCGGGCCCCATGTCGATCACCCAGTCGGCGCTCTTGATGACGTCGAGGTTGTGCTCGATGACGATCAGCGAGTGGCCGGCGTCGATCAGCGCCGAGAACGCCGCGAGCAGCGTCGCGATGTCGTCGAAGTGCAGACCGGTCGTCGGCTCGTCGAGGATGAACAGCGTGTGGTCGGCCGCCGGGGAGACCAGGCTCGCAGCGAGCTTGACGCGCTGCGCCTCGCCGCCGGAGAGCGTCGTCGCCGGCTGGCCGAGCCGGATGTAGCCGAGGCCCACGCGCTGCAGCCCTTTCAGACGCGAGACGATCCGGTTCTCGCCCTTGAAGAAGTCCACCGCCTGCTCGACGGTCATGCCGAGGATGTCGACGATGTGCCGGCCGCGGAAGGTCGCCTGCAGGACCTCGCTCTTGTAGCGCTTGCCCTTGCAGACCTCGCACTCCAGGTAGAGGTCGGCGAGGAACTGCATCTCGACCTTGACGACCCCCTCGCCCTGGCATGCCTCGCAGCGGCCGCCGGGCACGTTGAACGAGAAGTACCCAGGCTTCCAGCCCCGGAGCTTCGCGACGGGCGTCATCGAGTAGAGATCGCGGATGGCGTCGAAGGCCTTGACGTAGGTCACGGGATTCGATCGGGGCGAGCGGCCGATCGGTGACTGGTCGACCATCTCGACCGCGCCGATCGCGTGCACGCCGTCGAGCTCGACGAGGTGCTTCGGCATCTTCGCGGCCATCCCCTTGGTATAGGCGACCGCGGGGTAGAGCACGTCGTGCACGAGCGTCGACTTGCCGGAGCCCGAGACGCCGGTGACCACCGTCAGCACGCGGAGCGGGAACTCCACGTCGACGCGCTTGAGGTTGTGCTCGGCCGCGCCGCGCAGGACGATCTTCTCCCGCCCCGGCTGACGCCGTGTCGACGGCACCGGGATCGAGGAGCGGCCGGAGAGGTGCCTGCCGGTGATCGAGTGCTCGTCGATGAGCATCTCTTCGACCGTGCCGTTGAAGACGACCTGACCACCGTTCTCGCCCGCGCGCGGACCCATGTCGACGACGCGGTCGGCGCTGCGGATGATGTCGGGGTCGTGCTCGACGACGATCACGGTGTTGCCGAGGTCCCGCAGCGACTTCAGGATGCGCACGAGTCGGCCGGTGTCGCGCGGATGCAGACCGATCGACGGCTCGTCGAGCACGTACATCGCGCCGACGAGCGACGAGCCGATCGACGTCGCGAGGTTGATGCGCTGCGACTCGCCGCCGGAGAGCGTGTGCGAGAGTCGATCGAGCCGCAGGTACTCCAGGCCGACGTCGAAGAGGTAGTGAAGGCGCTTGGTGATCTCCTCGAGAATGCGCCGGGCAACGTCGAGCTCGTGCGCCGTGAGCTCGAGCGCGGCGAACCAGTCGCGCGCCTCGCCGATCGTCATCGAGACGATGTCGTGCAGCGACCGCTCGTGGACGAACACGCGCATGGCCGACGTGCGCAGCCGCGACCCCTTGCACTTCGGGCACGTCGTGTAGCCGCGGAACCGGGAGAGAAACACCCGGTAGTGCATCTTGTAGGTCTGCTCCTCGATGAGCTTGAAGAACCCGTCGATGCCGGCGTAGCCACCGTAACCGCGCATGACGATCTCCCACTCCTGCGGCGACAGCGCCTCGACCGGTGTATCGAGGTTGACGCCCGCGGCGCGCGATGCCGTGACGAGGTCGCGATAGTGCTTCGAGTGCTTCGGCGACTGAAAGGCCGCGATCGCTCCCTGCCGCAGCGTCTTCGATCGGTCGGGGATCACCAGGTCCATGTCGATGCCGATCGCCTTGCCGAAGCCCTGGCACTCCGGACACGCGCCGAACGGGTTGTTGAAGCTGAAGAGCTTCGGCTGAGGCTCCTCGTAGCGGATGCCGCAGCTCGCGCACTCGTAGCGCGTGCTGAAGTGGCGGCGCGAGTCGTCGTCGAGCACGTGGACGATCGCGCGTCCGTCGCCCTCGCGGAACGCCGTCTCGATCGAGTCGGCCAGCCGCGACATCGTCGCCGGGTCATCTCGGTGCACGATGCGATCGGCAAGCACGCTGATCTGATCCTTCTCCGCGCCGTCGGGATAGCCCTCGTTGAGATCGACGATCGTCGCGCTCTCGCCGATCACGATGCGGTAGAATCCCTTCTCGCGGAGGTTGTCGAGCTCCTCGACGACCGATCGCTGCTCGTGCGCGTGCATCGGAAACAGCACGTAGAGCTTCGTCCCCTCGGCCAGATCGGCGAGCGAAGCCTGCACGGTGCGCGTCGTGTCCTTGCGGACGAGCTGCTGGCAGTTGCGGCAGTATGTCTTGCCGATGCGCGCGAAGAGCAGGCGCAGGTAATCGTAGACCTCGGTGGTCGTTCCGACGGTCGAGCGGGGATTCTTCGTGACCGTCTTCTGTTCGATCGCGATCGCGGGCGCGAGTCCGGTGATGCTCTCGACGTCGGGCTTGGCCATGCGCGCCAGGAACTGCCGCGCGTACGCCGAGAGGCTCTCGACGTAGCGGCGCTGTCCCTCGGCGTAGATCGTGTCGAAGGCGAGCGACGACTTGCCGGAGCCGGAGACGCCGCTGACGACGATGAGCCGGTTCCGGGGAAGGTCGATCGAGACGTTGCGGAGGTTGTGGACGTTGGCGTTGCGGATCGAGAGCACGCGGCGGGGATCGCTCGCCGTGCCGCTCGGGCGCGGCGCATCGGCGGTCGTCGTCGCCGGCGCCGGCGCGGCCGCGTCGAGCTTGGCTGCCTTCTTCGTGCTCTTCGCCATGCGCTTCGTCGTCGTGCTCGGTTGCTTCTTCATCACCCGTTGGTTCGAGGCCTTTCGCGGAGCGTGCCGGTTCAAAGACCGTCAAGGTACGCACGCCCGACGGCGACGGGCAAGGACAGCGCAGGTCCGCCCGGCTACCCTGCCCTGACGAACTTCTCGATCCCCTCGACGAAGGCATCCCAGGAGTACCGGCGGCGCTCTCGCACGATGTTCGCGGCGAAGCGCTCGCGGGTCCCTTCCCCATACATGCGCTCGACGGCCCCGGCGATCGCCTCGGGCGTCGCCTCGTCGAGAACGAATCCGGTCTCTCCGTCGAGGACGACCTCGCTGAGGCTGCCGACGTTCGTCACGATCGCGGGCACGGCGAAGTTGTAGCCGATCTGCACGATGCCGCTGTTGGTTGCATTGTGATACGGAAGCACGAGCATGTCCGCGGCCGAGAACCAGCCGGCGACCTCCTCGTTCGGCACGTACGCGTCATGGATCGTTACGTGGTCCCCCACCCCGCCGTCGCGGATCGTCGTGAGGTACGGCTCGCGATCCTCGAAGAACTCCCCGACGACCAGCAGGTGCACGCCCGGAACGCGTCGGATGATCTCCGGCATCGCCTCGAGCAGCCGGTCGAGCCCCTTGTAGCGGCGGACGAAGCCGAAGAAGAGGATCACCTTCCCGGCCGCGACGCCGAGGCTCCGGCGCGCCTCGTCGCGGTCGATCGCCACGCCGAAGTTCTCGTAGACCGGGTGCGGCAGCATCGTCCGGGGGATCTGCGGATAGGTCTTCGCGAGCTGCTCGAGGACCGTCGACGACTGGCAGATCGCGCGGTCGCAGTGCCGGAAGAAGTAGTTCGTCAGCAGCGTGTCGCCGGGCCGCTTCTCGTGCGGAAACAGGTTGTCGAGGATCACGAGAATGCTCCCGGGACGGCTTCGGCGCAGGATCCGCGCGATCGTCCCGAACGAAAAGCCGAAGAACGGAAGCCACCAGCGGAAGACGTGCAGGTCGTATCCGCCGTTGCGGATGTGCCGCGCGGCTCGCCACCATGTCAACGGGTTGATCGAGTCGATCAGCCGCACCGAGGGGATGGCCTCGGCGACGTCTCCGGCGTCGCCGACCTCCTCCTGGCTCTGTCCCGGGTAGAGAAACTGCGGATACTGGCGGGTGAACGTGACGACATCGACCTCGTGCCCGTGGCGGCGCAGGTAGGTGTAGAGCATGTTCGTATGGTGGGCGATCCCCCCGCGATAGGGATAGGCAGGGCCGATCAGGGCGATCTTCATTCCGTTACGATCCCTCCATCACAAAGGGCGGCGATAAACGTCATCGATGCGGGTATCCTGTCGGAAATTGTTCTCATGCGTGCCCGTGGACTCTTCGCGTCCGCGTGAATGATCGTAGATTGAACCTCTATGCAGTCTGATCAGATCGACCCGTCCCCGTCGTGCTCCGCCGAGATCGACAAGCCGCTCTGCAACTGCGGCGTCGTGGGTGTCTACAACCACCCGCAGGCGGCCATCATGACCTATTACGCCCTGCACGCGCTGCAGCATCGCGGCCAGGAATCCGCCGGCATCGTCGCCTCGCGCGCCAGCCGCAGCCGACCCGGCGAGCGGACGTTCACCTCGCGCAAGGACTTCGGCCTGGTGCTCGACATCTTCAACGAGGAGATGCTCACCGGTGACCTCGCCGGCGAGCACGCGATCGGGCACAACCGCTATTCGACGACCGGAGCCAGCGCCAAGCGCGCGAACATCCAGCCGTTCTTCAGCACCTACCATCACGGCAACCTCGCCCTGGCGCACAACGGCAACCTGACCAACACGGTCTCGATGCGCGCGCACCTGAGTCGCGAGGGCGTACTCTTCCAGTCGACGACTGACTCGGAGATCATCCTGCATCTGATCGCGCGAAGCCGCGAAGATACGACCGTCGGCCGCATCCGCGACGCGCTGCGCCAGGTGCGCGGCGCGTACTCGCTGACGATCCTCACCGACGAGGGTCTGATCGCCGCGCGCGATCCGCACGGCTTCCGTCCGTTGTGCATCGGCAAGGTCGGCGACGGCTACATCGTCACCAGCGAGACCTGTGCGCTCGATCTGGTCTCGGCAGAGTACGTCCGCGACGTGCGGCACAACGAGATCATCGTGATCGACGACGAAACGCTGCGCACCGGCGAGATCAAGTCGTATCCGATCGACGAGGTCGCGCCGCAGCCGGCGCACTGCATCTTCGAGTACGTCTACTTCTCGCGGCCGGACAGCCGCATCTTCGGCCACTCGGTCGACAAGGTGCGCCGCAAGCTCGGCAAGCGCCTGGCGGAGGAAGGCGGCATCACCGCGACCGGTCCCAGCGGCAAGGTCGTCGTCATCAGCGTGCCGGACTCGAGCAACACCGCGACGCTCGGATACTCGCGCGTCAACCAGGTCAACCACGAGCCGAACACGCGCTACGAGATCGGACTGATCCGCAGTCACTATGTCGGGCGCACGTTCATCTCGCCGGGACAGACCAACCGCGAGCTCAAGGTCAAGACCAAGTTCAACATCGTCAAGGGCGTGCTCGAGGGACAGCAGGTCGTCGTCGTCGACGACTCGATCGTCCGCGGCACGACGTCCAAGGCGCTCGTCAACCTCATCAAGGAGGCGAACCCCTACGAGGTGCACCTTCGCATCAGCTCCCCGCCGGTGACCCACCCGTGCAAGTACGGCATGGACTTCCCGTCGCGCGAGGAGCTCATCGCCAACACGTACGGCCTGGACGTCGACGCGATCCGCGACGCGCTCGGGGTCACGACGCTCCACTATCTGTCGACCGAGGGATTGCTCGACGCGGTTCCGCACGAGGATGGGGAAGGCTACTGCACGGCCTGCTTCACCGGTCAGTACCCCGTCGAGATCGAGACCGAGCCGGACCGGCTGGTCCTTGAGGAGCTGGGCTAAGCGATGCTCATAGCCCTCGTCGCGGGCGCGATCGTCAGCTTCGGCATGGCGATCATACCGGGCCCGATCGCCGTCGCGGTCATCCGCAAGGCCCTCGACGATCGCTACCGCGATGGTCTGCAGATCGCGATCAGCGCGTCGGGCATGGACGTCGTCTATGCGCTGATCGCCGCGTTCGCATCGAGCGCGATCGTCTCGACGGCGCGAGACGCGGTCGCGAGCCGCGAGTGGCTGATCGTGCTGGTGCAGGTGGTGGCGACGGTCGTCCTGACCGTCCTCGGCGTGCGCTACTTCCGCGCGACGCAGAAGGACGCGGTCGAGACGCAGCGCCAGGAGGCGCAGTCCGAGGCGAAGGCCAAGCGGCTCGGCATGAAGTCGCCCTACATGGTCGGCCTCATGATCGCGGTGATGAACCTTGCGAGCCCGACGTTCCTGCCGACGCTGACGTCGATCGTCGGCTACATTCAGGGCAAGGAGTGGATCGCGACCGATCCGTGGACGAACGTCGCGTACGCGGTCGGTTTCGGCATCGGCGCGTTCCTCTGGTTCTACCTCCTGCTGGGATTCCTGCACTCGCGCCGCACGCGCATTCCCGCCAACTTCATCGGCCGCATCTACAAGTTCGCCGGCATCACCTTCCTCCTCTTCGCCGCCATCATCGCCTGGCACGTCATCATCGAGACCCGCTGGAGCGCCGTGCTTGCCGGCGGTTGAGCGCCGTCGCGCCGATCTGCTCAGTGATGGTGGTTCAGCGGTGGAAGTTCAGCGAGATGTCCATCGCTGGCGCCGAGTGCGTGAGCATGCCCGAGCTGATGTACTGCACGCCCGTCTCGGCGATCGGCCGCACGGTCTCGAGCGTGACGTTGCCCGATGCCTCGGTCTCGACACGTCCGGCGACGAGCACCACCGCCTCGCGCATCATGTCGAGCGCGAAGTTGTCGAACATGATCCTGGTGACACCCTCGCAACTGATGGCCTCGCTGACCTCGGTGAGATCGCGCGTCTCGACCTCGACGGGCGTCGCGCTCATGCCGCGCTCGAGCAGATAGCGGCGCACCGCGGCGACGGCCCCGGCGATCGAGCCGTGGGCGTCGATGTGATTGTCCTTGATCATCACCATGTCGTGCAGTCCCATGCGATGATTGCTGCCGCCGCCGGCGAGCACCGCGTACTTGTCGAGGTGACGCCAGCCGGGGATCGTCTTTCGCGTATCGAGGATCGTCGCGCCGGTGCCGTCGATGCGGTCGACGAATCTCCGAGTCAGCGTCGCGACGCCCGAGAGCCGCTGCATGAAGTTCAGCGCGGTGCGCTCGGCGGTGAGGATGCCACGCGACGTTCCGGTTACCGTGCCGATCACCGTGCCGGCCGCCACCCTCGCGCCCTCGTCGACCTGCCACTCCACGTTCAATGCTCGATCGACCTCGGAGAAGACCAGTCCCGCCACGACCGTGCCCGCGACGACGCCGTCGGACTTGGCGAGGAACGTCGCGCGGCCCATGTCGCTCTCGTCGATGAGCGACTCGCTCGTGAGGTCACCATGACCGACGTCCTCGGCCAGCGCGATCTGCACGAGGCGGAGAACGGAGAAGTCGTTGAGGAGGCGATTGCTGGTCATCAGCGGTGACGGAGTCGTGAACGGAGTGTGTATTTTCCCGGCATGGTCTCGCATGCCCTACGCAAAATCCCTGCCCGCCTGATCGTCCTGGCCCTCGTGTTCGCCGCGGCTCACGCGAGTGCGTCCGCGCAGGCGGGGCGCTTTCTCGTCGTCTTTCCGTCGACGATCACGACAGGCGAGTACGCCGGCGATCTCGATCTCTTCGCCGCCCTGTTCGCCGACGACGCCAGTCTGGCGTGGACCGCCGAACAGCCGCGCCCGATCGCGGCGCAGCGCTACCGCGAGCATGCTCCGACGGTCGTGCCAGACGGTCTCGGCGGCGCGTGGCTCGCCTACACGATCGAGCACACCGACACCGCCTTCGGAGGCGATCAAGATATCCTGCTGCGGCGAATCGACCGCTTCGGCGAGAACGTCCTCGGCGACTCGGCCGCGAGCGTCGCGGTCGTCGCGCAGTCGACACTGACCGAGCGCAACCCGCGGATGGTTCTTCTCGGCGGCGCTATCCTCGTCGTCTACGAAGTGATCGACCGCGCCACCGGCGCGCACGACGTGCTCGCGATGAAGCTCGACGAGCAGGGCATGCCGTTGTGGCCCGCACCGGCGAGTGTCGTCCGGTCCGCGCGCCGCGAGAGGCTCGCCGACGTCGTCGGCGACGGACGCGGCGGCGCGATCGCGATCGTCGAGGCCGCGACCGGAGCCGATTCCGCTCTGTCGGTCGACATCATCGCCGTGCACATCGACGGCAGCGGTCGCACCGGTTGGGGCGCGTCGAGCGCGCCGGCGATCGTTGCCGGCTCCCGACACATCGAGAGAAATCCCGCGGTCGTCGCCGACGGACTCGGCGGCGCCTACATCGCCTACGAGATCGAGTACGTCTCGGGCGATCGCGCCGGGGACCGCGACATCTTCGCACAGCACCTGACCGCCCAGGGCGCGCGCGAATGGGTCAGCGAGTCGGCCCTGCCGATCGTCAGCTCCGTCCCGACCGCCACCGAATCGATGCCGGTCATCGCGCTCGACACCGGCGGGATCGTCGTCGCCTTCGAGATGAACTTCCCCTCGGAGAAGCGACCGGTGCGCCTGATCGGCGTGCAGCGCATGGACGTCACGGGAAGGCTGACCTGGAACAAGGGGAAGAAGCCCGAGCTCGTGATGGTGCCGGGCCGCGTCGTCGAGCGGGCAGGACTGCTGAGCGACGGCTCCGGAGGGATCTTCCTGGTCGCCGAAGCCCGCGACACGACCAGCCACGATATCGACCTCTACGCGCAGAAGTTCACGAGCATGGGCGAGCAGCTCTGGGTCAACGGCGAGCTGCCGGTCGCGCTCTTCAAGAGCGATGCCCGCGAGCGCTTTGCCTCGGCCGCGCCCGACGGCACCGGCGGGCTCGTCGCCGCGGCCGTCAAAGACTTCATCAACGGCGACGGAGCGATCAGCCGCAAGATCGTCGCCCAGCGCATCGGCGCCGACGGCCGGATCGCCTGGCCCCAGCTCGGCGGGCCGCTGCTGTTGTCGAACACGTCGACCCAGGACGATCGGCCGACCGTCATCCGCGTGCAGTAGCTCCCTTCTACAACATCACCTGCTGATCCGACCCATCCTGCCTCCGGCTGATGCCGAAGTGCCTGTACGATTGCATCGTGGCCTCGCGGCCGCGCGGCGTGCGCATGAGGAATCCCTCCTGGATCAGGTAGGGCTCGTAAACCTCCTCGAGCGTTCCGGCATCCTCACCGACGCTCACCGCGAGGTTGTTCAGTCCGACCGGCCCGCCGTTGAACTTCTCCATGATCGCCAGCAGGATGCGCTTGTCCATCTCGTCGAGCCCGTTCTCGTCGACCTCGAGCGCCTCGAGCGCGATCATGGCGATGCGCCGGTCGATCGTCCCGTCGCCCTTGACGTCGGCGAAGTCGCGCGTGCGACGCAGTAGCCGGTTGGCGATGCGCGGCGTGCCGCGAGAGCGCCGCGCCATCTCGTAGACGCCCTCCTGCTCCGTCGGAATCTCGAGGATGCGCGCCGAGCGCGTGATCACCTTGAAGAGATCCTCGACGTTGTAGTAGTCGAGTCGATTGACGATGCCGAAGCGGCTGCGAAGCGGCGCGGTGAGCAGTCCCTGTCGCGTCGTTGCGCCGACGAGCGTGAAGCGCGGAAGCGTCAACTGCACCGTGCGCGCGCTCGGACCGGAGTCGATCATGATGTCGATCCGGAAGTCCTCCATCGCCGAGTACAGGTACTCCTCGACGACCGGGCTCAGCCGATGGATCTCGTCGATGAACAGGACGTCGCCGTGATTGAGTCCGGTGAGAAGTCCGGCGAGGTCGCCCGGCTTCTCGAGCACCGGTCCGGACGTCGTCTTGATGTCGGCGCCCATCTCGCGGGCGATGATGTGGCTGAGCGTCGTCTTGCCGAGTCCGGGCGGACCGGTCAGCAGCACGTGATCGAGCGCCTCGCCGCGCTTGAGCGCGGCCTCGATGAACACCATGAGATTGTCGACGACCTTGGGCTGGCCGACGAACTCGACGAAGCCCTGGGGGCGCAGCGCGGCATCGACCTCGGTCTCGATCGGGGTCTGCGGTGTCGGCTGTACCGACGAGGGCCGGCGGTTCTTTTTGTCGTTGCTGTTGTCTGCCATAACTCGTGCGGCGTGCCGGACGCCTAGGCCCGCATGGTGTCGACCAGGAACTGATTGAACTCGAGGGTGTGCCGCGTCTGTTCGACGAGCCAGTCGACCAGGCCGGGCGAGCCGGCCAGGGCATCGTCGAAGCGGCGGGTGGCGAACATCTGCTTCATCTTCAGCAGATCGATCGCGGGATGGGATTCATCGTACCCCGCGGGCGCGCGCTTGAGCGACTCGCCCTCGACCGGAGCGAACGACGTCTCGAGCCGCGCGAGGATCCCGCGCAGCCGCTCGGGGTCACGGTCGATCGCCGCGCGCAGTCTCTTGAGCTGCACCGGCTCGACCGACCAGGCACCGCCGCCATAGAAGCACTCTCCCGGTGCGATGTGCAGGTAGTTGCCGAGGCCGTCGCGCCCCTCGCCCGCGAACGGAACGGTCGCGCCGAGGTTCGTCTTGAACGGGCGCTTGTCCTTCGAGAATCGCGTGTCGCGATACAGCCGCATGATCCCGGTCTTCGGGTCGGGCACGAATGGCAGGCCCTCGGCGGCGAAGCGCGTGCGCAGCTCTCCGAGTAGCTGCCGAGCCGGCTCGAGCAGGTGCGTCTGGTAGATCGCCTTGCGCTCCGGCGTCAGCCACGCGCGATCATTGTTCTTCGCGAGGTCCTTCAGGAAGCGGAATGCCTCGCGATCGAAGCCTGGGAACGGCGGATGCTCGAACTCCTCGAGCGGCGATGAAGCCCTGGGTGTGCGACGTGTTGCGGCCATCGAAGTGCATGGGTTGACTGGGCAGGTGCGCTCTCAGGCGCTGGGAAGGCGCAGGATCTCGGTCTCGGTCGCGCCGCTGGCGATGTGCCGCGGGCAGCCGTCCTCGTCGAGCCGCAGGCTCATCGAGCTGGTCTCGACACCCTGGTCATCGAGCACGGCGATCGCGATCCGGTTCGCGTCGCGCGTGAAGCGGTAGAAGATTCCGGGCGCACCGCCGCCCTCGAGCATGAAGCGGACGACAGGCGTCGTCACCACCCGATCGGTCGGTGGCGGCGCGGTCATCACCAGGTGGATGAGCCAGATCGGCGACGGTCCGTCGAAGACGGTCTCCGGCGGCACCGAGAGGTTGCCGAGGCTCTCGTCGCCATCAGCGTTCGCGCTCTCGAGCGTCATCACGTGCCCGGCGATCTTCGCGTGCAGCGTGCGTGTCGGCACTTCGCCCTCGAGCGCGCGCAGCTCGACGTCGTCGAGCTGGCGCTCGGCACTGTGCAGGCGCAGCTCGAAGCGCAGCGCATCGTCGGGCCTCTCGGCCGACGCGGTCATGGTGATCTCGGCGTTGCCGAAGCCCCGGTAGGACCACTCTCCCTGTTCGACGATCCGACCCGCTTCGGTGGTGCTGTAGCGACCGTGCATCGACGTCGCGAAAATGTCGTTGAGCATAAGCTGTGCTGATGAGCTGGGGCGGCGCCGCCGTCGAGGCCGCGCATCGCCGAAGGTAAAACGAAAAACGCGGACGACCCTGTCCGGTCATCCGCGCTCTTCGCAATAATCGTGCACTACCCGATCGCGCCCGTACCGAGACGCTAGCGCTCGAGGCGCTCGATCTCGTCGCGGATCTGCGCGGCGCGCTCGTAGTCCTCGCGCTTGACCGCGTCGTCGAGCTTGCTCTGGAGCACCTCGCGCAGCGTCTTCGGCCGCTCCTGCTCGACCGGCTCCTGCGAATCGGCCGGCTCGTCGAACGACTCCTCCTCCTCTTCGTCGAGCTCCTCCTCGTCCTGCGGCACGACGCCGGCCTCGGAGATGACCGACTCGGCGACGTAGATCGGGGCGCCGCAGCGGATCGCCAGGGCGATCGCGTCCGACGGACGTGCGTCGATCTCCGCCGGAGTCGCATCGAGCGTGAGCACCGCGTAGAACGTGCCGTCCTTGAGATCGTTGATCGTGACCTCGAGAAGGGTCGCGCCGAGGGCGTCGAGGATGTTCTTCAGGAGGTCGTGCGTGATCGGACGCGGAGGCTTGATCCCCTCGAGCTCGAGCGCAATCGATTGGGCCAGATCGGTGCCGATCAGAATCGACAGGCGCCGCATGCCACCGGTCTCCTGCAGGATCAGCGCGTACGATCCGCTGCTCTGCGGACTCGACGCCAGCCCAATGATCTCCATCTGTACTTTATCCACGCGGATCCTCCGTTTTCAGCGATCGATTGGGGTAGCTGCCTCGCGACTATACTCACATATCCGTGCCAAAGCAACAGCCGGTCAGCGGCCCAGCAGCGTGCGTACCTCCTGCGTCAGGAGCGGGAGAACCTCGAAGGCATCGCCGACGATGCCGTAGTCGGCGATCGAGAAGATCGGAGCGTCCTTGTCCTTGTTGATCGCGACAATGTACTTCGAGCTCGACATGCCGGCAAGATGCTGCACCGCGCCGCTGATGCCGCACGCGACGTAGAGCGTCGGGCTGACGGTCTTGCCGGTCTGGCCGACCTGCTCGGAGTGCGTGCGCCAGCCGGCGTCGACGACCGCGCGCGATGCGCCGACCGCGCCGCCGAGGGCTTCGGCCAGATCCTCGACGAGGTTGAAGTGCTCGGCCGCCTTCAGGCCGCGGCCGCCGGAGACGACGATGTCGGCCTCGGCGACGTCGCGCCGGCCGGAGTTGACGCGCGTCTCGACGACACGCGAGGCGAAGTCGCGATCGTTGAAGCTCACCGACGCGCTACGCGTCGCCGGGGTCGTCGCGGCGCCCGCCTTCGTCGCGGTGAAGACGTTCGGACGGATCGAGTAGACCTGCACCGGCGTGTCGGCCGAGACCTCGACGCGGGCCTTGCCCGCGAAGACCGGGCGCGTTGCGACGGCCTTGTCGCCGCGCACCTCGAGAGCGACGATGTCCGGAGCCAGGCCGGCGCCGAGCTTCACCGCGACGCGCGGCGCGAGATCCTTGCCGTGCGAGGTGTTCGAGAGGATGACCGCCTGGGCCCCCTCGGACTTCGCGACCTGCGCGATCGCCGAGGCGACGGCGCCGGGCGCGAACTGCGACAGGCGAGGCTCCTCGACGGTGATGACGTCGGTTGCGCCGTACTCTCCGAGGGCCGGGGCGAGCGACGCGACCTGGTCGCCGACGAGCAGCACCGAGAAGCTGCCGCCGCTCTGCGCGGCGAGGTTGCGCGCGGCGGTGACGGTCTCGAAGGCGTTCTTCTTGAGCTCGCCACCGCGCTGCTCGACGTATGCTAGAACTTTCATGGCTATTCGGATGATCGCGGCAGCGGCCGCGAGGTAGTTCGAAGTTCGAATTGCGATTACGACCGACCCTGCGCGACTAGATGACCTTCGCCTCTTCGTGCAGCAGTCGCACGAGCTCCTTGACGTTCTCCGGCGAGGCCTCGAAGATCTTGCCGGCGCCCTTCTTCTCCGGCGGGCGCATCTCGAGCGTCGAGACGCGGACGTCACCCATCCCCCCGGCGAGCTCCTCGACGGGCTTCGACTTCGCCTTCATGATGTCCGGCAGCTTCGGATAGCGCGGCTCGTTGAGTCCCTTCTGCGTCGTGATGATGCACGGCAGCGTCGTCTCGACCACCTCCTTGCCTCCCTCGATGTCGCGCTCGGCGCGCACGGCCGTCCCGTTGATCTCGAGGCTCGTCACGAACGAGACGCACGGCATCTCCAGAAGCTCCGCGAGGGTCGGTCCCATCTGGGCCGAATCGTAGTCGATCGACTGGCGACCGAGCAGCACGAGGTCCGGACTCAGTCCGCGAATTGCCTCGGCGAGCTGGCCGGCGACCGAGAACGAATCGACGCGCTCCTCGTCCTTGATGAGCACCGCCTTGTCCGCGCCCATCGCGAGGCCCAGACGAAGCTGCTCCTTGGCACTCTCCCCACCGACGCAAACGAGCGTCACGGTCCCGCCTTCCTTGCGGCGCAGCGCCTCCTCGACGGCCAGTTCGTCATACGGGTTGAGGATGTTCTTCACCCCCTTCGGGTCGATGCTCTTGCCATCGGCACCGACGACGATCTTCGTCGTCGTGTCCGGAACCTGGCTGACGCAGACTACGATGTTCATGCGCGGCTATGTTGGAGTGTGGGAAATACGCGACAGACAGCAAATATAAACGGACCGCCCCTAACGTTCCCGAGGGGGCGGTCCGTGTAACATACCGGCACAGGTGACCGGAGCGGAGATTGTCCTACTGCTTCATCAGCGTTCCGGAGGCTCTGCCGGTCGGCGCCGAGATCTCGTAGTAGTAGGCTCCGGGCGTCAGCCCCGTGCCGTCGAGCGTGTAGGAATGACGGCCGGGCTCGCGCCGGCCCAAGTCGACCGTGCGAACGGTGCGGCCGAGCACGTCGACAACGCGCAGGCGAGCCTCGCCGGCCGTTCGCATCGCATACTCGATGATCGTCGCGCCGCGGAACGGATTCGGACGCGCGACCGTCGCGATGCCGCCCGATGCCTCGTCGTCGACGCCGCCTTCGGTGGTGAAGCCGACATCGTCGAGGTACCACCCGTCGCCGTGACGGAACGTGTTCGTCTTCAGTCGGAATCGGACCGTCACGATCGAGTCGCCAGGGCTCGTGCCGTTGAGCGTCAGCATCTCGAACTGCCAGTCTCCCGCATCGGCCGACGAATCGCTCCACCGCGGATCCGAGGTCCAGTCGTAGGTCCGCGCGATCGTCCACGTCGTGTCGTCGCCAAAGCGATACTCGACGAACGCGGTATCCGACGGATCGACGATCGCGATGTGCGAGAAGATCAGGAAGTTCGACAGCGGCCCGGTCAGACGCGCCGGGTAGATCTGGACGCTCGTGGTCACGCGCGGCCGATAATCGCCCTGGGGCGAGTCCGTCAGCGAGTACGGCGGCGACAGCGCGAGACTGTCGGTCGTCCCCCAGTCGCCCGAGTACAGGAACCGCGGCGCCGGATCGCCGAAGGTCTCGACGTAGTGGTCGAACGATCCCGCATACACCGCGAGCGTATCGCTCGGCGCGCTCTCGTTCTGCGGATCGAGCGTGTCGAGCGCGGTGATGAAGTACCGGTAGTATCCCCGCTCGCGCACGACGTCGCGGACCGTCACGGTGCGGCCCGTGTCGGTCGTGAAGAAGGGCACCTCCTGCCGGGCGGCGCCATCGCGGTAGATCCTGATCGCGTCGAAGTTCGCGAGCGGCACCTGTCCGTCGGCGCGGAACGACGGCGTGCGGAAGGTCAGGAAGACCGTGTCGAGGTCGGAGGTCGCCGAGAGCAGCTCCGGTGCGGCTGGCTCGAGCGCGCCACCGGCCCGCACCGCAAGCAGGCGTTTGATGCTCGTGTCCGTCGGCGTCGCGATGGAGACACCGTACCGGTAGAGACGCGAGTGCTCGAGATCCGTCTGCGCGAGGCTCGTCGTGCCCGGCGGCAGCACCGCCAGCGGCATCGAGTCGCGCTCGACGACGATCGTGTAGTCGCTGATCGGTCGTCCGAAGATGGTCTCCATCGTCGCTGGCAGCGCCCATCGCAGCTCGAGCGACGTGAGCCCGATCGGATCGATGATCGCCCGCAGGCTGTCGACGGGATAGGGCTGGCGGACGTTGACGAGTGAGACGTACACGTCGTTGTCGCGGCGCCCGTCGTCGGTGCGGGTATCGAGGAATGACGGGTAGATCTTCCCGTCCAGGAAGGCGTTGCCGCTGTAGTCGCCGGCGAAGATGCCGGACTGGAACGGGTTCTGCCGGAAGTCGCTCATCGCGTCGGTCGCGCGCCGGTCGATCCACGTGTCGCCGCCGTCGCTCGAGTAGCTGACGTACTGGTCGATGAAGATGTTCGCGGTGTCGTGCCGCGAGTCGGAGTACATCACCGCGATGTCGCCGTTGGTCTGGTCGACGCTCAGCCACGGCCAGAACTGATCGTTCGTCGTCACCGAGTGGATCACCTTCGGAGCGCTCCAGGTCTCTCCCCCGTCGCTCGAGCGGATGAACCGCACGTCCGGCGTCTCTCCCGCCGCCCACGCCAGGTAGATCCAGCCGCGTCGAACGGAGCTCGAATTATCCACCATGATCGTCGGATAGGTCTCCGCCCGGAACGTGTTCTTCAGGACGTGATAGACGTCGTTGCCGACCTTCTTCGCCGTGCCGTGGGTGGGATTTCCCTGGACCGGATAGCGCGGCGAGGTGAACGTCGCGCCGCCGTCATTCGAGCGCGCGAAGCCGATCGAGCGGATCGGTCCGTCGTGCCAGACGACATACACCACGCCGTCGGGACCGCACGCGGTAATCGGGAAGCTCTGTCCGAACGTGGTGTCGAGGCTCGTGCCGGGTTTGCGAGGGCTGACCGCGACCGGCGCGCCCCACGTGGCGCCGCCGTCGGTCGAGCGCGAGAACATGATCTGCGTCGAGCTGTCGGCGTCGATCACGCGCTTCCACGGCGTGTACATCCAGCCGAGGCGCGGCGACGCGGTTGAGCGATCGATCTCGATGTAGTACTTGTCCTCGAGCGCCGAGTCGCGGGTCATCGCTCCCTGATGCTCGATCACCGGGATGTGCTTCGTCCACGTCACGCCGTCGTCGGTCGACTTCGAGATGTAGATGCCCGACTGTCCGTTCCGTGTGGGATCGGGATTGTTGCGCACGAGCGCGCCGTACATCACGTAGCCGTGGCCGAGGTGATCGAACGCGACCGACGGATCGTTGCCGGTGGGCCACCCGGTTCGCACGTCGCCGAGGGAGACGTTGCGCCAGCTCTGTCCGGAGTTCGTCGAGATGTACGCCCAGGCGCCGTTGCGGTAGTCGACGGCGGAGGCGAACAGAACATTCGGCCGCAACGGGTTGATCGCGATCGACGACTCGTTCTGCGGTTGCGACGAAGTCGCCGGCTCGATGACCGCGGCGCGGTTCACGAAGTACGGATTCTCGACCGTCCGGAAGACCTGCATCAGGTACGGCGGGACCTCCTTTCGAACTCGCTTGCGATCGAGACTCGGCCGGGCTCGCTCGGCGTGATCGGGACGCGCCGGTGCGACGGTGGAGTCGGGCCGCTGCGTGGCCGGCTGCGTTGCGATCGGCTGCGCGGCGATCGGCAGCGCGGCAGCGAGAATGGTCAGGAACGGCAGGACGTATCGACGGTTCATGGGCGACTGGGAGTGCGTTGGTGCAGAGCTGCCAATGTACCGACCGGCGCCCGCCGTCACAAGAGAACGATCGCTCACGCGCCCGGCGTATATTCGCCCATGCATCGCAACGACTATCGCAAGCGGGGCGCGGTCGAGTCGGTCGACGCCGAGCTCATGCGCCGCGCGCTCCGTCGGTTCGCCAGCGGCGTCACCGTCGTCACCGCCGAGCACGACGGAGAACAGTTCGGAATCACCGTCACCGCCTTCGCCTCGATCTCGCTCGCGCCACCGATCGTCATGGTCTCGATCAACAACGAGAGCCCGCTCGGCGAGGCGATCGTCGCCTCGGAACACTTCGCGGTGCACATCCTCGGCGACGCCCAGCAGCCCCTGGCCGAGCGCTTCGCGCGCCCGGTGCCCATGGTCGAGAAGTATTCCGACGTGCCCTGGATCTACGCGCTCAGCGGCGCGCCGATCATCTCCGACACCCTCGCGAGCCTCGACTGCGTGCTCGGTCAGACGATCGCGATCGGCAGCCACACCGTCATGTTCGGGCGCGTCGTCGACGCGCGATCGAGCGAGGATGCGACCGGTCCGCTGCTGTACTACAACCGCAACTATCATCGCATCGATCCCTCGGCCGAGGCCCCTGACCCGGGTCGCGAATGATCCGCGTTTGCTCGGATGCCCGTCGCGATGCTACTTTCGGCCTCTCTCCCGGAGCGGCGCCGCCGCCAGGCCGGGCCGTCGGATGCGCGGCACTTCAGATCAACACTTCACTATTCCATCGCTCCATGTTCACTCGCAACGTGCTCATGCTCGGCATTGCCGCGCTCGTCGGCCTCGGCGCCTGCAATGGCGGCAAGAATGGCGATCAGCCCGGCGGCTCCGGCGACGCGAGTGGTCCGATCACGATCGGCCACTATGCCTCGATGACCGGCAAGGAGGCCACCTTCGGCACCCAGGTCGACGCCGGCATCCGACTGGCCGTCGAGGAGATCAACGCCAGCGGCGGCGTGCTCGGCAGGACGATCGAGGTGAAGACCGAGGATACCCAGTCGCAGACGCAGGCCGCGGCCAACGCCGTCGAGAAGCTCATCGGCCGTGACGAGGTCGTCGCGCTGCTCGGCGAGGTCGCCAGCGGCCGCACGATGGCTGCCGCCCCGATCGCCGAGCGCGAGAAGGTGCCGATGCTCTCGCCGGCGTCGACCAACGAGAAGGTCACGCTCGCCAAGGACGGCAACGCGCTGAAGTACGTCTTCCGCATCTGCTTCATCGATCCGTTCCAGGGCGAGGTCATGGCGAAGTTCGCCTCGCAGAACCTCGGCAAGCGCCGCATCGCGCTGCTCGTCGACAAGGCCAACGCCTACTCGGTCGGACTTGCGAAGAACTTCTCCGAGAAGCTCGCACAGCTCGGCGGGCAGATCGTCATCGAGCAGGCATATGAGGGCGGCCAGGCCGACTTCAAGGCGCAGCTGACCGCGATCAAGGCGTCGAACCCCGAGGCGATCTTCGTGCCCGGCTACTACACCGAGGTGAGCCTCATCGCCACGCAGGCGCGCGAGCTCGGCATCACCATCCCGCTGCTCGGCGGCGACGGTTGGGACAGCCCGACGCTGACGCAGGGAGCAGCGGGCAAGGCTTTGGAGGGATGCTTCTTCAGCAATCACTTCTCCGAACAGGACACCTCGGCGATCGTGCAGAACTTCGTCAAGACCTTCCGCGCGAAGTTCAACGAGGAGGCCGGCGCGATGGCGGCGCTGGGATACGACGCGATGAAGATCCTCGCGAAGGTCATCGCCGACGCGGGCAAGGCCGATCGCGAGTCGATCGCCACCGGTCTGGCGAAGCTCACGAACTACCAGGGTGTGACCGGCACGATCTCGATCGACGCGCAGCACAACGCGACGAAGCCGGCGGTGGTCCTCGAGATCAAGGGTGGACGTCCGACGTACGTCTCGACGGTCCAGCCCGGCTGATGAACGAATTCCTCCAACAGATCATCAACGGCCTGGCGCTCGGGGCGATCTACGCGCTCATCGCGCTGGGCTACACGATGATCTACGGCGTGCTCCGGTTCATCAACTTCGCCCATGGCGACGTGTTCATGGTCGGAGCGTACATCGGCTATTACGCCTATCCGAAACTGGTCGCGGCGGCGGGTGACGGCTACACCGCCGCGGCCGGCGTGCTGCTGGCCGCGATGCTCGGCTGTGGCCTGCTCGGCGTGATCATCGAGTTCCTCGCCTACCGCCCGCTGCGCAATCGTCCGAAGCTCACCGTGCTGATCACCGCGATCGGCGTCTCGCTGTTTCTGGAGTACACCGGACAGCTCCCGATGGTCTTCGGCGCCGACTACAAGACGTTCCCGACGCTCGTGCCGTACACGTCGCTCGTCGATGCCGGCGGCATCCATCTTTCGAGCAACGACGTGCTCGTCTTCGTCGTGGCGATCTCGCTGATGGTGCTGCTGCGGATCATCGTGATGAACACGAAGATCGGCACAGCCATGCGCGCGGTCTCGATGAACATGAGCGCCGCGTCGCTGATGGGCATCAACATCAACCGCGTCATCAGCTTCACGTTCTTCCTCGGCTCGGCCCTCGCGGGCGCCGGCGCGATCCTGTTCTCGATGAGCTACCCGAAGATCAATCCCCTGATGGGAATTCTTCCGGGACTCAAGGCGTTCGTCGCGGCGGTCCTCGGCGGCATCGGCCACATCCCGGGCGCCGCGGCCGGCGGCTTCCTCATCGGCATCGCCGAGACGCTCACCGCTGGTTACGTCAGCCCGGGCCTGCGCGACGCCATCGTCTTCGGCATCCTCATCCTGATCCTCATTCTCAAGCCGAGCGGACTCTTCGGGCGCGGCGGAGCGGAGAAGGTATGATGCGACGCCTCGGACCCTGGATCGGCCTGCTCGTCGCGGGCGTCGCCGTCGTCGCGCTCTCGTTCGCGGTCGACGGGCTCGGCTCGTACGACCGCCGGATCGTGCTGACGATCGGGATCAACATGATCCTCGCCACGTCGCTGAACCTCATCAACGGCTTCACCGGACAGTTCTCGCTCGGCCACGCGGGCTTCATGGGCATCGGCGCCTATGCCTCGGCGATCGTCTCGACGATCGTCGCGCCGGAGATGTTCGGCTCGGCGCCGGAGAACTTCGGGGGAAGCCTTCTGTTCGTGCTGCCGATGCTCGCCGGCGGCATCGTCGCGGCGCTCGCCGGTCTACTCGTCGGCATCCCGTCGCTGCGGCTCAAGGGTGACTATCTGGCGATCGTGACGCTCGGCTTCGGTGAGATCATCCGCGTGATCATCCAGAACATCCCGGAGGTCGGCGGCTCGCTCGGGCTGGCGAACATCCCGATCTACTCGAACTGGATCTGGATCTTCCTGACGCTCTCGGTGCTCGTGTTCATCGTGCAGAACCTGATGCGCTCGACCTACGGCAAGGGCTTCCTCGCCGTGCGCGACGACGAGATCGCCGCCGAGGCGACCGGCATCGACACCACGCGCTACAAGGTCACCGCGTTCGTCATCGGCGCGTTCTTCGCCGGCGTCGCCGGCGCGCTCTACGGACACTTCAACGGCCTGATCCGCCCGGACGACTTCGGCTTCCTCAAGTCCGTCGAGATCGTCGTGATGGTGATCCTCGGCGGCATGGGCTCGACCTACGGCGTGCTGTTCGCCGCAGCGATCCTGACATACCTGCCGGAGTGGCTGCGCGACATCGACATCGCCGGCGTCAGCCTCAGCGAGTTCCGCATGTCGATCTACGCGCTGGCGCTGATCGTGCTGATGCTGCTGCGCCCGCAGGGACTCTTCGGCGACTTCAATCTGCTGCGCTCGATCAGAGCGATCCGCTCGCGCAAGCAGCAGCAGGAGCCGGTGATCCGGTGATCGCGGCGGGTCCTTCGGCGGCGGCGGAGGGCATCGGCCGCCGCATCCAGATCCTCGGGAACAGTTGCGCGGGAAAGAGCACGCTCGGCGCGGAGCTGTCGCGATCGCTCGGCCTTCCGCTCGTCGAGCTCGATGCGCTCAACTGGCTGCCCGGCTGGGTCGGGCTCAACGAAACCGATCCGCAGGAGTTCGAGCGGCGCATCCGCGAGGCGACCGCGGGCGACGCATGGGTCGTCGCGGGCTCGTATGCCGCGTTCACCCGGCGGGCCTTCTGGGATCGCCTCGAGACCGTAATCTGGCTCGACCTTCCGATGAGCCTGCTGCTGGCGCGTGTGCTCGCGCGATCGTGGCGGCGCTGGCGGACGAAGGAGCTGCTCTGGGGAACGAACTACGAGAGCTTCTTCGATCACTTCAAGCTCTGGCGCGGCGACGATTCGCTGATCTGGTGGATCGTCACCCAGCACGCCCGCAAGCGACGATCGATGCTTCGGCTGCAGTCGGCTCCCGAGTGGTCGCACATTCGATTCATCCGTCTGCGGTCGCTCGCGGAGATCCGCGAGTTCGCGTCGACCGCGCGCGTATAGCTCCACACGGCATCGCCTGGAACACTCCGAACGAGCTCCAACACGATGAAGACCCAGTACTACACCGCATCGAGCCTCGACGGATTCATCGCCACGCCCGAGGACTCGCTCGAGTGGCTCTTCGCGCTCGGCGATGTCGAGACGACGTCGTACCCCGAGTTCATCGCCGACGTGGGCGCGCTCGCCATGGGCTCGACGACGTACGAGTGGATGTTGCGACACGCGGTCGGCCCGGAGGCGACGCATCCCGAGCCGTGGCCGTACGCGATGCCGACGTGGGTGTTCTCGACGCGGGAGCTGCCTCCGGTGCCCGGCGCCGACATCCGCTTCGTGCGCGGTGACGTGCGCCCGGTGCACGCCGCAATGGCCGAGGCCGCGGGCGGGCGGAACATCTGGCTCGTCGGCGGCGGAGATCTCGTCGGACAGTTCCATGACGCCGGCCTGCTCGACGAGATCATCGTGACGTTCGGCTCGGTGACGCTCGGCGCGGGACGCCCGCTGCTTCCGAGGATGATCACGAGTCCGTCGCTCCGGCTGACCTCGGCCCGCGCGCTCGGAGAGGGATTCGCCGAGCTGCGGTACGACGTTCCACGCCGGTCGTAGGCGACGTGCTCGCCGTCGTTCCTTCGTATGTTGCCGGCCGTCGGCCCGAGGTGGCGTCGTGGGTCTGAGTCGATCGCAATTGCTGGCGCTCTCAGGTGGCGCGGCGCTGATCGTCGGCGCGTTTCTGCCGCTCGCGATCGACGGCGAGGTCGTCGTACGGATGCTCGGCGCGAGCACTCCGGCGCGCGACGGTGAACCGAGTCAGGGACTGCGCACGACACTTGCCGTGGTGGGAACGATCACCGTGCTCTACGGCGCGATCGTCATCCTGCTGTCGACGTGGTGGTCGTCCGCGCGGCATCTGCTGGTCCCGGCGGTCGTCGGCCTTATCGCCGTACTCGCCTTCGTGGTCATCTCCGGCACTCGCGACGTAGAGCCCGGAGCTGGTGCGCTCGCAATGCTCGCCGGACACGCACTGACGCTCGCGGCCGCGGCACGAGACCGGCGCAATTATCGAAGCGCGACGCGCCCGACGAGCAATGACGACGGGCTCCCGTAGCCTGATCCGCAATCCGCAACCGACATCGAAATCAACAGCCGCCGGTGCCCCTTCTCACACTCGATGCCCTGACCATGCGCTTCGGCGGCCTGACGGCCGTCGGCGATCTCAACATGTCCGTGCCCGAGCGCGCGCTCGTCGGCCTGATCGGTCCCAACGGCGCGGGCAAGACCACGGTGTTCAACGTCATCACCGGCGTCTACGAGCCGAGCGAAGGATCGGTGACCTTCGACGGAGCGAGCATCGTCGGTCGGCGTCCGCACGAGATCGCGCATGCGGGGATCGCCCGCACGTTCCAGAACATCCGCCTGTTCCCGTCGATGACCGTCGCCGAGAACGTGCGCGTCGGCTTCAACAACCTCGCGCGCACCGGTCTGGTCGGCTCGATCGTGCAGCTCGGACGCTATCACGCCGAGGAGGCCGACTTCGACCGGCGCACCGACGAGCTGCTCGACATGTTCAAGCTGCTTCCGGAGCGCGCCGAGCTGGCGAAGAGTCTCAGCTACGGCGACCAGCGTCGGGTCGAGATCGTGCGCGCGCTTGCGACGCGCCCGAAGCTGCTGCTGCTCGACGAGCCGGCGGCGGGCATGAACCCGACCGAGAAGGCGGAGCTCATGAAGCTCATCCGCTACATTCGCGACACGCTCGGCATCTCGATCATGCTCATCGAGCACGACATGAAGGTCGTCATGGGCATCTGCGAGCACGTCACGGTCCTGGACTACGGCGTGAAGATCGCCGAGGGAACGCCCGAGCAGGTCAAGTCGAATCCGAAGGTCATCGAGGCGTACCTGGGCGAAGCGGTCTAGCCGCGAGCCGAGTATCCGTAACCCCGTAATCCGCAAGATCGCCCAGTGCTCAACATCCAGGACCTCCACGTCTCCTACGGCGCGATCGGCGCGATCAAGGGTATCAGCTTCCACGTGCCGTCGCGCTCGATCGTGACGTTGATCGGAGCCAACGGCGCGGGCAAGACCACGACGCTGCGCACGATCTCGGGACTGCTGCGCGCGGTCTCGGGTACCGTGACCTTCCAGGGCAAGGACATCACCAACCGTCCTCCGCACGAGATCGTGCGACTGGGTGTCTGCCAGTCGCCCGAGGGGCGCATGATCTTCCCCGGCCTCAGCGTGCGCGAGAACCTGATGATGGGAGCGTACCTGCGCAAGGACCGCGCGGAGATCGAGAAGGACCTCGAGTACAACTTCTCGATCTTCCCACGACTCAAGGAGCGCCTGAAGCAGGCAGGCGGAACGCTCTCCGGCGGCGAGCAGCAGATGCTCGCGATCGCGCGCGCGCTGATGTCGCGACCGCACCTGCTGCTGCTCGACGAGCCGTCGCTGGGCATCGCGCCACTGCTCGTCAAGCTGATCTTCGAGAAGATCCAGGAGATCAACCGCGACCTCGGCACGACGATCCTGCTGGTCGAGCAGAACGCGCACATGGCGCTGGGCATCGCATCGTATGCCTATGTCCTCGAGACCGGCGAGGTCACGCTCGAGGGTCCGGCGGCCGAGCTCGCCTCGAACGAGGAAGTCCAGAAGGCCTACCTCGGCATGTAGCGCGCCGCGGCCGCATCCGGAATACCACCCCACATTGAGACGCAATCGCCGTGTGGATAACCGGGGGATAACTCGTGTCCGCTCCGGCGCGACGCCTTCTCTAACTTGCACCCCACGTCGCCGCCCTCGCGTCACCGGGCGACGCAATGACGACCGCTCCCCAACCCTGGTCCCCCGCAACGATGGCCGAGTTCATACACCTTCACAATCACACGCACTACTCCCTGCTCGACGGCGCGTGCACGGTCGACGGACTCGTCGCGGCCGCGGTCGAACAGGGCATGCCCGCGGTCGCGCTGACCGACCACGGCGTGAACTTCGGACTGCTGGAGTTCTACAAGAAGGCGAAGTCGGCGGGGATCAAGCCGATCCTCGGCTGCGAGGTCTACGTCGCCGACGGCAGCCGGCGCGATCGGTCGCTGCACGAGACCGGCAAGCAGAAGAAGAAACGCAACTACTTCCACCTCGTCCTGCTCGCGAAGAGCTATGAGGGCTACCGCACGCTCAACCGGCTGACGAGCCGCGCACACACCGAGGGCTTCTACTACAAGCCGCGCATCGACCGCGATCTACTGGCCGAGCATCACGAGGGCCTCATTGCGCTCTCGGCGTGCGCCGGCGGCGTCGTCTCGGCGCACCTGGTGCAGGAGAACATGGAGGCCGCGCGCGAGGCGGCGATCTGGTATCGGGAGCTCTTCGGCGAGGACTTCTACCTCGAGGTGCAGGACCACGGCATCGCCGTCGACAAGCCGGTGCTCGAGGGGATGCCGCTCCTCGCGCAGGAGCTCGGCATTCCGCTGATCGCGACCAACGACTGCCACTACATCCGCAAGGAGCACGCGATCGCGCACAACGTGCTGCTGCACATCCGCGATGCCTCGAAGAACGGTGTGCGCAACGACATCGAGACCGACCTGCGCTACGGCACGCCGGAGTACTACTTCAAGTCCGCCGATCAGATGGCGGCGCTCCTCGGGCGCTTCCCCGGCGCGATCGAGAACACGCTCGTCGTCGCCGACAAGTGCAGCATCTCGATGCCGAAGGAGTTCTACATGCCGAACTTCCCGATCCCCGCGGAGTCGTCGGCGACCACGCTCGACGACTACCTGCGCGAGATCACGTGGAAGGGCATCCACCGCCGCTACGACCGCATCGACGAGGAGATCAGCGCGCGCGTCGAGTTCGAGCTCGACGTCATTATCCGCATGGGCTACAGCGGGTACTTCCTGATCGTCCAGGACTTCATCCAGGCGGCGCGCGACCGCGGCATCAGTGTCGGTCCGGGCCGTGGCTCCGCCGCGGGAAGCCTCGTCGCGTACGCGCTGTGGATCACGAACATCGATCCGATCCGCTACGACCTGCTCTTCGAGCGCTTCCTGAACCCCGATCGCGTGTCGATGCCCGATATCGACATCGACTTCGCCGACAGTCGTCGCGAGGAAGTGATCGACTACGTCAAGCAGAAGTACGGCGAGGAGGCGGTCTCGCAGATCATCACGTTCGGCACGCTCTCGGCGCGCGCCGTGCTCAAGGACGTCGGCCGCGTGCTCGGCGTGCCGCTGGGAACGATCAACTCGATCACCGAGAAGATCGACGTGAAGTTCGGGCGCGTGCAGAAGATCGGCGAGGCGATCGAAGGACCGGAGCTGCGCTGGGTCAAGGAGTCGACCGACCCGCAGCTCCGAAAGCTCATCGAGCACTCGCAGGTGCTCGAAGGCTTCTGCCGCAACGCCTCGCTGCATGCGGCGGGCGTCGTGATCGCTCCGGGTCCGCTCGAGGACTACATCCCGCTGTACAAGACGCCCGACTCGGGTCTGGCCTCGCAGTACACGATGAAGTACCTCGAGGAGGCGGGTCTACTGAAGATGGACTTCCTCGGCCTGCGCACGCTGACGATCATCGACACGTGTCTGGAGCTGATCCGCCAGCGGCACGACGTCGACATCGACATCGACGCGATCCCGCTCGACGACAGGACGACCTACGACATGGTGGGCAACGGGCTGACGACCGCGGTCTTCCAGTTCGAGTCGGTCCCGATGCAGAAGTACCTGAAGGATCTCAAGCCGACGGTGCTCGACGATCTGATCGCGATGAACGCGCTGTACCGTCCGGGGCCGATGGACAACATCCCGGAGTTCATCGAGCGCCGTCACGGGCGCAAGGCGATCGAGTACCTGCACGGCATGCTCGAGCCGATCCTGGGCAAGACCTACGGGATCACGGTCTACCAGGAGCAGATCATGCAGATCGCCCAGCAGCTCGGGGGCTTCACCCTCGCGCAGGCCGACAACCTCCGCCGCGC
>Ga0247823_10000760_pt1 | contig 27181 bp, 32 predicted proteins | sample 13C_PalmiticAcid_2_FD_192426 | JGI IMG/M metagenome (GOLD analysis project Ga0247823, IMG submission 192426) | Soil microbial communities from agricultural site in Penn Yan, New York, United States - 13C_PalmiticAcid_Day30 | ecosystem: Environmental > Terrestrial > Soil > Agricultural land...
CGCACGGACGGCGGCCGCGTCTTCCTGTTCCTCACCGACAATTTCGAACGCAGCCGCAAAGTTCTTTACTTGCTCCGAAGCCGCGCAAGACCTGCCACGCTGCGCCCCGCCTCGTCTCGCAGGAGAAAGCCGCGTGCCCTGACCGAATACTGCTCCTATTTCGATTTCCAGCAGGGCCGCTGGCACGTCCGGCACCGCCGCCTCAAGGCCCGCCTCGCCGGCTGCCGCGACTGGGAGGAATTCCACGGCACCTGCGAGCAGCGCACGATCCTCGGCGGCAACGGCAATGTCGAGGACAATCTCATCCACCTGCCCGCGAGCAGCTACCGCGCGATCGCGCTCCGCTCCCGGGATCCGGTACGCGCCCGCTGGGCAATCTGGTGGCTGGACAACCGCGCCGCATGCGCTCGACATCCCGTCATCGGCGGCTTCGAAAACGGCGTCGGCAGCTTCTATGCCGACGCCGTGCACGAAGGCCGCCCCGTCCGCCTGCGCTTCCGCTGGCTGGGCACCGACACCCGACGCCGCGCTGGGAGCAGGCGCCGTCTGCAGATGGCGGCGTCAACTGGGAGACCAACTGGACGATGAGCTTCGAACCCGCCTGAACCGCGCCGCCCCCGCCCGCCATATCAGCCCTTGATCGTCACTATCGCAACCGGCCTGTCCTTGGTCGATGCGTTGGCGGCGATCGTCTTGACCTTCTCCGCTTTGGGCTTGCGCACTTCGCGGTTCGATTTCTTCTGGCTCTTGGCCATCGCCTGTCCTTCGGGAGCGAAAGGCCCCGCCACACCCTGGACCCATTCGCCCGCCAGGCGCGCATCAATTCGGTGAGGTGCGCGCGTTTCGCCGCCATGATCCGCAGGTTCGCGGGCAAATATCGCCTCTATTCGCGCAAGAAGGACCTCGACACCGGCAAGCGCCGCAATCTCGGCACCTTTGACGCCAGGGCCGCGGCGCAGCAGCACGCGCGCGCGATCCAGCATTTCAAGCGCCACCGACGCGCACGAGAGCGGAACTCTTCCAAAATAGGATTTGATCTGCTCCATCCTGTTCGATGGGACCTCGGCCGACCCGCAATCCGCCGCCCGCGCCGCGGGGATGTCGCGATCGAGCGCGTATCGGCTGCGTCAGCGCCTCGCCGGCACGGCGTTCGATCGGATCTGGGATCAGCATGTCCGCCGGATGGCCGATCCGTTCGAGACCGACATGCCCCAGCAACCCGCCCGGCCGCAGTCCGTCGCATCGCAGGCGCGCAGGTGTCGCCTCCCTGTCGCAGCGCGACGCCGTCGCCCTCGGGCGACGCCGGCCGAACCGCGCAGAGGCAGCAACTTTCTCAACTTCCGGCGCGGCCGAGCATTTGCCGACCCGCGGCAACCGCGCCAAACCCGGCGCACCCGATTCGTCCGCCAGAGGCCCGAACCCATGACCTACGCCGCCGACGCCACTCCGCCTTTCTATCACGGCACCCGCGCCGATCTCCGCCCCGGCGATCTGATCGCCCCCGGCTACGCCTCCAATTACGGCGCGCGCAAAGCGGCGAGCTGGGCCTATTTCAGCGGCACGATGGAGGCCGCGATCTGGGGCGCCGAGCTCGCACAGGACCCGGAGGGACGGGAAAATGCCCGCGAGCGCATCTATCTGGTCGAGCCGATCGGCGCATTCGTCGACGATCCCAACCTCACGGACCAGAAATTCCCCGGCAACCCGACCCGATCCTATCGCAGCCAGGTCCCGCTGCGCGTCATCGGCGAAGTCGAGCAATGGCAGGGCCATTCGCCCGAGCAGCTCCAGCACATGAAGGATCATATCGCGCGCCTGAAGGAACAGGGCGTCGAGGCGATCGACTGAGCGCCCGGATAGACATGCCGCATCTCGCTCATATCGCTCTGATCGTCCGCGATTATGACGAGGCGCTGGCCTTCTACGTCGGCAAGCTCGGCTTCACGCTCGTCGAGGACACCCCCGTCCCCGAGCAAGGCAAAAGATGGGTGACGATCCGCCCGCCCCGGGCGCCTGGCCACGCCACCACGATCCTGCTCGCCCGTGCCGCCACGCCCGAACAGGCGCGCTTCGTCGGCGATCAGGCGGGCGGTCGCGTCTTCCTGTTCCTCGCTACCGACGATTTCGACCGCGACTTCGCCGCGTACATGGCAGCCGGAATCGCTTTCCTCCGCCCGCCCGCCGTCATGCCCTATGGCAAAGTTGCGGTATTCGAGGATCTCTACGGCAATCGCTGGGATCTGGTCGAGTTCGTACAGCGCTGAGCGCTCCGCTGCATTGGTGGGGCTTTGAATCCGTCGCGGCGGGAGATTGCACCGGAATCCTGTCCAAACCGAGGGGACCACCCGGATGGAAGTGGTCCCCGACTATAAGGGCGCGAGCATCATACCCAGCCGCATCCGCTTCACGGCGTGGCACAATGCTCGCCCGGGCCGCTTCGAAACCGCAGTCGCGATATGGTGAAGCGCTCGCTGCATTGCTCGTGGAGCCTGCTCTCCCGCGGACGTCCTCGCCCCGCAGCCGGCGGACGCCGCGGTATAGCAGACCGGCCGGCACGCGCGTCGTGGGCACCGCCCGCGGGCTATGTGTGCGCCACCGTCCCGGCAAAGGCGGGAGTGCCGCGGGTCCCAACCTTGCGGTCGATGCGTTGCCACGCGCGTTCGTGGAAGAAGAAGGCGACGGCGTTGATGCACGGCTCGATCAAGGCGATCCCGCCCGCCACGCCCACCGATCCGGTGAAGGCGTATGCGACGCTGAAGCCGATGGTCAGGTGGATCGACAAATAGGTCAGGGTCTTGGTCAAATCGCGGGACATGGCTTGGCTCGTATCGGCAACGGATCGCCTGCAGATATCGAGCGCCGCAATCGATCGCCAACGCGCATTGGCGGCCAGACTGATCGCCGTGCTCGATCAGAGCAGATAGCGCATCCGTACCTGCTGGCTCCCGCCGCCTGCGACCACTGCGAACTGCGCCGCGGCAAAGCGTGGCGGGCCGAAGCGGATCGCCGGATTGCGCGAGAAGCCGAAGCCTTCGCGCGGAATGCCCAGCATGGTGTCGAGCCTGGCATTGCCATTGGCGTCGTGGATCACCGCCACGGCATAGTCGCCGGGCGGCAGGCCTTCGAAGCGGATCCGCGGCGCAGCGGCGGACAAGGTGCGCTTGATGCCGTGCGCGTCCTTGCTGCAATCGGGAAAAGCGCCGGCATCGGTGGTCAGACAGAGCTGGATCAGTCCCTTGGCCGAGCGCAATCCGGTGATCTCGACGTCAAGGCTGGCGAGCGGCACCGCTCCGGGCAGCAGTGCGAGGCACAGTCCCACCGCGGCCATGCGCGAAATCGCCGAGCCCCTTGTCGGTGCCGCACAGCCGGTCCCAGAAGCGAAAGTACAGGCCATAATTGCATCCATAAATCTGGTGGTGGCGCTGATGATGGCTCGCGGTGATCAGCCAGTGCCCGAGCGGTCCGCTATGCACGAATCGCGGGAAAATCTCCCAGCCCATGTGATTGGTCACCCCCATCACGGTCATGATGGTGAGCACCAGCCCCAAAGCGGCGACGTGGATCGGGATCAGGAAGACGAGCAGGGGAATGACCACCGCGCCGGTGAGCGCCTCGACCGGATGGAAGCTCATTGCCGCCCAGGCAGTGGGCGGGCGGCTGGCGTGATGCACCGCATGGGCGATGCGGAACCAGCGCGGCCGGTGCATCCACCGGTGGGTCCAGTAGAACCAGGTATCGTGCGCGAGCAGGTAGAGCAGCACCGACACCGGCAGATACCAGAGCGGCCAGGTGACGATATCGGTGTAGATCCGCGTCCAGCCGAGATTCTGCCAGCCCCAGGCGACCACGCCCGCGGGAATGCCGTAGATCGCCGCCGAGGCGAGGCTCCAGCCGATCTCGCGGCGCATTTGCCGGTCGAGCCCGGCATAGAGGCCGGGATGCCGCATCCGGGTGGCGAGCGCGAAGGCGCCGGACGCCGCCAGATAGCGCAGCCCGACGATCAGCGTCATCGCCAGCGCGGAAAGGAGAACGGCAAGAGCCATGGCTCCCGCCTACACCCGGCATCACCCGCCTTGCCAGACCTTGATCGCATCGACCGGCCAGACCAGCATCAGCACGTTGAGCGTCAGATTGTCGCGGATCAGCGCGAGCGTCATCAGCTCGAACGCGATCGCCAGCGCGATCGTCACCCAGGCCGGCAGCCGCGACGCGAGCGAGAAGCCGAAGGCCATCCAGCCGATATCGGCGAGCGAATTGACGATGCTGTCGCCCGAATAACCAAGCGCGATCGTCGCCTCGCGATAGCGGTTGATGATGATCGGCGAGTTTTCGAGCAGCTCCCAAAACCCCTCGACTGCCACCGCGAGGGGCAGCGCCCAGCCCCGCGCACGCCCGCGCAGCGCGAAATGCGCGGCGGCGTAGAACAGGAAGCCGTGGATGACGTGGCTGAAGCTATACCAGTCGGCGAGATGCTGGCTGTTCTCGCTCGACTGGACGATTCCGTGCCAAAGCTTGATCGTCCCGCATGCGCAGATCGGCGGCCGGTCCATCGCCAGCAACACCCCCGCGATCGCCAGCACGATCAGCAATGCGGCGATCACCGCCCCGCGCGGGAAGCCCGGCCGCGGGCGGATCGCGCTCATCGCAGCTTCTCGATTCGCTTGTCGGGATCGAAGGCGAGCCCGTCGCCGATCTGGTCGATCGTCAACAGCGGAGCCCTCGGGATCGTGGACCAGCGCACCGTCCCACGATCCGAGTCGATCCGGCCCGTCTCGGTGCGCACCCGGCGAGTGAGATAATTGATGCCGATCCCGGCGGCCTCGCCCGAATTGCGCGCGACATGGCTATAGTCCCAGCCGATCAGCCGAAGCGCATCCGCCTGCCAGCGAAAGGTGAAGCGCGTGGTCCCCGCTGCCCAACCGCCCATGCTCATCATCCGCTGGAGATGCAGCGATATCCGGCCGCGCCCGATCCCCAGCGCGCCCTCTTCGATCCAGTCCATCTCGCACGGATTCTCGCGCCGCGGGATCAGCGTCGCATTGGCGACCGCGCGGCGATATCCGCCGCCACGAGCGGCGAACGCAACGAGGAGGATCCGCGGATTGGTGTCGAACGGATCGTCGCACATGCGCGCCGCGATCCGCAGCGCGGGATCGTCGCCGCGCAGCAGCAGCGCGAGATCGCGCCGGCCGTCGCCGTTCAGGTCACCCTCCGCCTGCATCTCGAGCCGCCAGCCCTGCGGCACGAAACCCGCCGCATCGGGAGCGGTGGCGATGATCGGCGGGATGGCGGTCGGCAAATCCTGCGCTTGCGCCGACAAAGGAAACAGCGCGAGCGGGACCGGCAGGAGTGCGAACATCGAAGCGATGTTCCCATAGTCCTGTGCATTGGGCAATGCGCGTTCAGCCGGCGCTGGGTCCGGCGATCAGCTCGACGCAATCCTGCGCGACTCGTTCGAGTTCTTCGCGCGATGCGCCACCGCGGGCGCGGACGCTGAGCGAGTGGAGCACCGATGCGACCAGCCGCCCCTGCGCCTCGGGCGCCGGGCTGCCGGCGGCGGCGAGCAGTTCGGCGATGCGATCGTCCTCGACAGCGAGAAACGCGCCGACCTTTTCGCGCACCTGCGGGTCGGACGCCGCCTGCGTTGCCGCGGTGTTGATGATCAGGCATCCCTCGGGCCCGTCGCTGCCGGTCAGATACAGGCTGATTCCGCCGAGCAGGATGCGCTCGACCAGCTCGCGCAAGGGCAATTGCAACTCCCCGAGCCGCAGCAGCTGCCGCTCGACTCGCACCATCAGCCGCTCGATCGCCGCGATGTACAATGCGCGCTTGTCGCCGAACGCCGCGGCGAGGCTGGGCCGGGCAAGGCCGGTCGCCTCGGACAATTCGTCGAGCGAAGTGCCTGCGAATCCATAGGTCCGGAAGCGCTCGGTGGCACGCCCCAGCGCCTGGTCAGGATCGAAACTGCGCGGGCGTCCCCGCACTTTGGTCGACATTTTTATGCGAACCCGCAAATAATCTCTTGACCCGGACATTTCTATGCGAGATCGTACAAAAATCAAGGGAGGTCGGTCATGAAACTCTATTTTCGCCCCTTCGCCTGCTCGCTGGCGGCGCGGATCGCGCTCGAGGAAGCCGAGCTCGATGCCGAATTTGTGGCTGTGCCGGCAGACGGCCGGCTCCCCGATGGCCGGCATTTCAGCCAGCTGAATCCGATGGGCACCGTCCCCGCGATCGAGACCCGCGGCGGCTTCGTGCTCACCGAAGGCCCGGCGGTGCTCACCTATATCGCCGAGCTCGCGCCCGAAGGCGCGCTGAGCTTCACCGGCTTTTCCGACGCGCATTACCGGATGCTCGCCTGGCTCAACTTCATCAGCACCGAGCTGCACAAGGCGGTATTCACGCCGCTGCTCGGCAAAATCGCCGGTCCGGAAGAGCGCGCCGCTGCGCTGGCACGCGTCGCCAGGCCGTTCGGCGTGCTGTCGCGTCATCTCGTGGGCAAGGCGTTTCTCGAAGACCGGTTCACCGTCGCCGACGCCTATCTGTTGAGCGTGCTCAACTGGTGCGAGCATTCGGGGGTGGCGATCGCCGACTGGCCATTGCTGCTCGACTATCGCACCCGGCTTCGCACGCGGCCGTCGGTCGCGAGGGCGATGGCCGAGGAATGGCCGCTGCTGAAAGCCGCCTGACACAGCTCTCGGGAGCGAGCCGCATCGCTCCGCTCCCGCCACGCCTGCCCTCCCCGACCTCGCGTCGGGGAGGGTTTTTGTTGGAACGCGCGTCCGCGCTGGGCTAGGCCGAAGCGATGTCGGCCACGATCAGCTGCGATCTCGCCATCGTAGGCGGCGGTCTTGCCGGGGGATTGATCGCGCGCGCGGTACATCAGCGGCACCCCGAGGCCGAGATCCGCCTGATCGAAGGCGGCGCGCATCTCGGCGGCAATCATCTCTGGTCGTTCTTCGCCAGCGACGTGGCGCCCGCCGATCGCTGGCTGGTGTCGCCGCTGATCAGCCATGGCTGGACGCGCTACGACGTGGCCTTTCCGGACCATGCCCGCACGTTGAAATCGCCTTATTATTCAGTCGAATCGCGCCAGTTCGAGCACGCGATGCTCGCCGCGTTGCCCGCGCAGACGGTGATGGTCGAACGCAAGGCGATCGAGGTCGGCGCCACTTATGTGCTGCTCGCCGATGGCGACCGGGTCGAGGCGAAGGGCGTGATCGACTGCCGCGGGACGGGCGATCTCGCGACGATCGAGCTCGGCTGGCAGAAGTTTCTCGGCCGCGAATTGGTGCTTTCCGCGCCGCACGCTCTCGAGCGGCCGATGGTGATGGACGCGACGGTCGCGCAACGGGACGGCTATCGCTTCGTCTATTGCCTGCCCTTCGCGCCCGACCGGATCTTCGTCGAGGACACTTATTACAGCGACGATCGCTCGATCGACGCGGTCGTGCTCGGCAGCCGGATCGACGCGTACGTTGCGGCACAAGGCTGGCAAGGCACTTCGGTCGCGCGCGAGGAGAGCGGCGCGCTCCCCGTCGCGATCGGCGGCGATTTCCAGGCCTATTGGCGCTCGGGCGGCGCCGGCGTGGCCAAAGCCGGAATGCGCGCGGGACTGTTCCACCCGCTCACGAGCTATTCGCTTCCCGATGCGGTGCGCACTGCATCGCTCGTCGCACGGGCCGGCACTTTCGAAGGCGCCGCGCTGCACGACCTGCTCCATCGGCATGCCGGGCGCACGTGGCGCAGCCGGCGCTTCTATCGGTTGCTCGCGGCGATGCTGTTCAAGGCGGCCGAGCCCGAGGAACGCTATCGCGTCCTCGCGCGATTCTATCGGCTGGACGAGGGACTGATCCGCCGCTTCTATGCGGCAAATTCGAACCTGGGCGACAAGATCCGGGTGATGACGGGCAAGCCGCCGGTGCCGATCGGCCGGGCGATGCGCGCGATAACGGGGGTCCAATGAAGAAAGCGGCAGTGATCGGTGCAGGGATTGGCGGGCTCGCGCTCGCGATCCGGCTGCAATCGGCGGGGGTGGACACCACCGTGCTCGAAGCGCGCGACAAGCCGGGCGGGCGCGCTTATTTCTGGGAGCGCGACGGCTTCGTCTTCGATGCCGGTCCCACCGTGATCACCGCGCCCGAAGCGTTGCAGGAGCTGTGGCGAATTTCGGGCCACGACATCGCCGAAGACGTCAAATTGATGCCGATCGCGCCCTTTTACCGGCTGTCCTGGCCCGACGGCACCGCCTTCGATTACGGCAATGACGACGCCCAGCTCGGTGCGGAGATCGCCCGGCTAAATCCCGAGGACGTCGCCGGTTACCGCCGCTTCCTCAAATATTCCGAGGGCGTCTATCGCGAAGGCTATCTGAAGCTCGGTCATGTCGCGTTCCTCGACTTCGGCGCGATGGTCCGCGCCGCACCGGCGCTGATGAAGTATCAGGCTTGGCGGTCGGTCTATTCGATGGTGTCGCGCTTCGTGAAGAACGAGAAATTGCGCCAGGCGCTGAGCTTCCACACCTTGCTGGTCGGGGGCAATCCGACGACGACGAGCGCGATCTACGCGCTGATCCACAAGCTCGAGCGCGACGGGGGCGTCTGGTTCGCCGAGGGCGGCACCAACCGGCTGGTCGCCGGCATGGTCCGCCATTTCGAGCGGCTGGGCGGCGTCGTCCGGCTCGGCGACGCCGTGGCGGCGATCGATACGCTCGGCGATCGGGCAACCGGGGTGCGCACCGAAAGCGGGTTCGAGCTGCAGGTCGATGCCGTCGCCAGCAATGCCGACGTGGTCCACAGCTATCGCAATTTGCTCAAAGGTTCGCGCAGCGCCCAACGCGCGGCTTCGAAGCTCGAACAGAAACGCTTCTCGCCCTCGCTCTTCCTCGTCCATTTCGGCGTGCGCGGCACCTTCCCCGAGATCCCCCACCATTCGATCCTGTTCGGCCCGCGCTATCAGGGGCTGCTCGCCGACGTCTATGATCACGGCGTGCTGAGCGAGGATTTCTCGCTCTATCTCCACCATCCCACCGCGACCGACCCGGCCATGGCGCCGGACGGGCATTCGACCTTCTATGCGCTTGCGCCGGTGCCGCATCTGGGCAAATTCCCCGCCGACTGGAGCGAAGTCGGCCCGGTGCTCGAAGAGCGCATCCTCGCCGAAGTCGCCCGCCGGCTGATTCCCGATCTCAAGGACCGTATCGTGACCAAATTCTCGTACGCACCGCCCGATTTCGCCACCGATCTGCGTGCCCATCTCGGCTCCGCATTCAGCCTCGAGCCGATCCTCACGCAGAGCGCATGGTTCCGCGTTCACAATCGCGACGAGGCGATCTCGAACCTCTATTTCGTCGGCGCGGGCACCCATCCGGGTGCCGGCATTCCCGGCGTGGTCGGCAGCGCCAAGGCGACTGCCGCGCTAATGCTGGGAGACGCCCGGTGAAGCGCGTCGCAGTCTATTGCGGTTCGGCGACGCCGGCCGATCCGGTCTATATCGACTCCGCCCGCGCGATCGGGCGCAGCCTTGCCGGGCAGGGCATCGGCGTGGTCTATGGTGGCGGCAAATTGGGGCTGATGGGCGCGATCGCCGATTCGGCGCTCGAAGCGGGCGGCGAAGTCATCGGAGTGATCCCGCAGGCGCTGGTCAATGCCGAAGTCGCGCATCGCGGCCTCACCGAACTGCATGTCGTCGAGACGATGCACGAGCGCAAGGCACGCTTCACCGAGCTTTCGGACGGTTTCCTCACCATTCCCGGCGGCACCGGCACGATGGACGAATTGTGGGAAGCGATGAGCTGGGCCCAACTCGGCTATCACGCCAAGCCGGTCGGGCTGCTCAACGTCGCCGGCTTTTATGACGGGCTGCTCGAATTCGTCGGCAAGATGAGCGAGGTCGGGTTCCTGCGGCCGCAGCATCAGAATATCCTGCTCGCCGACACCGATCTCGATCGCCTGCTTGACAAGATGCGGGGTTTCGAGCCGACCGTGCCGATCATCCGCATGACCCGCGACGAATTGTGACTCCGGGTCGCGACGCGATCGTCGCGACCGCGAGCGAATCGATCGGTCGCGGCTCGAAAAGCTTCGCGATGGCGAGCCGGCTGTTCGACCGGAAGACCCGCGAGCGGGCATGGCTGCTCTATGCGTGGTGCCGCGCCTGCGACGATCTCGCCGACGGGCAGGACCATGGCGAGGCGCGGCAGATGCTCTCCGATGCCGATGCCGAGGCGCAGCTGCAGGTGATCCGCCTGCGCACCGCGAAAGCGCTGGCGGGACACTGGGTCGGCGATGCCGCCTTTGATGCGCTGCGCATCGTCGTCGCGGAAACCGCGATGCCGCATCGCTTCGTCTGGGACGTGGTCGAAGGGTTCGCGCTCGACGCGGCGGGCTGGCGGCCGCGCAGCGAGGCCGACATGCTGCGCTATTGCTATCACGTCGCCGGCGCGGTGGGCTGCATGATGGCGGTGGTGATGGGCGTGTCTCCGGAGGACGAAGCGGTGCTGACACGCGCCTGCGACCTCGGCATGGCGTTCCAGCTCGCCAACATCGCCCGCGATGTGGAAGCCGACGATCGTATCGGGCGCTGCTATCTTCCCGAGGAATGGTTGGTCGAAATGGACATCCCCCCGGGGCAGCATATGAAGCCGCCCTTCCGCCCGCGGCTCACCGTGCTCGCGCGCCGGCTTGCGAAATGCGCTGCCGAATTTGAGGCGCGCGCCCGCGGCGGCACGCCGGCGCTTTCCTTCCGTTCGGCCTGGGCGGTGCTGGCCGCCGCGGGGATCTATGGCGACATTGCCCGGAAAGTCGCGGCGATCGGCGACCATGCCTGGGATCACCGCGTGCGGATCGGCACCTTCGCCAAGATCGGCTGGATCGCGCGCGCCGCGGTGCAGGCCTTCGGCAGGAAACGGCTTTACGCGAATATGAAGTTCACGGCCCCTGTTTGGGAAAGGCCGCGGTAACCGCTTCGGGCAAGCCGGCGTCAATCGCTCTCCGCCCAAGCCATGGGAATGACGATGCTTTCGCTCAGACTGTCGCGCGCAGTGGCACAAGGGCGTGCGGTTCAGCGGCCTGAAAGCCGCGCCGCGCTGCTGGTGACCTTGCTGCGCAAGCGCGCCGCCGCGCATAATGCCGGCGCGCACGATCTGGAGGCGTTGCTGCGCGACCAGATTCGCTGGGCGCTGCCGATCGAGCGCTAGGCTCAGCCGCCGCGGCGCGCCACCGGGCCTGCGTCGGCGGTACGCGGCGTGTGGCGCTGGCAAGCGGCGCTGATCACCGGGAAATCCACGTCGGTATTGCGCTGTAGCGCAGCCGGCATCGCCTGTTGGCAGGCTTGAATCGAGGTATAGCGCACCGGCTCGACGCGCGCCTGCTGGCACTGCATCGAATCGTCGCCGCAGCCCATGATCGCCAGCACGTAGAGCACCTGATCCATCGCTCTTCCTTCCGCACTTCAAAACGAAGCGCGCGGCATGACGTTCCGCCAAACTGTTGCAAGCGCGCGCCCGGCGCCCCAAATCGCGACTTGATGCCTCCACGAAATTCTGATTCCGCGCCCGAGCGCCCGTTGCTCGGCACGATGAAGCGCTTCCTGCCCTATCTCTGGCCGAAGGACTCGCCCGGGCTGCGCGCCCGCATCGTCATCGCGCTCGTCCTCGTCCTGTTCTCGAAGCTGGTGCAGGTCTATGGCGCGCCGTTCGCGTTGCAGGGCGCGATTGACCGGATGGCGAGCGGATCGCGCGACGCGGTGTGGCTCGTGACGGCTTTGGTCGTCGGTTATGCCGCCGCGCGACTCGGCTCGGTACTGTTCGACAATTTGCGCAACGCGGTGTTCGAGAAGGTCGGGCAAGACGCGACTCGCCGCCTCGCCTCGGACGTGTTCCGGCATCTCCACGGTCTGTCGCTGCGCTTCCATCTGGAACGCCGCACCGGAGCGATCACCAAGGTGGTCGAGCGCGGCACCAAGAGCATCGATACGATGCTCTATTTCCTGCTGTTCAACATCGCCCCGACGATCCTCGAGCTCGTGCTGGTGCTCGGCATCTTCTGGACGCGTTTCGGCGCCTGGCTGGTGGCGGGCACCTTGGTGATGGTGGTAGCCTATATCGCCTTCACTCGCTGGGTGACCGACTGGCGCTCGAAGCTGCGCGAGCAGATGAACGATCTCGACACCGGCGCGGTGGCGCACGCAGTGGATTCGCTGCTCAATTTCGAGACGGTCAAATATTTCAATGCCGAAGGGCGTGAGTCCGCGCGCTACGACAAGGCGATGGCCTCGTACATGAAGGCCGCGGTCACCAGCGAGAACTCGCTCGCCTGGTTAAATATCGGCCAGGCGCTGATCACCAATCTGATGCTGGGTGCGGGCATGACGCTGATCGTGTTCGGGTGGAGCTCGGGCCGCTTCACCGCGGGCGACGTGGTTCTGGTCTCGACTCTGCTCAGCCAGCTGTTCCGCCCGCTCGACATGCTCGGCTGGGTCTACCGCACGATCCGTCAGGGCGTGATCGACATGGGCAGCATGTTCGACCTGATCGACACCCATGCCGAGATCGTCGACGCGCCGGGCGCCCAGCCGCTGGCTGTCGGCCAAGGCCATGTCCGCTTCGAGAATGTCGAATTCGGCTATGACGCGGATCGCCAGATCCTCAAGGGCATCGATCTCGACATTCCCGCCGGCACGACGGTGGCGGTGGTCGGCCCCTCGGGCGCAGGCAAATCGACGCTCGCACGGCTGATCTATCGCTTTTACGACGTAACCGGCGGTCGGATCACGATCGATGGCCAGGATATCCGCGACGTCACCCAGAATTCGCTGCGCGCCGCGATCGGCATCGTGCCGCAGGATACGGTGCTGTTCAACGACACGATCGGCTACAACATCGCGTATGGCCGCGAAGGCGCGAGCCCCGACGAGATCGCGTCCGCCGCGCGCGGCGCCGCGATCGCCGGCTTCATCCAATCGCTCCCCGAAGGCTTCGATACTCGTGTCGGCGAGCGCGGCCTCAAGCTCTCGGGCGGCGAAAAGCAGCGCGTCGCGATCGCGCGGACCTTGGTCAAGAACCCGCCGATCCTGATCCTCGACGAAGCGACCAGCGCGCTCGACAGCCGCACCGAGGCAGATATCCAGGCGACGCTCGAGGCGATCGAGCGCGGCCGTACGACGATCGTCATCGCGCACCGCCTGTCGACGGTGGTCCATGCCGACCGGATCATCGTGCTCGAGGCCGGCCGCGTCGCCGAGCAGGGCACGCATGCCGACCTGCTCCGCCACGACGGCATCTACGCCGAGATGTGGGCGCGCCAGGCACAGGAGCGTGAGGCGGGGGACGAACTGGCCGCCGAATAGGGTGGTCGGGCACCCAGGTTCCTCCCTCGGAGCGCAGCTCCGGGGGAGGGGGACCGCCCGCGCAGCGGGTGGTGGAGGGGGCAGAGCCGCTGGCACATCGCTTGACGGCACGCCCCTCCGTCGCGCTACGCGCGCCACCTCCCCCACTCCTGCGGAGCGAGGGAGGAATCAGGCGCTGAATGTCGATGCGGTCTAGACCTTCAGGTCCTGCCACTCGGGGTGTTTCGCGATATAGGCCGCGACGAAGGTGCATTGCGCCCGCACCTTGAGCCCGCGGCCGCGGACCTCGGTGAGCGCGCCGTGGATCAGCCGGCTGCCAACTCCCATTCCCTGCAGTGCCGAAGGCACGACGGTGTGGGTAAAGGTGATCACTTCGCCCTGGATCGCATATTCAGCGAAGGCGGTGTGCCCCTGTTCGACCAGTTCGAACCGGCTGCGTTCGTGATTGTTGTACACATCGGACATGCCTAGGCTCCTAGCCGCGCGGAACAGGGGAGGGAAGCGATGCTGATACCGTTGGGGCTGGTGGGCGTATTCGGGCTCGGGCTCGCGGGCTGGTCGGCCTATGTCGGGCGCAAGGCCGAGGAGATGGTCCCCGCCGACGGCAAGTTCGCCGACGTGCCCGGCGCGCATCTCCATTATGTCGAGATGAATCCCGAAGCGGACGGCCCTGCGATCGTGATGGTCCACGGGCTGATGGGGCAGCTGCGCAACTTCTCGCATTCGCTGGCCGGTCTGCTTGCCGCCGATCATCGCGTGATCCTCGTCGATCGCCCCGGCTGGGGACATTCGCAGCTCGCCGGGCCACGCCCGGGGATCGCGGCGCAAGCGAAGATGATCGCCGCGTTGATCGAGCAACTCGGGCTCGAAAAGCCGTTGCTCGTCGGCCATTCCATGGGCGGCGCGGTGAGCCTCGCGCTCGCGCTCGACCGGCCCGAGCTGATCGGCGGACTCGCGTTGATCGCGCCCTTGACCCAGGTCGTCGAAACCGTGCCCGCCCCCTTCAAGGGATTGCTGGCGCCGCTGGCCTTGCGCCCGCTGCTCGCCTGGACCGTCGCCGTGCCGGTGGGGCTGCGCACCGGCCCTGCGACCGCCGCCGCGATCTTCGCGCCCGATCCGGTCCCCGCCGATTTCGCCCTCGCCGGCGGCGGCGCGCTCGCGCTTCGCCCGAAAAGCTACATGGCCGGATCGTTCGAAATCCGCGCCGCGCCGGCCGAGATGGCAGGGCTGGTCGCGCGCTACGGCGAGATCCGCGTGCCGGTGGCGATCCTCTACGGCCGCGGCGATGCGGTGCTCGATCCAACGCTCAATGGCGAAAAGACCGTCGCCGAAATCCCCGGCGCGACGCTCGAACTGGTCGATGGCGGTCACATGCTGCCGGTCACCCATTCCGCGGCCACCGAGGCGTGGCTTCGCCGCGTGCTGGCCGACCTCACGCCACCGGCGGCGCGCTGACCGACACCGTCTGGCCGCCGGGCAGTTTCACCGACCCACCGGCCCCCGCTTGCTTCTGGACGAAGGACCCGATGAACGCGCCCAGCGTCAGCTTGGCGAGATCCATGAAAGCCGGAAAGCGAATCGCGAGGAACGAGAAGAACAGGGTTAGCCCGATCGTCGCGAGCGGCAGCCCGGTCAGGCCCAATTTGGTGAAGGCGCCGGTGAACCCGCTGAGGCTGGTCAACCGGATATATTGGGTGACTGCGTCTTCCTGTCCCGACTTCACCTGATCGCAGATCGCCGCCCATTCCTCGCTGTTGATCACCCGGCCCGGCTGTTGCCCGCGCGAAAGCCCGACCGATCGCAGCAGCTGGATGCCGAGAATCGCGCCGACAAAGCCGATCGTGCTGAGGATGAGCTCGGGGGTGAAATCGGCCAGCGTGGTCGCGCGCTCGCTCGCCTTGCTGTCGTCCTGCACCAGCAGATAGCAAACGAACCCGAACAGCGCGACAGCGCCGTAGATCAATCCGATTCCCGCCAAGGCCAGCGAGCCGCGCCCCAAATTGAACCCGCGCGGCTCGTCCGAATCGCCGAAGTTATCCATGTTCCTTCTCCCCCGTTTGTCGGGAGGCTAACATGGAGCGGCGCGGCTTTAGAAGCGGGTTAACTCACCTCGGCGGGCTGGGTGGTCCAGCCCAGCCGGGGGATGGTGATCGAGCGCTTGCCGGCAAGGTCGACGCGGGTGACGAACAGCTCCTTGCTCTCGATATAGGTGAGCAGGCGCCGCACCCGGCCGAGCGAACTGGTGCCATAGGTCGCGGCGAGTTCGGTGTCGCTCGGGCAGGGCAGCCCTTCGCGCGCGGCGCGGGCGACCAGCAGGAACGGCCCGAGCATGTCGTCGGGAAGCGCGCGGGCGGCGTCGAGCGCCTGTGCCCAATCATTGTCGGGATCGCCATGGATACCGGCGCGCGCGGCCGAGAGCCGACGGACGAAACCCGAAAGATCGAGCGGCGGTCGCGCCAGCCCGACCATGCGGCAGCGGACGAGAAAGTCCTGATAGAGCACCGAAGGCGAGCGATAGGTCGATTCGGGATCCTCGACGATGTCGCGCAGCACGTCGGCGATGCGCCCGGCCGCCTCTGCGGGATCGACTTCGGGCACCTCCTCCGCCGGCGATGGGGTCGAGCGCGCGAGCGCCTCGATCAGCCGCTCCGACGGCATCTGGGTCGGCACCGGTGACGGCGCCGGCGGCGTCCATTCGGGCTCGACCGGCGCGAGCAGCAGATCCTTCATGTCCTCGGCCGGCGCCTGCGGTAGCGGCGTCAGCTTGGGGCTCGAGCTCCGCGCGCTGGTCTCGACCGCGCCGATCTGGATCGCCACCGGCCGCCGCGCGACCGCCGGCCCGAGCGCAAGGAAATGGCCGCGCGCCAGATCGCGAATCGCTTCGGCCTGACGGCGCTCCATGCCGAGCAGATCGGCGGCGCGTGCCATGTCGATGTCGAGGAACGTGCGCCCCATCAGGAAATTCGACGCCTCGGCAGCGACGTTCTTGGCGAGCTTGGCGAGGCGCTGGGTGGCGATGACCCCGGCGAGCCCGCGCTTGCGGCCGCGGCACATCAGATTGGTCATTGCGCTCAACGACGCGCGACGCACATCCTCGGCGACCTCGCCGCCGCCCGCCGGCGCGAAAAGCTGCGCCTCGTCGACCACCACCAGCGCCGGATACCAATGATCGCGCGGCGCATCGAACATCCCGTTGAGGAATGCCGCGGCGCACTTCATCTGCCCCTCGGCCTCGAGCCCCTCGAGGCTGAGCACCACCGAGGCGCGATGCTCGCGGATCCGCGCGGCGAAGCGCGCCACGTCGCGCTCGCTATGCTCGGAGGCTTCGATCGCGATATGGCCATAGCGATCGCCCAGAGTGACGAAATCGCCCTCCGGATCGATCACCACCTGCTGGACCTGTCCGGCCGATTGTTCGAGCAGTCGGCGCAGCAGATGCGACTTTCCCGACCCCGAATTGCCCTGGACGAGCAGACGCGTGGCCAGGAGCTCCTCGAGATCCATCGACACGGGCGCGCCGCCCGTATCCTTCCCCATTTCCACGCGAACCGTCATTCGCATCTGCTTTGGCGGATGCGGGCAGGCACAGGCAAGCACTGCGTGGCACATACCGTCGCAATGCTGTGGACGGCGGCACATGCGCCGCCCCGGCGCTTCACCAAAGGTTAGGACGGCCGGGATAGACATCGCCGGCGAAGGGGAAATCGCATGATCCGTGCCTTGGGCGGAGCCGCAGCGATCGTGCTGGGCGGCTATTACATGGTTGGCGGCTTCGGGGGCTATTCGCGCGTCGTCGATCGGCCGCCGGCCGAAGTCGCCGCCGCGCTCGACGATCTCGATATCGCCGAGCAGCCCGGAGCGCCGGGCACCGATCCGGCGCGATCCGGCGGCGTTCAGCCGATCTTCGCCCATGCGCGCACCGCCGATGGCGTCACATGGACGGTGATGAGCGGCAAGGATGTCGCGGTCACGATGACTGCGCACCTCGCCCCGGTCGACGGCGGCAAGCGCACCAAGGTCACGGTCAGCGTCGCGCGCGGCAATGCGCCCGACGATTTCGTGTCGCCCGCCTTCCGCTCCACGGGGACGGCCACGGGGCTGTTCACGATGGCGGTCGATGCCGAACTCGACGAATTGACCGCTCCGCCGCCCACCGATCCCGCGACCTGCGCTGCATTGTTCGAACGATTCCAGGAAGGCGCTCTCGCTTCGGAGGATCTCCAGACTCGCGATAGCCTGAAGGACGCGATCGGCGATGTTGCGGCCGCGGGCACACGCATCGCCGCCTATGAGGCCGAGGCACGCCGCATCGGTTGTCCGACAGACGCGAAAGGCGAATTTCGCGGGCCCGAGAACCGGATGAAGCCCGCCGAGCCTGTGTCGCAGGAAGAACGCGAGAGATCCGGCAGAATCTCGACCAGGCCCGGCGAGCCGATGCTGGATCCCACGCCGCGATAAAGTCGGGCGCGATCCCGGAACGCGGAGGCTCGACAGCGGCCCCATACGCGCCGTAACGCAGCGCGAGTGACCGACCCGCTCGACATCCTCCACACCACTTTCGGCTTTCCCGATTTCCGCGGCGTACAGCGTCAGGTGGTCGACCGCGTGATGGCCGGGCAGAACACGCTGGCGGTGATGCCCACCGGCGCGGGCAAGTCGCTCTGCTATCAGGTGCCCAGCCTCGCGCTCGACGGCACCTGCGTGGTTGTCTCGCCGCTGATCGCATTGATGCACGATCAGCTCCGCGCCGCCGAAGCCGTCGGCATCCGCGCCGCGACGCTGACTTCGGTCGACGACAATCGCGAAGAGACGATCGCGCGCTTCCGCGCCGGCGATCTCGACCTGCTCTACATCGCCCCCGAACGCGCTTCGGGCGAGGGCTTCCGCAATTTGCTCGGTCAGGCGAAGCTCAGCCTGTTCGCGATCGACGAGGCGCATTGCGTCTCCGAATGGGGCCATGATTTCCGTCCGGACTACCGGCTGCTCCGGCCCCTGCTCGATCGCTTCGGCCATGTCCCGCGGCTGGCGCTCACCGCCACCGCAGACGCGCATACCCGTGCCGACATTCTCGAGCAGCTCGGCATCCCGCAGGACGGGCTGATCGTCGCGGGGTTCGATCGGCCCAATATCCGCTACACGATCACGCCCAGGGAAAACACGACCCGCCAGATCGTCGACCTGATCGCCGAGCAGCCGGGGCCGGGGATCGTCTATGCCCAGACTCGCGCAGGCGTCGAGAAGCTCGCCGGCAAGCTCGCCGAGACCGGGCGCAGCGTGCTGCCCTATCATGCCGGGCTCGATCCCGCGGTCCGCCGCCGCAACCAGGCGGCGTTCGTCGCATCCGAGGACATGGTGGTGGTCGCCACCGTCGCGTTCGGCATGGGGATCGACAAGCCCGACGTCCGCTTCGTCGCGCATGCCGGGCTGCCCAAGTCGATCGAGGCCTATTATCAGGAGACCGGCCGCGCCGGCCGCGACGGCGATCCCGCGGTCGCGCATTTGTTCTGGGGCGCCGAGGATTTCGCCAAGGCGCGCCAGCGGATCGGCGAAGTCGAAGCCGGACGACAGGCGGGAGAGCGTACCCGCCTCTCCGCTTTGGGGGCATTGGTCGAGACCGGCGGGTGCCGCCGCCGCATCCTGCTCCGGCATTTCGGCGAGGATGCGCCCGAGACCTGCGGCAATTGCGACAATTGCCTGAGCCCGCCCGCGGCGATCGACGCCACCGTCACCGCGCAGAAGTTCCTCTCGGCAGTGTTCCGCACCGGCATGATGTTCGGCGCCGGCTATATCGAGAGCGTGCTGCTCGGCCAGTCGAGCGAGCGCAGCCTGATGAACGGGCATGAGCAGCTCTCGGTATTCGGCATCGTCGACGGCGAGGAGGCGGCGATGCTGCGGCCGGTGGCGCGCGCGCTGCTGCTGCGCGATGCCTTGCGCACCAATGCCCATGGCGGACTCGAATTCGGGCCCGGCGCCAGGCCGATCCTCAAGGGCGAGGCCGATCTCAAGCTGGTTCTGCCGCCCAAGCGCGAGCGACGCGCCAAGCGGGGACGGGCGGCGAGTGGCGGCGCCAATCCGATCGGCAATCCGCTGTTCGAGGCATTGCGCGCCAGGCGCCGCGAGATCGCGATGGAGGCGGGGCTGCCGCCTTACGTCATCTTCCACGATTCGGTACTGCGCGACATGGCGCTTACCCGCCCCGACAATCTGTCCCGGCTCGGCGAGATCTCAGGCGTTGGCGCGCGCAAGCTGGAGGCTTACGGTGACGCCTTCCTGCAAGTGATCCGCGAGGCGGCATGAGGCAATCACGGTTCACCCGGCCGGCGCCCCACGAGATCATCGACAATAGAGAGGCACATCCATGAATCTGCGCCGAATCGACGACAGCATTTCGGTCGCCCCCCAGATCCAGCCCGAGGAGGTGGCCGACATCGCCGCGGCGGGCTTCACCGCGATCGTCAACAATCGGCCGGAGGGCGAGGAACTCGGCCAGCCGGCCGGGGAAGCGGTACGCGCCGCCGCCGAGGCTGCCGGGCTGTCCTATTCCGAGATCCCGGTGACGCATGCCGGCTTCTCGGCGACGCAGGTCGAGGCGATGGCCAAGGCGCTCGCGGACGCCGGAGGCCCTGTGCTCGCTTATTGCCGCTCGGGCACGCGCTCGTGCAATCTCTGGGCGCTTGCCGAAGCCAGCCGCGGCGGCGATCCTGCCGCGCTCACCGTCAAGGCGGCCGGCGCGGGCTATGACATCTCGGGGATCCGGCCGCTGCTCGACGCGCTCGCCGGACGCGCATGAACTGGACTCAGCTCGGGGGATCGCTCGCCGCGGTCCTCGTGCTGGTGTGGATCGCGCGCCTGCTCAAGCTGGGCGAGAGCCGCATCGCCGACGCCGAAATCGCCCGCCGCATGGCCGAGGAGGCGCTCAGCGGGTTCGTCGCGCGCGCCGCATTGGTCAGCACCAACGGCGCGGCGGCTTTGGTACTCGGCACCGATGGCATCGCTTTGCTCAAGCGCCACGGCGCCAAGGTCGCGGCGCGCCGGCTCAGCCGCCCGCTCTGGCGCCGACCGTCGCCCGAAGGCGTGACGATCGAGACCGGGGAGCGGATGTTCGGCCCGGTGCTGCTGTACGGCGTGCTCCCCGAGGATGTCGACAGGCTGGAAGCGCAACTTACAATGATGTAAGTACCCGCCATGACGCTCGCCGATCCCGTGACGCTGGCAATTCCCGCCTTCGTGCTGCTGGTGCTGGCTGAGATGATCGTCGCGCGGATCAAGGATCGGACGCGCTACGAGCCGCGCGACACGCTGACCTCGCTGATGCTCGGCACGGGCAGCACCGTAGCCGGCATATTGTCGGGCGGCGCAGTGTTCGCGCTGGCGACCTGGGTCTGGCAGTTCCGGCTCTTCGACATCGGCTATGCCTGGTATTGGTTCGTCCTCGCCTTCGTGGTCGACGATTTTGCCTATTATCTTTTCCATCGCTCGGCGCACCGCGTCCGCTGGTTCTGGGCGAGCCACGTCATCCACCATTCGAGCCAGCATTATAATCTGTCGACCGCGCTGCGGCAGACCTGGACCGGCTTCTTCAGCCTCGCCTTCCTGTTCCGGCTGCCATTGTTCCTGATCGGCTTCCCGCCGGCGATGATCTTCTTCGTCGCGGGGCTCAATCTGATCTACCAGTTCTGGATCCACACCGAAGTGATCGGGCGGATGCCGCGCTGGTTCGAGGCGGTGATGAACACCCCCTCGCACCACCGTGTCCACCACGCGACCAATCCGCGCTATCTCGACAGCAATTATGCCGGCGTGTTCATCGTCTGGGACAAGTGGCTGGGCACCTTCGAGCCGGAGCGGGACGACGACAAGCCCCGCTACGGCATCGTCAAGAATCTGGGCAGCTTCAACATCGTCTGGGCCGCCACACACGAATGGGTGGGAATCGCGAAAGACGTCTGGCGCGCGCCCGGCTGGAAGGCACGCGTCAACTATATGATCCGGCCGCCGGGGTGGAGCCACGACGGCAGCCGCGATACGTCGGAAACGATAAAGGCGCGCTGGGAAGCAGCCCGCCACGAGGGGGGACAGGCGTGGAAGAAGCCGATATCGTCGTCATCGGATGCGGATCCGGCGGGAGCGCAGTCGCCGGCCGTCTGAGCGAAGGCGGCAAATACAAGGTCGCGGTGCTCGAGGCGGGCGGGCGCAACACCAGCCTCAAGACGATCATGCCCGGTATGATGCCGTTCCAGACCGACAAGACCAACTGGCGCTTCGAGACTGTACCGCAAGCGGGCCTGAACGGCCGCCGCGGCTATCAGCCGCGCGGCAAGGGGCTTGGCGGATCGAGCGCGATCAATGCGATGCTCTATATCCGCGGTCACCAGAAAGATTATGACGAATGGCGCGATCTCGGCTGTACCGGCTGGGGCTGGGACGATGTGCTGCCCTGGTTTCGCCGATCCGAACACAATATGCGCGGCGCCGACGGCTTTCACGGCGATGCGGGCCCGCTCTGGGTCAGCGATCAAGACTTCGCGCACCCCGGCAGCCGCGCATTCATCGAGGCCGCCGCATGCCTCCAGATCCCCGCGAATCCGGACTTTAACGGCGCGCGGCAGGACGGCGTCGGCCTCTATCAGGTGACGCAGAAGAACGGCGAACGCTGGACCGCGGCGCGCGCCTATCTCCCCACCGGGAAGCGCGACAATCTCGATATCATCTGCGACGCGCTGGTCGAACGGATCCTGTTCACCGACGGCCGCGCCTCGGGCGTCGCGTATCGGCAGGGCGGCGCGCGACGCGAGATCCGCGCGCGGCGCGCGGTGGTCCTCGCCGCCGGGGCATTCCAGACGCCGCAATTGCTGATGCTGTCGGGGATCGGCCCCGGCACGCATCTCGCCGAAATGGGACTCGCCGTACAGGTCGATCGACCCGCGGTGGGTGCCGACCTGCAGGATCATATCGATTATACCGCCGCCTTCGAAACCGAAGGCAGCTTCTTTCTCGGCCGTTCCGCAAAAGGCACGCTCAAATCGCTCGGCGCGATGGTCCAATGGCTGTTCACCCGCGGCGGCGGGATGACCTCGCCTTATGCCGAGGCCGGCGGTTTTCTCCGCACCGAACTCGCCGGCGCGCGTCCCGACGTCCAGCTCCATTTCCTGATCGCGATCGTCGAGGATCATGGCCGCACCAGATTGAAGGGGCATGGCTATAGCTGCCATGCCTGCGTGCTCCGGCCCGAGAGCCGCGGCACGGTGCGGCTGCAGTCGCCCGATGTCGGCGATGCGCCGCTGATCGACCCCAATTTCCTCGCCGACCAACGCGACATGGACGTGCTCAAGGCCGGCGTCCGCGCGATGTACCGCATCCTCGAAACGCCTCCGCTCGCCGGCTATAAGGGTCGCGATCGCTATCCGGTCGACCTGACCGACGATGCTGCACTCGAAGCGCTGATCCGCGCGCGGGCCGACACCGTCTATCACCCCGTCGGCACCGCGCGGATGGGTTCGGATGCCGATGCCGTGGTCGATCCGCGACTCAAGATGCGCGGTGTCGACGGCCTCTACATCGCCGATGCCTCGGTGATGCCACGGCTGATCGGCGGCAACACCAATGCCCCCAGCATCATGATCGGCGAACGCTGCGCCGCGTTCCTCGCCGAGGATCTAGGGGCGTAGACCGATCAATCGCTGGCAGGCGGTGGTCTAACGGGAGCAGGGTCCGCAACTGCGGACATTCCGTTTGCAATGTAGGATTTCGCCTGCTTGGCTAGTAGCGCGGGGCTGCGGCCGCTGCCGCTCTTTGAACCTTGTGGTTTCCGATATTCGCGCCCGCGCCGTGCTTGACACGCGTCGGTTGACACACACGTGTCAACGCGATGTCGTGTCAACGTGTCAACCAACTTCTGGTTGGCAACCACGCCGGATCGGCAGCAAGCATTTGTGAATTCAATAATTCCTTGCCAGCCTCCAGGCTTCTACGTGTCAACCGGCCGGTTGGGTGCCGGCCCCGGTGTCAACCGCGGACTTGTGCAAAAAAGAGGGCCGGCGGTTCGAAAACCACCGGCCCAGTCGTCCGCAGGAGGAACCTCGGTTGGGCGCCGCGTCGGCGGCGCCCGATCTTGTCAGTAATTATAGGCGCGTTCGCCATGCTCGTTGATGTCGAGCCCTTCGAGCTCGACCTCGACGCTCGGGCGAAGGCCGACCGTGTGCTTGAGCGCGAGGAACAGGATCGCCGAGACCCCGCCCGAGAGCAGCAAGGTCACGCCGACCGCCTTGGCCTGGGTGAGAAGCTGCGCGCCCATGTCATAGGTGCCGGCGACGGCGGGGATCACGTTGAAGTCCATGAAGCCCTGCCCGCCGAGCGACGGAGCGGCGACGATCGCGGTGCCGATCGCACCGATGATACCGCCGACGCAATGGACGCCGAACACGTCGAGCGTGTCGTCATATTTGAACTTGTTCTTCACCGTGGTGACGAAGAAGAAGCACACGCCCGAGGCGACCGCGCCGAGCACGATCGAAGTCATCGGATGCGCGAAGCCCGCCGCCGGGGTGATCGCCACCAGACCGGCGACGACGCCCGAGGCCGCGCCGAGCAGCGACGGCTTTTTGTGGATGATCTGCTCGATGATCGCCCACATCGCGCCGGCGGCGGCGGTTGCCACCATGGTGTTGACGAAAGCGAGCGCGGCGAACTTGTTGGCTTCGAGATTGGAGCCAGCGTTGAAACCGAACCAGCCCACCCACAGCAGGGCCGCGCCGATCATCGTCATGGTCAGCGAGTGCGGCGGCATCGGGTCGGTCTTGTAGCCGGTGCGCTTGCCGATCACGAGGCAACCGACCAGGCCGGCGATGCCCGCATTGATGTGGACGACGGTGCCGCCGGCGAAATCGAGCGCGCCGAGACCCCAGAGATAGCCGTGATCATCGGGCAGGCCGGGCTGGAAGTCCGGGCCGGGCCAGTACCAGACCATGTGCGCCATCGGGAAATAGACGAGAGTCAGCCAGGCGACGACGAAGACGATCAGCGGCGTGAACTTGATGCGCTCGGCGAACGCACCGACGATCAGCGCCGGAGTGATCATGGCGAAGGTCATCTGGAAGACGACGAACACGGTCTCGGGAAGATAGACGCCGTTCGAGAAGGTTGCCGCGAACGTGTTCGCATCGACCCCCTTGAGCAGCACCTTCGAGAAACCGCCGACGAAGGCGTTGAGGCTGCCGCCGTTGGTGAACGCCATCGAATAGCCCCAGGCGCACCAGACGAGGCCCGCTACGCAGACGATGGTCAGCACCTGCATCAGCACCGACAGCATGTTCTTGGTGCGGACCAGGCCGCCATAGAAGAGTGCGAGGCCGGGGACCGACATCATCAGCACGAACGCTGCCGAGACGAGCATCCACGCGACGTCGCCCTTGTTGACCATGGTATCGTCGGGGACGACCGTCGCCGCCACGGCGGGCGCGGCATCCTGTGCCCAGGCGGGCAAAGCCGCGAACAGAGCGAGCCCCGCCCCCGCGGCCAGTTTCATTCCTGTCTTCATCTGGACCCCCTTCATCACAGCGCCGTCTCGTCGGTCTCGCCGGTGCGGATGCGCACCGCCTGGCCGAGATCGAGGACGAAAATCTTGCCGTCGCCGATCGCGCCGGTGCTTGCCGCGGCCTGAATCGCCTCGACGGCGCGATCGACGATGTCGGCGCCGCAGGCGATCTCGAGCTTGATCTTGGGCACCATGTTGGTGCTGTACTCGGCGCCACGGTAGATCTCGGTCTGCCCCTTCTGGCGGCCGAACCCCTTGACCTCGGTGACGGTCATGCCGGCGATGCCCACTTGCGTGAGCGCTTCGCGCACCTCGTCGAGCTTGAACGGTTTTATGATGGCGATGATGAGCTTCATGTCGCCCCCTCTTGGCGGTTAACCCGGGAGACCCCTCAGCAAGCGCCGTGCCAGCCGCCAATTCGCGCCTTTTTGCGCCGTCGCAGCACAGTCGAAGGGCATCAAAGGGTAAATTTTCGTGCAGCTGGCAAAGGCTGCCCGATAATTAGGCAGCCCGGTTGCCCATCAACACAGCCATTTGTGCTGCTCCAGCGCCGCACGGCGGCCTGTCTCCAGCGGACCCATTTCCAAGGCCCGCAGATTTGCCTCCAGATGCACGCGCCGATGCGTACCCACTGCGACCGTCGAAACCGCGGGGTGCGACAGGCTGAAGCGCAGTGCCATGTCGGTCACCGAGCGCTCGTGCGGCGCGACCAGGGGCGTCAGCCTGCCGACCCGCGCCATCGTCTCGCGCCGATGCTCGTCGAAGAAATAGCTGTGGCGCCAGTCATCGTCTGCGAAGGCGGCATGATCGAAAGCCGGGGTGAGCGCTCCATAGTAAAGCGGCGAACGGACGACGACACCAACCCGATGCGCGCCGCACAAAGGAAGCAGGCTCGCGGCGGCGCCCTGATCGAAGACATTGTACATCAGCTGCACCGCATCGATCGCGCCACCCGCGACCAACTCCAGCGCCGCGTCCACATCATGGTCGAACAGCGAAACGCCGAAGCCGGCGATCTTTCCCTCGTCCCGAAGCTCGCCGAGCGTCTCGAGCCAATCGCCCTCGCCCAGCCATTCGGAACACCAGGCATGCAATTGCAATAGCGCCAGACGCTCGACGCCCAGCCTGGACAACAGGCTCTCGACCTCGGCTCGCAGATGACGGCCGGGATAGGCCCGCCCCGCGGGAACGTGCGGCGAAGGCAGGTCGAACGGCACGAGCGACGACGCACGGGCAATGACGAGCAGGTCACGGTGCCTGCTCCCCTGTGCCAGAGCGCTGGCGAGTTGGTCCGCCGCAGCGGCATCGCCGGCGATCGTCACCGCGTTCATGCCCCGCTCGAGCGCCAGCGCGATGGTGGCGGCTGTCTCGTGCGGATCCTCTCCGGCCGACACATGAAGGCTCAGTTCCGAGACGCTCAGCCCCGTGCGTCCGAGAGGGCGAAGACGCATCAAGCCGAATCCGACGCTGCAGTGATGACGATCTGCAGCCCCGGGGATCGGCGGTTCTCCCACGAGGAGCGGTGCCATGCTCCCGGCTGCACCGGCGTCTGGACGCGGTGGATGCTCGCCGCACCCGGTGCCACCGCCCATTCCCGATCGGGTTCGAGAAGGAAGGGAAATCGGCCCGAGATCATCGCCGCGAGTTGCGCCGGCCGGTGCAGCCAGAGCGCCTCCACCGCGGCGCCGGTGCGCAGGACCCGGGTGTCGAGGTGGCACAGCAGCGGGAACTCGCGACGCATGAATCCGCGATAGGCGGGCGCGTCCACATTATCGGCCGATGTGACGCGCATTCCCGCCGGTCGCCCCAGCGGCCATAACAAGCGGAACGCATGCGCCTCGTGCACCCGATCCACATGCCACACCGTGTCTCCCGGCGCGAAATAGCTGCGGATCGACACCGAGGCGCGCGCGCCGACCAGACCGCCCGCAAACGCGGCAAGTGCCGCGATATCCTCGGCGAAACGCGCGCGCGCGCCGGCAAAGGCGCCGGGTCCGAGCAATTGATCACAGACCAATGCCAGTGCGGCGTCTGGATCGAGCCGATTGAAGTCCAGCTTGAAGCCTGGCCGGGTCAGCAACGCGTGCACCAGCGCCCGGTAGGGAAGTTCGTCCAGCGGCGGTCGCGGCAGCTCGACCGCGCCGATTTCCGAGCGATCGAGCAGATGTCGCGCCGCCTCCGGCCCCGCATCGAACGAAACCGGCTCGATCCCGCTCGTCGGGCCATTTCCCGCTGCCTTGTCCATGCCTGAGGTCTAGCACACACCGGTGCCGGAGCGGCGCCCCGGCGCGGCTCCGGCAC
>Ga0247823_10000761_pt1 | contig 27139 bp, 24 predicted proteins | sample 13C_PalmiticAcid_2_FD_192426 | JGI IMG/M metagenome (GOLD analysis project Ga0247823, IMG submission 192426) | Soil microbial communities from agricultural site in Penn Yan, New York, United States - 13C_PalmiticAcid_Day30 | ecosystem: Environmental > Terrestrial > Soil > Agricultural land...
GACCTGTTCCATGGAAGCTGTTCGGTGCATGACGCGCACAGATCGACGCCGTTGGCGCCACGTTCGCGGCAAACCAGGCAGCGTGGGTGTAGGTCTAGGGAAAACGCGAGTACGTCACCCTTTAAGAAACAGTTACTTACGCGAATGCCAGTCGGACTATTTGAGTGCGATTTGACGCCAAAAGGTCGGTATTTCCTACCGCCCGGACCCCATAAAGCAGGTATTCCCCAAATAACGCCTTCGCCGCCATTTAGCGTCGCAGCCAGTGCGAAGGGCGGGGATCACTCTGCGCACCCGCTCCAGGGAGCGGCTCGCTCCAAGGTGTGGGCGGCTCGTCGAACCAAGTCGAGAGCCTGTTCGACGGCAGACAGATTTCCGTTTTGGAGTCGTTCCGCGACCGCCTTGAGGCAGTAGTTCAGAACGTCAATTGGAGCCCCGATCTTTTCGTTCTCGTAGCGGGACCAGGAGGTCTTGTTGATGCCCAGCTTTTCTGCGAACGCAGCTTGGGTCTCCCTGCCCCGGGCTGCCTTCAAAAGATCCCCTTGAGATGTAGGGAACTGCGCTTCAACCATGTTGCAATTATTGCATCATGTTGCAATAATTGCATCTGCCCCATAATCACAGCTCCCCGGTACCATCCGGATGCGGAGGAAACATGGCCCGAGCCGACCAACTGAAGGCGCTGCTGCGTGCATACGCCGGCGAGGAAGACGCCCAGTTCGCTGCCATCGCGCTGCAGATGGCAGCCGATGAGGCGCAGAAGGGTCATGTCCGATTGGCGGCTGAACTCAAAGCGTTGGTCGAGGCTGCGCAGGCTCGTCAGCAGAGCAAGCCCCTGGTGCGTCCGGGACCAGTGCCAATGGCACAACCCAAAGGCGAACTGGCCGAGCTGTTGACCGTCAGATACCCACGGCATCACCTCGTGGAGATGGTTGTGGCGCCCGATGTTGAGGCGAAGCTCAAGCGAGTCCTTAAGGAGCAGCGTTCGCACGATCAGCTGAGCGGCCATGGGCTGTCGCCGCGGCGGAAGCTTCTGCTCGTGGGGCCGCCGGGAACCGGCAAAACGTTGACAGCCAGCGTTCTCGCAACCGAATTGCGGCTGCCGCTGTTTGTTGCTCGTTTCGATACGCTGATCACCAAGTTCATGGGTGAAAGCGCTTCCAAGCTGCGTCTGGTCTTCGAAGCTCTGAAGGCCACCAGGGGCGTATACCTGTTCGATGAGTTCGACTCGCTCGGCTTGCAGCGAGGCAGCCAGCATGACGTCGCTGAAATGCGTCGAACACTCAACATGTTCCTGCAACTTATCGAGCAGGACACCTCGGAAAGCCTGATCATCGCCGCCACGAACCATGGCGATTCGCTCGACACAGCACTTTTCCGGCGCTTTGACGATGTGATCCGCTACAGCGCCCCTAACGAACCGCAGATCGAGCAGTTGCTCAGGAACGGCCTGGCCATCCTTGAGAACCCGGGTATGGAATACGCCCCGCTCGTCCAGGCTGCGCTCGGGCTGTCGCATGCCGATATCGCGAGGGCGTGCCACGACTCGATGAAGGATGCCGTTCTGGAAGGGCTGCCGCACGTCAGCTCGGACAGCGTCCTGCTGCACCTCCAGGAACGTTCTGCTAGTCTGAAATCACTTAAGTCAAGCTAAGGATAGGCTGACGAGGCCTGTCCGGGGGACAGGCTATGGCAGAACCGAAAGACCATCTCAATGTCTTGGGCGCTACAGACTCACGCAACTTCAAGTCCATGCTTTCGGTCGTCAGGGAAAGGTTCCCGTCGAGAGACAGAATTCCACATGGACAACGTCTGCTTGCCGACCTGCAACGGGTTCGCATCCGTGCAGATGACATTGCTGCTAGGCGGGCGGCACGCGGCATCGAGCCACGTCTTGGTCTAACGATTGCGATCAGGATCGCGCCTAGCGGCCTGTTCGACTTCAAGAACCTCGAGTGGAAGCGCGACGGCATCGAAGTGCTCAACGCACGGCCAGGTGAAGGATTTGATTTGGTCGTTGTACACGTGCCCGAAGGGCGCCTTGCTGCATTTGAGGGGCGAATCCAGGAATACCTGGAAAAAACCACGCGCAAGGGTGGTCCCAAGAACGCGACGTTGGTCAACGCGATCGAGAGCTTCAGAAGCGGCGCCTTCGACGAGCTGTGGACCGAGGCCACCGATCCACCGCATGACACGCAGGCCCGCTGGTTCCAACTATGGTTGCGCACAGGCACCAAATCGCCAACCGATGCCAAGCAAGCATTCGTTGAAGCCGCGCAGGATTTTGATATCGAAGTGGAGGAGGGCTATGTGCCCTTCCCGGGAAGGATCGTTGTTGCGGTACACGCCACCCGACAACAGTTGGAAGAGGCTGTCGAGCTACTCGACATGGTCGCGGAAATCCGAGGCACTCAGCCTAACGCCGAGTTCTTCTCTGCAGACCTGACACCAATCGAGCAGGTGCAATGGGTAAGGAGTCTGGAGCAGCGCACGCACGACCGCTCACATCCAGATTCGGCCTACGTAACTCTTCTAGATACTGGTGTTACTCAAGCCCATCCCCTCATTGCCAAGAGCCTACATACGGTAGATATGTTTGCGGCGAATGCTGCTTGGTCTACCGCAGACATAGACGGTCACGGCACGGAAATGGCCGGCCTGATCCTGCACGGCAACTTGGCCCATCCCTTGGCATCCAGCGACGTATACGACCTGCATCATCGCTTGGAATCGGTACAGATCTATCCCTCGACCGGGCATACGTTACCGCATCTGTACGGTTGGGTAACTGACTCGGCTACGCGTGTCGTCGAGGCGGCCAATCCGGGACGGAAGCGTTCGTACGCCATGATGACTACCGCGCTTGGTGCCACAACGGGATCCCCCTCAGAGTGGTCTGCAACCGTAGATAGACTGAGCTTCGGCAGCGCGGGCACGCTAGAGCTCGAAAAGGGCGAGCTAACAAAGCGGCTATTTGTACTGTCTGCTGGAAATGTTAGCGCGCAGCACTGGCACAACTATCCCAACATCAACAAACTGACCACGATCGAAAGTCCAGCACAAGCATGGAACGCGATCACGGTCGGGGCACACACTGAGCTGACGGAAATAGATGCCATCAAGTGGCCATCGAAGAAATGCATTGCTGCGGAAGGAGCCCTTTCACCCAGCTCTTCTACCTCATTAATGTGGGGCAAGAAGGGCTGGCCGTTCAAACCCGATGTCGTGGCCGAGGGCGGAAACGGATCAATAGACAAGTACGGCGCTGTAGCGGGTCCAGGCAGTCTTCGACTATTGACCACTTACCATGACATGACATCGTCAACGCTCACCGAGACTGGTGACACAAGTGCAGCCGCCGCGGAAGTTGCGCGTGTATGTGCACACATCAGTACGCGCTATCCCGATTACTGGCCAGAGACCATTCGAGGCTTGGTGATCCATGGCGCTCGCTACACACCGGCCATGCTGAATGCCTTACCCAAGAATCCAAGCGGCAGTGACAAGGAGGGCTTGGTACGTCAAGTAGGCCACGGCGCAGTCCGTGCGGACAACGCACTGAACTCTACTGCTCACCGACCAACACTGATTCTTCAGGAAAAGATCATTCCATATCGCAAGGATAAAAGCGGAGTAAAGCTCAACAAAGTGAATATGCATCGCTTGCCTTGGCCTGCTGATGAGCTGTTGGCACTAGGCGGGGTCGAGCTGCTAATGCGAGTGACGCTTTCTTACTTCATTGACCCAAACCCGAGTCAGCGCGGCTGGCAGTCAAAGTTCCGGTACCAGTCACATGGGCTGCGCTTCTCCGTAAAAGCCGCCACCGAAACCGATGAAGAGTTTCGCCAGCGCATCAACAAGATTGAGCGAGAGGAAGCAGCCGACGGCGATGAGCTCGAATCCATGCCAGATCCGGACAGCACAAAATGGATGCTCGGAAGCAGAATCCGCTCGAGAGGCTCGATTCATTCAGATGTGTGGAAGGGAACGGCCGCAGAACTTGCCAACAAGTCATACCTGGCCGTGTTCCCAGTGGGTGGTTGGTGGAAGGACTGGAGCCAGGCCGAGCGACATGGCGTGGAGGTTCGCTATTGCCTGATCGTCTCGTTGGAAGTTTCAGAAGACATTGCCGTTGATCTCTACACCCCCATCCAAACCCAGATTGTGGTGCCCTCTGTGGTGGACATAAGCATTCCCACGCCGTGAGAATTCTGCCCAATGCCAGCGATGGATGTCGGCGAGCGCGCCAACATCCTCGTTTCGCGTCAAGGCGAGTCGAAGTGCCCACTCAGGATCGATGCGGGACAGGCCACTACTGGCCGACAAGGGCCTTTTAGATGGAGTGCATCTAGCTAGCAAGGTAGCCTATCCGTCCAGTGAGAGACCTCGTCGGACGCGCGATTTCCAAGCAACGTGAAGTAGCGTGCCTCCGTTTCGTCGTGGGGTAACGGATCGGTGACGAGGCCATCGCTAAGAATCAAATAGATGTCTTCTCCACCACATTTGCTTGAACGAGGCGGCGGACGGGTCGTCGTGCTTTCCAGGCTGCCAGTACCGAGGAGCGCCTCGAGTACGCTTGTAGCGCTTGCTGCTTGGACGGTAGGCGCTGCGTTTAGGAATCTGGGCACGGTCATATAGCTGCTGTATGGCAAAACATGCCTACGAGCGGCGCGAAAACGAGCACGCAGGTCGCTAACGTCCTCATGCGAGAACAGGCCCCCCTCGATCGGAAGATGCGAGAGCCTCAGCTTCTGCCGGGCTACCAACCACTTCAGAAAGCTGGATGAAAGACCGAGGAAGGCGGCCGCCTCCTCGTCGCTCCACCCTCGGCGTGAAGAAGGCTTCAGATCGGCGATGCAACTTCGATGAATCGCCAGGGCATGCTTCTGAACGTACTTACCTCTTAACAGTCCGGCTTCGATGGCCCGCGTTAACGATTCCTCAGAACACTTAGATTGCGCAGCAGCTTCGGGAATGAGAATCCAATCTCGCTGCCAACTTGGAACGCCCTCTGGCAGTGAGAGGCTCGAGGCAGCCTTTCTCGATCTTTCGTTCCTGCGTTGCAAGGTGGAACGTCCACTTCCAGGCACATCACCCGTCAGCGTTCTACGCTCACGCTTAGATGCTGGAGGCAGAACGTGACCGCCCCCGTCCCCAACGGCAGTCCTGATCAGTTCACCTATGGGCGCGAGTTCCTGGAATCTTTGCAGCCCAGCGCTATCGTCGGTGTACCAGCCGAAGGGGACACTTCGAGGTATTCGGCTTGATCTGAGCGAACTGGCTTCCATCTGAAGCACTTCTTGTGCTGCAAGGGGGCCATCGCGCAGGGCGCACAACGCGCAGGCGACAATCTCTAGAACTTCAGGGCTCACTAGCCGCCCCCTCCTCGTGATGCCAAGCTGGCGTGACACGTAACGATGCATCGAGCGAGCAAGAGCGAGAAACCCTGGCAGGCTTACATCGTCAAGATGCGTGTACTCAGCCGGAAGCCGAGCAATCTTGGGGTTCGAGTACAGCTTTGCTCTAACCGCAAGCATGAGTTTGCGCACTGCGCGAGAGCAGCTTTCGACTATCTCGCCGCTGGCCAACAACGCATTGCATCGGCAAACGCCTACGCCTGGTCGCGTCAAGGTGAGGCCCGATCCACATGAGGGGCATTCGTCAATGAGCTTTACCCCGTGTTTTGCGCAGTACGCCGAGATACTCAAGTGCCAGCTGGCATCGAAAAAGCCATCCTCCTCAATGCACAGTGGGCAGACGCTGTGATGCACCAGTCTCAGGTCATTGAGCGCCAAAGAGTGGCCTAGCAGTACATACTTGGAGCCAACCTTGGTGACCTCCATTCGCTGTGCCACCTCAGTGGAAATACCAGTCAGCTGGACGATGGTATTCCAGTCACCACCGCGACGGCTTTGAGTCTCGTTCCTGCCGTTAGGAAGAATGACCTTCGCCGATTGATATCCATTTGCTTGAGCCAGGCGGAGCGAGTAGCCGATAGCGGTTTCGGTCTCGCTCGGCGGGGGCGTCACAACCAGACGCCCCAGGGATTTGGAATACTCGGAATGGCTCACCCAAGTGCCCTCGCCACTTCGCGCTTGACCTCGGCCTTGGTGGTCGAGCTTTTGGGCTCAGCCAGGACGCCCATGTGCGTCTCCATGTCAGCCGCCTCGTGCGGGACCTCGGAGGCCAGCTTCATGGAGCGGCTGCACAGGTCTTGCGCCGCTTCGGTGCCAATGGCGCCCAAGAACGGGCCGCCCTCCATCGGAATCGAATCAGCGAACCAAACCGCCACACTAAAGGCATCGGCCAGATCATTGATCCTGATCGCGGTACGCTCTTCCCAAATGGCATCCTTGACGGCCCGGTCCAGGATCTTGGAGAGCAGACCAATACGTCCGCCACACGCGATGAACATGCGCAGGCTCATCTCGGGTGTGGTGAGATCGGGAAGCTCGAACGGCGCGAGCTTCTTCTGCATAGCGCGCAAGACCGACCGGAACACCCGGCGCGACTGCGCGTTCATCCAGTCGTACACCGGCACCTCGACGGTCGAGTCGAAGCGGTTGCGCAGCTGCTCGCTCTTGAAGATGATCGTCCTGGAGCTCGGCAAGCCGACGCAGACCAGGCTGAACGTGTTGCGCTCTACCAGAGCCTTGAGCCAGTCGGTGGCGCCAGTGAGACTAGCCTTCTGGCCCTTGTCGCACAGGTGCTGGAACTCATCCAGGATGATCATTTTCGTCTGCGCCTTGTCCAGGAGATTGAGCAGGCGGGACAGCATGTTGGAGTACGTACCCACCATCCAGAGAGGATCTCCCAAGGCCTCCAGCAACGCCTCCATCAACCCTTTGATGGATCCCCTCACGGGGGCTTGTACATAAATCACATGCTTCACCAGCCCATCTGCCGTTCGCACAGGCGGGAATCTGGCTTCGAACTCACGGATCGCAAACGACTTGCCTGTACGTGAGTGACCGACGATGTGCTTACAGGCGGGTGTGCTCGTCGAAGCATGCTCAAGCAGCGTCCGACTCAGCGTGCGCTGAATTCCTGTGAAGGCCGGGGTATCGATCGAGATCCCTTTGACAATATTGAGGAACGGCAAGAGCTGGTTGTTCGAATCGGAGAGAATATTCATGCGCGGGCTTCCTGGTTGAATTGGTTGGCGGTGCTTGCGGTGAGATCGATGAGGTCGTCGTCGTCGATGAACTGGGAGGTGTTTGGCAACGTCGACAGGGCGAGCGGGGCCGGCGTGGACTCGGGCGCGGACGGGGCGGGAGCGGTGTCCACGCGACGGACCTTGGTCTTCTTCGGAGCCGGCGGATCGCTGAAAAGCGGCGCTTGGCCTCGGATGAAACGACCTTGGTTACGGCGCGACGGGCGGCGATTGAGCTTGATATCGGCTGCGATCAGTTCACGGATACGCTGCTTGGCCTCTGCAAGACCAACGTTCCTCTGCTTCTCTTCACCCATAACGGCTGCGTATTCCCGGCACTTGCGGTGCTGCCAGCGGGTGAGGCCGCGGGCATAGGCCAGATCGACGGCCTGCACTTTGATGAAGGCACCGGAGTCAGGGCAAATCACATACAGATGACCAACGTCCTCGTCATTTGTAACGATCTTGACGTTGAAGCGATCGCCATGACGATGGCGCAGCGCCGCCAGTTCATCGCTGTTGTAGAACAAGGAGTCGAACTGAACACCTTGATGGCCAAGGACCCGAGTATCGGGTTTGCCAAAGGCTGCATCGACAAACTCGGCCGACTCTGGAAGGTGTCGATCCACTTGGCCGACCAGCCGGGCCCACCGCATCGCGGGAGACTCGCCCAGCGCAGAGTGCTTGCGCTGGTGGTAGTAATCCACCGTCCAGATATTCAGTACGAGGTTGAGCGTGTCTAGTGAGATGACAGCGTGCTTAGAGCTGTCGTAGTCCCCACGTTCCAGGATGTTGGAGAACGTGCGGCCAGGGACTTCCGCAATCAGGTTCGAATGCACGGTCCTGAAGTAGCGTTCCACCTTTCCCTTGTACCAAGGCATACGCCGCGGGCAGGTCTGAACGGTAGTGCCGAACTGGCCCGCCGCATGGTCAAGCGAGAAGCCATGGAACTCCAAGCCATTGTCCACAAGCAACGTCTTGATGACGCCCCAGGTAGGCCACGCATTGGTGATCTCGTCGATATCATCCTTGGGCAGCATGGCGTGGCGAAGTGCTCGCATCACGGTCATGGCACTGGGTTCGTCGAAACTGACCGAGTAGCCGAGAACCATGCGGGTGCATTCGTCAAGGATCACCGTCAACCAAGGCCTGCCCAGCGGGAGCCCGGTCTCTTCGTCGACTACGAAGACGTCGAGTCGGCAGTGGTCGATCGAGGCACGTTCCAGCGGGAGCTCCGCACGCTCGCCCATCCCTGTGCTGCGGAATTTGACCTTGGCGTGCTGCTGGCCATACCGAGCGACACAGACGTCAAAGGCATCAAGTGCTTCGATCTTGCGCTTCAGCGTACAGATCCCGACGCGGGGCAGGTACTCCGATTCGATCCTGTGCTGGTTGCTCAGATCAACGTGGTGATTGATAGCCTCCAGGACCACCTCTTTACTGCGCCGCTCAGGCGTGAGGTAGAGGTCGCGAATGCACTGGTCTACGAGGTCATCGATCTCCGGATGCAAGCGACTGTCACGATTGCCCTTCAGTGCGTGTCGGTCGACCAACGCATTGATGCTTTCGTCCGCGTCGCGATACTGCTGCATCCATTTGGTGACCGTGCTTGCGTGCGGCACCTTGGGCATGACCTCGCGCTCAGCGGGGCTGAGAGCCTGGTACATGGCCTCAATCAGAGGCTTGATCACCGCTCGGGTCGTCACCACGCCCTGCAGTCGCTTCACAAAGTGCAGACGAATGACAGCCAGCTTGCGCTGTGAAGGCGTGATGGCAGCCATCAGGGCGCTATTGAGCACACGCATGTGCGCGCGGGCCGAATCTGCCTTCTCTACTACTTGCTTGAAGACCAAGCGCCCCTGCTTGAAATGGCTTACCAGTACTTCCTTCGTCAGTTCCTGACGGCGTTCACTAACGGCATCCTCGAACTCGATGCGGTCTGCGTCCAACACGCGGGTAATGCGATGGCGCTGTCCGTCCAGCTCGAAGCGCTGCCCGACGTTGAAAGTTCCTATGCCCACAGCCAGCCTCCTTCAACGTGAGTCGGCCACGCGCATGTGTCTGATGTGATGGCCTGGCCAAAGTTCACATGGAAGCGACCTTGAATCAGGTCACGCGCCAGTGATGCAGTGCGTAGTGGCGTGCCCCAGCCGAGCTCCCCCAAAGACACGCCGGGGGTATGTGCCACACGCTGGTGTGTCATAAGCGACTGGTGTGGGTTGACTGATTGCCGGGCGCGTTGGAGCAACGCCCATGCGTTGGCAAGCCTCGGACCATGTGTCACGTGCTTCTCTGTGAGCAAGCGGTAGCCGATACCCAGCGGGCATAGGAGATCCGTCAGCCGCTCCGTCCGCGCCAGAACCGGAGCATCTACGTCCTTCGAGAACTTGAGCTCCAGGAACCAGGGTCGACCCTTCTGGGTGACTGCAAAGTCCGGGATATGCCGCCCGATGCCTTCACCATTGTCGAAGTGAATGGTCGCGGGCTGCTCGCCGAAGGCCTCAATGGTGGGGCAGGCGTCCAAGAGCATGGCGACCTGTTGCTCCAGGGCCGACTCCATATGGATGGAGCGCCCCATCTTGAGGCTGGTGAAGCGATAGATCGGGCGCATGGCTGCGCGGCTCAGAAGCTTACGAGCGCGGTCCTTGCCTTGCTCGGGCCAAGCCCAGGCGATGCCGGTCTGATCCAGATCAGGTGACAGCCATCGAATTGGCGGCCGCGGGAAAGCCGGGTCCACAGGACCCAGATACAGGTGAGGTAATGTCACGGGATCGTCCGAGATGACCAGCGGCGAGCTGGCCAATAAATAGGAGTCGATCCAGGCAACGCGGCACGCCCCTATTGACCAAGGGCTGCCTCCACGCGTACGATCGCAACATAGCCGACCAAGCTTATGTTGTAGATCGCAGGGGCCAGACGTGAGTCTGGCCTTTCGCGTTTCTGGCCTGGGAGAAAGTCACTACAAACAGGCTTATTTCATGGGGTCTCCTAGTCAGATCCAGTGATTCGTGCCGCGACTGGCGGAACGAGTTCGTTTGAAGCCTCAGATTGGGCAATCCACTGCGCGACATCGCGTGTATGTGCGCACCAGCCCTTCCGACCCTCCCGTTGGAACAGCGGGACCGGGGAGGAGCGCCGGCGAAGCGCTTGCCTGAACGAGTCGGGGGTGGGCATCCCCAACAGCTTGCGTAGCGTCCGGCCGCTCAAGACGGGTCCGAACTCCTTGAGCAGCCACCGCTCGAGCTCCAGGGCGCGGCTGTTGATTTCGGTTGGCGACAAAGACACGGATTCGCACGGTTGTTTCGGTGCGGAAACCTTATGCTGGCGACCCCCTGACGCGCTCAGAAAAAGTAATGACGTTTTTTCCCAGCGACGATTTGTGCCCCGTGGTAGCGCACGTGAGGCCACCAGGCCGGATTGTGGATTCGCGGACGTCCTGGCCGCAGGACCTGCGGCGATGCGTCGGCCCCGCGGTCTATTGCGAGGCCGCCCTGTTTACGGGCGTGTACGAGACCGGCCGGCTTGAGGGTGAGCTCCGGCGCCGAACCGACAGCGACTTCCCAAGCAGCAACACCATGCGGGCGCTTCGAAATGGAGGCACGTCCAGATCAACGACGCTCGTGAATCTACAGAACGCGCTACCTAAATCAGGCATTCTGTACTGGGCCTATCACCCCATCTTCCTGCTCTTGGACACCGATCACGAAGGCTCGGACTTCGGCCCCGTGGTGACCTACGCCTTGGATACGATCTGGAGCCCGCTAAAGCAGAGCTTCTGGCCCTGGCTGAAGAGTGGGAGCGAACCAGGCTCAGCGGATCCGAACCTGCAGGTGCGACACGATAAAGCCTTGCTGCTGCGGCTTCTTGAAACAGAGCGCTACTCGACGTATGACCTCTCACCCATGGACGCGCTTGTTCTTCACGTGGCCATGTACTTTCAGGCTAAGCGAATCATTGAGCCGGAGATTGCGCGAACTGCGGCCGGTGCAACGCACCAGCACTTCCATCTTGCAGCGTTTAGGCACCCTCAGCTCCTTATGAACTGGGCAAGCTTGGCACGTCGTATGGATGCCAAAATCTGGGCAAAAGAGGGTCTTGCATATCCACTTGGACCCCTGCTCACAGATCACAACCACCATCTGCGTCGGCGGTTGCACGAATCGTTCCCGGCCAGTTTGCTGAAACTGGCGGAAGCCAATGAGCGAAAGATCCTATCGCCCACGCCTACACGCTCAAAGAAGCTAACGTAGGCCCAAGACCCGTGCTTCGAAAAGAAAAGGTCTTTGATCAAGGGTTCGTCAAGCTCGATCAGAATACTCAATATATTCCTACTTGCCCTCGCTGGTGAGCCTTCGGTACGCAGTCGACTACGCTACTTACGGTATAAAGTGCTACCAGGAATAAGGTCAGGGATATGACGCGCGATCTTGCTGAAGTGAACGAGGCATCTTCGGGTGTAGCGGAAGGAATTTCGAGTTCCGCTAACAGATCGATCGATAGCCCTGGCAATGCCCTTGCTCAGGGCAACGGAGAGGTGAAGTCAGGCAAGCCCGAGAAGAGTAAGTTGGTTGAAGGGCTTCTAGAGCTAGGGCGCAACTGGGCCGTCGCTGTTGCTGTAACGGCCTTCGGTGCAGCCTCCTATCACGGCGAGGGGGTGGTAGGTATTTGGCAGAACAGGAGCCTGATGCTGTTCGTCACGATCGGCTTTTCCCTCGTGTGGATCGCGATAGCAGTTCTTCGCTTTGCAGATGTCGTTCAGATGCCCGTGAAGGGTCTTTGGCGGTCGGCATTGTCTCTTTCGGTAATGGCTTTCCTGCTCTTCTTCGGGATGGGCTTGGTTCTCCAAGCTGCTTCGTATGCAGACAATGCAATGTTCGTACGAATCTGCAGTGACTACCGCATGTGGCCCGAGAGTGCTGCTCATAAGGATCATCGCTGCCAGGCGCTATACGAGTCTCGTGCGCAGAAGGAGCGTTCGTACCTCGGTACTCAGGATGACCCCAAAAACGCCCAATCGGAATAGTTGCTTCTTCTCTGCTAGCACGCCTGACTCAGGCGCAACAGATCTACTCCGCCACTGCGCCAGGAGCGGAGCCGCAATTCCAGCTCATGCAGCCTTCGACACCTGATGCTCATAATAGGCTTGGGGTCGATCATCGAGGATAGCCTGCAGCTCAGCAGCTGAGCGACCCTCTGGCGTGAGCCAAGACTCGATGTGCTCGAGCCGAATCTGGATGATCGTTCGATCGTGCCCGGCGGCGGCCACCTCCGGCGCAGGCTCGTCGGTAATGGCCGCGAACGACAGCAGCGTCTCCTCACCATCGGGCGACTCGTTCCATAAGCAGGCAATGAGCATGTCCTGCTCCGGCTTTGGGCGGAACTCCAGGACGACGTTCTCAGACTTCTCGCCCTCGGCCAGCTCGCGGTGCTCCATGTTGTGGCGCTCCACGTTCTCGAAGAACGAATTGACGATGATGACGCCGTGCCGATGCCCGAACAGCTTGTCCCAGGTCTTGGGGATGCTGTCGCGCCTGGCGTTGTATGTTCCGGGAAACTTACGCTCAAGCGCCTCGGTCCAGCCAGGCAGTCGGCATTGGTAGCGCATCGGCTTGATGACTCTCTTCCCGTTCTCGACAACGATGACCGGCGCGTAGTTGCCAGGGAAGAAGCGGGCATCGCGGTCCTTAGGCTCGGTCCGCTGTAGGTCGTCCAGGTCCAGCTTCAGCTTGCTGATCTTGTCGGTCGAGATCCGCAGGTCCTCCTGCGCCTTCTTTGTCACCTTGGTCTGCAGAGCGCGCTCGGCATCGGCCTGGCGCTTCTTCTGCTTGAACAGCTCCTGATGCAGCTCGGTCTCGCGTTCGGCGCGCTGGCGCTGGATCTCGTGCCAGATCTCCTGCGCCTTCGGATCGGCCAGGGTGCGGAACCAATCCTCCATGGCCTTAGGACGCCGCTTCTTCTTGGCCCGGTCGGGTGCCGACCAGACATTCATGACGAAGTCCTCCAAGCTCATCGTCGCGCCGTACTGGCGGACATACTTCGTGTAGTCGGCCTGGATCATCGCGGAGTAGCACATAGGCTGGTCCTCGGGCAGTCGACCCGAATATACCGCCGGCGCCGTTAGTCGTTTGCAGCCAGCGGACGCTCGAAGCCACCGGTCAGCAGGACAATCGACTCCAGCCGCTCGAACAGCGCGACCTGATGTTCGGGCTCCACCAGCTCAAGGATGGCGTTCGCCTCCGCGGCGAAGGCCTCCTGCCTGTCTGACGGCTCGACCGTGGTGTACATGGCGGGAAGGCTGGCCTGAATGGCATCGACCAGGACGTTGGCTTCGGAGGGCGTCAGGTAGGTGGGCATGGGGCTCATTCTTCGCCAGGCCGTCTCACCGGCTGCGACACGACCGGCGGTTTCAGGGCGTGGGATGGCGGCTCGTACGATGGGCGCATGCCACTCCCCGAAGCCTATCGATGGTCCGACAGGGCAGATGGCAGCAGCCACCTGTACTGGAACTACGGTTTTATGGCGAGCGTTGGTCGAGACGGAGCGACCAAGATCAACCTCTGGGATAAGCGGGAGATCCATGCGAAGGCGGCGAGCGTTGCGCAGGCCAAGCGCTTCATTGAGCGTTGGCTGATTGCCCAACGCAGTGAGCGTGCACGCGAATGCGCATGGTTGCGTGCACGCGCCCGCGCCCGCGCAGCGTCGGCTCCTGGGTCCAGGAAGGTCGATGACGCCTCCCACTTTCTGAAGCAGCAGGCTCGTCCGACGGATGAAGCTCCATCGTCCAAGCTCATTAAGGTAGACAAGCTCCTTCCCGACGATTTCGAATCCATTGCAGATGTAAGAGAACCCCTACAAGCATTCGCGCCACATGCCGACTACTCTCGGATCAGGCGTCGGCGCATGCTGGTTATGCCTAGCGTGGGCTAGTACAGCACTCGTCCCGCCACGTTAAGCGCCATCCCTGGGATTGGTGGCGCCGGGCATCGCCGATGGGTGCGCTGTGCACAGCGCTACCTATCGGCACAATACTTCTGCGTAAGAATCGCTCACCGGAGTCGGGTTGTGTCCGCTTGCGACCCAAAGCGGACGTTATCCCTGCAGGTGCTACTGTTCGCAGGTCACCGATTCAAGAACGAAACCAGCGCTCCAATAGTCTGAGTTGGCGCTTCTTCCATCAGCCAGTGCCCCGACCCCTGGATGATCACGCCCTCCGCATTGCTGTTGACCATCTTGCCCTGCTCGATCAGAAATGCGCCTGAGGCCTTTTCTCCAGAGAGAACAAGCATTGGCATGGTGAGCTTGGCTTGCGAGAACCTCGCGAAGTCCTTTGCATCTTGTTCGAAGTTTCGGAAGAATTCGAAGCCAGCACGCATCCCACCTGGCCGCGCATACTCAGCTGCATAAAACTGACGGTCGGCTTCTGGAATTGATCTGGTTCGGTCGGCTGCGAAATCGTTCCAAAAGTGTTCGAAGTAGATGCGCTCGCGTCCTTCCACCAGCTTCAAGGGCGTTTCGCCGTAGAAATGGAAGTGCCAAAGATCGCGCAGCAGCCAGACTTTTGTCCAATCGCCAACCCCAGGGAGGAACGCATCCATCAACACGATGCTTTCCACCTCGGCTGGATACTGGGCGGCGTAGGCATAGGCCACCATCAAGCCAATGTCGTGGCCGACAATCTTGACTTTGGGATAGCCAAGGGACTTCACCAAAGCATGGATATCCTGCGCCATCGTTTTCTTGTCATACCCACCGTCCGGCTTTGACGACTGACCGGCGCCCCGGAGATCCGGAGCGATCACGACATGTTTGTCGGCAAGCTCCGACATGAGCGGGCGCCACATGTGGCTGGTCTCAGCATAGCCGTGTAGCAGGACAACCGGATCCTTCATGCCATTTCCAGCCTGGAGGTAGTGAAGCGTTACGTTGCCGGCGGCAGCGGTGTGACTCTGGATCTCAATCTTGCCGGCGGCATGGGCTGTGCCCCATGGTGCCAACACCAGCGCGGTAAGCATTGCGAGCGTAAAGAGAATGCGATTCATGGCGACCTCTGAGGTTTCGTGGTGAGAAGCGATGGAGGGGAGCCGATGGGGGGCTAGTTGCCTTCAACGGCAAAGAGAATCTCGGAAAATCCCGGCACAGTTCCCACGCGGTTCCAGTCGCGCTGCAACTCGCAGATCACTTGGACCCAGCTGGTGGGCTTTCCGCCGGCTTGGACCAAGCGCTCCAGTCCTGCCTGATGGGCGGTCAGTGAGGTGCCGCCGACCGCATCAACGACGGGATACACCTCATAGCCGGCCTTGATCGCATCCAAGGCAGGAAACACGAGGCAGACCTCCGTCCAAAGGGCGACCATGATCAGTTTGGTGCGCTTCGTTGCCTTCACCGCGTTAACGAAGTCGTCGTCCTCCCACGCGTTGATGGAGGTGCGGTCGATGGCCGTGACATCCCCGAGCACGGACCGAAGCTGGTGGATGGTCTGCTCGTTGCGGCCGGTGGAGACATTGACGGTGGAGAGCACGATGGGAAGACCGTAGAGCTTGGCGGTTCGGGCTACGGCTGTGACATTGGAGACGAGCGTGCGTTTCTCCATCGACGCGATGGAGTGAACCTGGACAGGTTGAAAATCAATGATGATCAGCGCGGCATTCTCAGGTGTCAGCAGATGGTCGGCCAACGGGTCGCGGATGGATGGTGAAGACGTCATGGGAATTCCTCTGGAAGAGAATATGGAAGCATCGCAGCTTTGCCTTCTACTTGGCTTCGGAAGCTCGAACGATGAGTTCTGCTACTGCCTGAGGATCAGACAGCATCGGGACGTGGGAGGCGCCATCGAGGACAACCGTGGTCGCATGTGCACGTTTGGCCATGAAGTCCATCAGCATTGGCGGAATGTTCTTGTCCGCGCTGCCGTAAATCGCCCAGCTTCGGACGTCGTGCCAGTTGGCGCGCTCTACCGGCTCAATGAAAGCGGCATCCCGAATAGGACGTTGGTTTGCAGCCATAATGCGCGACTGAGAAGGCGGCAGATCGCCGGCAAACTGGCTCGGGAACTTCTCTTGCTTGATGTAGAGATCATTGCCGCCGCTCCCGAGAGCCACTGGCATGGCCAGCGTTTCTCCGAGGGTGCTGCCTGGCATTTTCTGGGCCAGTCCACCAACGGTCTCACCAACGTCAGGACTGAATGCAGCAACGAAAACTAGACCTACAACACGCTCTGGCTGTAGTTCTGCGTTGGAAATGACAGCGCCGCCGTAGCTGTGGCCGACCAGCACGACCGGTCCGGGGAGCGTAGCGAGCAGTTCTGAGAGTTGGGAGGAATCCCAGGCGGGTCCACGCAGGGGATTTGCGAACGCCACGACGTGAAGCTTTCGTGCCTGAAGGATATCGATAACAGGGTACCAGCTGGATCCATCGGCGAAAGCGCCATGAACCAACACCACCGTGGCGTGTGGGGTGTCCCCTGAGTCGGTTGCATTGGCGAGACCGCCTATAAACGCCAATGAAGCAGCGAAAAGTGCGCGCAGTCTGAACGACATAGCTATACCCCGAAAGGATCGCACGATGGCGATGAGATATCGCCATCATGAGCCGACCAGCCTTCGGCACAATCGTGAAGAAGGGCGATGGGGCGCTAATGCTTTCGGGTGAGCGATGGTTACAGGCTGAAGATCCCACGCTTCAATGCGAGGGTCACTGCATGGGTCCTGTCGTTGGCCCCAAGTTTAGTCATTACGTTCTTCATGTGAGACTTCACCGTGTCCTCAGAGATGCCAAGACTGCGTGCAATCTCCTTGTTGGACTGGCCCAATGCGACAAACTTCAGAACTTCAATCTCACGCACGCTCAACGCTTGATCACTTATGTGAGATGCCAGTGCCCTGGCAATCTCAGGCGGCACCACGAACTGGCCTTGGTGAACGTCTCGAATGATTCCGACCAGATCTTTCCGAACGAGGTCTTTGAGGAGATAGCCGGAGGCTCCTGCTGCAAATGCTTGTGCGGCTTGAACATCTCCCTTGTAGGTCGTAAGCACTACAACCTTGATGTCGGGTTGAGCCGCCCGAATTGCTCGCAATGCTTCTATCCCGCCCATATGGGGCATTTGCAGATCCATAAGCACAATGGTCGGATGTAAGGTTTGGCAAAGTTCGATAGCCTCTTGACCATTTGAAGCCTCTCCAACCACCTTCATGTCAGATTGTTTGTCAACCAACATTGAGACACCGTCACGGAAGATCGGGTGGTCATCAACGATAAGGACATCAATGGTTTCGGCTTGACTCATACGACCTCCCTATCGCCAGAATGCCCGCCGCCAGCGCCGACGGCGATGGTTTGCATAGGCGGTGATGCCAGGAACAACAACATCAACCACTGTCCCGCGGCTGCGTCCTAGTCCCACGCGCATCTGTCCGCCAATACCTTTGGCGCGTTCCTGCATGCCTGTGATACCCCAATGCAGAGGCTTTCGATGAGCAATGGAATCGTCTGATATGCCGCAGCCGTCGTCCCATACTCTCAAGCGAAGCGCGTCGGGGTCATAGCGAACCACAACGTGGATGCGTTGGCAGCGTCCATGGTGAAGTGCATTGGAAACGGCTTCATGAGCAATTCTTAGTAACTCGATCTGCACTGTTGGTGTAAGTGTCCTTTGACGGCCCCATTCTCTAACGCGAATGCGGCACTCGGACTCCACATGTTCCTCCATCAGCTGGCGCTGGAGGCTAACCCCCACACCTGCGCCTACTACATGTAGCCGAAGATCATTCACGCGCTGCCGCCCTTCATCCATCAGGCGATCTGCTCTGTCCAGTGCGCCTTCCATGCGTTGGCGGTTGGGATCCTTTTCGGGGAGATCGTCTGCCACCAGATGAAGCTGAAGGATCAAGCCTTGTATGCCTTGTAAGAGCGTGTCATGAAGTTCCCTTGCGATGCGCTCACGCTCATGCGAACGGGCTTCAAGACGGACCCTGACGCGATCGGCCACCCAACGAGTGCGTGCGCGAACCAGAAATGCCAGCAGTGCCAACCCCGCGAGGGCACACAAGGCAATGAACCATTTTGCCTGGTAGAACGGTGGCATGACTTCAATGTCGAGGGATCGTTCGTCACCCCAAATCCCGTCGTTGTTTGAGGCCATCAGCCTAAACTTGTAATTGCCTGGGCGGAGCTGGTTGTATATGGCTTCGCGCTGCGGATTTCCCCAGCGCCAATCTGGATCCAGCCCCTCAAGCATGTATCGAAATCGTCCGCGCTCTGGGTCTGCAATGCTCGATGACATGTATCCCAGAACCAGCTCTCTCACGTTATGGGAGAGTTGAAGTTTCTCGTCGGCAAGCATTTGAGATGTGCCGTCTATCAGCACATGTCGGAAGCCCGCGCTGGGACGATTCTGGTTCCTCTCAATGACTCCTGGAGTGATGCGGGTCAAGTTGATGGCCGCAATCCACAGCTCGCCCTCATCCGTTTGCGCCAACGTGGGGTGGGGTGCCACTGGAAAAGGGGGGCCGCGCCTTCCGTCCTTGTAATCAAACACTTCTGGACCAATTGGGTCGCCATGGGTAAACGAGCGCTCAAGGAGATCATGGGGAAACCTCAGCAAGCCGTTGGGCTGGTTTACCCAGAGATCACCGTCACGCGTCTGAAGCGCGGTAGCAACCCCAAGCACCTGCGTATCGCCTTGAACTCGGAGCTTGTGGAAAGCGCCATTTCTCCAAAGTGCGATCCCCCCTTCGCCAGCAAACAGAACGTCATTTCCAAACGACGAAATAGACCGAACAGTGCCCAAGTTCAGATCAGGTGCGTTAGGAAATGAGCGCAGGCGCTGATTCTTGATCATGTAGATACGACTGCCAGGGTAAGTAACCCAGGCACTGTCGGATGAGTCAACGTAAAGGGCTGCTGGCGGACCCTCCGGCAACCCAGCGACGCCGTCGTTCTTTAGCCATTGTCCATTCCGTAGGTGGTAAAGCGCGCCTGACGGGGAAGGATTCGTATAGACCCATGGTGTCCCGTCTGATTGGACGGCGATGCCATTGACGAAAACATCTTCCATTCCTGGCGGAAAGGGCACCTCTTCCATCTTCCGCCCGTCGATCCGTATCAAGACATCGCGGTTGTGGCTGCCCACCCAGACGATCTGATCTCGATCGCGCATGATGTAGGTGAACGCCTTCCCAGCTTCCTCGTAGGTCTGGCTTCGCGCTCCCAGATGAATAAGTCCTCTGTTGTAGCTGACCATCCACAACCCGCCACCTTTCGCAGGAGCAATACCCCCGCTTCCCCCCTCCTCAGGATGCTGAAGAAATCGTGTTCGGCGGAACTTCCTCAAGCCATCGGTGCATCCCAACCAAATCGTTCCTTCCCTGTCTTCAAAAACGGAGTAGGTAACTTCCTTGCCAAACAATCCGAGAATGAGGTCAGACTTCACTTGCTCCTTGGACATCCCTTGCCACTCTTCTATAGGAGAGGCGCCGGCGCCAAGTGAGCCTTCAACCCATGCTACGCCGCTCGAGTCGATGAAAAGCTGGTGGCATGGAAAATTTGGGTTGGACGCAAGAAGTTTACCGTTCTCATCAAACTTCTTGAGGCCTGATTTTTCAGCGCAGTGCCATACATTCCCATCCGGGGCTTGAGATAGCTTGCCGGCACCTGGCAACGTCTCTGCTATCTTGATAAAGACACTTGAAGTTCTTGGCTGAAAAAATAATCCAGCATCTGTGGAGAGCCACAAGGATTCATCCTTTGCTATCAATGCATCATCCAATCTCGCATTGTTGATAGCCTCTGTTCCAGGGCGCTTGATCCATCGGTCTCCTGATAACTCCAGTAGTCCGTTGGAGGCCAACAGCAGGAGTTCCTTGTTGGGGCCCCACAAAAATTTGTCGATCGGACCGAGGTCGTCTGGGAGCACCTCACGGAAAACGATATGACCATCGCGCAGGTGCAGAACCTCACGATTTGCTACCGTCAACCAAAGGGAGCCGTCATTCAGCACCATTAGTGCTCTGACCCTGCCCACGGGCAGCCCATCATTGCCTTGCCCATCATATCGGTTGAACTCGACTCCATCGAATCGATACAGTCCGGTGCTTGATGCCAGCCAAAGGAAACCTTCGGGGGACTGCGCGATCGACGCGATATAGGCGGGCGCTCCGGACTTTGTGGTCCATTCTGTTCGGTAATACCCAGGCTCTGCGTCGTCTTCGACCGCAGCGAGTGAAAAATCGCTCCATGCCATGAGTAAGCAGAGCACGCCGGCGAGAAGATGAGCAGAGGTGTTTGTTTGCCATCGAGCCATATGTCGAGGACTCCGGTCATGCGCAGCAAGCATCAGTCGATTCAACGGGGTTGGGGATCACCCTAAAGTGTGATCATCGCGGTGCACTTCTACCTGATTGAACCCCACGCATTGATGGGCACACTGAAGGAAGATCAGGTGCAAACATGGTTGGACCCGGCTTGCCCCTGACCAAATGACGCAGATTTACGCCCCCCGGACCGCAGCCTACTCCATTGCCGGTCGGGCCGCAGACTGCTGCTCTCCCGGAACAACGAATGCGCCTCTGGAGGCTCTATGAATCGATTTCAGTCGAAGACCGTTCTGGTGACAGGCGGCAGCAGTGGGATTGGTCTGGCTTCGGCGCTCGCATTTCTGGCTGAGGGGGCAAAGGTAATCGTAACGGGGCGTGATCGGGCCGCCCTAGATAGAGTGGTTGACGAACAATCAGCTGCCTTGGTGGCCATTCAGAACGATGCTTCACGGGTTGAGGATGCTCGCTCGCTTGCAGAGGACCTCATATCGATGGGGGTGCGACTGGACGGGGTCTTTCTCAATGCAGGGGTTGCCAAGTTCGCTTCTCTTGATCAAGTTGATCAGGTGTTATGGGATGAAATCTTTGATACGAACGTCAAAGGTCCATACTTTCAGGTGCAAGCGTTGGTGCCATGCATGAACGAGGGCGCTTCCATCGTCATCAACGGGAGTATCAATGCCCGGATAGGAATGCCCAACACGTCAGTCTATGCGGCCAGCAAAGCGGCGGTCATTTCTCTGGCTCGGACACTTTCTGCAGAACTCTTGCCAAAAGGCATTCGCGTTAACGTTCTAAGTCCCGGCCCGGTCACCACTCCCATTTATCAGAAACTTGGTCTCGATGCCTCAGTGTTGGAGTCTACGGCCGCGAGCATCAAGACGCAGATCCCTTTGGGACGCTTTGGAACACCGGAAGAAATCGCAGCAACTGTCCTGCATCTGGCTGCAACCGAGTCGGCCTACATCGTGGGGACCGAGATCGTCGCTGACGGTGGCATGAGTCAGCTTTGACGTTTTCGTTGAAGAGCGTGCCCGCGCCTCGAAACAACTGGAGCTGATGATCATGAAGACCGTTCTTCTTGCGCTAGCCGCAGTTTCCGTGGCCACATCTGGCTTTACCTTTGGACAAGAGCAACCCGCAACTGAAAAGCACGAATTGCGGCTACTGCCTAGCGAGTTCGATTTTGAGCTAGCCAGCAATGGTGGGACTGGGACGTCCGGCGTCGCCGGTATTCGGACAGTAGTCTTGAAAGGTGATCCGAACATGCCGGGCCTTTATACGATCATGCTCAAAGTGCCCCCCCATACCAAGATCCTGGCGCACGATCATCCCGATGACCGGGTGGCCACGGTAGTGTCAGGCACTTGGATGTTCGGTTATGGAGAGGATTTCAACGAGCAGAAGCTCAAGGCTTTGACGCCGGGAAGTTTTTACACTGAGCCAGCAGGCGTTGCGCACTTTGCTCAAACGGCAGAATCTGCAGTCGTGCTCCACATTACAGGTATAGGCCCTTCCGGGATGCAGTACATCGATATTGCTGAAGCCGATAGGTAGGCTGTTGTAGGAACGTCCGCTTCTGGCCGTAAGCTGACATCGAGCTGCCTAGTCGTCGTCTTTCCCAGGCTTGATAGCTTCAAGGTGCCTTCTGAGCAGCTGCATGCCCCTCTTGTGAAGGATGGAAGGCCGCGGATCAGCTCTCGCGGCGCTTACCTTCGCTTGAAGCCACTCGTCATAGTGGGAGTCGTGTGATGTCGTATCACCCACATCGCCATCGAAACTGTAGTTCTCCACGATCCAAGCCGATCTAAGTGCCATAGCGTCCGCGAGAGCATGGTGTCGCAGAGCCCTCTGGTCAGGGTTGAGCTCAAAATAGCGCTCGACACTCGGCATCAGGTTCCCTTCGCGTGCAAGCCTCGTACGGAATGGCGGTTCGGGCGGCGTCCGGTCACGTCCGTTCCAGACCCGGCTGAGCATCGAGAAGTCCAGCGGCGCGTCTGCGAAGATCTCGCAATCACCTAGGGGCTCTAGGAAGCTCCGTAACGCGTGCGTCATGACACTATCCGTCATTGCCGCTTGTCCGCGGTTGAGGAGCGGATAGACACACTCGCGTACGAAGCTGGAAGGCATGTCAGGTAGCGGATCGCGCTCCGCGTAGAAGACATGCTCGCTGTCCTCACTGATTAGGGCCAAGCTGACAAGCTCACGCAGCGCGTCGTTGGCCCATTCGGAGTCGAGAAAGAGTCGGATCATCTAAGGCGGGGCCTTATGGCGGAGCATGGTCGTCGCCCAAGGCGGCGTAGAAACACGCCCCGTGACGACCAGCCAAGCCATGCGCAGGGCCTCTGCATCAATGAGTGCATGATGGCGCCGAGCCGCAGCATCGGGGTGACCTGCGAAGTAGTCTTCAATCAACATGCCCATGGCACCTTCCTTGAGCATTCTCGTCATCACGGGCGTAGGGATCGGTCCACATGCTGCAGCCTGATCGTCTGGGAGATCGAAGCCCGCTACCACGTACTGCAGAAGTGCCAGGTCGTTGGGGTAGTCAGCCACCACAATGGGGTCGGCAACAGCCGCCAAGAAGGCTCGTAGCCCCGTTGTCATCGCTCGGTCGGGCATGCACCACTGACCCCGTTCCAGCAGGGGATAGACCACCGACCGCACAAAGTCGGTTGCCACATCCGGCAGGGGATCACGCTCGGCGTAGAACCTATGGATTCCGTTCTCGCTAACGAGCGCCAAGCTCACTAGTTCGGAACCCGTCGTGTCCGCCCATTCGGTGTCTAGGAAGAGATAAGTCATGACGTCAGCTTGGCTCGTACTTCTTCGGCCACATCACCTGTTCTGCCCGAACTGTGGGGCAGGGGGTAACAGATATGGTGCCAGATATGGTGCCCCTGGCCGGACTCGAACCGGCACAAGCCGCTTATCTGGCGCTGACGGGTTATAAAACCGCTGCTATAACCATTGAGCTACAGGGGCTGATCAGTCGACTGATCAGCCGGGTATTCGGAGCGGGCGGAAGAAGATGTCCACGGAAGCGAATCTAGCAAGTCTGGACGGTAAAGCAATAGGGCAGCCGCATGTTGCTCCCAAATTCGGGGGCATTACGATTAACAGGCCGGGGTGTGAGCCAAGCAGGGGCATAGCCGACGATGTTTGTTTTTACTCGCAGATCGATGCAGAGAATGCTAAACGAGGTTTCAAGACGGGTGCCGGAAGCATCACTCAAAGACCTAGTTGGGCGCCTCAACAAGATCGCAACCAATCGCCTTCCGCAAATGTGGGAGCTTGCTTGGTTGCATGCCTTGTCATCCTTCGTGCCGGTAGAGCACGAACGTTCCCTGCCTGGAGGCAAGCCAGATTTGTGGTTCTCTGTTAAGGAGGGCGACCACACAGTTCAAGTTATCTCAGATGTTACAACCCTTTCGGACTCTGCCCTGCACGCAGCCAATCCCTTTCAGCCTCTTCTCGACGCGGTACATGAGCAGGCTAGAAAGGTAGGAATATCTGGGGGTGGCTTTCAGGCTGAGGTTGGCCATCTTGAGCCTGGACAGGAGGGAGCGAAGAAGGTACAGCTACTGATTCCCACAGGACCTGCGTTCCAGCAGTTAGTCAAACGCAAGATAAAGCCGTTCGTGAAAGAAATATCCAAGGATCAGAGCGTCCCGCAGCGTCTGGTAGTGGCTGAACCTGGAGCAAGATTCACTATCGAGTACAAAGGTCCTAGCCAGTACTCCGGCGGCTCCTACAGAGCGTTTGATGGAGTAGTGAGCTTAGATGGAAACGTTCTCTACAATCGGCTGAATGACAAGACAAAGCAGCTACGCGGCGCGCCTGTTGGAGCAATTCGCATGCTCATTGTATGTGATGGCGACTGCACCTTGCTTCGAAGAGATAATCCTACGGAGGGATTCAGCGCGAGACAGATTGTTCAAGAGTTCTTGAAAGGAAGCTCTACGCTAGATCTCGTTGCTTTGGTGACTGTCACGGAGGAACAGAGTTCATTCTTCTCCGCATTTGATCGCAATAGGAAGTTGCGACTGACGATGATAGATGCTGGTCCGGGGCGACCAAAACATCTCAGTCCTGGCGTTTATCACGCGATTGGCGAGCTCCTTACTCAAGCTATTGAATCTATGCCGAAGCCCCGCACGATGCCAAACAACGCGCTAAGGCGTAACCTCGATTCCAAATGGAGTGCCAGCATGATAGGCGGATCAGTTCAGAGCGGTCAGAGAGTGCGCATATCCGCACGAGCACTTTTGGAATTGCTAGCAGGTGACATCTCTTATGAGAGATTTGCGCAGGCTCATCGTTGGGATGAGGGTCAGTTCAACATCTTCCTCTCACGGCTGCAGTCCGGGCACATCTTCAAGTCTGCCAAGATCGAAAGGCTAGGCGAAGACGAAGACGATGATTGGATAGAGTTTGAGTTCACGATGCCTGACCCTTCTGTTTCGCAATTCGTCCTTCCTGTTAACTCGAGCGGCTCTGCAAATGCTGAGGGTATGTAGCATCTGAACTACCTAGTAGGCGCGGTTAGCAGAGGAAACTACTTCTGCTTCGCGCCTGCAATTGTCTCGGACGAATGTACTGCCAAGACCGTCGTGACGAATCGCGCACCAGCGAGGCGACATAGCCAAATCGCCCACAGAGTCTGCGCAAGGAACAAGAGCAGCGATTCCCACCAGAACGAGCCCGTAGCAACTCTCAGGCATGTTGGAACAATGAGGAGAAGTGCTGCGGACATGGCTGCCATATCCCGGTACCGAAGATACTTTCTATGCGTCTCAATAACGTTGCCGCGGTTTCGCACCAGATTGTATAGGTCATACCAACGAGCGCCTGCAGCCTTGGGTGTACTCGGGAACTTTCCGATGTTCTTCGCCAGCGCTCGCTCGTCAATGTGATCTTCTTCTTTCAGATACTTAGAGAATGCACGGCACCCCGGTAGCGGGTCACGCCAACGCCAGAAGACAAGGCGCGCTTTCGCTTTGTGGGACAGAGTATCTGTAAGTATTGGAACGACAACTACTAGCCCCGACACCAGTAGACCCTTGATGGCCTCAAGCGAAGAGATTTGCCCCATGATAGAAGCGGGCATGAGAAACGCGCCCAGACCAAGCAGGTCGAGTGCGGCCAAGGCGGCCAGCCACGGCGTATTGCCCTTTTTTAGAGACTCGCCGTCGGTCATCGATTAATCGGCCTCTTGAGTATTGGGATAGGGCTCGGGAGTAATTGCTTTCCAGTTCGTGCGTTCCAAGCCCTGGGCCGTCCTGATCTGACGTCCTTCTGTTGCATAAACAGATCCACCTCGATGGTGCATAGCTCTAAGAACAGACTTGCGCGGATGGTGAGGGTCTTCCTTTGCGGAACTCACGAAGGCGCAAAACTTCCTAGTCTCTGACGGTCCCGGCAGAATGTCTCCCAGGAGCTCGTTGAGGATCGCGGAAGAGACGTTTCTTCTTGAGCCGTGATGAGGTACTTGAAACACGTCAATTCCAGGTAGCGGAATCTTCACTGACTTTGCGAAAGCGATTGCTTCGGACAAGGTGTCACGACCGGCATCGCCGGTCAGCATGATTTTCTTCCCTGCGAGTGTCGCGAACTGAACAATGCTCATTTCATTACGCGGGCTCGTCGCATTGGGACTGAAGTGTTCCTCTCCCCAATTCGCATAGACGTCGTGTGGTTCGGCTTGCTTTTTTAGAAGTCCTGATATGGACTCAAGGCCGAGTGCTGAACGTCGAACATTGGCTGCATCCAAGATCAGGTCGAGATAGCGCGTCCTGGACGGGGCCAGAATGGTGAAGTGGCCGAAGGTTGTTCCTTGGAATCCGTCATAGATGTCAATTCCTTTGCGGATCGCTATTTCTTCGAGTGCGTCAGAGTAGGGAAAAGCCTCGCGGAGCCTTTTCTCAAGGCTCTCGAGGCTACCGAAGGTGGTGTAGGGCAGGAGTTCGCGAGCGTGAGCCCAAGGCCTGTTCATAATCAGATTGCTAACGGCACGATTCTCAAGGACGTGCTTGAGCCCGGCTGCGTGATCATTGTCAGGATGCGTTAGGACAACAAAGTCGATCGCCGCCCCCTTCCGGTAGTGGGTGTCGATCTGATCCAGGACCTTGGCGCCCATATCCGTGAACCCGCCATCGACAACCTGAATGATGTCTCGGCCGTCATAGCTGTATCGCAAGGTGATGGCATCACCGCTCTGCTTGGTCTCAACTGCAAGGAAGTCAATTTCGTAAAAGTCCGCCATCGGTCTCTCCCTGAGATTTGGACTCCTCGCCGCCAGACTGGACGGCTTGGTTGAATGTCCCCGTTTACTCAGGTTTGTGATGGCTGGACAGATTTCAACGGCACTGCGTCACAGTGTAATTCCCGTTTTCCAAGTCCATACGCGTGCAGTAAAACCTGCTAGGCGCCTACTGATAGGGACATCAGGTAGCCTCCTCCCGTGACTCAACCGACCGGAATTTTCCGAAATACTCGCCTTATAGGGTCTAAATACTCGTCTTTTGGCCCCCAAATGCCTGCTTTTTCCCCGAAACTACAGTGGGGCGAGCAGCAGCGTGCTGGCCCATCGATAAAAGCCGTCAACTTTCAGAGCATCCATGCGGTTGACAGGGCGCAGCCCGGTTTCCAGACTTCCCCGACTCTAATTCCC
>Ga0247823_10000762_pt1 | contig 27132 bp, 22 predicted proteins | sample 13C_PalmiticAcid_2_FD_192426 | JGI IMG/M metagenome (GOLD analysis project Ga0247823, IMG submission 192426) | Soil microbial communities from agricultural site in Penn Yan, New York, United States - 13C_PalmiticAcid_Day30 | ecosystem: Environmental > Terrestrial > Soil > Agricultural land...
GGATTGCGCCGCCGGCGGACGCCGCGGGCGCACCGGGCGGCTAGACCGCGGCGGCCACCGCGGGCGCCGCCGCCGCGACGGGTTTGCGCGCGATGAAATCCACGCTGGTGATGCACAGTTGCTCCGGGGGGATGCCTTCGAACTGCGGATGCACCGGCGTGGCCGCCAGTTGGCGCAGGCGTTCCGGGCGTGCGTTCGAGGTATCCAGCACGATGGCGAATCCGCAGTCGCGGGCGTCATCGACGAATCGATGCGCGCGCAGGCGGTTCTGGTAGAGGAAGGCGTTGTTCCAGCGCTGCCACTGCCGGTCCGAATAGCGCAGGTAGTGCAATTGGTGGATCTCGCGATCCACGTAGGCATAGTGGTCGCCGCAGTTGACCGAATGGAACATGATGCCGCCCGGCGCCAGGATCCGCATCGCTTCGCGATACATCGCGCCGATCACTTCCGGTGGCACGTGTTCCAGCACGCTGTTGGAAAACACCACATCGACCTCGCCGTCGCCCAGCGTGGTGCGGGTGGCGTCGGCCGGGGCGCGGTACTGGACCACGCCGTCGGTGGCCGCTTCCAGCGAGTCGCCGGCCAGCAGGCGGTTGCGCAGGCGCAGATAGCGTTCGCGCACCGCATGCGGCTCGGCGCCGCCCGCTTCGGCGATGCGCGGCAGGAATTTTTCCAGGGTCGCCACGCAACGCTCGGTCAGGTCGCGGCGCAGGTGGGTATTCAGATCGTAGGTGGTGACCCGCGCCGCGCCGGCCAGGTAGCAGGCGAACGGGAACGTGGGATACCAGCCGGTGCCGATTTCGAAACCGCGCATGCCGGCGAAGGGATGGCCGGCATCGCGCAGATGGCCCGCCATGATCGCCCAGTCGTCGATCTTCACCGACAGCTCGCGCTCGAAATCCTGCAGCCCGCCGAACTGGCGCTGCAGGTGGAAATGCAGGGTATGGCCGCCGGGCAGGTATCCCAGCACTTTCTGGACCATTCCTTTGACTCGCCAGTGCATGTCGGCTCCGTGATGGGTTGGGTGCGCTCAGGCCGCCGGAACGGCCAGCGGCGCGTCGGCGGCGTGCTGGACCGCGGGGGCGGTGCGCGCTTCGTTGAGCTGGCGATGCACCAGCATGGTCGAGAGGATGCCGACGAACGCCTGGTTGTCGGCGAACCCGGTGGCGCGGCCCTGCCGGCATTTCTCCACCAACCGCGAGACCGCCTGCGGCTCGAAGTAGCCGGCATCGCGGACGGAAGCCGGCGCCAGCAGTTCGGCCACGTAGTCCAGCGGCTTTCCGTCGAAGAAGAAACTCTGGCTGTCCGGCGCGCGGTAGGGCTGCTTGGTCCGTTGCACGATGTCGGCCGGCAGCAGATCCGCCAGCGCGCGGCGCAGCAGATACTTTTCGGTCATGCCGCGGATCTTGAAGCTGGGCGGCAACCGGTTGGCGAATTCGATGACCCGGTGATCCAGGTAGGGGAAACGCCCTTCGATGGAATTGGCCATCGCCACCCGATCGCCCTGCGAGGACAGCAGGTAGCCGGCGAGCAGCGACTTGGCTTCGACGTACTGATCGCGCGCCAGCGGACTCCAGTCCATGATGCCCGGCGGCAGGGTCTGCTCGTAGGCGTCGAGGGGATCCCAACTGGAGGCGGCCACCCGCAGATCCGGCGACAGGAATCCGAGCGCGCGCTGCGAGGTGGTCCAGCGCGGGACATGCGCGAACACCGGCCGCTGCAGGTGTTCCATGCCCTGGCCGAAGAACGACTGGGCGAAGCCCGGATGGCTGACCGGCGAGTTGCGCAGGTAGCCGTACAGGCGCTCCAGCAGGCGCGGGCGCAGGTGCGAATCCGGTTGGCGCGCCCAGAACCGGCGCACCTTGGCTTCCTTGAACAGATCGTAGCCGCCGAACACCTCGTCGGCGCCTTCGCCGGTGAGCACCACCTTGTAGCCATGTTCGCGCACGCTGCCGGCCAGCAGCATCAGCGGCACCGGCGCGGTGCGCAGCACCGGGGTCTCGGTATGGCGGATCAGGCGCGGGAACGCTTCGCCGATGTCGCGGCGGGTGCAGCGCAGGGTGGTGTGGTCGGTGCCCAGGTGGCGGACCATCGCCTGCTGGTGTTCGCTCTCGTCGAATTCGCCGTCCTCGAACGCGACCGAGAAGGTGCGGACCGGGGTGTCGGTGAATCCCTTGATCAGCGCGACGATGCCGGAGGAATCCAGGCCGCCGCTGAGGTACGCGCCGACCGGCACGTCGGCGCGCAATTGCAGGCGCACGGCGTCGACCAGCAGCGTGCGCAGTTCGTCGGTGGCCTGTTCCACCGTCAGCGGATAACGCGACGGCGAGGTCTCGGCGGCGTCCGGGAAGGTCCAGTTCCAGTACGGACGCAGGTGCTGGCTGCCGTCGGCCTCGATGCTCAGCAGGCAGCCCGGCGGCAGGCTCTGCACGCCTTCGTACAGGGTGTCGGGATCCACCGGCGCCCAGTAGGTCAGGGTCTGCATCAGCGCGCGCGGGTTGAGCTGCGCGCATTCGGGCAGCACCGCGAGCAGCGATTTCACTTCCGAGGCGAACCAGACCCGGCCGTGGCGGTGGGCGTGGTACAGCGGGCGGATGCCGGCGCGATCCCGCGCCAGCACCAGCCGTCGGCGCTCGCCGTCCCACAGCGCGATCGCGAACTGGCCGTTGAGATGCTGGACGAAATCGTCGCCGTAGCGATCGTACAGATGCACGATCACTTCGGTGTCGGAGTGGGTGTAGAAACGGTGGCCGCGCGCTTCCAGATCCCGGCGCAGCTCCACGTAGTTGAAGATCTCGCCGTTGAACACCGTCCACGCCGTGCGGCGCTCGTTATGGATCGGTTGGTCGCCGGTGGCGAGATCGATGATCGACAGCCGCGCGTGCGCCAGCGCCGCGCCGGGTTCGGCGTGGAAGCCGAAACCGTCCGGGCCGCGATGGGCGAGCGGATGGATCATCCGTTCGAGTGTCGCGCGCGCGCCATCCGGGGTGACGTCCGCGCCGCTGAAGCCTGCGATTCCGCACATGGTCGGGTCTCCTTCGCAGGCCGGTCAGGTGGAGCCGGCGGCGTACAGCGCACGCTCGCCCCGGGCTTCGGCCAGCACTTCCTCGCAGGCCAGCAGGGTGTCCTGGGCCACCTGCCGCCAGTCGCGCGAGAAGCGGCGGGCCAGGGCGGCCTCGTCCCAGTCGCGTTCCAGCGCCTGGCGCAGGCCGTCGGCCAGCGCCGCGGGATCGCGCACCGGGACCAGCACGCCGCTGGCCGCGTCGACGACTTCGGGAATGCCGCCGACCGGGGTGGCGACGACCGGTCGACCGCAGGCCAGCGCCTCGACCAGCACGTTGGGATGGCCTTCGGAGTAGCTGGGCAGGGTGACCAGGTCCGAGGCGCACATCCAGCGCGCGACCTCCGCCGGCGGACGGGTGCCGGCGAAACGCACCGGCAGGTCGCCGGCGGCGGCCAGCGCCGCCAGTTCCGCGTGCATCGGGCCTTCGCCGACCAGCACCAGTTGCAGGCGCGGGCGCGTGCTCCGCAGCTCGCCGGCGGCGACCAGCAGTTCGCGCAGGCCCTTTTCCGGGACCAGCCGGCCCACGTAGGTGACCACTTCCGCGTCCGCGGGCAGATCCAGGGCCTGGCGCGCTTCGGCGCGGTCGGCCGGGTGGAAGATGGATGCGTCGCAGCCGTTGGGAATGGCGCGGATGCGGTCCGGGCGGGCGCCGTAGTCGCGTTCGGCGACCCGGCCCAGATCCTCGCTGACGACCAGCAGGCGGCGGGCGGCGTGCAGGACCGGGCGGGTCAGGCGGCGGCTGATGGCGTCGCGCACGCGCAGATCCGAGCCGCGCGCGCCGACCACCAATGGCGCGCCGATCCGGCGCGCGGCCAGCATCGCGCCGTAGGCGTCCGGGTACAGCCAGTAGGACAGCACCAGATCCGGGGCGAAGGCGCGCATGGGCGCGGCGATGGCGCGCGCGCACAGGCGGCCGTTGAACGGCCGGCTGACGGCGGGCAGGGCGGGATAGCGCACGTACTCCACGTCGCATCCGGGCACGCTGTGGTGCTCGTCCGAGGCCCGGTACAGGTAGCTGCGCGGCTGCGCCCAGCGCGGATAGGTGGCGACCGGGCTGAGCACCCGCACCTGCGCCAGCCGGGAAAGCTCGCGCACGGTCTGGTAGATCGGGCGGCCGCGGTGGGGCTCGCCGGCAATCGGGAACTGCGAAGTGACGATCAGCAGCCGCATGTCGCCCCACCTCGGCCGGATGCCGGGAACTGGCCTGTTGCGGGACTCGCTAGCGTTATATCGACCATGCAGTGAACCGGTTCCGGGAGTTGAAGTGGTCCGCGAAAATTCGCCTTCCGTGCGCGTGGTGGAGCTGGATGCCCTGCGGGGCATCGCCGCCGTGGCCGTGATGGCTTACCACTACACAACGCGGTACACGGAGCAGATAGGCCATGCGGGGGGCATGCCGCTGGACCTGCTGGCGGGCAAGTACGGCGTGCAGTTGTTCTTCCTGATCAGCGGCTTCGTCATCTTCATGACCCTGGAGCGGACCCGGAACGCGATGGACTTCGTGGTCTCGCGCTTTTCCCGGTTGTTCCCCGGCTACTGGTCGGCGCTGGCGATCACCAGCCTGGTGGTCTATTCGATCGGGCTGCCGTTGCAACAGTTGCCGCTGCGCGACTGGGCGCTGAACCTGACGATGGTGCAGGAGTTCCTCGGCGGCGAGCACCTGGACGGTTCCTACTGGACCCTGCAGATCGAGCTGTTCTTCTATGCGCAGATGCTGCTCTGGTACATGCTGGGGCTGTTGAAGCGGATCCACTGGATCATCGCCGGCTGGCTGGTCCTGGCCGCCATCGAGGGCGTGTGCGAGAAGCACGGCTGGCATTTTTCCTATGTGCTGCGCGAGCTGCTGATCCTGCGGTTCATCCCGTTCTTCGCGATGGGCATCCTGTTCTACCGGATCCGCCAGCATCCCGGCGAATGGCCGTTGAACGCGGCGATGATCGCATTGTGCCTGTTCGCGATCGGCATCGGCGAACGGCCGGTGTTCCTGCTGGTGGGCACGATCTGCTGCGCGATCTTCATCGCCTTCACCCTGGGCTGGCTGCGTTTCCTCAACGTGCGCTTCTTCGCCTGGCTGGGAACGCTGTCCTATTCGCTGTACCTGATCCACCAGGCCATCGGCTTCGCGGTGATCTACCGGCTGGAGCAGCTGGGCGTGCCGAGCCTGGCCGCCTGTGGCGCGGCGGTGGCGGTGGCGTTCGGCCTGGCCATGCTGCTGAGCTACGGTGTGGAGAGGCCGGCGATGCGCTGGATCCGCTCGGAGTGGAAGCGGCGCGGCATGCGCCTGGAGACCGCGTGAGCACGTACGATGGCGCCCACGCGCGGCGGGACGGGGAGCGGGTTTGAAGGACAGGCACAAGATCATTTCCGCCGCGGCGTGGAGCATCGGCGCGGGCCTGGCCGGGCGTGCGGTGGGGTTGCTGGGCACCCTGTTGATCGCCCGTCACCTGAGCCCGGACATCGTGGCCGAGGTGACGGTGGCCACGATCATCGCGCTGACCGGCAACTGGATCGGCGCCTGGGGCTGCGGCCAGTACGTGATGGTGCGTGGCGGCGAGGGGCGCGAGGCGATTTTCACCGCCAGCGTGTTCTACCTGCTGGCCGGTTCGCTGGTGATCGCGGCCACCTGGTGGGCGACGCCGTGGCTGGCTGGCTGGTTGCAGGCGCCGAACCTGGCGGCCTATCTGCCGGGCGCCCTGCTGGGCATCGGCATCCGCCGTCTGGGCGCGATACCGGACAAGCTGCTGGCGCGCGAACTGCGGTTCGGGCGCATCGCGATGGCCACCGCGCTGGGCGACGTCGCCTACGCCACCGTCGCCGTCACCCTGGTGAGCACGACCGATCTGGGCGGCCGCGCGATGATCCTGGGCTTCATCGCCCAGTCCTGCGTGATCGCCGGAGTGACCATCACCGGCACCGGCTGGCGCAGCTGGCTGGCGCCGGCCCGGCTGCGCTGGGCGCGGGTGCGCGACATCATCCGTTTCGGCGCGCCGATCACCGGTGAAATCACCCTGGCCGAAGGCGGGCGCTACTGGGACAAGCCGCTGATGCTGCGGCTGGTCGGCGCGCATGACGCCGGCGCCTACGGCATGGCCTTCAACCTCGCGCAGTTGCCGGCGGTCTACGTCGGCGGCCATATCGGCACGGTGATGGTGCCGGCGATCGTGCGCGCGGAGCCGGCGGCGCGCGCGCCGCTGATCGTCAACGCGCTGGTGGTCGCGGCGGTGCTGCTGTGCCCGATGGCGGCGGGCCTGGCCATGGTCGCGCCGACCCTGGTCGCCGCATTGCTGCCGCCGACCTGGGCGCTGGTCGCGCCGCTGCTGGGCATACTGGCTTTCATGCTCTTGCTGGGACCGGGCAGTTACATCCTGTCCTCGTTCCTGACCTCGCTCGGACGCAACGCGGTCCTGATGTGGATTGAAGTCGCGACGATGGTGGTGCTGTTGGCCGCGTTCGCCGTGCTGGCCCGTTGGGGAGTGATGGCGGCGGCCTTCGCGGTCGGCGTGGCGATGCTGGTGCAGTGGGTGCTGACGGTCCAGGCCTGTCATCGCGACGGCGTGCGGCTGGGGCGCCTGTGGTCGCCGCTGTCGCGGGTCGCGCTGGCCTGCGCGGTGATGGCGCTGGCGGTGTGGGGATTGCGGGCGCTGATCGCCGGCCAGGTGCCGGCGGCGGCGCAGTTGGTGCTGGAAGTGGCGACCGGCGTGCTGGTCTATCCGGTGGCGCTGGGGATATGCGGGGGCGGCCTGCTGGGGAACCTGTTGCAGTCGGCGGGCCTGGGACGGCTGCCGCTGCTGGGGCGCTGGCTGCGCGGGTGAGGGTGGGAACCGTGCGGGGCGATCGCCTCGTGCGTACGGAATCGTGGCTTCCATGGGAGCCGAAGGGGAAGGAAGGGGATGTTCGATTTCAATGCCATCGTGCTGTTGCGACGCGAGGCCGGCAGCCCGGGCGACAATCCGCTGGCGCCGGAGCAGCAGTTCGTCGAGCTGAAGCTGGGAGACGAGGCGCGGCTGTCGAAGGTTTACCGGCAGCAGGGCCGCACCGGCGATCCGGCGCGCCTGCGCCTGCGCTTCGAGCGCGGTTTCCGGTGCTTCGCGATCGAAGAGGGCGATGAAGTCATCGCCTGGTTCTGGGCGCTGCACGGGGTGCCGCGCTACTTCGACGAGATGGGCTGGCTGTTCCCGCTGGACAAGACCCAGGTCTGGCTGCGCGATGCCTACGTCGTGCCGCGCCGGCGCGGCCGCCGGTTGCTGCTGGCGATGATGGCGATTGGCAGCACGGTGGAGGCGGCGCCGCTGGAGTACCTGTCCGATGTCAGCTACATCAACCGGCCTTCGCTGCGCGCGCACCGGACGATGGGTTTCAAGCCGTTCGCCACCGTGCGCAGCCTGATGCTGGGGGGGCGCCTGTTGTGGCGGAGCCCGCCGCCGACGTTGCTGCCGGCGCCCACCGCGCTGCATCCGCACAAGCGCCTGCTGTGGTTGAGCGCCGAGGAACGCGCCTGGCACCGCACCCAGATCGCCTGAGGCGCGGGGCCGGGGCGGCGGTGCGTTTCAGTCGTCGTGGCCGAGCCGGTAGGCCAGCGGCCGCAGTGCGCGCGCCGCCGACAGCCAGCGGTTGGCCGCGGTTCCGGCCGCGAGCACGCCGGACACCATGACCTGGTGATCCGGCAGCAGTTCGGCCAGGTAGGAACTCTCCTGCGCCTGGCTGTCGAACTGGCGCAGTTGCGGCCAGCGCGCGCTCATCGCCTCGAACAGTTGCCATTCGTTGATCCGGCCCGGACTGGCCTGGCGGTATTCGGGATCCCAGCCGGTCTTGAACCCGCTGAGCACCTGGCCCGACATCAGGTTGCTGGTCGAGGCGATCACCTTTCCCGCGCACAGCGTTTCGACGAACACCAGCGTGCCGGTCGGCGCCAGCCGCGCCGCCATGTCCAGGAAGAATCCGCGCTGGGCCGGGCTGGCATGCAGCGAACTGCCGGCGTCGCCCTTCCAGCCGGCGTGTTCGAGCGCGATATGGCGTTCGGCCGCGGCCTGATCGGCGTCGCCGCCCTGCAGGATGCGGGTGGCGACTTCGCCCTGATCCTGCAGGCGGCGCAGGCGCCGGCGCAGATCCTTGAGCACCGAACCGCGCATGCGCGCGGTGGTGGAGACGCCGGGCCGGGTGCGCAGCACCGGTCGCTGGAAGCGCCGGGTTTCGTGCCATTGCAGGCGGGGATCGCGGGTGGCCCACAGCGCGGCCGACAGCGGACATTCCGCCACCAGGTTGTGCAGTAGCAGCACCGGCGCCGGCGAGCGTGGCCGCGCCATCAGATCGATCACCGCCGCGGCCACCGTCTCGGCGGCGCCGGGCGCGTGCAGCAGGCCGGACTGGAACGCGTGCGCGTGACGATAGCCGCGCCAATGCGGCAGCGGCACGAACAGGTTGGGGCGCCGGTGTTCCAGGCAGGCCAGGCCAATCAGATCGCCGCCGCCGTCGCGCACGCGCAGCAGCGAAGGCGGCGCCTGCGGCGTCAGCCAGCGCGCCGCCGCCTGCACGAAGCCCGGCATCAGGAACGGATTGGACGCCGCGCTGGCGTGGGCCAGGGCGTCCCATTCCGCGAAGTCCGCGGCTTCCAGGTGTTTCCAGTGATCGAGGGTGACCGTCGCGGTCATGCCGGCACGGTTCCGTGCTTGCGGCCGCGCAGCGCGTCCATCACGCGCGAGCGCAGGCCCACGCGATCCACCGACAGCCAGGCCATGCGGCCTTCGGCCATCGCCAGCACGCGCTTGTAGTCCATGTCGCCCGCCATCAGTTCATAGCGGCGATGGCCATCCTGGATGGCGTGCTGCACCGCCTCGGTCAACAGCAACAGGCCCGGGCTGCCGCAGTCGCCGATGCGCGGATAGTCGATGCCGGCCTGATAGAAGCAGACCACGCCGCGCGAAATCAGGTGATAGAGATAGCCCACCACGTGCCCGCCCGCCTCGAAGCGCAGCAACTGCGCGCCATGGCCCGGCTCGGAGTCGGCAATCAGCCGGCGATGGAAGGCGATGATGCGCGGATCGGCGAACGCGCCCTGTTCGCCGGCTTCGGCGGTCCAGTGGGCCTGGTGCAGCGAGACCAGGCCGTCGAAGAACGCCAGGCGTTGTTCCGGCGTGGTGGCCACCTCGACCTTCAGCTCGCCCCAGCGCTCGCCGAGCTTGCGCGCGGTGCGCCGCACCCGCGCGCGGGTGTTGCGTCCCAGCACGCTCGACAGGTACAGGCCGTGATCCTCGCGCAGGCCGGTCAGGTCGATGTAGGGCGTGGGCCGCTTGAACATGCGCAGGCGCAGGTTGGGCGCGCGCAGCTGATCCAGCGGGATGCGATCGACTTCGATGCCGGGCAGGAACAGGGTGAGCCAATGACGCTCGTGGCGATGCAGGTGATCCACGAACGCCACCAGGGTCTCGCTCTCCAGACCGGCCTCGCTGAGCAGGCCGTTGAACTCGATGGTCAGGCTGTCGAGCACGCGGTCGCCCACCTGGTGCAGGCGCAGATGGGTGGGGCCCAGGCCGAGGAAGCGCCGGCGCGCGGTGACGATGCCGAGGCCGACCAGGCGCTTGTTGAGATAGACCGAAGCCAGGCGCGCGTTGCGGCGCGGGCAGATCATCTGCAGCCAGGTGCCGATCCAGAGCCAGCTGAGGAAGACGCTGCATTGCGAGCGGCTTTCCAGTTCCTCCCAGCGTTGGCGCAGGAGATCCAGATCCGGCAGCGGTTCCAGGCGGACTTCGAACGAGCGGGTGGCGGGCGAGAGCATCGGAGGTTTCTCGTATCCGTGGAGTGCGATCACAATGACCCCGCGCGACCGCGCGGGATCAGGGTGGAGGATGCAAGAGTCGTGCCACGCGGGTGCGCGGCACGGACGGCAATGGCGTGGAAGGCGACATGATCAGCCGAACGTCGCATCCAGCCCCTGCTCCACACCCACGCGCGGCGTCCAGCCCAGCTGTTCGCGCGCGGCGGTGGTGTCGAAGTTGGCGAGCGGACGCAGCGAGCGCACGCGGTAGCGGGTCAGCGGGACCTCGCGCTTGAGCAGCTTGCCCAGCAGTTCCACGCCCCAGCCCAGCAGCAGGAACGTCCATGTCGGCACGCGCAGCCGCTTCAGTTCGCCGCCGAGCTTGCGCTGCGCGCGCTGCAGATAGGCTTCCTGGGTGACCGCGGACGTGTCCACGATGTTGAACACCCGGCCCACCGCCTGCGGCGCGTCGGCCGCCTGCACCAGCGCGTCGACCACGTCGTCGATGTAGACCAGCGGCAGCGTCTGCGCGCCGCTGCCCACCGCCACCCAGCGTCCGGCCAGGCCGATGACACCGTTGGGCGTGACCTTCTCGGCGCCCGGTCCGAAGATCTGGCCCGGACGCAGCATCACCGCCGGCAGGCCATGCCGTTCGACGGCATCGCGCACGTGGCGTTCGGCGTTCAATTTGGTCTGGGTGTAGGCGCCGCGCCATTCCGGATGCGGTTCGTAGGCCGAGGCTTCGGTCATCACCGCGTCCGCGGCGCGGCCGGCGTGGTCGAACACGCTCATCGAGCTGACGTAGACCAGACGGCGGCTGCCATGCTTGAGGCAGGCGTCGACGACGTTGCGGGTGCCCCACACGGTGCCGGCCTCGAAATCGCGCGGACCGCCACGCATGGCGGCGCCGACGTGATAGACCACGCCCGCGCCCCTGACCGCGTGATCGACGATGCGTGGGTCGCCCAGATCGCCGATCACCGTCTGGATGCCGGGATCCTGCGTGTAGGCGGCGACCGGGCGGCGCACCAGCACGCGCACGCTGCGGCCTTCGGCGCGCAGGCGCGCGACCAGCCGGCGGCCGAGGAAACCGGCGGCGCCGGTCACCAGCGCGTCGACGGGCGGCAACTCGGTGTAGCGGCTTTCCAGCAGCGCCAGGCGCTGGCGATCCGGTTCGGCGCACAGCGGTTCCAGCAGGCGGGCGATGCGCAGCGCGTCCTCGCCGGTGAACGGCGGCGTGGCGCCGTCGCGCGCGGCCTGCGCGAACGCCTGCGCGCCGTGCTGGATGCCGGGCGAGGGCTTGAGCATGCCGGTGGCGAAGCGGATCACGTTCCAGGGCACGCGGAACACGTCCTTGAGCGAACTGAAGAACGCGTTGGCGACGATGCCGATGAACTTCGGGCCGGGCAGCACGCGATGGATGCGGCAGGTCTGCAGGAAGCGATCGATCTCGATGGTGCCGCGGGTGCCGCGCACGAACACGCGGTTCTCCATCGGCCGCGCATTCCAGGACAGCAGCAACCGGCCCACGCCGCGCTCGGCCTGGACGTGCGCCTGCCACTCGTCGAAGTGCAGGTTGGGATCGGTGCCGCGCGACTGGAACGCGACCTCGGCATGGCTGATCCCGCCCAGGAACGCCTCGAGCGTGTACAGGCCATGCACGCCGAGGTCGCGGAACGGATAGGACCCCTGGGTCACCGAGCCGGGCAACGGGCCGCCGGCGTACGGCGGATATTCCGAATTGCGGATGATGTCCACCGAGACCACCTCGCCGATGCGGCCGTCACGCACCGCCTGCAGCGCCCGCATCAGCACCGGGTCGAACAGATCCGAATGGTTGACGCCGAGCAGGCGGCCGCGTGCCTGCGCGCGCGCGATCATCGTTTCGCAGTCGGCCACGCTGTCGGCCATCGGCTTTTCGACCAGCACGTGGCAACCCATGTCCAGCGCGGCCAGGGCGATGGCCGGATGCGAGGAGGGCGGAGTGAGCACATACACCGCCTGCGGCTGCGCGTCGGCCAGTTCCTCCAGGCGAGCGGCCGCGCGCGCCACTCCGAAGCGCTTGGCCAGCGCCTGCGCCGCCGGCAATTGGCTGTCGCAGATGCCGACCACGTCGACGAAATCCAGGCGCTTCAGCGCGGACAGGTGATGGGTGGCGACATAGCCGGCGCCGACGATGGCGACGCGCAGCCGGGTGGAAGTGGAAGCGGGCATGGGGGTATTGAGCATGATCAGGAAAGGGGGCGTTGGCGTTGCAGGGCCTGGGCGACGGTGTCCAGCACGGCGTCCACGCGGCTGTCCCAGGTCTGGTCGGCGACCGCGGCGATGCGCTCGGCGGCGGCCTGTGGCGTGTCTTCGGCGAGCGCGCTTTCCAGCGCGCGCAGGTAGGCGTCGCGATCATGGGCGATGCGCACCCAGCGCGAGAATTTCTCGATTTCCGGGTTGTGCACGCTCACCACCGGCTTGCCGGTGGCCAGGTATTCGCGCAGCTTGAGTGGATTGGAGTTGGCCACCTGGCGGTTCATCCGGTACGGGATGATCGCCACGTCGAAGGCCTTGGCCCACTGCGGCAGGCTGGCATAGGGCTGCGCGCCGGGCAGACGCACGTTGGGCAGCGCGCGCAGTTCGCTCACGTCGGCGGCGGCGTGGCCAACCAGCAGAAAGGTCCACCGCGGGCGCTGCCGCGCCAGCCAGGCGATCAGGTCCAGATCGATCCATTCGTGCAGCGAGCCGATGTAGCCGACCACCGGGCCGGGCAGATCGCGCGCGGCCGCGGGGATCTCGGTACCGGCATCGCCGGCGCGCCGGAACAGCGCCACGTCCACGCCGTGCGGGGAATAGAAGGTCTGCGGATTGAGTTCGCGCTTGCGCTCCAGCAGCGCCGGCGGAGCGACAAACTGCAGATCGGCGGCGCGGCTGAGCGCTTCGTCGCGCTGGCCGATCAGTTCGGCATCCACGCCGGGATGGGCGGCGTAGTCGTCGATGCAGTAGTACACGCACAGATCTTCGCCCAGACGTCCGGCCAGGAAGCCCGGATGCGGGACGGCGAACCAGGAGATGCGCCGCTGGATGCCGACCGCGCGCAACGCGCGGCGCACGGCCCAGCGCCCGAACAGGCGGTTGAACGCGTCGACGCCGGGAATCCGCCGGAACGGCAACTGCGGCACGGTGCAGCGCCAGAATCCCTCGCGGATGCGTTCGGGCCGGCGCAGCGCGGCGCTCAGTTTGCGCCACGCCTTCTTCAGGTCGCGGCCGGAAGCGTTGGGGGCGCGCATGCCGGGGGAGTCCACGTACAGCACCGGCATGTGCTCGGCCAGACGGGTGGCGATGTGGTGGCTGCTGGTGCGGTTTTCCGCGTTCCAGTCATTGCCGAAGTACACCACGCCCAGCCCCTGCAGGGTCGCGTTGGTATCAGGCATCGCGCCACCATGCGATCAACCAGGCGGTCCCGCCGTGGTGGATCCAGTCCTTGTGCACGCCGGGGATGGGTTCCACATGCGGGCCGATCCGGCCGCAGGCGGGTGCGAAGAAGGTGACCAGGCCGTTGCGGCCCAGGTGGCGCATGCGCGCCACCGTCGCCGCCGGATCGCTGAGGTAATAGAGCACCTCGCAGGCGGTGACCAGATCGAAGCGGTGGCGCTGCTCGCCCCAGGGCTGATGAAACAGATCCGCGGCGGCGAAATGCGCCCGCGGCAACCGCGCCTGCGCGCGCGCCACGGCATGGGGACTGACGTCCAGCCCGTACTGCTCATCGCTCAGGCGGGCCAGGTACTCGGTCTGATGACCTTCGCCGCAGCCGATTTCGAGCACGCTGCCGACCCGGCCGAACGCCTGCTCGATGACCCGGTTGGTGGCCTCGAAGCGGGTCCGCTCCATGGCCGAATCCATGTTCCAGGGATCTTCCATGCGATAGGCGAGATCCAGCCGCGCATGGTTGTCGCTGCCGCCGACGCCGCGCAGCGCGTACTTCATCCACAGGCGTCGCTGCGCCTTCTTCAGCAGTCCGGCAGTGCCAGCAAACATCTCAATCCCCCTGATCCATCTTCCTTCAGCAGTGCGGCACCTCCGCGGCGGCCGCATGCGCGTTTTCCTCGCTGACCCGCAACGGCCGCAGCGGCGAGCTGTACCAGCCGATGACCTTGCCGCAGCGGAATTCGACCCAGGACGGGCCGTAATCCCAGCGCGCGGCGTGTTCGCCGTCAGGCTCCCCGAGGATGCGCCGCGCCTGCTCATCGTCCATGCCGACGGTGAGCCGGCTGGCGACATCCGGCGCTCCCAGCCCCGGCGAAACCGCATCACCGGGACCCGCGGGATCCAGCGACGGGATCGAGGTCTTCTGCGCACCCCACCAGTACAGCACCAACGCAAGCAGGGCCAACATCAGCAGGTAACGGCGACGGCGGGGGAATCCGGTCACCGGCGCCGGCCCGGCCTCGATGTCGACATCGTTGGCGGGCTCGGACTCACGCGTCCACGCGCGTGCCGACGCGGCGAACGCGGGCGTCACGCCGGGGGACGGGACATCCACGAACGGAACGGCGTCGATCGCCTCGTCCTCCGGCACCGGCGTCGGACGCGAGGCGCCGGGCAGGCGGCCGTGCGCGCGATGGAACTCCAGCGCGGCCGCGTACATGCGGTTGAGCCGCTGCAGGCGGCTGATGTCGGCGGGGTGGCGCTGGTGATCGGGATGCAACTGCATGACCCGGCGCCGGTAGGCATGCTTGAAATGCAGCATGCTGCACTCCGCATCCAGTCCCAGTTCGTTGTACAAAGCAACAAAGTCGGTGTCGTCCGACATGCAGAACACGCCCCTGATGATCCCGCCCACGTTAGCGCAGTGCGTCCGGATTCGCCTGCCAGACGGCAAAGCGGCGCGGATGCGGCCACCGGTTCGGGCGATGGCCGGATTTGCCGGCAATCCACGTATTCAGGGCATCGGGCATGGTTGCCGGATGCGGATGGATGATGGCCAGGGGAGCATCGAAACAGGCAAGGGAAGGGGCGGGGCGCAGGCAGCTGCTGGCACGCTGGTGCCACCGTGCCGGCGTATTGCCGCTGTTGGGCCGCATGCGCCTGGGATCCGGCGACGCGGTCAGGGTGCTGGCCTATCACCGGGTGCTGGAATCGGCCGAGCCGGACGATTTCAGTTTCGACACCGACCTCATCAGCGCTTCGGCGGATGCGTTCCGCCAGCAGATGACTTACCTGAAGCGGCATTTCGTGCCGATGACCTTCGTGCAGGTGCTCGAGCACCTGGACCAGGGGCGGCGGCTTCCCCGCGGCGCGGTGCTGGTGACGTTCGACGACGGTTACGACGACAACTACCGGATCGCCTTCCCGATCCTGCGCGAGCTGGAGATGTCGGCGATGTTCTTCGTGTCCACCGGCCACATCGATTCCGGGCGGCCGTACGCCTACGACTGGTTGGTGCACATGGTGTGTTCGACCTTGGCCGAACGCCTGCAGGCGCCGGAACTGGGCGTGGACTGGACGCTGGGCGCGAGCCTGGACGAACGCCGCGTGCAGGCCTCGGAGCTGCTGGACCGGCTCAAGTCGCTGGATGACGAGGGCCAGGGCGCGTTGATCGCGCGGCTGGAAAGCGAATGGAACCTGCCGCGTGCGGAAGGGCATCCGCATTGCCGGCCGATGACCTGGGACCAGCTGCGCGAGATGCGCGCGGCGGGCATGGAAATCGGTTCGCACGGGGTGGATCACCGGATGCTGGCCAAGCTGCCACGGGATCGGATGATCGCCGAGGTGCAGGGGTCCAAGCAGGCGCTGGAGCGCGAGCTCGGCGGCCCGGTCGCGGTGTTGTCCTATCCGGTCGGAGGACCGGACGCGTTCGACGGCGACACGGTCGAGGCGGTGCGGGCGGCCGGATTCCGGATGGCCTGCAGCTACGTGGCCGGAACCCGTGCGATCGAGGCCACCACGCTGTATTCGGTGCCGCGCCTGCCGGTGGAACGGCAGATGGATCGGGAATGGTTCGAGGCGATGGTGGCCGTGCCGGAGATGTTCAGCTACACATCAAGGTTGCGCACAGGTTGAACGAGCGGAGCGACAGGGGCTGATGTTCTTTTTCTTGTTGGTGTATCTGGCGCTGGTGATCATCCGGCCCCAGGATTATCCGGCCATTGCCGAGAACCCGGGGCCGCCGTTGCAGTCGATCGCGCTGCTGCTGGCCGCCGGCCTGTGGGTGTTCTCCGCGCGCAAGCAGTTCTCGGCGCCGCAGTACCTGCTGATCCCGTGCTTCCTGTTCGTGGCCATGGTCTCCAAGGTGGTGAACGGCTGGCCGGGCGGCGCGCTGTTCGTGTTCTTCATCTTCGCCCCGGTGCTGCTGGCCTATGTGCTGCTGGCCAACGCCGCCAATACCCGCGAGCGGCTGGAGACGGTGATGGCGGTGCTGACCGTCTGCGCCGGGGTGCTGGCGCTGCACGGCGTGGAACAGGCCACCATCGGCATCGGCTGGACCGGGGTGGAGCTGTCCCAGGGCACCCGTATCCAGTACGTGGGCATCTTCAACGACCCCAACGACCTGGGCCTGCTGTTCGTGATGTGCCTGCCGATGGCGTTCTACCTGAGCGCGCGCGGCGGCCTGATGGGCCTGCGCCGGTTGTTCTGGCTGGTGGTGGCCGGCCTGTTGATCTACGGCTGCTACCTGACCAACTCCCGCGGCACCCTGCTGGCGCTGGTCGCGCTGCTGGGCGTGTACGTGTGGCGCAAGCGCGGCATCTTCACCGCCGGCCTGCTCGGGGTCGGGGCGCTGGCCGGTCTGATGATGCTGCCGTCGCGCCTGCAGGAAATGGAGGTCTCCGAAGCCTCCGCGATGGGACGGGTGGATTCCTGGTACGAAGGCATCCAGATGTTCATCGGCAACCCGGTGTTCGGCATCGGTGCCGGTGGCTACTCGGATCTGCATGAGCTGACCGCGCACAATTCCTTCGTGCTGGTGCTGGCCGAAATGGGCATCATCGGCTTCACCCTGTGGCTGGCCATCGTCGGCTACAGCTTCCGGATGATGCTGGCGCCGCTGCGGCGCGGCGACGACATCATCAACGACGTGCCGCCGGAAGTGTCGGACGAGCAGGCGCTGGCCGACTGGCGCAAGGACCGGGCCCTGACCCTGACCCTGCTGATGTCGCTGAGCGGCTTCATCACCGCCGCGTTCTTCCTCAGCCGCAGCTACGTGATCATCCTGTACCTGCTGATCGCCATCGTGGTCGCCCACTACACCCGCCTGCGCGAGGTCTATCCGAGCCTGCCGGTGTTCAGCCTGGACAAGGACCTGCTGCGCTGGCCGATCTACGCCGTAATTGGCGTTATCGGGCTGTACGTGATGGTCAAGGTCCTCCTGGCAATGGCATGAACAGTCGGTCGCGCACCCTCAGCAACACCCTGTTCTCCTCGGTAGGCACCTATACCGAGTACGTGCTCGGCATGCTCACCTCCATCGTCATCGCCCGGCACCTGGGACCGGACGGTTTCGGTACCTACAGCCTGGTGATCTGGCTGGTCGCGATGGGCGTGGCGATCACCAACTCCGGTACCGCCAGCGCCGCGATCAAGTTCGTCGCCGAGCTGCGCGGCACCGAGCGCACCGAGATGGTGCCGTACCTGCTGGACTACCTGCGGCGGGCCCAGCGGATCTTCCTGTTGGTGGTGCTGCTGGCCGGCGCCGCGGTGTTCATCTTCGGTGGCGACCACATCGCGCCGGGAATGAACCACAAGCTGCTGCTGGGTTTCCTGGTGGTGGCGGTGGCGCTGCGTTCGTCCTACATGTTCAACATCGGCGTCGCCAAAGGCTTCGAGAACTTCCGCGCGACCGCGACGGTGGCGCTGATCTCCACCCCGATCAACCTGTTGCTGGTGCTCCTGGCCTGGCGGCTGGACGCGCCGGTGGAATGGCTGCTGGCGGTGTTCGTCATTTCCAGCTTCGTGTTCTTCGGCATATCGTTCCGCCAGATCGCGCCGCTGGTGCCGGCGCGCCAGCCCGGCGTGCAGTTGCCGGCGCCGTTGCTGGGCCGGGTGCGGCGGCACATGGGCTGGACCGCGCTGACGGTGTCGGTCGGCTTCATGGCCGCCAGCGAAGTGGAAGTGATGTTCCTGAACATGTATGCCGACAGCCACGCGGCCGGCCAGTTCAAGGTCGCCTATCAGCTGGCCATCGGCGCGGCGATGCTGGTGCCGGGCGTGTTCGGCGCGCTGCTGCTGCCGATGATGGCCAACGCGCTGAGCCGCGGGCGCGAGGTCGCCGCGCAGCGTTTCGTCGCCACCACCGGCTACCTGGTGCTGCTGGCGGCGCCGCTGGCGGCGTTCGGCGTGGTGTTCTGCAACGACGTCATCCATCTGCTGTACGGACGCGAGTACTACGCGGCCGGGCCGGTGTTCGCGGTGTGCCTGGTCGCCGCCTGCCTGACCACCATGACCCAGGGCGGCTCCAGTCTGCTGGTCAGCGCCGATCGCCAGCGCAGCATCCTGGTGCTGGTGATCATCTGCGCATTGCTGAAGGTGGTGCTGGACGCGGTGCTGATCGCGCACTTCGCGCTGACGGGGGCGGTGATCGCGTACATCACCGTGGCCACGCTCAACGCCACGGTCTACATGACCCTGGCCACCCGGGTCAGCCATGCGCATCCGGAATGGGGACGGCTGGCGCGCATCCTGCTGGCCGCGGCGCTGGCGGGCCTGCTGGCCCTGCCGCTGCGCGGGCTGCTGCCGATCGCATCGGTGCTGGCCGGCGGCGCGGTCCTGGTGCTGGCCTACATTCCGTTGACCCTATTGCTCGGCTGCTGGAGCCGGGGCGACATCGAGCACCTTCAGCATCTCCACCAGCGCTTCGCCGCAGGTCGGCCGCGGCTGGGCGCGCGTTTCCTGGCGTGGGCCTACCAGCGCGCGCCGGGGGAGGGCACACCATGAGCCTGTATGCGCCATTGTTCCGGCGGGTGCTGTTCCCGCTGTACGAATCCGGGCTGCGCGGACGCAAGACCCTGCGCTATCTCGACGAATACGAACGCAACCAGTCGCAGGACGAGGAAGCGCTGCGCGCGCTGCAGTGGCAGAAGCTCCAGCGCCTGCTGCGCCATTGCTGGGAACAGGTGCCGTTCTACCGGCGGACCTGGGGCGAACTGGGCATCCGCTCGCCCGAGGACATCCGCGGGCTGGATGACTACGCCCGCCTGCCATTGCTGGACAAGCCGACCATCCGCGCCAATTTCGAGGCGCTGGTCGCGGCCAACCAGCGCGCCGGCCTGCTGTACAAGACCACCGGCGGCTCCACCGGCGAGCCGCTGAGATTCGGCTATACCCACGAAAGCTACGAGCGCCGGATGGCGATCATGTGGCGCGGCTACGGCTGGACCGGCGCGCGCCTGGGCCAGCGCACGCTGTACCTGTGGGGCACGCCGGTCGGTGCGCAGAAGCGCAAGGACCGCCTGTACCACGCGGCCTTCAACCGCTACATGCTCAGCGCCTTTGAAATGAGCGACGCGCGGATGGCGGAATATGCCGACGCGTTCGACCGGTTCCGTCCCGAGACCGTGGTGTCCTACGTGGCGCCGATCGTGAAGATGGCCGAGTGGCTGATCGCCAACGGTCGCCGCGTGCACCGGCCCCAGCGGATCCTCGGCGCGGCCGAAACCCTGCACGAAAGCCAGCGCGCGCTGATCGAGCAGGCCTTCGGCTGCCCGGCCTACAACACCTACGGCTGCCGCGAGTTCATGCTGATCGCGGCCGAGTGCGAACACCGCCAGGGCCTGCACGTCAACATCGATCACCTGCACGTGGAACTGGGCGCGGGCGTCGGCGGCGACGTGGCCGGACCGCGCGAGATCATCGTCACCGACCTGCACAACCTGGGCATGCCGCTGCTGCGCTACGTCAACGGCGACCTGGCGACGCCGGGGCAGGGACGCTGCAGCTGCGGACGCGCGCTGCCGCTGCTGGCCAGCGTCGACGGCCGCAAGCTGGATGCCCTGCGCACGCCGGATGGGCGTTACATCCCCGGTGAATTCATCGTGTACGCTTTCCTGGGCGCCACCGGCATCCGCCGCTACCAGGTGGTGCAGAAACGACTGGACGCCTTCGAGATCACCCTGGTGCGCGACCATGACTTCGACCCGTCGGTCGTCGGACGCATGGGCGCGGAGCTGCGCAAGGTGATGGGCCAGGACGTGGCGCTGGATTTCCACTTCGCCGACGATATTCCGCTGACTGCGACGGGCAAACAGCGCGTGACGGTATCTGAACTGACATGAAGGGTATGGAAGTCATCCACTTCGTCGAGAACCTGGAGCGCGGCGGGCTTGAGCGCACCGTCATCGATCTGATCGCGGCCCAGCGCGACGCCGGCCATACGTGCCGGGTGATCTGCCTGTTCGAGCCCGGCCAGCTGGCAAACGAACTGACCGGCCAGGGCGTGGAAGTCACGGCCTGCCACAAGCGGCGGGGCATGGACTGGGCGGCGGTGCGCCGCGCCCGCGCATTGCTCCGCCGTCACCCCGGCGCGGTGCTGCATACCCACAACGCCACCGCGCACTATCACGCGGTGCTGGCGGCGCTGGGCCTGCCGCTGGCGCGGGTGATCAATTCCCGCCACAGCATGGGCGCGAAGGATCCGCGCAGCCGCAAGGAGTGGCTGTACCGCCGCAGCATGCGCCTGACCGACTACGTGGCGGGCGTATGCGAAGCGGCGCGCGAGTGTTTCGCCGACCAGGGCGTGCGACCGCGGCAGAGCCTGCTGGCCGTGCCCAACGGCATCCGCCTGGAACGTTTCCAGGTCACCGACGCCGCCCGGCGCGCGGCGCTGGCGGCGGAGCTGGGCTGGCCCGCGGACAGCCGCGTCATCGGCACGGTCGGACGCCTGCAGCCGGTCAAGGATCAGCAGGCGCTGCTGCGCGCATTCGCGCAGGTGCGCGTGAACGTGCCGAAGGCGGTGCTGGCGGTCGTCGGCGACGGCAACCTGCGCGCGCCGCTGGAGCGTCTGGCCGGCGAGCTGGAACTCGGCGACGCGGTGCGTTTCCTCGGTGACCGCAGCGACGTGCCGCGACTGCTGACCGGGATGGAGGTGTTCGCGCTGTCGTCGCTGAGCGAGGGCTACTCCATCGCGTTGCTGGAGGCATGCGCGGCCGCGCTGCCGATCGTGGCGACCGACGTCGGCGGGAACCGCGAGATCGTCCGCGACGGCCGCAACGGACGGCTGGTGGCGCCGGGTGACCCCGCCGGTCTGGCCGAAGCCCTGCAGGCCGTGCTGGCCGCGCCGGAGGCGGCGGCGCGGATGGGCCAGGCCGGACGCGACTGGGTGCTGGCCGAAGGCTCGTTCCGCACCATGGCCCTGCGCTACGAGCGCCTGTACGCGGGTCATTCGGTGAGCGCCGACGAACCCGCCGCGGAAACGGAAGCCGTCTGATGCGCGCGTTCGCACGCCCCGTCATCCGGAACGGGCATGATCCGCGTGTCCCCGCGCGCGGCCGCAAGTCCGTCGATCGCTTCCCCCACGAATCCGGATCCCCCGCCGCATGAATCCCCGGCCACGACGACTGAAAGTCCTGCAATGGTTGCCGAATGCCTGGCTGACCACGGCAGGCCCCATGGACGGACGCAGCCTGTACCTGACGTTCGACGATGGCCCGCATCCCGAGCACACGCCGCCCTTGCTGGATCTGCTGGCCGAGCACGGTGCCAAGGCCAGTTTCTTCCTGATCGGGCAGCAGATCGAGCGGCATCCGGAACTGGCCAGACGGATTGCCACGGAAGGACATACGCTGGGAAACCATTCGTTCTCCCACCCGCGCTTCGAGACGCTATCGCTGCGGCAGCAGTTCGATGAAATCCGTCGCACCGACCAGTTGCTGACCGCCATCAGCGGCCAGGACAACCACGGGTTCCGGCCGCCGCGCGGAGTCCTGTCGCTGCCGATGATCGCCCGCTGTGTCCGCGAACGCCGGCGCATCCTGTACTGGTCCTACGACAGCATGGACTACAGCCGGCGGCCGGCGACCGAGCTGATGGATGCCATCGAGCGGCATCCGGTGCGGGCCGGTGAAATCGTGCTGATGCACGACGACAGCCGGCTGTCGCTGGACCTGCTGCGGGATCTGATCCCGCGCTGGAAAGCGGCGGGCTTCGCGCTGCGCGCGTTGCCGACGACGGCCTGACACGCGCCACCCCGGCGCTGGCCGGATTGCCCCCCGTCCCGCGTTGTTGGAAGTGGCGGCAGACGCCGGACCAGGCAATGACAGGGGGAAGCTTGAACGTTCTGATTGGATTGGCCGTGCTGGCTGCCATCGCGGCGCTCGGCGCCTTCGCGATCTGGCGCCTGCTGCGTGCCCGCAACATGGAAATCTGGATTGGCAGCTACCTGCGCCGCAAGCCGCCGCGGGTCACCGATCGGCCGGTCCATGTGATGTTCTGCTTCGTCGACCATTTCGAGCCGATGTGGCGAGGCGCGGACCTGGCCACCCAGCGCACGCGGGTGGACCGCTGGTGCCGCGAGTACCGGGACATGGCCGCGCGCCATCGCGACGCGGACGGACGACCGCCGCAGCACAGCTTCTTCTATCCGGAAGAGGAATACGCGCCGGAGCATCTGGAGAAGCTGGCCGAGCTGTGCGCCGACGGCTACGGCGAGATCGAGGTGCATCTCCACCACGACAACGACACCGAAACCAACTTCCGCCAGAGCATCACCCGTTTCTGCCACATCCTGCACGAACGGCACGGCGCGCTGCCGCGCGATCCGGCCAGTGGCGAACTGCGCTTCGGTTTCATCCATGGCAACTGGTGCCTGGACAATTCGCGCCCCGACGGCCGCTGGTGCGGCATCGACAACGAACTGATCCTGCTGCGCGAACTGGGCTGCTACGCCGACTTCACCATGCCCTCGGCGCCGAGCGACACCCAGACCCGCATCATCAATTCGATCTACTACGCCACCGACGATCCGCACGCGCCCAAGTCGCATGACGACGGTACCCCGGTGCGCGTGGGCGGCAAGCCCAGCGGCGATCTGATGCTGATCCAGGGACCTCTGGGCCTGAACTGGCGCGACCGCCGGATGGGCGTCATCCCGCGCATCGAGAACGCCGACGTGCGCGGCGGGCAGCCGCCGACCTCCGCCCGCGTGGACGCCTGGGTGCGCACCGGCGTGCACGTGGAAGGCCGCCCGGATTGGGTGTTCATCAAGATCCATACCCACGGCACCCAGGAAGCGGACATGGACACGCTGCTCGGCGCGCCGGTGGACGCCATGCACCGGCACCTGGAAACGGCCTACAACGATGGCAGCCGCTACGTGCTGCATTACGTCAGCGCGCGCGAGGCCTACAACATCGCCAAGGCCGCCGAAGCGGGCCGCGAAGGAAACCCCAACGACTACCGCGACTTCGTGTTGCCGGCGCCGCGTTCGTCATGGGCCGGTTCGGGCCGCAATACGGCCACCCGGGACGCGGCGTGAACACCCTGGCCGCCACGCCATCGACGGACGGCATCGACGCGCTGGTCAGCGTGATCATGCCGGTCTACAACGCCGAGCAGACCCTGCGGCGTTCGGCCGAGTCGGTGCTGGCGCAGACGTTCGGGCGGGTGGAGCTCATCCTGATCGACGACGGCTCGCGCGATGGTTCGGCCGCGCTCATCGCGGAACTGGCCGCGCGCGACGATCGCGTGGTCGCCCTGCGCCAGGCCAACGCCGGCGTCGCGGCTGCGCGCAACGCGGGCCTGCGCGCGGTGCGCGGCACCCATGTCGCGTTTCTGGACAGCGACGACTGGTGGGAGCCGCGCAAGCTGGAACTGCAACTGGCGCGGATGCGGGAAACCGGCGCGCAGGTCTGCTACGCCAGCTACCAGCGCGTGGCCGAGGATGGCCGCCTGCTGTCGAAGGTGTCGCCGCCGTTGTCGGTCGACTACCGCCGCATGCTGGGCAGCAACCACATCGGCAACCTCACCGGCATCTATGACCGTCGCCTGGGCGAAGCCGCGTTCCAGCGCATGGGGCACGAGGACTACGTGTTCTGGCTGGAGCGTGTGCGCCGCGCCGGCCACGCGGTCCGGGTCGAGCAGGACGAGCCCCTGGCCTATTACCTGGTGCGCAACGGCTCGGTGTCCGCGAACAAACTGCGCGCCGCCGGCTGGCAATGGCGCATCTACCGCCAGGTCGAAGGACTGAGCGCGCCGCGCGCGGCCTGGTACATGCTCCACTACATCCGCCATGCGCTGTGGAAGCGCAAGCCCATGGCGACCTGACCCGACAATGACGAACAGAACCGAAACCGCGACGGCCTCCTGCGCCGTCGTGATTCCCGCCTACAACGCCGCCACGACCATCGCGGCGGCGCTCGACAGCGTGTTCGCCCAGACCGTGCCCGCCACCCAGGTGATCGTCGTGGACGACGGTTCGCCGGACGGCGAACGGCTGGCGTTGGTGCTGGCCCGCTATGGTGATCGCGTCCGCCTGCTGCGCCAGGCCAACGCCGGCCCGGCGGCCGCCCGCAACACGGGGGCCCGGCTCTGTGAAAGCGAATGGATCGCCTTCCTCGACGCGGACGACAGTTGGTTGCCGCACAAGCTGGAACGCCAACTGGAACTGGGGCGCGACCCGCGGGCCGGTCTGTTGCACGGAAGCGCACGCGACAGGCGGCCGGCGCCGCCGCGGGAAATGGATTTCGCCACCTTGTGGCGTTGCAACCGCATCTGCACGTCGATGACGATGGTGCGCCGGAAGGCGTTCGAGACGCTGGGGGGCTTCGACGAATCCCCCGAGCTGATCGGCGCGGAGGACTACCATCTGTGGCTGCGCATCGCACACGCCGGCTGGAAGGTGCTCGCCTGCGAGGAGCGGATCGGGCACTACACGCCGGCCGACGGCAGCATCACCAGCCGGGTCGAGCGGTGCGCGAGCGCGGAACTGCACAACGCCACCACGCTGGGTCGCTCGCTGGGTGTGCCGCGACCGCAGGTGGATGCCAAGCTGAGGGCGATCCGCACCGACTTCGGCCAGCACCTGCTGCACGCGCGCAACGTGCGTGGCGCGCGGCAGATGCTGTCGCAGGCGCTCGCCAGCCGGATGTCGCTGCGTGGCCTGGGACTGTGGTCGGCCACCTTCGTGCCGACTCCGTTGCTGGATCTGCGTCGCCGCCTGCGCAACGGCTGAGCGTCGCGCAGGCGGGACGGACAATCCGGATCAGATCTCGCTCAGTTCCACCACGTAGCCGGTGGTGCCGCCGGTCACGTCGATGCGGTAGCGCGCGCCATCCTCGACGTACTTGCCCGAGCTGAAGTTGCTGTTGATGGTGGCGTTGGCCGGCTCGATCACGCGCACACGCAGGCGCCCCGCGGTGGCCTCGCGGCTGTTCACTAGCGTCGGCGCCACCGGCACATTGACCTGGAAGGTCGCGGTGGTGCCGCTGGTGACCGCGAACTGATCGCGCACGGTCAGACGGCGATTGGCGAAGGTGAATTGCCGCTGCCAGGACGTGACCGCGCTGTTGTCGCAGAACGCCGGGGTCAGGTTGGCGTTGGCGGTGAACGAACCGCCGGCGCCCGGAGTGACGTTGAGGGTGGAAGCCCGGGTGGTCGACTCGCATTGGCGCGCCACCGTGCCGTTGCGGGCGAACCGCACGATGTTGTGCACGTCGGTGCCCTGGTTGATGCCGCTGCCACTCCAGATGTTGGCGGTGACCGCCAGCCAGTCACGGGAGAACAGGGTGAACGAGCCCTGGTCCTGATGCGCGTGGCTCTCGTTGTACGGCCCGGCCACGACCGCGACCCACATCGCGTTGCGATCCCAGCCGGTGCGGGCGAACAGATGGCCCACGCCCCTGGCGTGGTAGATCAGCTCGGTGGGCTGCACCGGCGTGGTGCCCGCCGGCAGCAGATCGTAGCGGTAGTTGAAGCCGGAGGTCATCTGCGACACCGAAATGTTGCGCAGCCACCAGGTGGCGATGTTGCGCGCATCGCTGTTGACGGCGAGATCGCGGGCTTCCAGCATCAGCCGACGGTGGTAGTCGTACAGCTCGGGAACGGAGTTGCGCGCCTGGTCGCCGATGGGTGCGAAGCGATCCATCGTCGGCACGGTGGCGTTCACCCAATAGTAGATGCTGTCGGTGGCATGCGGACTGGCCAGGGCCAGGTCCGTGCCGGTGGCATCGCGCCATACCTCGTAAAGCCAGAACAGCCGCATGTGCGAGGTACCGTAGCCGGTGCCTTCACTGCTGCCGCCGCCGGGAAGACGGGCGAAATACTCCCGCAGCGCGGGCAGCTTGTTGGTCCGCAGGAAGTTCATCCATGTGCTGCTCCTGCTTGCCAGCGCCCAGTACATGGTCGCTTCCAGGAAGCTGTAGTAGTAGTTGTTGCCGGGATTGTTGATGGACCAGCCCGACCACGGGAACGAACGTCCGCCCCATTGCGCGCTGTTGTAGTTCCAGATGTTCCAGACGGCCTGCTCGGCGTAGGCGGACCAGCGGCTGCGCTGGCTGGCGGTGAGGAAGTTGCCGCAGGTGTCCAGTGTGGTCGCGACGTCGGCGATCATGGTGCCGACTTCCAGATAGGAATCTCCCGAGACCGCGGGGCGGCCGCCGCCGGCGATGGCCGTCTCGGCCGCCGACACCTGGCGTTCGGTGATGTTGATGGCCAGCGTGCAATACCGGGTTTCCGGTGACAGCTGGTACATCATCACCGCCTCGCTGGCGGTGAACCCGTAGCCGGTACCGCCGTTGCCGACCGCGGCGTCGACCCAGTTCTTGAAGCGGGTATAGGCGGCCGAACTGCGATCGGTATACAGCCGCGCCGAGGGCAGGGCGACCAGGCGGGGCTGCGAAGAATTCTGGGCGAGCCCGCCACCGCCGGTGACCGGCCCCTGCGTGGAGGGAGGAACGACGGGCGTTCCGCCGCCGTTGCCCGCGGGCTTGCGCGCGGTGAGGCGGGCGAACGGAGCGCGGGCGAAAGTAGCGATCTGCCCGGCGGTGGTGCGCACATCCTGCCATGCGCGGATCGTGGTCCACTGGGCGCGCTGGCCGAACAGGCCGGCGGCGCTGGCCGCACCGAATCCGCTCAACAGCGGAACGGCGATGAAGACGGAAACAAGGAAACGACGCCAGCGGACGGACCGCGGCGAGCTGGGAACACCGGAAAACGGGATGCGCGACAAGGGGATCTCCTGGCAAGGAAACCGCGCGCGAAAAAGGAAAAGCACGACCTGTGATGATCGCCCGCTGCGGCTCCCCCTAGCCACATCGACCCGCGCAACGGCGTGCGCATCATAGCCGCATAACGGACTCGGCCGTCCATGCCGGCCTCGGCGGGACGGGTTTGTTCAGCTTCGAGA